>Ga0335069_10006925_pt1 | contig 16421 bp, 10 predicted proteins | sample Lox_Sample_11_FD_206714 | JGI IMG/M metagenome (GOLD analysis project Ga0335069, IMG submission 206714) | Soil microbial communities from Loxahatchee National Wildlife Refuge, Florida, United States - Lox_Sample_1.1 | ecosystem: Environmental > Terrestrial > Soil > Wetlands | place: USA...
GGCATCGCCGACTTGATGGCCCTGGAGAAGACGCGCGAGTTCAAGGGCCGCTACCACGTGCTCCACGGCGTCCTCTCCCCGCTGGAGGGCGTCGGCCCGGAGCAGCTGCGCATCCAGGAGCTCCTCGTCCGCCTCGAGGACGGGAAGGTCGAGGAGGTCATCGTCGCCACCAATCCGGACGTCGAGGGCGAGGCGACGGCGCTCTACCTCATGCGGCTGCTGCGGCCGATGGGCATCCGCATCACCCGGCTCGCGCAGGGTTTGCCGATGGGCGGAGATCTCGAGTTCGCGGACCAGGCGACGCTGGCCCGCGCACTCTCCGGGCGGCGGGAGCTATAGCTCAGGGCTGCAGCAGCGAGTCGTCCATCAACACGCCCTGCGTCAGAAGGCTCCGGGCGAAGTTCACCGCGTTGCACTTTCCCTCTTTGTCGCATCCAGGGGGCAAGGGCGCGCCCCCCAGGCACATGTAGTCGCTCCCGCGCAGCCCGACCGGCACCCCACCGTCGGGGTTGTTGGAGAACGGGAAGAACGTCACCGGCGTGCGGAACCGTGCCTGGCACGTTGGCGGCAGCGACACGTACCGGGCATGCAGGACGCAGATCGCTCCGTCCGCTCGCCAGTTGGCCTCGAGAAGAAACGCGGGCCATGCGGTGTGAGGGGCCGTCCCTGGGTTGTCACTCAGAGAGGACGACCTCGCGAGCATTCCCCTGCATGTCGTTCAGCCCGAACGGGCTCACGCTCGCCGGATGGCTGCCGACCGCATCGGGCCCAAAGCCACCCGGGCGCCGTCCGTAGGTTCGATCGTAGTTGGCCTGTTGAGGGTCGACCCTCTCGCCGAGAGCGAAGCTCCGTCCGTCCGCACCTCTCGCGGCGCGCTCCCATTCCGATTCCCTGCAGAGTCGCGCGTGAATGCCCCGCCTCACGCTCAGCCAGTCCGCGAACTGCGCGATCTCGCTCGGAGTGACACCCGAAACGGGGAAGCGTGTCCAGTCCTGGGTCGCCAGCGCGGTGCGCTCGGGGTATCGGAGCGGTGTCCCAACAGCGACCCGGTAGCGAAGGCTGCTCGGCTGGAAGGTGAAGTCCCAGTGCCCACCTCTCGAGGCGAGAGCGATGAGCCCATTTTGCTCGTCCGTGGCTGGCAGGAGCCTGGCCCGTTTCGCGGCCGGCTGTGATTCGACGAACTCGATCCAGTCGCCGAACGTCACCTCGTTCTTCTGGATCCAGTACGCCCCGGTACGAAGTGGATGCAGCGGCGCAGCACCTGCTGCGCGCCGGAAGTCCTCAACACTGTGGATACCGGAGAGAAACTCGCCTTCGGGCACGAAGACGAAACCCTCGAAAGCGGCGTCTCTCCTCGGAAGAGAGAGGACCACGCGCAGATTGGCTCCCCGTCGGACGAGGAACGGATACAGGATCGGTTGACGCCCGGGAGCGGAAGCCACGACCCGATAGCTCCCGGCGGGGAGAACGAGCCGCCTGGCAGATCCATGCTGGACCAGCTCCGGGACGAGCTGCCCATCCTCCGAGCGGTACCGCTCCAGCCTGAGCTCGGCTCCGCTCGGTTCGAGGTCGAGCTCCAGCCTGGCCGGCGCATCGAGAACCTGGACGATCTCACCGGCATCGTCGAGCGCACGAATGCGCTGGACCAGGCTTGGCGGGGGTGCGTGCGAGTCGACGACCTCGCTGAGCTGCACACGCAGATACTCGGCCCCGGCGATCAAGCGCCGAATCTCGAGACTCGAGGGCTGGAGGAGAAGTGCTGCCTCGAGCGCTCGGATCGACTGCTGGAGTCTCTCGTCGGCCGAGTCGCGAAGCTCCCGCGTCCTGTCCCAGAGCTGCTCCGCGCGGTCCCAGGTCGTCGCTTCGTCGCGATCCGCGCCGCCCACCCCGGAAACCGGAGCGTCGTAGAGGCGAAATGTCTCGATCGAAGAGAGCCGTGCCCTCTCGGCCATCTCGGTGCCCAAGGCAAGCGACGCCCGGGCGCCCTCGAGCTGCCTATTGACCTGCGCCTCGAGCTGGTGCCGCGTGCGGAGCTGCGCCACCAAGAAGGCGACCAGGATCACCAGCGGTACCGATGCGAGACCGAGAATCCGCCAGGCCTTCTGGCGTCGCGCCTCCTCTCGCGAGTGCTCCAAAAACTTCGCCTCGCGGCTTCCGATGGATCCTCGATCGAGCTCGGAGGCCTCCACCAGCTGGCGGCCGCGCCAGAGTGCCTCGTTGGAGAACCCCAGTCGCTCCCACTCGGCGGCCGCGGAGTCGAGGCGCTGGAGCATCCGGCGCTGATCGGCCGCGGAGTCGAGCCATTCCTGGAGGGTCCCCCAACCGGTGAGCAACGCCTCGTGCACCAGCTCGAAGGTGCTCTCGCCCTCCGTCTGCCGTGCCACCACCAGCCGGGCACCGACCAGCGCATCGAGCGCCACCGCCGCCGCCCCCATCTTCGCCTCGAGTTCGGCGGCCGTCCGGCGAGCGCGCGTGCCCTCCGCCGTCACGAGTCGGATCAGGATCCGGCGCACCGCCTCCCGTTGCTCGGGCTGAAGGGCTGCGAGGAGCGCGTCGGCGTGGCGAGAAAGTGCCCCCTCGACCCCACCGAGCTGATCCAGCGCCGCCGCGGGCACCACCTTCGACTCCTCGTCCCGGGCCTCCCAGAGCTCGGCCAGCGTGAACTGGAGGAGCGGGAGGGCGCCGGCCGAGCTCAGGCCAGCGGCCACCAGACGCTCCACCAACGCATCCGACTCGTACCGGAACCCTCGTGCGCGGGCAGGTCCCACCACGACCTCGCGCAGCCTCTCCGCCGTCATCGGCCGGAGCAGGTACAGAGATGCGGCAAGGTCCTCGCCGAGGATCGGGAGTGCCGCCAGCCGGGTCACGAAGTCCCCCCGCAGCGCGAGGAGCACCCGCGCCTGTGCGGTCGTGCCGAGCGCCCCGAGCGCCTCGGCCACCACCACCGACTCGGAGGGAGGTGCGAGCGTGAACAGCTCCTCGGCCTGGTCCACGAAGACCAGCAGTCCGAAACCCGATGTCTTCTGCCGAGCCCGTTGAAGGGCCCGCGCGAGCGCCGCAGGCTCCGAGGCGAGCCACGCACCGAGCGCCTCCTCGTTCACCTCCAGCGCCACCGACAAGGCGGAGGCGAGAGCGACCAATGGACGCCCACCCGGGACGAGCCGCACCACGCGCCAGCTCATCTCCCCGAGCGCGCCGTCGTTCACCAGGGGCAGCACCCCTGCCCGGCACAGTGAAGACTTGCCCACGCCCGAGTCCCCCGCCAGCACCACCCGAGGGTCCGAGCGCAGCCGCTCCAGCACCGCCCGGATCTCCGCGTCCCGCCCGAAGAATAGTGCCCGGTGCTCTGCCTCGAACGGACGCAGGCCTCGGTAGGGGTTCCCCTCCGGCAGCAACAGCTCGCGCCGCTCCGGCACCACGTGGTCCAGGGCGTCGAGGAGCTCGTCTGCCGAAGCGAAGCGCTCCCGCGCGTCCACCGACACGCAGCGGTCGATGATCTCCGCCAGGCGCACGTTGATTCCCGCGATTCCGCGCACCGACGGCAGCCCACGGTCACCGGAACGGTCGGGCACCTTGCCCAGACAGAGCTCGTACAGGACGACTCCGAGCGCAAAGAGGTCGCTCCGCCGGCTGGATGGTTCCCCCCCGAGCACCTCGGGCGCCATGTACCGTGGCGTCCCGAGAATCAGGTCGGGATGAGTGAGCGAGGCGTCGGCCCGGGGCCGAGGGAGTTCACGGGTGTCGGTGTCCTCCCCGTTCTCCTCCACTGGCTCGAGCTCGGTGATGAGCTTCGCCAGACCGAAGTCGAGCAGCTTCGTCTCCCCGGACTCGGTCACGACGATGTTCGACGGCTTGAGGTCCCGATGCAGCACGCCCTGCCGGTGCGCCGCCGCCAGTCCCCGCGCCAGCCCCCGCCCGATCCGCAGCACCCGCTCCCAGGGCAGAGGCTTGGTCACCGCGTCCAGCGGTTGCCCCCGGACGTATTCCGCGACGAAGTACGGGTGACCCTGGACCTCGCCCACCCGGTGGATCGAGACGACATTGGGATGCGAGAGTCGGGCGATGGCCCGCCCCTCGAGCAGGAAGCGCTGCCGGTGGCCCTCGTCCGGGTTCAGCGCCGAGATGAACTTCACCGCCACCGGCCGCTCGAGCAGCACGTCCTGCCCGAGGAACACCTGCCCCATGCCGCCCCGACCGAGCGGTCGCACCAATCGGTAGCCATCGAACTCGGAGGGGGGCGTCCACTCCGGCATGGCAGGCGAGACTACGCTTCTCACGACGTGCGAACAGGCGATGCACGGCGTCGTCACACCACCTGCGAAACACGATCCGGCGTACTTGGAATCGCCTCACCGTGGGTCACGCGGCGGTGACGCCAGAACGGGCAGTCGCCGGGAGGGCGAGAGGTACAATCCACTGAAACCCGAGGGGTTCTCCTCCGCCCGCCGGAGCCGAGGCGATCGCTCAGGGGGACGACGATTCCCTGCGAGGAAGCTCCCGCATGCAGCAACCCGGTGTCCACCTGGCTCCGCCGCGTGTCATCCCCCGCGGTCATGCCAGTCTTCAGGATCTCCCGGTTCGCGGTTCGCCCCGACGCCCGGGACGACGTCGAGCGGGCGATGCGCGAGTTCGCCCTCTACGTGGGGCTCGAGCTCGAGGATTCCTCCTGGACCACCTACCGTGACCGGCGGAACCCCAACGTCTACGTCACCCTCATCACCGCCGATGACGCCGATGCCGCCGAGCACCAGCGCACGGCGGGAGGATCGGTGCAGTTCGCCCGGGTGCTCCAGTCGCGGCTCCTCACCGACGTCGAGACGCGCGAGTACGAGCTGGTCGCCACCAGCCGCGGGGGACCACCGCCGGAGGGCCTCAGCGAGGCGTGACCAGGAGGGGGAGCGCCTACCGCTGGACCAGGATCGCCAGCACCGCCGCCACCTCGGGGTCGCTCCACGAGGCGAGCGCGGCAGGGAACTGCACCTGCACCACGTCACCCGCCGGGCCACACGTCCGGCCGCCGGCGTAGTTCCCCGCGGACCAGACCAGGTCGAAGCGGCACGGCCCGACCGAGCCGCGGATCTTCGCCGGGCTCAGCCAGAAGGTCGAGGGCTGTCCGGCGACCAGCCCCGTGGCGCGCACCTCGCTCCCGTCCTTGTCCAGCGTCAGGTCCCAGGAGTCCCCGGCCACCCGCCCGGTGATGGCGGTGCCCTTCACCTGGAGGTCCACCGGACGCTCGACGTACGTCGTGCCCTGCAGCTTCCCGGGCACGCGCTTGAGGTCGAGGTCCGGACCGCGCGCGGCGGCGTCGGTCACCGTCGCCCGGCGGAGACGGGTGTCGCTGCGGATCTGGATCTCGTCGGTCCCCGGAGTCGCGTTGAGCAACGTCCACGCTGGCGCCGCGGAGTCCACCGGCGGCGCGTGGGCACAACCGACCAGGACGACGGCCAGCACGGAGAGTCGGCGCATCGGAGGCCTCGGGCAGGAGGAACGTCGGCTGCCTTACGCCGGCCTCCCGTCCGATGCCAGCTTGGACCTTGGTCTCATGCCCGGCCGAGGTCGCGCAGCACTCGGCGCGCTGCGTTGTGCCCCGCCGCCCCGATGACCGAGCCGGCGGGATGACACCCGGCGCTCGCCGAGTACAGCCCGTCCACCGGCTGCGCGTAGGGGAGGCGGTCGGCGAAACCAAACGAGTTGTCCACGTGGTGGATGTGGCCCCCGGTGATGCCGAAGTGCGCCTCGATCTTGCGCGGGTGCAGGGGCAAGGTGTCTGCCACCAGCGCGCTCGTCCCCGGCGCGAAGCGATCGCAGATCGACAGGAGGTGGCGCACGTAGCGCTCCTCCTCCGCCTCCCAGGTGGTGCCGGTGAGCGTGTGCGGCACCCACTGCACGAACAGCGCCGAGTTGTGGTGGCCGGCCGCGTCGCGCATCGACGGATCCACCGTGGTGTGGATGTACCACTCGATGGTCGGGAACTCCGGCAGCCGCCCCGCCTCGACGTCGGCGAAGCTCCGGGTCAGCGACGCCATCACCTCGCCCTCGTCCGGGAGCAGGTGCATGGTCGAGCCGAACTGCCCGCGGTCCTCCGGGAGGCAGCGGAAGCGCGGCAGCCCCTTCAGCGCCAGGTTCACCTTGAAGGTCGTCCCGGTGCGCCGGAATCCGTCCACCCGCGTGTTCCACGAGGCCGGAAAACGCGCCGCGCCCACCAGGTCGCGCATCCGGAACGGGTCGGCATTCACCACCGCCACGCCCGTCCGCACCTCCCGCCCCGAGGCGCAGCGCACCGCCTCCACCCCGCCGGCGCCCAGCGCGATGCGCGAGACCGGCTCGGAGGTCACGATCCGCGCCCCCGCCGCCTTTGCCAGGTCCGCCAGCTGCGCGGTCACCGTGCCCATGCCGCCGCGGACGATCATCCAGGTCCCGTCCGCCCCCGGCAGCCGGCACATGTTGTGCACCAGGAAGTTCATTCCGCTCCCCGGCGTGCCCCAGGTGCCGGTGAGCCCGCTGAACCCGTCGGTCACCGCGTACATCGCCCGGAGCAGGTCGCTCCGGAACTCGAACCGGTCGAGGTACGGACCCACCGGCCCCCGGCAGAGCGCGATGAACACCTGGCGCAGCGCCGGCCGCACGTACCGCTCCGCGGTCTCCTCGATGGAGAGGGGCTCCTCGAGCCAGGTCGGAGCGACGTCCTCGCGCAGCTGGCCGATCTCCTCTTGTAGCCGCTGGTTCGCGCGCCAGTCCGCCTCGGAGAAGAAGGAGGTGAACTGCGCCTTCATCGCCGCCTGGTCCGAGCCGAAGAGGAGGTAGCGCTCACCGGTGGTGGGGAGGAAGTAGTGCGGGTCGCGCCGCATCAGCGGCAGCTCGAGCCCCAGCGTCCGCATCAGCTCCGGCGGCATCAGCCCCAGGAGATATGCGCCGGTGGACGTCCGCAGGCCGGGCACCCTGGCAAACGGCGTCTCGGTCTTCGCCGCGCCGCCCACCGTGTCCTTCTCCTCCAGGACCAGGACCGAGAGCCCGGCGCGGGCGAGCAGGGTCGCCGCCACCAGGCCGTTGTGCCCGGCACCCACCACCACCACGTCCGCGCGCTCGGTGCTCAACGCCCACCTGCCGTTCCCGAGCTCCCGCCCACCAGCTGCTCGCGGAGGAAGTAGAGGCTGGTGCTCCAGGCGTAGTCGACGGTTTCCTTCTTCTGGAACCCGTGCCCCTCGTCCAGGGCCAGCAGGTACCAAGCCGTCTTGCCCTGGTCCCGGACCGCCCGGACGATCTGCTCGGCCTCGCTCTGCGGGACCCGGGGGTCATTCCTCCCCTGCAGCACGTAGAGAGCGGCGCGGATCTTCCCCGCCGAGTTCAGCGGGGAGATGCGCTCCTGGACCGCCCGAACCTCCGGAATGCGCTCGTCGCCATATTCGACCCGGCGCAGATCGCGGCGGTAGGGCGAGGTGTTGACCAGGAAGGTGGGGAGGCTAGAGATGCCCACCAGGTCCACCGCCGCCCGGAAGCGCTCCGGGTAGAACGCCACCGAGGCGAGGGTCATGTATCCGCCGTAGCTTCCGCCGAAGGCCGCCACCTTCGACGCGTCGAGGTCTGGCTGGCGGGCGACGAAGTCCAGCGTCGCTCCGATGTCCTCCAGCGCCTGCTCGCGCTTCACCCCGTCGTCGGCCTGGAGGTACGTCTTTCCGTACCCATCCGATCCGCGGACGTTGGGGCACAGCACCGCCACGCCCAGATCGAGCATCGACTGGGCGAAGGGGCTGAAGAAGGGACGCTCCTGGTCCTCGGGCCCTCCGTGCCACTCGATGACCACCGGAGCACGGGCCCCCGGCCGGAGGCCGCGCGGACGGTAGAGAAAGGCCGGGACGGTGATGCCGTCGGTCGACGGGTAGCGCACCACCTCCGGGGACACGAAGTGCGAGGGGTCGATCCCGCCCACCTCGCTCCGCGTCCAGCGGGTGAGCGCGCCGCTCTTCATCGCCACCTGCCAGACGTCGAGCGGCGAGGTGGGGCTGTCGATGGAGAAGGTGAGAACGTCGGAGGTCCGGTTCGGGAAGCGCATGGTGCCGAGCACCCCGGGCGGCAGGGTGATGCGTGCTCGCCTCGTGGCCCGCTGCTTGAGGAGATAGAGCGTGCTGTACCCGTCCTCGTTGACCGCGAAGGCCAGCGTCCCATCCCTGGCCACTGCCAAGTCCTCCACGTCCCAGCTGAGGTCGGCGGTGAGGAGGGTCCAGGGCGTCTCGGGTCTGGCGAGGTTCACCCGGTAGAGTTGCGAGAACTCGGCGCCTCGGTCGGTGATGAGGTAGACGGAGTTTCCGTCCGCGGAGAAGGCCGCCTTGCGCACGGAGCCCTTGCCGGCCTTCGCCGGGTCCGGGGTGACGCGTGTTCGCTGCCGGGTCGCGAGATCAACCACCCAGAGGTCGGCGTCGTCGATGGCCCGGTCCTGCTTGACCAGCAGACGCCGTCCGTCCCGGGAGAACTCCACCGGCAACCAGGTGCCCTTCTCCTCGGTCAGCCGCTGCGCGGTACTCGGGCTCGCCACCTCCGCCAGGTAGACGTCGGTGTCGGTCCCGTTCCGGCCGGTGCCCGAGAACGCGAGCCGACGGCCGTCCGCGGAGAGAGTGAAGGTTTCGTGCCGGCTCTTTCCGTCGGTCAGCAGCTGCCGCTGGCCGGTGCGGGTGTCCAGCCGGTACAGCTGGTAGAATTCGGCGCCTCCGACGTCCTGGAGAAAGAAGACGATCCGCTGGTCGCCCGGGAGCCAGGCCGCGCCGGCCACCGGCTCCTTCCCGAAGGTCAGCTGCTCGCGCATCCCGAGCGGCGCGCTCACCCGGTGGATCTGGGCCACGCTCCCGAACCGGGTCAAAATCAGCACCGCCTTGCCGTCGTCGCCGGGGTCCATCAGCCAGGCGGAGCGAGACTCGGTGTAAGGCGCGAGCCAGGCCTCGAAGTCGGAGGGGACGGCAGGGACGCCGCTCACCAGCACCCGGGGGAGGCCGGGGGCTGGCTCGACGGGCTGGGACGACACCCGGCTCGGGCTTCCCCCGTCAGGCCGTGCGGCGGGGGACGCGGGCGACTGCGTCAGGAGCGCCAGCAGGGTCGCGGCGGGTAGGATCATGTGGTCGGCCTCGGGTCGCGGTGCCCGCGCACGCGACCACCGCCGGGGCGCGCACGCAAGCGCTCCGCAGCCGCCCGCGGCGCCAATCCTTGCCGCATGGCTTTGCTGCCTGCTACCGTCGGACGGTCCGGACGAGGGCGCGGCGGCGCGAACTGACGCGGAATCCCTCAGAAAACCCGGGTCGATTCCTCGGCCGAAGGGGACATCTCACGCCCATGGGCACGCAACTGGTGATGTATGACGAGGAGTACAATCGCATCAACGCCGTCTGCGATCGCCTGACCAAGGACGCCAACGCCAAGGTCGTCTTCATCGTCGACAAGAACGGACAGCTGATCTCCGCCTCCGGCCAGACCCAGAACATCGACACCACCTCGCTGGCCTCGCTCACCGCCGGCAACGTCGCCGCCATGGGCGGGCTGGCGAAGCTCATCGGGGAGAACGAGTTCCCCAACCAGATCCACGAGGGTGCGCGCGAGTCCCTCTACATGACCATCGTCGGGAGCCGGGTGGTGCTGGTCGTCATCTTCGACACCCGCACCTCGCTCGGCCTGGTGCGGCTGCGGGTCAAGAAGGCATCGGACGAGCTCGGGAAGATCTTCGAGGCGCTGCTGAAGAAGACCGAGAGCCCGGGCGGGATGGGCTCGCCCTTCGCCGAGATCTCCGACGACGACATCGACAACCTCTTCAGCGAGTGACAGAGATCCAGGTCACGAAATGTCCTTCATCAATTACTCATCCCGCGAGATCAACTGCAAGATCGTCTATTACGGACCCGGTCTGTGTGGGAAGACCACCAACCTCCAGTACATCTACAACAAGACCAACCCCGAGACGAAGGGCAAGCTGATCAGCCTCAGCACCGAGACCGACCGCACCCTGTTCTTCGACTTCCTCCCGCTGTCGCTGGGGGAGATCCGCGGCTTCAAGACCCGGTTCCACCTCTACACCGTGCCGGGCCAGGTCTTCTACGACGCGAGCCGGAAGCTGATCCTCAAGGGCGTGGACGGCGTGGTCTTCGTCGCCGACAGCCAGGTCGAGCGCATGGAGGCGAACATGGAGTCGTTCGAGAACCTCCGCACCAACCTCGGGGAGCAGGGTTACGACCTGAACCGGATCCCCAGCGTGGTGCAGTACAACAAGCGAGACCTCCCCAACGCCGTGGCGATCGAGGAGCTCCGCGCCTCGCTCAATCCGAGGTCCGTCCCCGAGTTCCAGGCCGTCGCCCCCACCGGGGTAGGAGTCTTCGACACATTGAAGGCGGTGGCCAAGCTCGTCCTCACCGAGCTGAAAAAGGGCGGGTAGGCAGGAACGGCGTCGGACCGTCGGACAAGGAGGTCGTCCGGCGGGTCCGTGGTATGTAAAGACACAGGTTTTTCCGTCGCCCGGAGCCGTCCTTGCGCCCAGGTCAGCCCGCACTCCTCGCAGTCCTCGCAGTGCTCGCGAGCGTTTCGGTCCGCGCCCAGTCCAGCGACGCGCTCCCCGCGCTGCCCGACTCTCGCGCCGATCCCGCGGCCGGGGCCGGGGAGATGGCCCCGATGCGCACCGGAGACAAGGGGGTCCAGGCCACCCCGCCACCGCCGGCCGCCGCGCCCGCCACGGAGAGCTCCACCGCCGCGCCGCCGCCGCCTCCCGGGCCCGGAGCCGCCGCGACCACCGCGGTGAAGGCCAGCCCGTCCGAGGCCTCGCTCCCGCCGGTCACCTCCGACGAGGCGTTCCAGACGCGGGTGAAGACGCTCGAGGAGCAGGTGGTGGATCTCAAGGAGAAGATCTACCGCACCAAGGCGCGGCTCCTCCTGTTGCAGGAGACGGTACTCGGCGGTGATCTGTCCTCCGGCGCCCGCGCGGTGCTGGTGCACAAGAACGACATGGGCGGCAGCTTCGCGCTCGAGTCGGTGGCCTACGCGCTCGACGGCGCGCCCATCCTCACCCGCACCGACAAGGACGGGGACCTCTCCAACCGCCCCGAGTTCGAGATCTTCAACGGGCGCATCGTCCCCGGCCAGCACCAGGTCGCGGTGCGGCTCATCTACCGGGGCAAGGGGTTCGGCGTCTTCAGCTACCTCGAGGGGTACAAGTTCACCGTCAGCTCCAGCTACACCTTCACCTCCGAGCCGGGGAAGGTCACCACGGTCAAGGTGGTGGGCTACGAGAAGGGCGGCATCACCACCGAGCTGAAGGACCGCCCCGCGGTCCGCTACGACGTCGAGGTCAACCGGGAGGTGGCGCCCAAGCCCACCTCGGCGCAGGCGGAGCAAAAGGAGTCGAAGTGAAGCCCACCAGGGCCGCGGCGCTCCTCGCGCTGCTCGCGGTGGAGACCCCTGCCCTCGCCGGCGACGTCCGGGTCTCCTCGTCCACCGCGGCCAAGCTGGACCAGGTGGCGGCCCAGCTCCGGAACGCCGCCGAGAACCTGGGCGTGGTCGAGACCCAGTACGCCGGCCGGGCCGACCCGTCGAACGAGCTGGTCATGGAGCGGCGCTTCTCCGACGGGGAGATCCAGTACCTGCTTCAGGATTGGCCCACCGCCTCGGTGCTCTTCTACGACCTGCTCGCGGACAAGGCCTTCGACGGCAACCCCAAGCGCCCCGACGCGCTCTGGTACCTGTCGGACGCGCTCTACCAGCAGCAGAGCTACGGCAGCGCCCGGCTCTACCTGCGCGAGCTGCTCCAGCAGGACACGCCCCGCTACCGCGAGGCGCTCTCCCGCTACCTCGACGTCACCTCGAAGCTGAACGACTGGGGGGACATCGAGCCGTACCTGGCGAAGGCGCGCGGCCCGGACGGCCAGCTCCCTCCGGACATCGCCTACGTCCACGCCAAGTGGCTCGCCCGCCGCACCGACCTGCCGGCCGAGGAGCGCCAGCGCCGGGCCGCAGAGGCCTTCCAGCCGCTCACCGCCGAGGGCAGCCGCTTTCGCCTCCAGAGCCTCTACTTCCTCGGCGTCCTGCGGGTGCAGGCCCAGGACTACGAGGGGGCGATGGCCCGCTTCTCCGAGGTGACCCGGAGCAAGCCCACCGAGGAGCGCGAGCAGCGCATCGTCGAGCTCGGCCATCTGGGCATGGCCCGCCTCCTGGTCGAGACCGGCCACGTGCCCGAGGCGGTCGACGAGTATCAGGCCATCAGCCAGGAGTCGCCGGCGTTTCCCGAGGCGCTGTACGAGATGGCCTGGGCCAAGGTGCGGGCCGAGGACTGGGCCGGCGCGCGCAACGCGACCGACATCCTCCTGCTCGTCGCCCCCGACTCGCCGCTCGCCCCCGAGGCGCAGATCCTCCAGGGGCATCTGCTGCTCAAGCTCAGGAAGTACAAGGAAGCCACTGAGACCTACAACGGCGTCATCAGCACCTACGCCCCGGTGCGCGACGAGATCGACCGGATGCTCGCGGTGCAGAAGGATCCCATCGCCTATTTCGACAACCTGCTCGCCCGGAACGAGAGGACCCTCGACGTCAACACGCTCCTCCCCCCGCTGGCGCTGAAGTGGGCCAGCGCCCAGCAGGACGTGGGCCAGGCGCTGCGCGTGGTGGGGGCGCTCGAGGGCGGGAAGAAGGGCGTGACCGAGAGCCGCGCCATCGCCGACCGCATCCTCAAGGCGCTCGACGAGCGCGGCGCCGAGGCCTTCCCCTCGCTCCAGGAAGGCACCACCCGTGCCGAGGCGGTGGCCAACGGGCTGGCCTCCGATGAGGCCACGCTCGACACCGCCGAGGTCGAGGCGCTGGACCCGGTGCTCACCCACGAGGAGCGGCTGGAGCTGGGCCGGATCCAGGCCAGCCTCGCCAGCGGCCGCGCCCGGCTCGGCGTGCTGCCCGCCACCCCCGGGGAGGTGACCACTCGCCGCGGCAAGATGCAGGGGCGAATGGACGCCATGGACCGCGAGGCGTTCCGGCTCGGCACCGAGCTGCAGAGCATGACCGCGATGCTGGTCGCCACGCAGAAGTGGGTGGCGGACACCCGCGACAAGCGGCGTGACGGGCCGGACGACGAGAAGCAGTTCACCGAGCGGCTGATGTCCGAGCAGCGCTCGCTGCAGGCGCTGGAGCAGGAGGTGACGCGGCTCCGCGGTGAGCTGCTCGCCCAGCGCGGCCTGGTGGACACCACCATCGGCGGCGAGGACGCCATCCGCCAGGAGATGGCCCAGGCCAGCTCGTCGATGCGCGGCATTCTCTCCGGGGTGGAGCCGCGGGCGACCGGCGATGGCGCGCAGTTCGTCGCCCGGACCCACGATCTGCGTACCCAGATCGCCACCCTCCAGCAGCGCACCATCGCGGCCCAGTCGGTGCTCCACGAGCGGGTGCGGCAGAAGGGCGAGGAGATCCGCCAGAAGGTGGTGGCCGAGGCGAAGCTCCTCGACGGCTATGGCAAGGACGTGGGCAACGTCTCCGGCAACGCGCAGCAGCTGGTGGGCCGCATGGCCTACGACAGCTTCCGCCGGGTGCGCCGGCAGTTCTACGATCTCGTCTTGAAGGCCGACGTGGGCGTGGTGGACAGCGCCTTCACCCGGAAGCAGACCCAGACCACCTCCATCCAGAAGGTCGCCTCGCAGAAGGAGGAGGAGCTGCGGGTGCTGGACGAGGACTTCCAGCCGGTGCTCAAGGACGTCGACTGATGCTGGGCCCGATCCTCATCGCCCTCGCGGTCGCGGCGAGCCCGGCCTCGACCGCGAAGACCAAGGGCAAGAGCAAGCCCGCGCACGCCACCGAGAACGCGCCGGCGCCGGCCGGGACCACCCAGGCCCCGGCCGAGGCGAGCCCCCCGGCCACTGCCGCCCCGGAGAAGAAGGACGTGCCGCCCGCCCAGAAGCCCAAGGTGGGCATGGACGGGATGGGGCGCACCCCCGAGGAGCAGAAGCAGCTGAACGACCTCCAGGAGATGCTCCGTTCGTACGAGGACGAGTCGCGCGACTTCAAGCGCGACGTCCAGCTCCTGGTGGAGAAGAAGTACGAGGAGAAGCGCAGCGACCTCGCCGCCAGCTACGAGAAGGCCATCCGCGACCTCGAGGTGAACGAGCGGAAGGACCGGCTCGACGCGATCGCCCAGTTCGAGGAGTTCCTCCAGCGCTACCCGGACGAGCCCCGCTACACCCCGGACGTGATGTTCCGGCTGGCCGAGCTCTATTACGAGCGCAGCGCGGACGATCACGCGGTGGCGATGCGCGCCTACGAGGACCAGCTCAAGCGGGTGGACCCCTCGAGCAACGCCCCGCCGCCCCCCGAGCCCGCCGTCGACTTCCGGCCCTCGATCGGCCTCTACCGCCAATTGCTGGAGAAGTTCCCGAAGTTCAAATTCAACGACGCCACCACCTACCTGCTCGGCTACTGCCTGGAGAAGCAGAACGACTTCGAGGGCGCGCAGCAGGCCTACCACGACGTCATCGACGGGTACCCGAAGAGCAAGTTCGTCACCGAGGCCTGGGTCCGCATCGGCGAGTACTACTTCGACGACTACGACGATCCGGACGCGCTCCCCCGCGCGGCGCAGGCCTACGAGGCCGCGATCAAGGACACCAAGAGCCCCCTCTACGACAAGTCGCTCTACAAGCTCGGGTGGACCTACTACCGCCAGGACCGGTTCGAGCCCGCGGTGCAGCGCTTCACGGAGCTGGTGGACTACTACGACCGGACCGGGACGAAGAAGGACGGCAAGGCCACCGGCGACCTCCGCGGCGAGGCGCTGCAGTACACCGCGATCAGCTTCACCGACGAGAAGTGGGGCTCGGTGGAGAAGGCCAAGGCCACCTTCGCCAGGATGGGTGGGCGGCCGTACGAGGCCGAGGTCTACCGCCGGATGGGCGACGTCTACTTCGACCAGACCCGGCACACCGACGCCGTCGCCGCCTACCGGCTGGCGCTGCAGAAGGACCCGCTGGCCGACGACGCGCCCAAGCTCCAGCAGAAGATCGTCCAGGCCTACGAGCGTGACCGGAAGCTGAACGAGGCCTTCGCCGAGTCGGAGGCCCTGGCCAACGCCTACGCCCCGGGCACGCCCTGGTACGAGAAGCACCAGAACGACCCGGAGGTGCTCGCCGCGACCCAGGAAATGGCGGAGAAGAACCTCTACGGCAGCGCGGTGTACCACCACCAGCAGGCCCTCGCCCTGAAGCAAGAGGGGAAGCTCGAGGCGGCGAGGACCATGTTCGAGTCCGCGGCCAAGGGCTACGAGGGCTACCTGGCCCGCTTCCCCCGCAGCAAGGCGGCGTACGAGGTGCAGTTCTTCGCCGCCGAGTGCCAGTACAACTCGCTGCAGTTCGCCAAGGCGGCGAAGAACTACGACTCCATCCGCGACACCGGCGCGGACGACAAGTACCGGAAGGACGCGGCCTACGGCGCGGTGCTCGCCTGGAGCAAGCTCGTCGAGCAGCTGCAAGCGCAGAAGAAGCTGGCGAGGTACCCGGTGCTCCGGAGCAAGGACCGCCCCGAGGGCGAGAAGCCGCAGGGCATCCCGCTCTCGCCCGAGGAGAGCTCGCTGGTCGCCGCCACCGACGCCTTCCTGCAGCTGTCGCCCACCGACGAGCGCTCGCCCGGCGTGGCCTACAAGGCCGCCGAGCTGATGTACGCGCACAACCAGTTCCCGGATGCGCGCCAGCGCTTCGAGACCATCATCAAGCGCTACCCGAAGAGCGAGGTCGCCAAGTACGCCACCAACCTCACGGTGGAGACCTTCCTCATCGACAAGGACTGGCGGAGCGTGGAGGAGGTCTCGGCCCGGCTCGCCCAGAACACCGACGTCATCGACCCGAAGAGCGAGCTGTACAAGGACCTGGTCAAGTTCAAGCTCGCCGGCCGGTTCAAGCTGGCCGACGAGCTGATGGCCCAGGGCGCCTGGGACGAGGCGGCCAGGAAGTACATCCAGCTGGTCGACGAGGAGCCGAAGCACGAGTTCGCCGACAAGGCGCTGAACAACGCCGCGGTCTGCTACGAGAAGGACCACCGCTTCGAGAGCGCGCTCAAGCTCTACGAGCGCATCTTCAAGGAGTACCCGAGCAGCAAGCTGGCCGACGCCGCGCTGTTCCGGGTCGCGGTGAACCAGGAGAACTCCTACGACTTCGACCGGGCGGTGGCGAGCTACGAGCGGCTAGTGAAGGAGTACCCAGCGAGCAAGGACCGCGAGGCCGCGCTGTACAACGCCGCCCGTCTGCTCGAGGGCCAGCAGAAGTACCCCCAGGCCGCCGCGGCCTACGCCCGCTACGCCGACCTATTCCCGAGGGCCGAGGACGCGCCCAAGAACCAGTACCGGGCCGCGCTGGTCTACGAGAAGCAGGGCGACACCAGGAACGAGGTCAAGGCGCTGAACGAGTTCGTCCGCCGGTTCGGCAACAAGTCCA
>Ga0335069_10006926_pt1 | contig 16421 bp, 10 predicted proteins | sample Lox_Sample_11_FD_206714 | JGI IMG/M metagenome (GOLD analysis project Ga0335069, IMG submission 206714) | Soil microbial communities from Loxahatchee National Wildlife Refuge, Florida, United States - Lox_Sample_1.1 | ecosystem: Environmental > Terrestrial > Soil > Wetlands | place: USA...
GCAACCACTCGCCGACACCGCATAGCCAGACCCGCCGGACCCGCACCACCCACCGACACCACCGGCGGGTCACCACCAACTGTGCTCACCAAGCTTGTGGTCACCTAATTTTCGTAAGAGTGCCCCGCCAACAGCACCGTGAACGGCGTGGCGTCGTTGGCCAGGGCCAGCCCCGAGATGCCCGCTCCGACATCGGCCGGGATGGAGAATATGCCTACTTGCAGTCGCCGCTTTTCGTCTGGTGAAGGAGGCCCGGCTTGCGCCCATAGTTGGGGCTCCTTACGTTGTGCGGTCGGTAATTATCCGCTGGATCACCGCACGTGTGGCGTCGCCGCCAAGGTCATCGCTGTGTTGCAGTTGGTCAACGAGCGTGATTAGTGCTTTCCACAAGGCCCATCCGCGCCCTCGCGCCCACGTGTCAGCATCGAGGTCGACCGCGCGCCGGAAGATCGCGCGGCTGGGATGATCGAGTTGTGTCCAGGCGATGACTGCGTCACATGCTGGGTCTCCAACTCCGCAGCATCCGAAGTCGATAACCGCTGAAATGTGCCCGTTGCGGATAAGCCGATTGTCGGCGGCAACGTCGCCGTGAAACCAACTAGGTGGACGGGTCCAGGTGGTCGCGCTAGCGCGTTCCCAAAGGGCTTCAACAGCAGCGCGGTCGATTTCGCTGCCAAGTACGTTTATTGCGGCGACTGTTTCGTCGGCGTAGGTGGTGAGTGGACCGCCACGAAAGAAGTTGTGCTGCCCGGGCTGGGGGCGGGCCACCTGTGGGATCTATGTGATGCAAACAGGCTAGGAATGCGCCCAAGGTCTTCGCCACCTCAATCCAGTCGACCCATGGTGCTTCGGCGGCCGTCACGCCGTCGAGCCATCGGTAAATCGACCACGGATACGGATAGCCGAACTCTGGCTCACCTTGGGCCATCGGTGCCGGTATCTGCAGAGGTAGCTGTGCAGCCAGCCGTGGGAGCCAGTATTGCTCTTTGGCGACTTGCTGCGCGTACCAGTCGCCGGATGGTAAGCGCACTGACATCGTCTCGCCGAGTCGATAGGTGCGGTTATCAATCCCAGACCGCGCGACCGGCCTGATTGGCAGGTTGGCCTATTTGGGAAATTGGCTGTCGACGAGCTGTCGTGCGAGGCCCTCATCGATGCGGAGCGCGCCCATCGCAACAGCGTACAAAATTAAAATTATCAGTCATTTACACACTCGCTCTTGGGTGATTCGGTGTGTTTGGGGTGTCAACGGCCATGTAGAAGTCCTCGTTGGTGGGCGGGGAAAGTTCCCACCCCTATGCGGGCGATTTGGCGGTCTGAACAGATCCCATTCCTGGAAGCCCATGTACAGCGAGAATCCCAGTGGAAACAGCATGAACACTGCGAGCGCGGCCAGGTTGGGTGCGACGAACAAGCGACCCGCCCACGCACGTCGGCGCGAGGGACTGGAGTTTTTCGGCCTCTTCTGCGGCTACCCGCGCGGCCGCCTCAACCCAGGTCATGGGCTGTGCAGCACTTCGTCGACGCGGCGCGACAACCCGGTGAGCGACGTCGCGGGGCGAGATCCGCGCAGCACGGGCGGGAAGTATCGGTCCATCAGGGCGTCGACCTTTTCCCAGGCCGGGGTGATCGGCAGGCCTTCCGAATAGCCCGGCCCCTCGGTCAGCACGCCGAGGTTGCCGACTTGGTGGTGAGCTTTGGCGAAGCCGGCCGAGTTCAGCGCGGACCGCAGCACTGGAACGAAAAGAGAAGATTCACCGATCAACGCTTGGCCAACGGGGCCCGTCACGAACTTCACGAATTCCCACGCCTGCTCCTTGCGTCGACTGCTCGCTGAAATAGCCAGTCCGGTAGCGCCGATATTGGAGCAGGCGCTCTTTCCCGTCCGGTTCGGCCCTATCGGCAACGGAGTGACATCGAAATCCAGACCGTCGGCGCGTATGAACGTCTGGTGTCGCCAATGGCCGCCTAACGCGATCGCTGCGTTGCCCGTCGCGAACAGATCGGGCGTCGACATTGCCTGTGTCTTTGATTCGTTGGGCGCCACCTTGTGTTTGTTGGCCAGTTCGCCATAGAACTGGACCCCTTCGATGAACGCGTCGCTATCGAAATTAAGGTGTGTCGGGTACACCCGAGGAGTGGACCACGGTACGCCGTTGTTCATGGCGAACAGCCCGGCGGAGTAGGAAGGTTCCCAGGTGTCGACGAATCCCCACTGGGTGGTACTTCCCGCTCCGTGCCGCTTGGTGAGACCATTGGCCGTGTCGAGGAATTCGCTGAAAGTCCACGGCGTTTCCCACCTCTTGGGTGGAGGCTTTAAGCCGGTCTCGGCGAAAAGCTGCTTGTTATAAAACAAGTAGTTGCCGGACCATTGCTCCGGTAGAGCGTATTGACCTCCCCTGAACGTGAACGTGTCATACAGCGCCGTGATGCTGTCCGCCTTCAGCTCCGCGGCGAACGCCTGATCGCGGGCCAGCATCGTATTGAGGTCCAGCAACACCCCCCGGTCGGCCAGCTCCGCATACGTCAGTTCCCACGCCATCAGCACATCCGGGCACTTGCCGCCGGCGCAAAACGTGAGTAGCGGTTGCATCACATCGGGCCCGGACGACAACAGCGCCCGCACCTTGATATCAGGATGGCGACGGCGGAATTCGTCGACGATGCGCATCCGGGCATGGTACTCATCCGGGTTGGCCGCGAAAAAGAAAGTTAGCGCGTCGTCGGAGGCACAGCCTGCCGCCCAGGGTGCCAATGACGCCATGCTGAGGGCACCGGCGCCCCGCAGGAGGCTCCGCCGCCCAAACGGCTTTCGTAGCATGGTGCTCCCGATTTTGTCCCATTGCCGGCGGCCCAGCCGGCTGTGTCTGTCGACGAGCTGTCGTGCGAGGCCTCATCGATGCGGAGCGGGCTCATCGCAACATCGTATAGAAATATCAGTCATTTACACTGTCAGCGGCACAGAAAACTAATGGCTTCTGCAAGCTCGCTGATATCTGTATAAAAACGGACGCGGGGACGTCTTGGGTCAGAGCATGGGGCGGTCGCACGGTCGGACTCGGCCTTGGGTAATTCGGCGTGTCTGGGTTGCTAGAGCATTTTGGCACACGATTTGAGGATCGAGGCAGCGGAGCGTTCATCTCTTCTGAATGACGTGAAGCGTTGCAGCTGTGGCTTGATGCGACCGGCCCCGAGGCGATCTGGTGGCGTGGTGAGGCGCCGTTACCCGCAGCTCTCTGGCATTCGCTGGCCCGGCCATTTGGACGGCTGATGTGAAGGCCGTCGATCATCGGCGTCGACAACGATCGTGCGCAACATCAGCCGCGTCCAGCTACGGACCGATGCGCATCTTGGCGGCCGACCACCAGCCGGTGCGGGTAGCGGCGCCAAGATCGAGCTGTGCGGCTTCGGCACATACTATAGTGTCGAATTTGCGCAGTGAACCCCAGTCGCGGCCCCAGTCGCGCGAGAGGTAAGTCGCCATGACGTGCGCCCGCAACAGAATGTCGGTGATACCAAGTAGGCCGCCGTCGACGCCGTCGTCCCAAGTGTCGGTGTCCTGCTTTTTGGAGGTGTAATCGGGGGTGACGCGGAACTTCGGAATCTCGGTGACGCCGTAGGCGTGCAGCATTGGGCGCTGGCAGGGGAAGGCCATCCCGATCGCATAATCCATGAGAACCGGCTGCGATGAGCCAACGTACTCCTGCAGCGACCGCAACTCGGGCACCCGCGGCGGGGCCACCACGACCCAGTCGTCTGGAGTGAGCGACAGGTCTTCGGCGACGACCCGTACCGCGGTCGCGTCCGACGGGATATCAGCGCGCGGGAACCGCAGGTTGCGCCACGCTTGGGGCAGCTCGCCATACAGGTCGTAGGGCACCAGCCGGCCCGCGGGCACGGGGGCTCCCCCAGGGCCTGGTTTGCCGTATTCCAGCAGGACGGTCTGCCCGTCGGTGTGCCCGTAAAGGACGCTGTTAACCGACGCCGGGAAGGCGGCCCGCCAATTCGTCGTCGATTGGTTGCCGGCGATCTTGCCCGCCGCCGTCACCACCACCAGCGGATGCCCCTTGTCGGGTGGCGGCAGCTGATACCAGGCCGACGTGAGAATGCTTTGTTGCTGCGGGCCGGTGGTGTAGCTGCCGGCCAGCGGAACCCGTCCCGGGTCGAGACCGTACGGCAGCGGCACCGCCGACCCGTTGATGCCGGGGGTTTTCAGTTTTGTGGGCGCGTCCCAGTCGTAGTCAGTGCCCGGCTGCGGCGGATGATATCGAATGTCTTCGGCGACAGTGTGTTGCGGCACACCGTCGGGCGTGAAACCTACCGGGTTGACACCACCCAACGGTCCCAGCGCGCCGTAGTTACCGGGTAGCGGCGCCATGAAACCCGCATTGGCGTCCGGTTCGACCAGCACGTCGTCAGCCAGCCCGCAGTCACCGGTGAACGCCCGCAGGTTGGCCCATCCGTTGGAGTAGGTGGGGTACTGACGCACAATCCCGGCCACCATCGACACGACGAACACCAGCGCCATGAACCCGGCGGTGATCGGCACCGGCGCCGCGGTCAGCGACCGCGCCAACCGGTCCTCCCCACGGTCCATTGGGGCGAAGTGCAACCAGATCGCATACAGCGCGGCGAGCACGAACAGCACGAAAAAGATTGTGCTGACGGTGATTCCGCCGATCGTCGGCATCGCGCTGTTGAACGGCACGCCGAAGCTGGAGACGTACCACCAGCCGTTGGTGCTGGCAAAACACAGCGCCAGCAAGAACATCACCGCGGCGAAAAACGCCATCCGGTTGCGTGACCAGCGCAGCACCTTCGGCGACACCAGCACGGTGGTCACCGCCGCCATGGCTGCCCCAACTGCGGCGAACAGCCCGAAATGGTGCGCCAACTTGGTGGGGGTGAACATCAGGAAGAACATGGTGCCGAAGATAACACCCATCAGCCGCCAGGCGGGCCCGCAGGCCACACCGGGAATCCGCTTGCGCCGCAACATGATGACCACCGCCGTGAACAAGCACAGCGCAGTAATCAGGAAACCGAACCGGCGTGACAGCGAACCCTCGTCGGTGGTCAAGATCAGGTAGTAGTAGGGCAAGTTCTCGGTGTACCACGCATAGCTGGGGCCGATCGTCATGCGAATCCTGGTGGCCTCCAACACCGTCGCCCACGTCTGGTCAGCGAACACCACGGTTAATACGACAAACGCGGCCGCGAGCAGCGGTGCGACTATCGGCCAGGTGCCGACCTGCCGGCGCCGACGCACAAGAATTTGCAAATTCCGACGATAGCCAGCCACCAGTGCGGCAACCGCGATCAGCCCGGTGGGCTGAATACCAAGGGTGAATGCGGCTGTGACGATCGCCAGCGCGGCCGGCGTCATCCGGCTGTAGCGCATGGACCGCTCGATCAGCACGTAGGTGATCAGCGAGCCCATCACAATGATCGGCTCGGGCCGCAGCCCGTTGTTGAACGGCATCCATGCGGCCAGCAGCACCATGGCCGCCGCCCACTGCGCGGCCTTGCTCGATACCACCGCCGGTCCCAACCGAGGCAGCACCTCGCGCGACAGCAGCAGCCAAGACACCAGCCCGGCGATCAAATCTGGCAGCCGGATCCAGATGCTGGCATCGCTGACATGGGTCATCAGGGCCAGCAACTTGTAGTACCAGCCGAACGGGTCCTCCGGGCTGCCGAACCAGCGGAAATAGTTCGACATGTACCCAGCGTGGTCAGCGACGCGGGCCATGCCTAGGACATAGCCGTCGTCGGCGGAGTTCGCCCCGATCACATACCACAATAGAAACGCGAATATCACAGTGACGTCGACCAGTGTGAAGCCACGCCAGGTTGCTGGGATTAGCCGACGCATCCGGTGGCCGTCCATCCGGTCGAGGCGCCAAAGCGCGACCAGCGCTGCGCCGGTTGCGGTGAACGCCACTAGGATGGCGGCCACCTTGAGGGCGGTCGGCCGGGTATAGAACCGGGTATCGATGGTCGCCGACAGCTGCAGGCCAGACGGCGCGGGGCCGGTTAGCTCGGTGAATACCCCGACGACCTGCGGGCGCAGGTTGGGATCTGTCCGGCCGTTATGGAGCGGCTGCCCGGATGGGTCGGTCAACCCGACGAAGGTGGCGAAGGTGCCAACATGCGACGATGTGATCTCGATCCGCTGACAAGCCGGGCCGACCACCAGATTGCGTGGGACGCTGGCGATCACCACGTTGCGGTCGGTGATATCCACCCGCTGGCTTGTGAGGGTCACGAACAAACCGTTGAGGGCGGCGTCTTTTCCGCCCTTAGGTGCGGTGCCCAGCAGCATCGCCTCCGGGGGCATTGAGCGCACTACGTTACACGGCAGCGTCACCGTCATCGCCACGGGCACCTGTGAGATGAGCGGTGCGGTTACATTGGCCAGCTGTCCGCGCTGCGGCCAGTTTAATGTCGCCGTCGTCTGCACGACCGGTAGCAGTGGCGTGGCGATCGAGAGTACGAACCCGAGCAAACCCGCGATCGTGGCGACCCGGCGAGTCAGCCGCAAATTTCGGGCGCCGATTTCAGTGGCGGCGGGTTCTGCCGTACGGGTCACAGGCATGTAGCGCTCGAATCGGTCCTTCCCGGCTCCAGCCGGCACGGTCGTCCTGCCTTGCTCCATAGGAGCGGCCGGCGTCCGACCGGCCGTTGGCAACAAAGGGTATTAGCTTTTCACCGATCCCAGTCGCGTACTAGTCGCCGCGCAGATAAATCGGGATTGTGGAGCTCCGCGGCAGCGCCTGGGCGAACCGGGACGGCCTCCCTTTGTGGCGACGCCGACGAGGCTAAGCCGCCTGCTTCTAGCACGCTATGACGTTGGTCGACCCATGATTTGTTCTGCGTCGACGAGCCGCACGAGGAGCGCTTGAGGTCCCAGACATGGTCGCGAATGTCTTGAGGCCGACAACTGTATGGCTTCGCCGCGGTTCCCCAGGCAGACGAAAGTTTCTTTTGTTGTTTACACGTGTTGTTTACACGAGCTGCGTGCGTGAACATGTCCGGAGCGCCATCGATCAGCAGAGTGGTAGAGCGGTCATAAACAAGCCTGTGAGGAAAAACAAAGCCAAACGCTGGCTGCCATAGCCAATTCTGCATCCCCTCGCTGATAATCGCGTCGCATGTTGAACGTGGACACCGAAAGAACGACCCTTTGTCCTGACCCGCCCGTACCAAACAGTCGGCGTGATTCCCTGGCCAGCTATGGCGCACCAACTCATGCTGCATGTGGTGGCCGCGCTACAGAACAGGGGTAGCATGCCACTGGGGGGGGTGAACAAGCTGGTGCACCCGGCGACCGCCGCGGTAGACGGCGGTGTGGATGATGGGCGGCGACAGTTCAGTTCGGTGTTCAATGGGCTATGCGGTCGCGGGCCGCGGCGAGCCATGGCAGGCAGCCGGTCCCAAGAGCTGCTGCAGGCAGCGCTGCGCTGCCTGGCGGGAGGTAAGCCTTGGTGTGACTTCATCAATCGGCGGCGGTCGCGCCCGACTCGAGCCGCCAGATCAACTCGAACTGCAGCGGTCCCGGATAGCGCAGTAGCGCGCCCATTTCGCAGCTCTCGGACATGCCGGCAATCGGCCCGATCTGGGACGAGTAACACAGGATGGCGTCGCGCTTGTGCGACCACTCGTCGGCATTAAGCCGGACATGCTCGGCAAGCATCAGTGCGTACTGGTCCCGCAGGGTTCGATACGCCAGCCCGCTAGGCGCAGTCGCCAGCAACGAGTCCGCGGCGTCAGTGCCCCAGCCGGGCGCGATAGCCGTGTATGGCAGATCGGCATAGACCTTGGTCGGCGGGCCGGCTCTGCCGGCCAGCGCTCGGAGCGCCTGATCACGCACCGTGGCGTGGTCTGGTTGGTTGGTGCCGAGCGGTAGATACACCTCGGTGCCCGAATCCAACTGGTCCAGAAAGGCTTTGAGCGCGTCCAGCGGCTCGCCTCGGCGATAGGGACCGTCGGCGTGCGGCAGGGCGACCTGGTCCACCCCGAGCAGAGCGCAGCCTCGGGCGTCTTCGGCCAGCCGAACCCGATAGGCCTCCTGCGCCGTGGTGAAGCCACATCGGGCATCCCATTCGGAGATGGGCTGCTCGCCGCCCGGCGGCCCTCCGTGCACGGTGACCACCGCCGTACCACCAGTCAACCGGCGCACAAAACCTCCCACCGAGAGCGCGGCATCGTCAAAATGCGGTGAAATCACCACGGAGCACCAGACTTTCGCGCCGGTCATGCGTCCACACCTTCGCCCGAGCATTGCCCGTGGCTATTCGCCAGGTCGTCGATGAGTGCGGATTGTCGGCCCAACGTGCGGACCACGAGCAAGGCTCGCAGCGGTACCTGTACTCCCAATTCCTGGTTGACTCGACGGGCCAGGCGCGTGATCAGCAGCGAATCGCCCCCCAGTGCAAAGAAGTCGGAGTCGTCGGTGAGGTCAGCCTGCCCGAGCAGCTCCGCCCACAGAGCGGCGACCAGGGCGCCGGGCTGTGGTGCTGATCCGTTGGCATCAACATTCGGCGCACCATTCGAGATGGTCGGGACCGGGGCGGGTGCACGGTCTGGTTCGGGGGCGGCCCAACGCGACCCGGCGAAGGGATAGCCGGGCAGGTGGATTCGTCGGCCCCGCCGGCAGATTGACGCCGCATCGACGGGCTGCCCGCGTACCCACAGGTGTCCAAGTGCGGCCAGCACATCCTCGGCCGCGGCGTGGTCCGCCCGGCGCCGAGGTGACATCGCGACGGGATTCAAGCCCGTGACTTCGGCCATCGTCGTGAGGGTCCGCCCGGGACCGACCTCCAACACAACTGCACCCGGAAGCTGTTGGGCAATCGCGTTCACCGCGGCCGCGAAGCGCACCGGGAGGCGAGCCTGCTCGACGAGCAGCTGCGCGGATATCGGCTCGCCGCGCTGGATGAAACATCCATCGACATTGGCGGCCAAGGGAATTGACGGTGGCCGAAGTCGCGGCGACGCCAGGGCCGCCCTAAGTTGGGGGAGCGCCGGCTCGATCAGGGCGGAGTGAAAGGCACGGGTGACCGGCAGTAGCTGCGAGAAGACCCGGTCGCCCAGCCACGCGTGGAATGCCGCGACGGTCTCCACGGCTCCCGCGACAACACAGTTGTCGGGGGCGTTGACCGCCGCCAGGTCCAGATCCGGCCCGTACTCGCTCAGCAGCTGTCGGGTCCGCGTTTCGCCGCAGCCCACCGCGAGCATCGCACCCGGCGGGCACGCCTGTAGCGCACCTCCCCGCTCGGTCACGAACGCGCACGCATCGTGCAGATCCAGGACCCCGGCAACATGAACCGCGGTGACCTCACCGAGGCTGTGCCCCAACACCGCGGCCGGCACCAGCCCGAGGGACATCAGCGCGGCGGCGGCCGCGGCCTCCACGGCGAAAAGCGCCGGCTGCGCCACATCGGTGTTAGCCAACTCGTCGGCGCAACATTGTGGGTCCAGCAGCACCCGGTCAAGCCGGGCGGCCAGGGTGTCATCGAACTCGTCAAGACACGTTTCCAGCGCACTGCTGAAGCCCGGCAGCGCTTCGGTGAACGGCAGCGCCATTCCGGGGTGTTGGGCGCCTTGACCCGGAAACAGAAACACGACCGGTGCGGCACCGGCGGCCGGCCGGCTGCCACGCGTGACCGCCAATCCGGTCGCCAAGCGCTCGGCCACCTGTCCGCCGGTACGCCCGGCGACGGCCAAGCGCTCGGAGAGCATCGAGCGGCCGACAGCCAGGGTGAAGCAGACGTCGTCGAGATTGGCAGCGTCTTCGCGTAGCCGACTTTCCAGGCGTGCCGCCGACCGGGTCAGGGCATCCTGGTCGGCCGCCGACAGCAGGACCAGCTCTGCCGTGTCGTGCCGCTCGGCGAGGGGATCCCGTTCGGGTGACTGCTCGACGATGACGTGGGCGTTGGTGCCGCCGATCCCGAAGGCGCTGACCCCGGCGCGTCGCGGTTGCGGGCCGGTCCAGGCGTGCGCGGCCGTCGGGATCGACAGCGGGGAAGCCCCCTCATCCAGCAGGGCATTGCGCTCGCCGAAACCGGCTACCGGAGGCACCACCCCGCGCCGAGTCACCAGCAGCGCCTTGATCAGCGCGGCCACTCCCGCTGCCGCATCCAGGTGGCCGACATTGGCCTTCAGCGCCCCGATCGTCACTCGGCGCGCTCCCGCGGCAGCCAGTGCCGCCGACGCCGCCGACCACTCGATGGGATCACCGATCCGCGTTCCGGTGCCGTGGGTCTCGAGGTAGCCGATCGTGCTGCCATCGACATCCGCGGTGTCGAGCGCCGTCCTGATCAACGCTTGCTGCGCGGTGACCGACGGGGCGTAGAAGCCGGCCTTAGCGCCGCCGTCGTTGTTGATCGCGGTGCCGAGGATGACGCCATAGGAGTCGCAGTCATCGGCGACAGCATCGGCCAGCCGGCGCAGCACGACGCACGCCACGCCTGAGCCGGCGACAACACCGTCGGCCCGCGCATCGAATGGCCGGCAGCAGCCTGAGGCGGACAGCAGGCCGCCTGGGGTTCGCAAATATCCCGCCTGCGGGAAAGCAATGCCGGCGCCGACCACCAAGGCCTGATCGCAGTCACCGTTGAGCAGCCCTTGGACGGCCAAATGCACGCCGACCAACGACGACGAACAGGCAGTTTGCACGGCCATCGCCGGACCCGTCAGCCCCAGCTTGTATGCGATCCGACCCGCCATGAAATCCGGTTCGCAGCCATGGATTACCTGGTCAATGACCAGTGGATCGAGGCAACGGCCCGCCAGCAAGCTGCGCGCATAACTGCTGCCCGTCATCGACGCATACACGCCCGTCGTGAGCGGCACGTTCCGTGGCGCAATTCCGGCGTCCTCCAGGGCATTCCACGCAACCTCCAGCATCAACCGGTGCTGTGGGTCCATCAGCTCCACCTCACGGGGGCTAAGGTGGAAGAACGCGGCGTCAAACCGGTCCGCGTCGTCTAGATGTGCGCGAACCGGAATATAATCCGGGTCATCGATAAGGCCGGCCGGGACCCCCGCGTCCAGCAGCGCCTGGCGTTCGTACCGGGTCGTCAGCACGCGGCCGGCAAGCAGCGCCGACCACCACTCGTCGATGCTCGAGCAACCGGGAAATCGAGCGGATATCCCGGTGACTGCGATGTCGAGTGACCTGTCACGGGCCATGTGACCACCTTCGACGCCACGGCGTTTCGCGCCCAACTACTTGCCGGGCTACCGCAGGTAGTCGATAGTAACGAAGATCACGCGCATTGAATGGCAGGAAACCGTGACACGCACGGACACGCACGAACGGGAAGGGTCGGGCCGGCAGATGTGCGCCGCGGTGAGCGAGGGCCTACACGAGGCTGTGGCGCGCGTTGCGCAATGTCGCCCCGACGCCGTGGCCCTGATCGCCGACCGCGCCACCACCTACAGTGAGCTCAACCAAACCGCCGACGCCTGGGCCGCGGGGCTGATCGCCAACGGGATCGGCCGCAACAACGTCGTGCCGATCATGTTGCCGCGCAGCGCCCAGCTGGTCACCGCGCTGCTGGCGGTCCTCAAGACCGGCGCTGCTTACGCGCTGTTGGACCCCACGTGGCCAACAGATCGCCTCCGCGAGGTGGTCAAACAGGTCGATGCGCCAGTTTTGTTGGCCAACACCGGAGACGACGACCTTGCCCCGTCGGTGTGGGTGCCACCCGTTGAGCCGGTGGCGGTGCCCGCTGGCTTTCGCCCCGCTTCGGTCGCCGGCTCCGACCCGTGCTGCGTCTTTTTTACCTCCGGAACCACGGGCCGACCCAAGGCGGTGCTGAGCCCCCATCGTGCGACCGCGCGGCTTTTCGGGCCCGACGGCTTTGCCTGCTTCGGCGCAACGACCGTTATGCCGCTTGCCGCTGCCATACCCTGGGACGCCTTCTCGCTGGAACTTTGGTCGGTGCTCCTCAACGGCGGCACGTCGCTGGTGGTCACCGCACCGTATCTGTGCGTCGAATCGCTGCGCCGGGCGGTTACCCGGCACGGCGCGAACACCGCCTGGCTCACCAGCAGCCTGTTCAACATGATCGTCGACGAAGACCTCGACGCCTTCTCGGGCTTACGCCAGGTGATGATCGGTGGCGAGCGGTTGGCGCCCGGACCGGTCGGCCGGTTCCTTCGCCACCATCCCGACATCACGCTGATCAACGGCTACGGCCCGGTCGAGAGCACCGTATTCGCCACCACCCACCGCGTCACCCCGGCCGACTGCGAACGACCGGGCGGCATCCCCTTGGGCCGACCGGCGCCTGGCACCGATGTCCATGTCCTGGACGGCACCCGGCACTGCGCGGTTGGAGAGACCGGCGAAATCTGTATCGCTGGTGACGGGCTGGCCCTCTGCTACCTCGGCGACCCTGCTCTCACGGACGAAAAATTCGTCGTCGTGCCGATCGATGGCCGACCGCAACGGGTTTACCGCAGCGGTGATTTCGGCGCTTGGGGTCCCGATGGGCTGCTGCATTTCTGCGGCCGGGCCGATCGCCAAGTGAAGATTCGCGGCCACCGCATCGAGCCGGCTGACGTCGAGCGCCAAGTGGAGCAGTTATTGCCGGGCGTGCGGTCCTGCCGAGTGATAGCTGACCGCGACGGCGCGGGCCGCGCGGCGAGGCTGGTGGCGTTCTGTGTGCCGCACCAACCGGGCGACCCGCTGACCGACGCCCTGAATGTGTTGCGTGCGGGACTGTTAACGCATCAAAGACCAGCGGCGGTAGTTAGCGTCGCTGCCTTTCCGACCACCCCCCAAGGCAAGATCGACGAGCCAGCCCTGCTTGCCACGCTGCCCGCCGCGAGCAGCTGCGGCATCGATGACGACGGGACCGCGACCAGCTGCACCGAACATCAGGTGATGCGGGCATTTGCGCTGGCGCTGGGCCGGGCGACCGTTCCGCGGGAAGTCCCGTTCTTCGAACTCGGCGGCACTTCGCTGGATGCGGGTCGGGTGTGCAACCGGCTGGCGTTGCGACTGGACCGTCAAGTGCCGGTGTCTTGGCTCTACCGACATCCGACCGCTGCAGCACTCGCCGGGTGGCTGGCAGCCACCGGCGGTGTGACCGACGGTGATCCCACCCCGGCCGGCGACGAAGTGCCGCTGTCGGACATGCAGCTGGTCTACCTTACGCGGCATCTGGTCAACCCGGCTGATCGGACCGGGCATTGCCTGCTGGCCTGGATGATCGAGGGACCGCTGGACCACTCGGCCCTGCAGTCGGCGATCGACTCGGCGCACCGGCGCCATGAGCCGCTGCGCGCCGCCTACCTACCCGACCCGCGGCCCGTCGCGTTACTCATTGACGTACCGCCGCCGCCATTGGAAGTGTTCCCCGAACAGCCGACCGTCGACGCGGCCGCCGGCGCGCTACGTGACGTGCTTGCCGAGCCGTTGGACCCCACCGCGGGCGATGTGTGGCGGACCGTCGTCGTACCTATGGCCGGTGCAACCGCTAGCGTCTTCGGGTGCGCGGTGCATCACATCGCGTTTGATGGCTGGTCGGCGTCAGTGCTGGCCCGAGACCTCGCCGACGGGTACGACGCCGCCCTTGGGCGTCGCGCATCGCAGGCGCCCGCACCGCCGTCGCTGGCGACGATGCACCGCACCTACACGCAACGCCTCGCCCACAGCCGCTCGCCCGGCGTGCACCATGAGCTGCGCGGCGTCCCGGAACTGGTGTGGCCCCCGGGCCGCACCGCCACTCGAGCCGGCCAGCCCGGTTGCATCGCAGAACCGCTTTGCCCGGCCGCCGTCGCGGCGGTCGATGCGGCCGCCGCCGACCTTGGTGTGAGCCGGTTCGTGGTGCTGTTGTCCGAGTGCGCCGCCAGCCTCTCGGCGGTGACGGGCCAGCGCGACTTCACCGTCGGCGTACCGGTGCGACAACGCGCGGGCGCCGGGCTCGAACACTCCCTAGGATGCCACCTGAACATATTGTGCGTCAGGCTATCTGGCGAGGCCCTCGACGGCGGTGCGGCCGCTATTGGCGCCACAGGCGTCCAGCTGAATCGGGCCTTCGCCACCCAGGACATCCCGTTCGCACAAGTCGTCCGCGACGTCGCGCCGCCCGGCACGGGGCGCCCGCCGCTTTTTCAGACTCTGTTTGTGCTGCAAGACAACCCGGTGCCGCGGTTGCGCATCGGTGGGCTGCGTACCCGGTTCCTGCGTCAGCCCTATCTGGATCTGCCGCTCGAGCTGCACGTCGAGCTCTGGCCCGACGATCACGGCGGTCTCCTGCTCGAGATCTGGTTTCGGCGTGAGGTGGTGCCCGAATCGGTCGCTCGCAAGGTCGCCGGTCAGTTCGCCCGGCGGGTCAACTCGTTGCCGACCGGAGCCGCGCGATGACGCAACCGCCGCCGTGTCGGCTCACCGATCCCGAACTGCACGCCACCGGCGATCCCCATCCGTTGTGGGCCTGGATGCGCGAGCATGCGCCGGTGTACTGGAACCCGCCCGGTGAACTGCCCGGCTTTTGGTCGGTGACCCGCTACGACGATGTCCGCAACGTGTACCGCAATCCGCGTTGCTTCAGCTCGGCGCATGGTGTCCTGTTGCGGCCCAACAAATATGGGGACGACCCCGGCGGAGGGTTGACCCTGGCCCTGACCGACCCGCCGCGGCATCGCGAGCTTCGCGCCCTCCTTCTCGGTAGCTTCAGCAAGCGGTCGGCCCAAGAATTGCAGAGCATCATGCTCGCCACGGTGCGTGCGGTCGTTGCCCGAGCGCTCCAGGCGGGGGAATGCGACTTCGCTCACGATGTGGCAGCGTATTCATCGATCAGCTTGATCTGCCGGCTCCTGGGATCACCGGCCAGCGATCACGAGAGGGTTTTTCGCTGGACCGGGGAGGCGTTTGCCGCCGGCAAACCGCTGACCGCCCACCAGCAGCTCATCGGATACTTCATCGACCTGATGTACGAGCGGATCGAGGAGCCCCGGCACGACGCGATGACGTCGTTGGCGCTAGGAACGGTTGAAGGCGAGCTGCTGACCGAGAAGGAGATCCTGCTCAACGTGGAGAATCTGGTGGGGGCAACGGAGAACGCGGGTCTGTCGATCGCCAGCGGCATGCTGGCTTTCTTGGAGCGCCCAGCGCAGTGGGAGCGGCTACGTGACAACCGGGACCTGCTCGGCACCGCCGTCGAGGAGGTACTGCGCTGGACTAGCAGCGCGACGCACAGCATGCGGACCGTCGCCGAGTCCACGAAGCTGCGGGATCGCAGTCTAGCGGTCGGCGATCGGGTGGTGCTCTGGCTGCCGTCGGCCAACCGTGACGACGCCGTGTTCGCCGACCCCCACCGATTCGACGTCGCCCGGCAGCCGAACCGACACCTGGCCATGGGCAGCGGCGATCACCTCTGCATCGGCAGCATCCTGGCCCGCGCTCAGATGAGGATGCTGTTCAACGAACTGCTCGACGCAACGGCAGGCATCGAGCAGTGCGGACCGGCCGTGCCGGTCCGTTCGATCGCCGTCAGCGGGCCGAAACACTTGCCGGTGCGGATGATTGCCGCCTGAGTCGCAATCCCAACACCATCGTTAAGCCGACGGTGCTTCTGCCGCATACAACTCCACGGCATCCGCCGAGGTCAGGGCACCCGAGTACACCCGCACCGGGCCGATCGACCTGAGCCATGGTCGCCGACGTTGTCGAGACACCGCGCCTGGCCCAAATGCATGGGCCCTCGGCATTCCAGAATGACCAGACGTCGAGCAGCTCGGAAATCGCCGATGCGCCCGAGGCGGGACTGAACAGCCTGCCCAGCTGCCAGGCTTGTCGAAGACTGCTACCACAAAACCCATTGGTCGAGCAGCGACCGGTCGATCTGGTCGACGGAGGTGTGCGGCCATCCGATCGTCCCTGTGACACTGCCGTCGACGGGGGCCACGGTGAAGTCCCAGCGCAGCAACGCATCATCGGCATCAGACTGGCCGCTCGGCGAGATCATGCGGGCGCCAAGTAGAACGGGCTGTGCGACGGACCGTCCTGTCTGACGGCGGTCATCGTGTATTCGCCCGGGGGTAACTGGATGTCGGCGTTCATGGTGGCCGAATCAAGCCGAAGCGGCGATACTGAAGCTCTCCGAGGTGCACAGCACCGGCCCGTCGTGGAAAACCATTGCGTGACACCTTCGAGGGCTACCTCGCCACCACCGGCACTGAAGTCCGTCAATGTCGGCTGCCCGTCGCAGTCAGGGTATGCCCGTTGCCGGACGCGTCCGGGATCGATTCAGCGGCACTTTCGTCGAACTTCCACCAGGCCGCCAGGGCGGCCGCATCCGTCATCGCTGCTCCTCACTTGCCTGGTCTTGAATTCGTCTTGAACTGGTCGGGACATGCGCGGATATTTGACTGTAAGGCGCCGGGAAATAGATTGGCAACCG
>Ga0335069_10006927_pt1 | contig 16421 bp, 12 predicted proteins | sample Lox_Sample_11_FD_206714 | JGI IMG/M metagenome (GOLD analysis project Ga0335069, IMG submission 206714) | Soil microbial communities from Loxahatchee National Wildlife Refuge, Florida, United States - Lox_Sample_1.1 | ecosystem: Environmental > Terrestrial > Soil > Wetlands | place: USA...
GTGGAGCGGTACGGATTTCGCGATGGATCTCAGTGGCAGCTCGCTGAGGTCAGGTATGGAAAACAGAGCACTACATGGCGCGTGCTCAGAGCTGGCCAGCCATGGGGGGAGTTCCAGTTCGAGCTGGCGGGCGAGTACAACGTGCTGAACGCGACCGCAGCCGCTGCGATGGCGGCGGGATATGGTATTCCCGTTACAAAGATCGCCGAGGCGCTGCAGTCGTTCAAAAGCGTGAAGCGGCGGCTCGAAGTGCGTGCTGAGGTGAACGGGGTCACGATCATCGACGATTTTGCGCACCACCCAACGGCCATCGCGCAGACCCTCAAGGCGCTGCGGACGCGTTACGCCGGCAGGAGACTGTGGGCAGTGCTGGAGCCCCGTTCGAATACGCTGCGGCGGAACGTGTTTCAGCGCGAGCTGGTGGAAGCACTCGGAACTGCCGATCTCGTCGTGCTTGCCGCCATCTTCAAGCCCGAGGCGGTTCCAGAAGGCGAGCGCCTGCATCCGGAGCAGGTGGTTGCGGACCTGCACAAATCCGGCAAGCCGGCGCGAATCCTGGCTGACGCCGACGATATTGTTGCCGCTATCGCTCCGGAGCTAAAGCCGGGCGACGTGGTTGCCATCCTATCCAATGGCGGATTCGGCGGCATTTATGAGAAGCTTCCGCAGAAGCTGCAATTTTTACGCGAGGTGACGGCACCCGCTTGATGAAAACTCAAAACGGCTTGCGCAGGATGTTCCTGGCCGCAATCCTGCTGCTGGCGACCGCGGCATTCGGGCAGTATCCGTGTCCGGGATGGACGGAGAAGCAAAGCCTCTCCCCGGACCAGTGGGGCTACTCCATCAAGTTTGAAAGCCCCGAGAGCCACCTGCTGCTGGTGACGATGCGCGTTCCCACAACTTCAGCGTTACAAGTTCAGCTGCCCGTCTGGAACGCTCTCTACCAGATTCGCGACTTCTCGCAGCACATCAACTGGGTCCGCGCCTTTGACGCCACGGACAAACCGGTAGAGGTCCGCCAGGTGGACAAGAACACCTGGTCGGCGGTCGGCGCACGCACCGTGCAGTATGAGATTGCGGCGGTAGACAGCGGCCCATTCGGCGCCGAGTACAATCCGCAACACGCTTTCCTGAACCTGGCCCAGGTGCTGATGTATCCCGTGGGCAACACCTCGGGAGTCGTGTACGTTCGATTGTTGGGCATTCCAAAAGACTGGCGGGTGGCGACGCCCTTGCAGGGGCCGACATTTGCGCTCGGCGACCTGCCCGATTTCTGCGCCGACAGTTACGACCACCTGGTTGACTCGCCCATGGAGCTTGGCGATTTTCATGAGGACGCATTCACGCACGCGGGCGGCCAGTTCCGGGTGGTGATTCATGCCGAAGCCGACGATTACGACAGCGGCACTTTGCTCGACGTCCTGAAAAGAATTGTCGCTGCGGAAGTCGATTGGATGCAGGACCAGCCTTTCCGTCGGTACACCTTCATCTACCATTTTCCGCGCGAGATGGGGCGCGGTGGGATGGAGCATGCCTACTCGACGGCAATTGAGACCAGCGCCGGGCGCCTGACAGATGATCCGTTGGCATTCGCCGCAGTGAGCGCGCATGAATTCTTTCACTTGTGGAACGTGAAGCGCATCCGTCCGCAGTCACTGGCGAACATTGATTACACGAAGGAGAATTACACGCGCGCACTGTGGTTCTGCGAGGGCGTAGACAGCGCGGTGGCCGAACATATGCTGGTCAGGGCTGGGGTCACCGACGAGAAGACGTTTCTGCAGCGGCTGGCGAACGCCATTCAGACTCTGGAGTCGCGCCCGGCGCGAACCACGCAATCGGCAGAGGAGTCGAGCCTGGACGCGTGGCTGGAGAAGTACCCATACTATCGCACCCCCGAACGCAGCGTGAACTACTACAACAAGGGGCAGATCCTTGGCGTACTGCTCGATCTCGCGATGCGAGAGCAGTCACACGGGCAGAAATCGCTGCGTGACTTGTTTCAATGGATGAACGAAAACTACGCCAAGCAAGGGAAATTCTTCGACGATTCCGAGGGCGTGCGACAGGCGGCAGAGGCTGTGACCGGTGCCAGCTTTGCGGAGTTCTTTCGCAAGTACGTGAGGGGAACGGAGGAGATTCCTTACGACACATTCTTTCAATCGGTGGGCCTGAACCTGCAGCGCAAGCAACTGGTGACTGCCTATGCCGGGTTTTCTGCTGCCACCAACTTCGGACCGATACCGGCCGTCACCGGTGTTGACAGTGGCGGGGAAGCGGAAAAAGCGGGGCTGCACGTTGGAGACACCATTCTGGCCGTCAACGGTCACGAACCACAGGGCGACTTCGAGGAACAACTGGGCGCGCTGGAACCAGGATCGGTGGTGAGGCTGCGCGTTTCCACTCGCGACCATGCGCGTGAGATCAAGATCAGAACGGTTGCGCGGCAGTCGATGGAACTGGAATTCGCGGAGGCGCCCGGCGTCTCTGCGTCGCAAAAGGCGCGTCGCGCGGCCTGGGTTCGCGGCGACTCGGAAGCGCCACAGGTTCATTGATGCGCACGCTATTGATGCTCGCCTGGTGGGTCGTGATGGTGCCACTCGATGCGCTCTGGGGTTTTCCCTGGACGCTGATCAGCCGGCGTGTTGACGCGCTCTATCGATCCGCGATGTGGATCGCGCTGACTGGAACTCGCATCGCCGGCGTTACATGGCGGCGAATCGGCTACGAGCAACTCGACCTCTCGCGCAACTACATCTTCATGTCGAACCACGTTTCGAACCTCGATCCGCCCCTGCTGATTCCGCTTTTGCCGCATCGCGTAACGATCATGGTGAAGCGGGAGCTATTCAATATTCCGATCCTCGGGAGCGCGATGTTGATGGCCGATTGCGTGCCGATCGATCGCCAGAATCGTGACGCTGCCATCGCCAGCGTCCGGCAGGCGGAAGATGTGATAAGGCGCGGACACCACATGATGGTGTATCCCGAGGGAACGCGGTCGCCTGACGGCAAGCTCTTACCGTTCAAGAAAGGACCGTTCTACATGGCGATGGAGACGGGCGTGCCCATCGTGCCCATCACATTGCTCAACACCGAGACACTGTGGCCAAAGGGCAAGTTCTTCGTGAAGCAGGGTGAGGCGCAGGTCATCTTTCATCCGCCGATTGACCCGAAGCAATTCGGCAATCGCGACGAACTGGTGAAAGCCGTTCGGGACCAGATCGCGAGCGCGCTCCCGCCGGAACGCAGAGGCGAGTAAATGAAAATGCTACGTCGGGTACTCGCGTTGGTGATTGCCGTAGTCGCGATCGCATTTTTTCTTCTGCCGCGAGTGGTCGAATCGCGCATGAACCGGGTGCTGCAAGAGCCTCCATATCACGTTTCGGAAGCGGCTCAAAAGTTGCACCAGCAGCTGATTGTTGCGGACCTGCACGCCGACGCACTGCTCTTCGGGCGTAACCTTCTGGTCAAAGGTTCGCGCGGGCACATCGACCTGCCTCGGCTGCAGGAAGGCAATGTCGCCATCCAGGCGTTCACGGTTGTCACAAAGACGCCGCACGGATTGAATATCGAGCGCAACGATGCCAGCAGCGACGACATCACGGCGCTCGCAATTGTCGATCTGTGGCCGCCCCGAACATGGAATAGCCTGCTGGAACGCGCACTTTACCAGGCACAGAGGCTGCAACAGTTCGCAGACAAGTCAGAGGGACAAGTTGTGCTGCTGCGGAGTCGAGCCGATCTCGACAACTTTCTTGCTGCACGAAAATCGAATCCTAAGCTAGTAGCAGGCTTTCTGGGACTGGAAGGTTCGCAGGCGCTGCAGGGGAAGCTGGAGAACCTCGACAAGCTCTACGCCGCTGGATTCCGCATGGCGGCGCCTGTCCATTTCTTCGATACCGAAATCAGCGGTGCGGCCGCCGGGGTCAAGAAGAGCGGGCTAACCGACCTCGGTCGTCATTGGGTGCGTGACATGGAAGCGCGCCACATGATCACTGACCTGGCGCACGCCTCGGCGGCGACGATCGACGACGTGACGGCGATGGCGAAGCGTCCCGTGCTGGTCTCCCACACAGGCGTGAAGGGCACCTGCAACAACAACCGCAATCTCTCGGATGAGCAATTGCGTAAGATCGCCAACACAGGTGGGTTGATCGGGATCGGCTTCTGGGATACGGCGACGTGCGGGAAAGACGCCGCTGCGATTGCGCGGGCGATTCAGTATGCGGTCGGCGTCATCGGCGTCGATCATGTCGCGCTCGGATCGGACTTCGACGGCGCTGTAACGACTCCGTTCGACGTAACCGGATTGCCACTCATCACGGAAGCACTGATGAAGCAGGGCTTTTCACCCGACGACATTGCGAAGGTCATGGGCGGCAATGTCGTCAGGTTTTTGCGCGAGAACTTGCCCGAACGTTAGTGCGGAGTGGTCGCCTCCACCAGTTTCTGAACTCCCGGCGCAATCATGAGCAGCAAGTCAGCCTTGGGCTTCGAGGCATCAGTGATCCGCTGCAAGCTCTGCACGCGCCACTGTTCGGGGGCAGGTTGCTTCTGTTCGAGGTAAGTAAGCGCCTGCAGACCGATATCAGACAGGGCAGCCACGTCTGCCGACAGCGGTGCCAGCTCTTTCATCAGGAAACTCTGCTGAATTTGCGGTTGGAGTTTCGCGTCATTGCCCTTCCACGCGGCCAGGCTCGTGCGCAACTGAGCCACTTGGTCAGGAGAAGGCTGGGCGAGATAGCGATCTACTGCCACGCGAAACTCTCTTGCTGCTTCGCTCTCTGGATGGACTGCATCGATGAGATGATTCAGCGGCATCGACTGCGTCGCCGGATCTGCGTGCTGCAGTTCTTCGCGGGTGTAGTCCTTTACCGGCTCTACCACATCAGCGAGAGCGCGAAGCGCTGAAGTGTCGGTGCTTCCGGCAATGCGCTGCAGCATCGGTTCATAGTTTGCGTTGTGGGTGAGCCCGAGCGAATCGAGTCGCGCTCCTTCCGAATACATGCGGCGGTACATCGACTCGATGTCGACGACATTTGGCGGTGACCACAAGCGTTCCGCGATCGCGGCGTTGCGCGGCCAGATGCGCGAATCGATGTTCTCCGGATCGACAAATTCCGCCCACATGCACGACTCGCCGCCCAGCACGCGCTGTTTTTCTTCCGGAGTCAAGTTAGCTGCATCTCCGGAAAATGGCTCGTTCATGTAGTGGCGCTCGGCCGACCACATCAGGTCCAGGTAGTAGCCGTTGGAAAGCATCGCGCGATAGCCCCCGTGTGCTGCTGCTGCCAAGCCCTTGGGACCGCGCCAGCTTTGAATCACAGCGTTCTTAGGCAGGTCGGGATGCAGGATCTCGTCCCAGCCTTCCATGATGCGATTGTGCTTCTCGACGACTTTGATCAGGCGCTGGTTGAAGTACGCCTGCAGCGCCTTGTCGTCGGCGATCTTGTGTTCTTTCATGAACTGCTGAATCTTGGCACTGGCGGCCCATTGCTTGCCGTTCACCTCGTCGCCGCCTATATGCAGGAAGGGGTCGGGGAACACCTCAGTGACCTCGCCGAAGAGCTTGTCGAGGAAGTCGTAAACTTTGTCGTTAGTCGGGTCCAACGCCGGATCGAAGATGCCCCAATGGCGCTCGATTTCGTACGGACCCGGCAGGCTCGCTAGTTCCGGATATCCAACCAGCAACGCGGTGCTGTGGCCGGGAAGATCGAACTCGGGTACCACGCGAATGCCGCGCTCACGGCAGTATTCCACGAGGTCCTTGAGTTGATCTTGCGTGAAGTACAGCCCGTCGGAGCCCATCTCCGTCAACTTGGGCAACTTCTTGCTCTCGAACCGCCAGCCCTGGTTGTCGGAGAGATGGAGGTGGAACACGTTCATCTTCACCGCCGCCATCCCATCGATATTGCGCTTGATCACGTCCATGGGGATGAAGTGGCGGCTGACGTCAATCATCGTTCCTCGCCATGGGAAACGCGGGGCGTCGTCAATGCGCAACGCGGGAACCGCAAAGCCGCCCGGTCCGGCTTTTACGAGCTGAAGAAAAGTCTCAAGCCCGTGCAGGATCCCGAGATCGTTCGCGGCCGTCAGCTTTGCACCGGCGCTTGTGACTTCGAGCGAGTAGCTTTCATCGGAACCGAGAGCAAGGAGGTTGTTGTCAGCCTTCAGCGCGTTGAGGACAAGCTTCGCGTCAGCTCCACCAATGGCTGTCTTGAGGGGAATTGCCGTCTGCCGCGCCAGGCGGTCCATGAACCGTTCGGCGGCGTGCTCGATCCGGGAGTCCTTCGCGCCGGTGATTCCGATGGTGAAGCTCTCGTCGACGAGGAATTGGCCGCTGCCCATTTGCACCTTGGCAGGTATGGGCATGACGTCCAGATCTGGGTTGGTTTGAGCGATCACAGCAGCGGAAACAACAACAAGCAGCAGAGAAATAGAAAGAAGTCGCATAAGGGAACCAGGGAGTTTTTTCATAAAACGCGCGGAGGATAGAAGAAGAGGGCCGATAATGGCAAGTTTTACGGTGCCACTTTCATCGCACCCTCGACTTAAGCGGGTTGTGCGCTACTTCTTCGCAGATGCCGATGCCACTGTCAGGTGACCTCCCTGCGGTCGAACGTGCTGGTGTGCCCAGGCTAGGAGTTCATCGAAACCCTTGCCCGTCTCCTGCGGAGTGATGCTGCAATGGCCGTCGTGCTCGACATATTGCTGTACGAACATTTCTCCGTTGCCGTTCACCTTCGTCATGAACGCATAGTGATCGGGGACCTCTACCGGCACCAGCGGATCGTACGAGGTATGAATAGCCAGCACCGGATGCTGCAATTTGCCGGTGATTGTCCAATTGGCTTTGAGATAGGTCAGAGAGGCAGCTGCGTCGTAGCGCTTAACGCCATCATTCAGAGCGTTGTCGTCGGGAGATCCGGCATAAATCGTGTCGCGGTTGGAAAACGGGTTCCCCCCGCTGCGCTCCTGCAGGTCCTTCAAGACGTAGTTCAGGAACACGGCCACCCCGCTCAGTTCTTTGTTGCTCTTGATCTTCCAGATTTGCCGGAAGGCCGCGGCCTGGTCGGGGTGTGCTTCCAATTGCTCCCCAACCGGTTCGTTGCCTTTGTAGTCAGCCGGGATCTTGTCCGGAGGAGGGAACAGGCCGGGAAAGTAATAGTCGAAAACCACGCGGAAATTAAACGCACGTTCCAGGAGTTGCGGCGCCGGTTCGAGGGCACCGCATAGCGCCAGTCCTGCCGCATACTTTTCGGGGAATCTCTCCACAGTTTCCGCGGTCAGGAAGCCTCCCATCGAATGTCCTGCGACAATCGTTTCTCTCGGCGCGCCGTATTTCTGCACGAAGTACTTGCGCAGGGCTTCTGTCTCCGGAACTGCCTGTTCCACCGCCCAGCCGGTTTTCGAATAGGCTGATTGCACGACGGCGTATCCGCGCTTGGTGAACTCTGCCAGTACCGGATTCACCTCTTCTTTGTACTTCACGGGCTTCGGGCTGTAGCCGTGGTAGTACACCACCAGGTTGTGGTTCCAGTTGTCCGGAACATCGATGCGGAACGGAACTCCGTGCAGTTCGCCGATCTCAGTTTTGGCGAAGGCAGAAACGAAGGCGATAAGTAGAAACAGCGCGAGCTTTCTCATGCCACCTCCGAACATCTTGAGCGCGAAGCATTCTACGAGTGAGACTCAACTGATAGCTGAAAACTGAAAACCGAGAACCGAAAGCTGTGAGCTGACAGCTATGAACTAATTCCCCTTCTTCTCAATCATCCTCGCCGTCAGCACCACGCCATCGCGCCCGTCCTGCAACTTAATCGGAAACACCAGCACGTTCCAGGTCCAGCGTGCTCCCTTGGTGGGCAGGTGAGGAAGTCCGCGGAACCCGCGGTCAATGTAGGTTTCGCGGGTTTCGGCGACAGTCTTGATCACTTCGCGCCAGTTCTCGCCGAGTTCGGGAAACTGCTCGAAGATGTTCTTATTCACGAACCAGTCGCGTTTTTGGTCGAAGAAGCCGGCAAAGTAATCATTGACGTACTGCAGAGTGCCTTCGCGATCCATGATCTCGAGCACCACGTCATCACCCATGCTGACGGAAATGCGCGAGTAGTAGAAGTCGCGGGCGTCAACGACAACCGGTTTGCCGCGCTTCTTGGCTTCGAAGGAACGCAAGGCAGCGAGGAGGTCGTCAACCGAGCTGTAGCCTTTCAGCAAGTGCATGTCGGCGATGCCGCCGAATTTTCGCTCCAGCGTGGCCGACATGATGATGATGGGAACTTCAGGGCGCTTGCTGCGCAAAGTGTCGGCGACTTCTGTGCCAAACTTCCCCGCGCCCAGGTGATAGTCGAGTACTGCGATATCGATATCGTGCAGTTTCTTTTCGGCTTCTTCGACAGTCGAAGACGTCTGCACGTCGTAACCGTTGCGACGCAGGATGGTGGCACTCAACAGCAGGTGATCTTCCAGGTCATCGAGCAGGAGAATTCTGATCGGCTTGGCTGCGGTAATGGAAGTGACCTTTTCGTCCATGGATTCGCGTGCTACTTCTCCTGCTTAGATGCGAGAAGCGACTCCAGCTTCGCTTCCAGGTCGCGGATTTTCCTCACCAGGTCCGGCAATTTATTGAACACCGCAACGCTGCGCAGCCAGTTGCGATTCTCTATCGCCGGATAGCCGCTGACCATTGTGCCCTTGTCCACGTCGTTCGGAATGCCTGATTGCGCCGTTGCAATCACGCCATCGCCGATCATGCAGTGCCCCGCGACGCCAACCTGCCCGGCCAGGATTACATTCTTGCCGACAACCGTGGAACCCGCGAGTCCAACCTGCGCGCATAACATGGTGTGTTCGCCCACAGCGCTACCATGCCCGACCTGGACCAGGTTATCGACCTTTGCGTCGCGGCCGATTCGGGTTTCGCCGATCGAGGCGCGATCGACACAGGCGTTGGCCTGCACCTCCACATCGTCTTCCAACACAGCAGGCCCAGACTGCACGATTTTCTCCCATTTACCCGTATCGTCCTTGGCAAACCCGTAGCCATCGGCACCGATCACTGCTCCGTTCTGCAGAACGACGTTATCTCCGAGTTGGCAGTATTCGCGCACCACGGCGTGTGCGTGCGCAAAAAAATTGTTCCCGATCCGCGCTCCACGATAGATCACTACGTGCGGCAGGATCACCGCGTTGTCGCCGATCACTGCATCTTCGTCGATCACCGCATATGCGCCGATATGCGCGTGCTTGCCGACCTTCGCCGATTCGCTCACGACCGCAGTGGAGTGAACTCCGGGGCGATAACGCGGCGCGTTGTAAAACAGCGGAATCGTCCGCGCAAACGCCAGGTAAGGATTCTTCGTGCGCAGCGTGGGAAGCGGAATCTCGGGGAACAGATCGCTGACGATGATCGCGGAAGCATTCGTCGTCTTCACCGCCGACGCATACTTCTCATTTGCGACAAAGGTGATCTGCCCTTCTTCCGCTTCCTCGATCCCGGCCACACCGGTAATTTCGCAGTCCTGTCCGACAAGTCGGGCTCCCAGGGTGCTGGCAATCTCGCTAAGTTTCACGGCGAGCATTGTAAACAGAAGCCTGAGGATAGTGGATAGGGGATAGGAGCTTACTGCTAGAGGTTTAGTTTGATCGCCTCCTCAGTTTCCGAGTCTGGTCGTCCGTCACGAAGAGGGACACGAACCCACCGCCACAAAGCTGGCAACTGTTCGGTCGCATATATCAGCATGGGGATTGCCAGAAGAAGTGCTGGGATCAATCGAATCGAGAAGCGCAGATAACACACCGTTCCTATCCCCTATCCACCATCCCCTGAGTTACTCTGTAAACATCGGCACCTGACGAATATCGACCGGCTTCTCGCCAGGCTTCTTGCGCCGGCCGGCCGGGCCGCCGATCACGGCCAGAACGGTGAGATCAATCAGGGCAGAGCGCGGGACGTAGATCCGCTGTGTATTCGAGCGCGTGTCAGGAGGGTTAATCAGGTAGCCATCCGGAGAGACTTGCGTCAGGTCGTTGGCCATCATGCCTTCCAACATGTCGTTGTCTTTGAAATGCAGGCGCACCCAGAGGCCCTCGGTTCGGGGGCGGGTAGTGAAAGTTTTGCGATTCAGGTCGTCGGCATCGCCGAAATCGCGCACAAAATAGACGCATTTGATGTCTTTTAGCTCGACGGTCACCAGGTTTCCGGCGGTATTGAGCATTTCCAGTTTGCCGTCGACCACGAAATGGGTGGAGACGTAGCCGTTCATGGTGTCGCGGTCGAGTTTGCGGACGGTAACCTTCTTGTGCGTCGAGGCCATGGCTGGTGGGTCCGCCGACACGAACCCGGAGTTCGATTCTCCCACTTTTTGCAATTCTGAGCAGCCAAGAGTTCGTAAAGGTAGCCAAATGGTGAACGTTGTGTTATTTTTTGAGGTTTGCTGCGGGATAACCTCCCCTGTAAGTGCCATCTTTCCCGTAGTTTAGGAAGATTTCCACAGGCTGGGAGGCGCCCCTCGCAGCTCTCCGCGGTTGGTTCTGGCATGGCTAAGCTGTTGCTGGTCAAAGACTTAAGCCGAACGCACTAATTCGCCGGAACGGTAGCAGGAGGGAATGGCCGACTACATCTACACCATGGAAACCCGGCTCTCGCCGGACCAGTTGCGCGCGGCAAACCTCGTTCAAGAGGTCGCCAAGGCGCACGAGATGAACCTGTACATCACCGGGGGTACGGTTCGCGACTTCCTTACCGGATTCCCTATTCGGGACCTCGATTTCACAGTCGAGGGCAATCCCCAGAAGCTGCAGAAGGATTTGGAGAAGCAGGGCGTTCGGATCGAAAGCTGGGACGACGATTACAAGATATTGCGGGTCCTTTTTGCCGGAAATGTGCGCGGCGAGATCGACATGGCGCACACCGAGCGTTTCGAGAAGACCGGGAAGCCACCGGCGATCGCTCCCAGCGGGATCAGCGAAGACTTGCGCCGCCGCGACTTTACCGTCAACGCCATGGCGTTGTCGCTGAATACCGGGTCGCGCGGGCTGCTGCTGGACCCTACCAACGGTGCGGCCGACGTCGAACTGAAACTGATCCGGGTCCTGCATAATTACGCCTTTTTGGAGGATCCTTCGCGCCTGATTCGCGCCACCCGCTTCGCCCAGCGCTGGCACTGGGAATTCGAAGAGCGTACGAAGGCTCGGTACGACTCGGCGAAAGAGAACAAATACATCGAACATATGCAGGATCGCTTCCGCGGGTGCGAAATCGCGAAAATCGCGTTCGAGGACGATCCGCTTGGTGTCATGAAGGCCCTGGAGCGCGAAGGCTGGCTGGAAGTCCTGGAACCGCACTGGACGACGGCGAAGGTTGACCAGCCGGGCCTGCAGAACCTGCTGCGGGTCAAGCAGCAGCTATGGGAAATCGGCTCGGAATCGGATGCCGGCCCCGCGGTCATGCACTTCCTCACCTACAAGCTGGGCGACAAGGAAGTCGCGGACATGCAGAAGCGGATTCCGGTCCGCAGCCTGGTCGATAACTGGAGAGGGCTTGAAGACGACGCCAAGGAACTGGCCAAGCGCTTGAGCGGCAAAGAGGCGGCAACGCCGTCGCTTACGTGGAAGCTACTGTCGTCGGCGAAGCCGGAAGATCTGCTGTTCCTGGCCGCGACGGGCAAGCAGCAGGCCGTGAATGAGAAGATCAAGAACTTCTTCGGCAAGTGGCGCCAGAACATGCAGAAGTTCCCGTTGCCGGAGATGGTGGAACTCCAGATCACCGCGGCGATGCCGAATTACAAGCAGATCGTTGACGACGCGTTCCTGCTGATGCTCGACGGCAAACTGCACACGCACTCGGAGATCATGAAGCACTTCAAGCCGCTGGCTCCCCCACCGCCACCGCCGCCGCCGCCACCGAAGCGCGGACGGGCGGCGAAGGCAGCGGAAGCAGCTGCAGCAGCCGCCGCTGCCGCGGCGAAGAAGGGGGCTGCTGTGCCGGCCGCAGCGGAAGCGCCGAAGCCGTCAGAAGCAGCGAAGAAGGGCACCGCCGCGAAGGACGCGAAAACGAAGCCCGTGGTGAAAGAAGAGCCAAAGAAGGAAGCGCCGAAGAAAGAGATTCCGAAGGAGGCTCCCAAGAAGTTTGAGGCGAAAGCGGCAAAGCCTGCGCCGAAATCGAAACCTGCTCCGAAGCCGCCGGCGAAGAAAGCAAAGCCTGCTGCCAAGAAACCAGCCCCGAAACCGAAGAAGGCTGGGAAGAAGAAGTAGGCTGTCTATATCCGAAGCGGCTGGACTGTTTCCGTGGGACCGAAGCGTCCGCCGTTATTTCTTAGGAAATGTCAGCAACCGCGTGGTCTTCGCCGCATGCGCATTTCGGGGTGGGAAGTTCTTTGCCAGACCCTAGCGAGAATAGCCACGCTCGCATAGCCTGGTAGGTGACGTAGTGGCCGGAGTTCGTTTCACGCCTCGCCCGTCGAACGTCTGCGAGCATCTGTTGCCGATAAGAAATGCCGGACTTCGAGCTTCCGGAGTTCGCCATGGACAACAATGTACCACGGTAGTAAACAGCGAACTCAAGCGGCCTGTTGTTCGCGCTCGTCGAGCGCGCCAATGATTTCGTCGATCTTGGCGCGCGCTTCGTCCATGGATTTGCCGAATCCGTGAATGGAGGGACGCACGCGGGCGCGGTCGCGAATCACGAAGCGGTACACTCCTCCGTCTTTCTGAATCATGGCGAAATAACTTCCGTGCTCCATCTCCACTCCTTTCCGGGGTCAGTTTCTGTTCCGACGTTTGGGCTTTCGTCGTTCACGGTCTTCTAAGATGCAAGCGATCGACCAAATGGTTAGGTGGTGACCATGGGCAGGTAAGCGCCTGAAGGCAATGGAATTACAGGCAGACAAAATCCAATCGAATCAGCGGCTTACGTCTCAAAATCAGGTAAGTTTTACACGATTTGCGAATGGCCGTTTTACGACTTGTGCTGGTGCTCACCCGCCAGTCCCAAGCGCTCGCAAGTGTCGCCTTCGAAGTCGAATTCGATGAGCACGGCCTGCTCGTCGCCTGCCACCCAACCATCGTGTCCTGGTTCGATTGATACTGCCGCGGGCGCCGTGAACTCCTTGACGCAGCCATCGGAGTAGCGCACACCCACCTTGCCGCGAACAATAAATCCCACATGCGCGTGCATGCAGAGATCGGTGCCGACATTCGGCTTCATATGCGTAGACCAGCGGAACCCCGGCTCGTAGACGACTCGCTTCACGCGGCCAGCTCCGACCTTGGCGATGTCGAGGGCGACCCCGTTGAGGTCGCGATGTTCGGCTCCGGGGATGGGGGCAAGAAGGGGATCGAACTCAGACATGCGCAGGTCCTCGCGGCGTGAATTGTAGGCGGACATATTACGCTGGCGGCAGGGTCGCGTAAAGCTTATCGCGCCTAACGCAATTGCCAGCGCCGCGGATCACGTCTGCTGTGGAAGCAAGCTATCATCCACAATCCCATTCTCTTGGACTTTGAAAAATAATCCATAGGGAAAGCGGCGCACTCCGGCTCTTCGACTACTTCGGTAAACCGTGGGAAACAGAAATGGCTGGCGAGCGATTGTTTCTACAGTACTGTCAATAGCCTGGGCGAAACGCTCTCCAAGCTCCGGACGGATGTTGGCATACCATGCCAGTGCGTCGTTCAAATCTTCGTTTGCCTCTGGTGTCCAGACGACCGGGAGGGTCACGGCTTTTTGAACAAGCTCGCTTTGACTTGCTCCCAGGGGATGACATCGGAGGGGTTCTGCTCGTGGCGAGCGATGCGGTAGTCAAGTTCCGTCCGCTGTGCATCCGTGAGCAATACTGCGTCCGCTTCGAGGCTTTCCCAGACGGTATCCAGCAGTTCTGCTTTTTCCGCAGGGGAGAGGCTGTCTATTTGGCTGCGCAAATCACTCATACGGGTATAACGCTATCGCGCTTTCTCCGGTCTGGCAAGGATCGGGTAACCTAGGTTCGAATCGGCGTCAGAAACGAGATGGAGGGGCAGGTCCTCTTCGCTGGGAACTGCGATAGAACAACGCATACAAGAAAATAGTCCAGGCGAGCAGCATCACCGCAGTGACCCACCGATTATTTACAAATCCCATCAAGCCGAAGAATGCGATCAGGCCTGCAGCCCACGAGGCGCCATAAGCAAAGACATTACCCTTGTGGTCGCGCCGGAAGGGAGATTTACCGGTGCCTTTGCACTCCGGGCATATGCCGTTTGCTGCGCAGTGGGAGCACTTCATTTCGCCGGAATTCAGGTGTGGGTTAATTCCGGTTCCGTTGCATTCTTCACACATTCCCGAACCCTCGCAGAACGTGCAATCACCGGAACCTCGCATTTAAGCCTCCGAGTCGAATGTTGCTCGGGACTATTCTCTCTCTCTCTCTGCAGCGAGTGAGAAACAGCTTTTTCCACACAACGCCCCCGATTTCCTGCCTAACGCCCAGCGTCTCGCACCACTACAATAGAAGTAGATCATGTCCCAATTCGTCCATCTTCATCTCCACACCGATTACTCGATGCTCGACGGCGCCTGTGACGTCGACAAGCTCGTCAGCCACGTCAAGAAACTCGGCATGCCGGCGGTCGCCATGACCGATCACGGCAACATCTTCGGCGCCGTCAACTTCTACAATGCCGCCAAAGCCGCGGATATCAAGCCAATCATCGGGTGCGAGCTGTACATCTCGAAGAAGGACGACCACAACATCAAGCGCACTCCGCCGGACGGAGACACCTACAACCACCTGCTGGTGCTCGCCGAGAACGAAGAGGGCTACCGCAACCTGGTGAAGATCACCTCGGAGGCCTCGCTCAACGGCTTCTACTACAAGCCGCGTGTGAGCAAGCGTTTCCTGCAAGATCACGCGAGAGGGTTGATTGGGCTTTCCGGCTGCCTGAAAGGCGAGGTCGCCGAGCGGTTGTCGGAGGGGAAGTACGAAGACGCGAAGAAGGCCGCCGGGCAGTTCGCCGAAATCTTCGGCAAAGACAACTTCTTCGTGGAGGTGCAGAACCAAGGGTTGGAGCAGGAACACAAGATCCTGCCCGACCAGTTCAAGATTGCGCGCGAGCTCGGTCTGCCCATTGTCGCCACCAACGACAGCCACTATCTCTGCGAAGACGACGCGCACGCGCAGGATGCGATGGTCTGCATCCAGACCGGCAAAACGCTTGCCGACACCAACCGGATGAAGTTCCAGACCAACCAGTTCTTCGTGAAGAGCTACGAGGAAATGGCGCGCGTGTTCAAAGACACGCCGGACGTCCTAACTCGCACGTTAGGCATCGCCGAGCGCTGCAACTTCAAGCTGAACAAAGTTCCGAATCCGTTCCCTCGTTTCGAGGTTCCTGACGGCTACGATATCGACAGCTATTTCGAGCACGTCTGTCGCGAGGGGTTCGCCAAGCGCATGAACCTGCTGCGCGAGCTGCAGGCACAAGGAAGATTGCGCAAATCGTTTGCCGAATACGAGCAGCGGCTGAACTGGGAAATCGCGATCATCAAGCAGATGAAGTTTCCCGGCTACTTCCTCATCGTCTGGGACTTCATTCGCTTCGCCAAGGAAAACAACATCCCCGTCGGTCCCGGCCGCGGCTCGGCCGCCGGATCACTGGTTGCGTATTCGATGGCGATCACCGACGTCGATCCGCTGCAGAACGAGTTGCTGTTCGAGCGCTTCCTGAACCCTGAACGCGTATCCATGCCCGATATCGACGTCGACTTCTGTATGAACCGGCGCGAGAAGGTGATCCACTACGTCACGGAGAAGTACGGGCGCGAGCAGGTCGCGCAGATCATCACCTTCGGAACGATGGCCTGCAAGGCGGCAATTAAAGACACGGGCCGCGTGATGGGCCTGCCCTTCGCCGAGATGGACCGCATTGTGAAGATGGTCCCGGCGACGTTAAATATCACCATCGAAGACGCGTTGAAAGATTCGCCGTCGCTTTCTGAGGCCTACGAAAAAGAGCCGCAGGTCAAGGAAGTCATCGATACGGCGCGCAAGCTCGAAGGCTTGGTCCGCAACGCGGGCATGCACGCCGCGGGTGTGGTGATCTCGCCGGTGCCTCTGACCGATCTCGTCCCGCTGCACCTGACGAAGAACGACGAAATCGTTACCGCCTATGACATGAAGGCGGTGGAGAAACTCGGGCTGTTGAAGATGGACTTCCTCGGCCTGACCACGCTGACGATCATCGACGACTGCCTGAAACTGATCGAGCAGGTACACAACAGGAGGATCGAACTCGAGAAGCTGCCGACCGACGACCAGGAGACGTACAAGAAAGTGTTTCACACTGGACTGACCTCGGGCGTGTTCCAGTTTGAATCGCACGGCATGAGGGACGTGCTGCGGCGCTATCAGCCGACGACCCTCGAGGACCTCACCGCTCTG
>Ga0335069_10006928_pt1 | contig 16421 bp, 18 predicted proteins | sample Lox_Sample_11_FD_206714 | JGI IMG/M metagenome (GOLD analysis project Ga0335069, IMG submission 206714) | Soil microbial communities from Loxahatchee National Wildlife Refuge, Florida, United States - Lox_Sample_1.1 | ecosystem: Environmental > Terrestrial > Soil > Wetlands | place: USA...
GTCTGTGCGGCGGTCCAGGTGACGGACGATGCCGCGGTAACATAGCCGGGGTTCGTCCACGTGTAGGTGATGTTGTTCGGGTTCGCTGACGAAGCGACGGTCAGAATGCCGCCGGCTGCAAGGAAATTGAAGGTGGATGAGGTGATGCCGTTGATGGTGGGGCTCACTCCGGCTCCGCCGCTGCAGGTCGAGGTTGTCACGGCTCCGGATGCGGAGACCGAGAGACAACCGGAGGTCCCGGCCAGACCGGTGATGGAAAGCGCCGTCGTCGTCGCGTTGCCGTTCACGGTCGTCGAGGCAAGGGATACAACGCTGCCTGCCTGGTTCAGAGCGCCCAGTACGTTCAAGGCGCCGTTCAGCGTGCTTGTGCCGACGGCAGTCTGCCCAATGAGGAGCGTCGAACTGTTATGGGTCGAGGTGGAGTTGAAGGCCGCTCCGCCGGTAAACGTCTGGAGCGCGGTCCAGGTGACCGAGCTTGCGGCCGTCGGAAATCCGGGATTCGTGAAGGTATACGTGATGACATTCGGGTTGGCTGACGATGCCACCGCAAGCCCGCTGCCCGCCGCGAACGTGAAGGTCGAAGAGGTGATCCCGTTGATCGTAGGGGCGGTTCCACCTGAGCCGCACGTCGTTGTGGCAACCGTGCCGCCGACGCCTACCGAGAGGCACGGACTGCCCGCGGACCCAAGGCCGGAGATCGTAAGACCAGTAAACGACGGCGAGGATCCCACAGCGATGTTTTGGGGCAAGCTCAGCGTTATGATATTTGGCGCGCTTGTTGCTACCGTGATCTGGTTTGCCGTCCCCTGCACCTGGAAGGTCGTCGTAGCGATGCTGTTGATCGTGATTGCGCCCGTGCTGCCGGTGATCGTTATTGTGTTGGGAGACGACGTCGAGACCGTGATGCCTCCCGCACCCACGATGGAGGTCGTGGCGTTCGAGAGGCCGTTGATGGCCGTGATGCCGCTTCCGGTGTTCGCTGGCACCCAGGTTGTTCCGTTCCAGGTGAGCACCTGATTGGCCGACGGCGCAGTCGAGGTAACCGCCCGTCCCTGGAGGCCAACGACGGTCTGCGAGGAACCGCTCCCGGAGAGATCCCCTCCCGGCACGAGGCAACCCGAGCCGCTGCACGTCCCGCCGATCACGAGGTTCTGGAGCGTGGTCGTCGTGCCGGTGATTGTCACGCTTCCGGGAAACGTCGCCGTGATGCCCGATCTCCCGATCGTGACGCCGGTCGCCTGGGTGGCGCCGATCGTCACCGTTCCCGTGGCGTCGAGGGAGCTTCCCGTGTCGCCCGTGATGCTTGTGCCGTTGAAATTGAGGGATGCGAACGCGACGGAAACGCCCGCCGCGAGAATCACGGTAAAGACGGCGGAAATGACGGTGATGGTTTTTCGGACGGCAGCCCTTCGGAGGTTCATTTGAAAGGAAAAAATGGGGTTATGACAAGGCGGGCGCCCTTTGATTACTCATTATACGGACTCGCCATATTCCGCATAGGCCTGGACTGTGCATAACGTTCTACGGCGTCTGGCCGGCGAGATACAGCGCGTTCAGCTTCGCGCGCGTCACGGCGTCGACGGCGCCGTAATTGGCCTGGGACACGGCGATGCCCGCTTCGAGCTGGAAGGTCTGCACCGCCTGTTCTGTCGCCAGTCCAAAGTAGCCGGTCACGAGTCCCTGGGGGTATATGGCGGGATTCCTGGCGAGGAACGCCTGCAGCGTCGCCACCTGCGGGTCGGTCATACCGTAGGAAAGGTCCTCGGTAAACGGACCGCCTGCCGTTTGCGGGGGCGCCGGCGGGGTTGTCGTGGCCGCAGGCGATACGGTCGTGCCTCCCAGGATAGCTGCCTTCGTCTTCTGCCCGACGTAGCCCGCGGCGGGAGCGATGCCGTTCCTCGCCTGGTACTCGGCGACGGCAGCCTGCGTGAGCCGTCCGAAGGTCCCCGTGGGTCCGACTGCGGCGAGGCTCGCCGCCTGCGGTCCGCTCCCGTCGATCACGAGGAGGACCTGGAGCGCCCAGACGTCCGTTCCCTGCGAGCCGATCGCGAGGTTCCTGCCGTTGTTCGACGCTTTGAAGAGCTGGACCGTGAGCGCGCGGAGTTCGGCAAGGAGCGCGAGAAGGGCGTTCCCCCCGCCTTCAAGGGGCTGCGTCGTGGTGGCCGCCGGGGCGGTCGCTCCGGTGGTCACCGGCTGGTAGTAGCCAATGCTGCCACCCCCGCCGCCTCCTCCCCCACCTCCTCCGCCACCACCACCTCCGCCGCCGCCCGATGCGGCCGAGACCGTGATCGTAAGCGTGGACGTGGTCGAGCCGCCGCCGTTCGTCGCGGTCAGCGTATACGTGGTCGTCTGGGACGGCGTCACTGCGAACGAGGTCTGGTTCGAGACGTCGCCGATGCCGTTATCGAGCGTGACGGATGACGCGTTCGAGACGGACCACGAGAGGATCGCGGACTGGCCGACGCTGATCTGGGTGGTGTTCGCGGTAAAGGAGTTGATGTCCGGGAGATTGAGCGCGGGAGTGACCGGGTTCGACGACGAAGAATTCGCCGAGTTCCCGACGCCGTTCGTCGCGTACACGACGAAGGTGTAGCTCGTACCGTTCGCGAGGCCGGTCACAACGATCGGAGAGCCCGTAGATGTCGCAAAACCGCTCCCGCCCGACGTTGAGCTCGCGGTGTAGAGCGTGACCTGCGATCCCCCGTTGAAGGCCGGCGGCGAGAACGACACGGTCACTTGGCCGTTGCCGGCGCTCGCCGAGACGTTCTGCGGCGGCGTCGACGTGGTCGCGGGACCCACCGTCACGGTCGCCGTCGCGGTCGAGGTGCCGATGAGGTTCTGGGCGGTCAGCGTATAGAGCGTGGTCGAGGTCGGGTTGAACGTGGCCGAGCCGGCCGCTGTTGAGGTCGTGTTTACGTACGAACCGGGCGTGATGCTCACCGAGGTCGCGCCGGAAGTCGTCCAGGAGAGCGTCGTCGTCGCGGCCGGGACGGTCGAGGTGGGATTCGCGGCGAAGGACGAGATGACGGGCACGCTGCCCGACGAGCATGTGGTTCCGGAGGGCGTCACGGTGTAGACGGTCGACCCGGAGGCTTGCGCAATGGTGGTGCTCACAACGCCGCCGATGCAGGACGTGGTCACCGTTCCGCCTCCGCTTGATGTGGCAACGGCGAGATCATAGGCTGGCGAAATGAAGGTGAAGGACCCGCCGGTCGTATTCGAGAGGGTCACGAGGACGCTCGTCGCATTGATGCTGAGCGCGTCAGCAGCCGATCCGGTCGCGATCGTGATCGTGGTGGTGGGAGACGTGAACGAGACCGATTCCGAGGTCTGGAAATTGAGCGGCGCGGCGCGGGCCGCGTATGCGCTCGCGCATGCGAGGAGAATCACCGCCGCGGTAACGATGCGGCTCCACGGACCTCCACTCCTCCGGGTCTGCGCTTGAAGCATAGCTCAGGGTTGGAATGCCTTGACGAGCTGGCTGCCGCTCTGGAGGTAGGTATAGAAGAGGACGGACTGGGGGTTCAGGTAGATCTCGTCGATGGGATTCCACGGCGCGTTCTTGAATGGCGCCATGTTCACCTGTGGCGCGCCCTGCTGGGTCGTGCTCCGCTCCAGAACCCAGGCGTCCGAAAGCGTAGGCTGCGGCTCGGACCAGTCGAGCTTCCCGAAATACACGTCCCCGTTCGTGAGATAGACGGCGGCGTAGGCGGACGCTCCCGGCGGGACCGGCGGGCTTCCCGTCGCGAGGCGCGCGCCGAGCCATGCGCCGAAGAGGACGAGGAGCAGACCCGCGACGACACAGAGACCGATAAGCACAGGCATCCGGTGTTTCATGGATAGGGTTTTGAAGAGTGGTTTGGGGCGGGAAGGGAGGATACGTGATAAGTATACAGAACTGAACTCCGCCGTCAGCGCGGACTGTGCATAACTGGCTGGAGAACGAGGCCGACTGTGCATTCGGTGTCTGGCACCCGGATCGCGTCATCCGTATCGACGGCTCGAGTTGGGCCGGGACGCGGCATTCATGAGTATGAGGCCGAAGAGGACGAGAATGTTCGCGCCTGCGGTCACGAAATACAGGGGTGGACTCGCGATGAGCGGAGCGAACCAGAATGACGCGGGCAGTTGCGCGGTATCCCAGGCGAGGCGGCAATCGGTAGCGATGAATGTCAGGAATCCGGCGATGACGCATACAATGCCAGCCTTCCGGATCGCGGGTGCCGATGCCGACGCGCGGCGAAGCGAGAGGATGCCCATGACGACGACGGCAGCGGTAACTGCGGCGTTGCATGCGATCAACAGGTACAGAAGCGAGCGAAGCGGCGGCTGTGGCAGGAGCGAGAGCGCAAGGACGGTTCCAAATGCGATGCCGCCTCCGGCGGCAGGCAGCGTGGAAATCCAGAAACGGCGATCGGAATGTACAAGGGCTGCTCCGCGATACACGAACGCGTACCCCGCAAGCGCGAGGCCTGCGGCGGCGACGCACCAGGGCAGGAGGGCCGGAACTACGACCGGGACGCCCGACGCAACGACGATGATCGGGAGGTTTATCCAACCGGCGAGGAAGAAGCCGAGCGCCCAGTTGCGGAGCGCAGCGCGCCGTCGGCCGCTCGTCGTACGGCGTGACAGCAGAAACGTGACGCAGGCGACGAGAGCAACCGCCGCTATGCCACCAGCCGAAGAAATGAACAGTGCGGGATGAAACCCGGAACCGGCGGTGAGGCCGAGGTCATGGGTGTGCGATTGGAATGCGGCGAGATCCTGACTGGAAAGCGAAGACCTTGATGCGGCGCATCAGATTCACCCCGCCCGGCCTTTGATCGCATTGCGCGGCTTCATGACATGGCCTATCTCTCCGCGGGGCTGCGCCTCAGTCGTACTGCTCGGCCGATAATGCGGCGTTTGACACTTCCGCAGATGCAGGATCGTCGTATGGTGGCGGTTGAGCAACCTGCCGATCGTCGCGGCGGCCAGACCGTCACGGGAAAGGCGGCGGACCAGGAGCCTGCGTTCTGCGACAACATCTGCCCGGCGGCATTTCCCAGCGAGGCGCTTGATTTGCGGTATGAGGCCCTCCAATTCCAGCCGTTTCAGAATGGCACGCTCCTTCGCTTCCTTCACGCATATCCAGCATCCGCCACGGTGATATGACCAATGGTGGACCGGGCAGCGTTTCTGAGAATTGGTTTTCGTGCGCTCGTAGGAACGCCTCGGCAGGGTGCCGGTCATGCCGTTAATACTACCGCAGCCGGCCGGATCTGGTAAGCGAGACAACCGGACGGGCTGGGTATCTTTGTTGACGCAGCAATCCGGATTCCACGCGGACGACGGAAGATTCAGGGCGCTTTGCGTCTGTGATTACCGTTTTATGCGGGCGGACGAGAAAACACATAGATCTGCGCTGACTGCGCGGGGACGTCGGAGGCGGAGTCCGCATATTCGACGAGCTCATTTGTGACGCGTGATGGCGACAGGTCTTTGAGGAGCGTTACTCGGCCCGACAGGCCGCATTCGTAGACCCGGAGCCACAGCGGGCGCTCGCCGAGGAATATCAGCCGCACGGTTGATGTCTGTATCCGGTCCTGCGCGACGGACAGTGTGGAGGAATAGTACTCGATGCCGCTCTTGATGCAGCCCGGCAGGGTGCAGGTCAGAAGCACGCTGAATGCTTCCCGCGCGGATAAAGGCTGAAGAAGCGGCGCGGATATTTTTTTTGACAACCCGTCGGGTCCGCGGAGTATGGGACGGATGCGGTGCATCCGCTTCGGATCGCGGCGGAGATCATAGGCGAAGCATTCGAGGCGCTCGAACGGGATCTGGCTCTCCGCATCAACGCTGAATTCGATGGCGGTCTCGCGGTATGCGCGGCAGTAGCCGCTGTACCGCCAGGTGAACGTCATGTCCTCGCCGCTTACGGTGACTACCTGCTCCGCCTCCTGGACGATAAGGCTCCGGTTGAGGCGGCGATTGAGGCTTGCGACGTTGAGGGCATCGATACTCCTCCCCTGGATCGCGATTGTGGCGCGTGTGAGCCGGTTTCGCTCACTACCGGCATATAGAAGCGCCGCCGCAGAAAGAGCGGCAAGGAACAGTCCGGCCGCCGCGATCACGATGGATGAGCGGAATAATCCGACGATTGCAATCGCCGTGCCGAGCATGGAAGACCAGAAGGAAAGCGAGTCCCGGAGGGGGTGCATGGAAATGGAATCAGTGGATCTTGAGATTCCCCGGGAAGCAGACGAGCGCGAAACTCAGGGCGTCGAAGATGGCCATCTTCGGGTTTTGAGACATCCAGATCTTCCGGAAGCGCGGCAGAAACCGGTGGAGCTCGGGAAACTGCTCGGCGAGGAACCGCGCCCGCGCATGTTTCGTGACGGTGGCGGCGGACGGCCCGATCAGGCGGATCTCCGCGAGGCTCACGAGGCGCACGGTTGCGCGTTTCCCCTCTTCGGTTGCGACGCGGGCGAGAAGGGCTTTGACCCTCGTGCACCGGCGCGATCCGGGCGCCTTCCAGTCCTCCAGGGCGAGGATGTCGGGTTCGAAACGGTCGAGGAGGTTCCCGATCGCACGGACGGTCCGCTCATTGTCAGCGCGACGGGTCCACTTCGTCCCCCAGTCGATAAGGCGGTCTGGCCGTTCGAGCACGGCGAATCCGACGTGCGTGCTCATGGGAGCCACGGCGAGTACGCGCAGGATGGTCCCGTTTGTCATGACGCGATGGTTGGCTTTGACTCCGGCCCTACGATGGCGCGCAGGAGTTCGACCTTGCGGATGGTCGCCCGGTCGAGGTCCGGCAGCGCGCAGAGTTTCTGCTCCATGCGCCGGGCGCGCTCGCGGACCGCATGACGAACGGTGTCGTACGCGCCGGCGAAGAGTTCGCTTGCCGGCTGGCCGAAGAGGACCTCCAGCGCGAAGACCGTGAGAATGTGCGGGTGCCGCGCACCGTTCTCATAGCGCGATACAGGCCGGTATGAGCCGATGCCGAGCAGTGCCGCGATCTCGGCCTGCGAGAAGCCGTGGCGGCGGCGATACATGCGCAGATAGTTGTGCAAACGGTGGTGTGCCAAGGTTCAGAATGCGTGGGGTTTGATCCTCATCCTATCGACCTCGTGCGGGTGCAAAAAGGAAGCGAAACGTGCCGTCGGCAGCACACGCGAAAGGCCCCGCCATCCGTGGACGAGGTTCGCATTAATTAAAGCAGGAACGGGAGCCGGCCGATGGGCGGATGTGGGGATTACTCCCGGAAGGAGGTGAAAATCATGCGTTTGGCGACAGCGATGGGCGGCGGCGGCGGAATCGGCGGTTAGCTTTTCGATAACACCGAACTTTGTATAGTTCCTGTAAGGTGACCATGCCAAACGGTTAAACTGTGAGGAAGCGCACCCAGGCCAGCCCTGGCGGATGCGTTTGGAGTTACAGAGAACATGCCTCATGCGCGTTTTGCGGTCGATCCGCGGCTGGCATCGCTCCTTGGGGAGAGCTATCGGTCATCTGAGGATGCGGTAAAAGAACTCGTGGACAATGCCTGGGACGCTGACGCCCCGACCGTGAGAATCACCCTTCCCGAAGCGATGACGAGCGATCCTATCGTGGTCGAAGACAACGGGTATGGTATGACTCCTCCGGAAGTGCAGCAGGATTACCTGAGGGTGGCCCGGGATCGGAGGGCGAGGCGTGGGCTTGTCACGCCGTCCGGCAGGCTCGTGAAAGGGCGCCGCGGTATCGGAAAGTTCGCCGGCCTTATGGTGGCTGGCGAAATGACGGTTGTGACCCGGGCGAAGGGCCAACGCACCACGCTGATCATCAGGAAGGACGACCTTGTCCGCGACGACACGCGAGACCTGGAGCGTATTGAGCTGCCACGCGAGATCGACGCCTGCGATAAGGACGATCACGGAACCATCGTTATCCTGAGCCGCCTGTATCAGAACCTCACGTTCCCGTCTTCTGAGAAGCTTCGGCCTCTCCTCGTTATGGAGTACGGCCGGGCGGCGGGTTTCTCGGTGTTCGTGAACGGCGAACAACTCAGCGTCCGCGACGTGCCGGGCGAGGCCTTCGAAGCAAGCAAGGACCTCGGTCTTGAGAAACCTGTCGATCTCACGTTCAAGATAATGAATCAGCGCCAACCGGAGCGGCGAAGCGGCATTGCCGTCCGCATTGACGGAAAGATCGTAGGCAAGCCGGGGTTCTTCGGGCTTGAGGATGACGAGACGATTCCCAAGGATATTCTGCGGAGGATCTACGGCGAGATCGCTGCCGACGGAATCGAAGTAACTGCGGATTGGGGGGCCGTGATTGAAAATAGCAAGCACTTCTCCGCCATCGAGGAGTGGGCGCGCGGACAGATCCGGACCGCCATCGAAGCGACGTTCAAGCGCGAACTGAATCTTCAGAAGGCGCGCCTCACGCGGGCTGTCGAACTCCGCCTCGCGGCGATGCCTGAGCATCGGCGGGAGTTTGCGCGGCGCACGGTGGAACGGTTCATCAGGCGATACTACGACCTACAGGACGATCTGTTGCAGAAGATCGTTTCAGTCCTTCTCGACGCGCTCGAACAGGACGACTACGCGGCTGTGATCGAGAAGATCCACGACGCCGGGAAAGTCGGCGTGGCGGCACTCTCGGAAGCGCTTGAGGAATTCGGCCTCCTTGAGCTTAGCGTTGTCGGGCAACAATGTCGCCGTCGGCTTGAATTCCTGGATTCGCTCGACGGACTCATCGCGAGTCCCCACACAACCGAATCCGAGGTACATCGGGCGCTCGCTGCCAACCTTTGGGTCTTCGGGTCCGAATACGCCCTCATATCGTCGAACAGGACCCTCGCGACAATTGTCAGAAATTATTTGGATAAAGCTTTCGTTGGGGAGCGGGCAAAGACACGGCCAGATCTCCTGCTTGCGGCGGAGCTGGACCGCCGATACGTCCTCATTGAATTCAAGCACCCGCGGCATACAATCCGCCGCGAGGATATCGGCCAAGGTGAACGCTACCGTGACGAATTGGCCAGTCAGATTGCGCCGATTGAAGTAGTTCTCGTGGGAAAAGATCACGATACGCGTGTCGATCTCAATCCAAGCCCAAGGCTGAGGATTCTCTCGTTCGGGGGTTTAATCAGCCGGGCTCGCGCAGAGCTTCAGTGGCTGAAAGGCGAGATTGCGCGCCCGGGAGCGTAGCGGACAAATTGGTCACATTTCAAAGAACTTACGCTCCCGACACGCGAGGGCATCGGATGGTGAACGGCAGTTGGTTGGACGTCAGCCTTTGGCGGATATCCCGGCGGCTGATTCCGGCATAGTAGGGCTACGAAATGCATCGTCTATTTCTCATTGGTGGTTGTACTCTTTCCTGCCACGCCGTCGGAAACAGATGAAGCCGCTCGCATGTCGCGAGCGGCAGAGGAAATACTGGTCTGAGGATTTTGACAACTACAACGGTTGAACCGGGGGTGCGTCCGGTCCACCGTTTTTCTTGTGGAAGCGCGCGGTGTGTTCGTCGCTGCCGCACGCTGAACACAATCTTCTTTTCGCAGATGCGTCCGTACCGTCGGCTCCCAACTGGGCGAGCTTCCGGTCTATGTTCTGCCGCTCGGCGAGAAGGATGCCGATGGCCTGCTTGCGAAGTTCTTCTGCCTGATCGAGTATGTGGCTCATATATAAGTGCGTGCGTTGTAGGGTAGGAGTTAAGTTTATATCCCGAACGGACTAAACGAGCGGCGCCACGATGCCCTTCGCCTCTTCTACGCTTTCAGTGGCTAAGACATTCAGGATCGCCATTTCATAGACCTTTCGCGCCGTCTCGACTTCGTCGTCCATCAGCGCGGTACGCCGTTCGTCAAGCTGATCTTCATAGCGGTCGCGGCCTTCCGACGTCAGCTCAAGATTGCCTTTGTCGTCAAACTGGAACCCAAGGTTCTTGAGGCTTTTCTCAGAATCCTTGAGCTCCTTCTTGGCAGCTACGGCTTTCTCGTGCAGCGCCTTCGCGCCCAACTCCTCTAGGAGAGCGGCTATAGCGGCGTCCCACGCTTTTGTCCGACGCTTCGACCAACGGTCGGAGAAGGCCTCCCGTACACGTGTCTTCGCGTCCTTAAGCAACTGAACAAACTCCTTACGCTGCTCTTGGGTCAGCGGTCTTGCTTCTTTGGTCATGGTTTTGGTAGTTACGTGTTCCTACCCTACAATCGCCACTTCCAGGATCGCGTCGGTGACCTGTGGCAGTACAGCAGAACAATTCGCAAGAAACGCTGGAGTCACGCACCCACGCGAATCTCCGGCAGATGCGAACACCGAAAAAGAGACGTCCTGGCTGAGTACGCCGCAGATCCGGACATACCGCAAGAGAGAACGGGGAAAAAATCCAAAATTGTCACCAAATCTAAAGAATGCCGTACTGCTTCAAGAGCAGCAGTAGGAATCCCCAACCGCATACGAAGGCGCAGATGGCTTGCCAGTCCCATTCAAAGATTTTCCTCATTCATGCGGATTTAACCATCGAATCGGCGATCTTACAATACACAAGCCTTTTGCTGTACGTCCTTTTGTGGTCTTCTGCTCCTCCGCATTTGGCTCGGGGTGAGCACTTCAGACGGTGCCGGCGTTCCTGGCCGCGGTTCCCCTTCTCAGGGCGCTATTACGCATCGAGGAAAGAGTATGCGCGGACAGCATAATCCTCGGGCGTCCTGAAGATGGGACCGCCGGGATCTCCCGCGATGCGGGCGTCAGTAGTGAACCAGAATGTCTTCCGGCGCAAGGGCGCGTGCGGGCGGCAGGTATGGGTGATCTTGCCACGCCGGTATATGCAGGTGCACACGCCGGCGAGGTAGGCAAGGAAGTTGTCGTGGCGCTCTTCGCTTGCGAACTGGAGGACCACTCTGAATTCCGTGAATTCGCCCCACTCGTGAAAGCACCGCTCGGAGCCGTAGAGTTTCTGGTAGGGCTCGCATTTCGCAAACAAGTCCTCAAAGTTCTTCTTTCGGTTTTCGGCCTCGTAGAAAAAATAGGCCTTGCGCCCGGTCGCGGGATTGTCGATGGCGAAGAGGCGGTCCGGATCGACCGACCGCGCAAGATCGGTCTTCTGGCAGTAAAAATCGAGGCCATGCTCGTCGCAATATTTGGCGAGGCGCAACTGCGTGCGCGCGCACTTCACATCGTGCTCCAGCGTGAGGAGGGACCTCGTTCTCTTGAATTCCAGCGGGTCCGTCTCGGGGAAGCCATCGGCAGCGTGCCGGATGCCGTTCGCCGAGAGCCCCCACGCTTTTGGAAGGGCGCCGTGCGCGTAATCAGACGGAGCGTAGGCAACGGCGTTTACGAGATGCTCGCGCTCCAGCGCCTTCAGGAGTTTGTTGGTGTTGCGGACCGCGCTCACGCCGGACGTGTCGTAGAGATACTCCGTAAGATCGCGGGCGGAGGCGCAATAGCACTCGGCGAGGGTGAGCAGAATTCTACGTCGGGCGTTGGTGCTTGCGGGGACGGCCTCCTTCGAACGGCGGCTTTCGCGGTTCATCCTGCGCCGAGTCTAAACCTTCGTCGTCCGGCGGGCAATCGTATCGATCGTTCGTGCGGTTCCTGTTGCTTTCTGCGGAAGAAACCGGCACCGAGTAGGTTTCGAACGTATGCTTCCGGATGTAGTTGGCATGGGAGTGGCGTGCCTCCGGCGGTGGCTTTGGCGTGTCCTTTACGATCGGCTGCTGGCCCGCGATTTTGCAGAGTGCGCGGTACTTCGGAAGATTCGCAAGATCGGTGGCAGTCGTTTGCCCCCATTCATTGGGCGTCGACGCAATGTGTTTGAAGTACCTGGCGTCCTCCGGCGATACGCAGAACACGATAAAGGAACCGACGTTGCCGAAGATGGATTGGCGAATGGTCGGGTCGAGCTGGCCGATGAACTGGTTCGCAAGGGTCAGGCGCAGGCCGTAGCCGCCGGCGAATGAAAGTATCTGATCGAAGTCGGAGGTCTGGAAAAACTCGAACTCGTCCACGTAGAGATGGAACGGTATGCGTTCCGATTCGGCAATGCTGTGCCTGCGAAACGCCGCCTGCCTGATTTTTGCGATGAGGAGGGTGGCAAAGATTTTGGTCGGCTCGGAGATGCCGCCCAGGTCTACCAGCAGTACCTTGCGGCTATCCATCACATCCGTGATGTTGAGCCTGGGTTCGGGGCAATCGAACAGTCTGCGGAGCGCGGGGTTGCGGAGGAACGGCGTCATCCTGGTAAGGGTCGGCGCGCATTCCTTCGGGTTCGGAAAGTTGTCTTTGTTCCATCGGCGCGCGAGTTCGCGATCAGTGACGAAGGAGAGAATAAAGGCCCGCCGCGCCTCGTCGGAAAGGAAGCGGTGGACGTCAAGGAAGGTCGCTCTACGCGCTGCGGGCATCCTCGGATTGTCGTTTGCGGAGAAAAGCGTGTAGAGGAGGTCGGTGAGGATCGCGTCCATAAGGGGCGCGGCTTCGGCCGCCACGCCCCTCGTGATGACGTGCTTCAGTTCTCCCACGAGCGTTTGTCTCTCGTCATCATTCCTGGAGTCCATGAAGTTCATGGGAACGGGATCGCGGGCGGAGAGGAAAATGCAGTCGTTCCTTCTGGCTTCAGGAACCCAATGGATGAGGGAGTTCACGAAGTCGCCCTTCGGGTCGATGACGCATACGCCCTGGCCGTTTTTGATGTCCTGATACGCCATCGCGTGAATGAGCGTCGATTTCCCGTGGCGGGTCTTGCCGGCAATGTAGATGTGCTGGTTGCGGATGGAATATGGTATAGGGATTTTGGACTTGGATGGAGGGTTCGGACGCTGTCCGAGGGGATGAAACCCGATCATCTCGCCGCCGCGAAATGCAATGCCTGCCTTGAGATGCGATGCTTCGAGTGTCTGCGGATCGTCCCATTGATGCAGCTTTGAAATCTCAGTGAGGTAAGCGATGATCTCGTTTCTGGCCTGGATTTCGGCGAGATAGACGACGGTGCCGATTGGCGTGTCGAATGCGAATTGCTGAGGCTTTTGCCACGGGTCCCATTGCTTCGGCATAAGGTGTCCCTCTCGCTAGATATATATAGCGTCCGGGGATTCTTCTCTTGGTTTAGGTTTGGGTTCGGGCGGCTGGAGCGGGTGTCCGCAGTTCGAGCAGAAATCTACGATACGGGATAAAGGGAGATCGCAGGCGGGGCAGCGTTTTGGGGTAATCTTGAAATCGATGATTTTGAAAGCAGGAAGGACCTCCCGGAGAGGGGGCACTTGCGTATGGGCACGGGCGTACGCGAGCGTATCCGCGGGCAGGTAACTTTGGAATATGGCGGCCGTGGCGAAATCGTTCCAGTCCCTCCATCCCCGATTCTTCAAGACTGCCTTCTCTACATCGTGAACGGAGCGGAGAAAATCGGCCCAGAACATTCCGCGTGGCACCGGATACTTTTGCCATTCACGGAGCGGTATACCGTGTTCGAAAGAATACTGCTTGCCCTTGATGCAAAGCGCGATGAAAACCAGGGGCAAGAACTCTTCTTTGCACAGCTCCACGGTGATGGGCTGACGATCAGTGGTGAAGCGGACCGTGAGAGAAAGCAGATCGCAGTACTCGTGGTGGTCGTAGTCCGCAGAGACGTCGCATTCCGGCATTGCCGCTGCTCCTTCATTGGGTGTCGGAAAACGAATGTATCACTAATCGATGCACGCGAGTTTTGGAAACAGAGGTTTGAAAAAAGAGGAAGCCACCCGGTGAGGGTGGCTTATGGGGTAAAAACCCCGAAAGAGCTATTTCAGGAAACTGACGCGTTCCTGGCGCGGCGGCAATACGAACACTTGCAAACGTATGCCCCAAGCTCGACATCTTCGCCGGCATTGAGCGCTTCGCGGAACGCCCGATGATGCTCCTGCGATTCCGCGAGCGAAATGCCGTACAGTTCGGCGAAAATCGCCGGCTCCTCGTTCTCGTCGGCGCCGACGATAATGGCGTCCCTGCTGCTGATTCCTTCCATACGGTACCTCTCCTTCTCGAGACTGGGCAGATTAGAAGCGTCCGAAAAATGAGATTTTCAGGCACTTCCGGCTGCCCGTGCGGGAAAAGAAGCACTACCGTAGGCGGAGTCAGATGCCGAGGTACTGGCTAGATATTAGCAGATAAGCGCTTGTTTGTCAATAGCTTGCAGAATGCCGTGTCATTGCGGAATGAATTCCGCAGCCTGGACGCTATTGTGTGTAAAGATCGTCCCCCGGCACTTCCTGCGATCGGGGAGGTTGCGATGTTGGTGGGAGCGGCGCCGGAAAACGGTCCGGAATGCGCCCGCTTTCATAGCACGCTTTGTCGCGAAAGGCGACGATCGCTCTCCAGATCGCAAGTGGCAGCGTGACGATGCCGATCACGAGCATCACACGCGTGTTCTGGGGGAAGCGCTCCTGACTGGTCGCCAGCTCGCGCACGACCTCGAAGACAAGCAGGGCCGCACCGCCGATGATATAGAGCCAACGGGTAGCACGTCGTTGCGCTTTCTCGGCGAAATAGTGGTAGCCAAGGGCATTCAGCCGATGTTCCGCGTCGTAGAATTGGGGAGACCAGTCGTCAATCATGGTCGTGGTCCTCGCATGGAATCAGACGTCGGACGTGAGACCGGACGCATCGGAGAACGAACCCCTCGATGCCGAGGGAAGGATTGCGCGCCGCCGGGGCCGATAACGCCTCGTGCGTGACGGAGTTAGCGGCGTCGGCCGGTTGTTCCCCGCCGATCTCAACGGTTCCGGTAAGAGGCATGAATCGGAACTCCGAAAACGGTATATAATAGCACCACCTCTGCCCTTCGGGGCAGGGGGTACCGCCTCCGGCCGAACCAACTGGCTTCGAGCGGAGCGGCTTCTCGTGTTTCTTCCCGTAAGGGAAGGGGAATTCAAAATCGAGGTTGGATTATGGTTCCCAGCGAGAAGATGCTTTCGGTGAAAGAGGTGGCCGCGCTGCTCGCGGTCGGACCCGACACAGTGAGGCGACTCATTCGGTCGGAGATGATCGAGGCGTGGCGGCTGCCCTCGCGGACTGTGAAGCGGCGTAGGGTCTACGTCGTGTATCGGATCGCGGAAACGGAGGTGCGGCGGTTCATCGCTCGATGTTCCGTCGGGCCTATCCGGCGCCGGGCATAGCAGATGAACAAGAGGCGGCGGGGCGATCATCGCTCCGCCGTTCTTCATTTCACCCGCACGAGTTGCGTCTTCCAGGTCCGCTGTACGAGCTCTTCGAGCCGCGCCTGACGTTCCTGGACCCACGGCGCGTAATGCTTCTCGGTGATCTTCACGCTCGAATGCCCGAGGAGGATCGAAACGTCCTGGAGCGGGACACCGGCCTGCAAGAGCCGCACTGCGAAGGTATCGCGGAAACGGTGGGGGTGGGCATGGCCGGCGAGTTTGGCCGCCTTGAACGCCTTGCGAAAAGCGCGGCGGGCGTTGCCGGTGGCTGTTTCAAGATCAGAATCCCCTTCCCGCTTCCAGAAATAATAGCCGCCGGTGAGCGGCAGCTTCGCGAGTTCGGACACCACGAACTCTGGCAATGGGACATAGACGGGCACCTTCGTTTTCTGTTGATACAAAAACAGGCGCCCGTCCTGGATTTGGTCGGGCGTGAGTTGCATCGCATCGCTGATGCGCAGACCCGAGTGCAGGAGCACGAGGGTAAGCGCATGCCATTTTCCGCGGACGTGGAAGAGAATGCATTGCACCTCGGCGTCCGAGAACGGGAGCGTCGGAGGTTCGGTAACGATCGGCTTCTTGAGCATCTTGGCCGGATTGTTTTGTATCCAGCCGGAGGCAATGCAGAAGTTGAAGAACGAACGAAGCCGTTCCAGCTTCTTCAATGCTGATATCGGCGAGTCTTTCCAGGAAGCCCGGAAGAGCCGGATATGGTTGAGATCGAGTTGCGGTATGTGGGTCAGGCGGTGGGCATCGCAGAATGTCCGCAGACCTGCAATGAGCGGCCTCAGCTTGCGGAGAGTTGCTGGGGAAACAGACCTGGCGGTCTGCTCCGCGAGAAATGCGTCCAGCGCGAAATTGATCTCGACCGGCTCCGCGCGTTTGCCAAACTCGACCTCACGCTTCAGTTGCTCGGCATGCTCCCAGGAACGCGTCTTGAGGGAGCGGCGGACGGCGACGCCTTCCACGACGCCGCGCGCCCACATCGGGCAAGCGCACTTCTTGTGATAGGGGTTTCTGCTCTTGCACGGAGCTTGGTGGCGGCGGTACAGATGCAGCACGGCAACTCCAGATTGGTACAAAATCGGTACAGAACCAATAGGAGAACCGTATCTTGCTGATTATGCGTAACTAACACTGGTGAGCCGGGCGGGACTCGAACCCGCGACCCTTTGCTTAAAAGGCAAATGCTCTACCGCCTGAGCTACCGGCCCGATAGGGTCAACCGGTCGCGGCTTTCACCGGCTGATTTCACCAGTTTATC
>Ga0335069_10006929_pt1 | contig 16420 bp, 13 predicted proteins | sample Lox_Sample_11_FD_206714 | JGI IMG/M metagenome (GOLD analysis project Ga0335069, IMG submission 206714) | Soil microbial communities from Loxahatchee National Wildlife Refuge, Florida, United States - Lox_Sample_1.1 | ecosystem: Environmental > Terrestrial > Soil > Wetlands | place: USA...
CCCTGGATCGCCGCCCGGCCTTCGTCGATCGCGATCGAGGAGTTGGCAATCGCTTGTTGGAGGGTTTCGAGGGCCTTTTCGGGGCGCCGGGAAAACATGTTGTAGGCGGCTTGCATCTGGATCAGCGCGGCCTGAGTTGTTTGCAGCAGTGTATCGTGCAACTCGCGGGCAACGCGCATGCGCTCATCCACCCGGCCGTCCAGCTTCGCGTTGAACTCGCGCGCGATCTGGTACAGCCGAAGCCGGTAAACGCCCCAGGTGGCGGCCAGAAACATGGCACAGACGAGTGCGCGGAACCAATTCGTCTGGTAGTAGTGCGGCTGGAGCGTGAAATGAATGGCGGCTCCCTCCCGATTCCACACTCCGAAGCTGTTCGCCGCAATCACGCGGAAGGAATACGGACCGGGTGCCATGTTCGTATAGTGAGCGGTACGGCGCGTACCCGCATCCACCCAGTCCTTCTCGTAAGGTTCGAGCCGGTACTGGAAGCGCTGCTTTTCCGGGGCGGAGAGACTCAGTGCGGTAAACCGGAAATCCAGCGTGTCGTGTCCCGGCGGGATCGAAGCCCGGCCGTTACGTCCAATGCTAAGTTGATTTGCCGACGCCTCCTCCAACACAACCGGCGGAGGAACAGGATTGCCGGCGGCGGGGTCGATCGCCACGATGCCCCGGCTATTGGGAAACCACAACTCGCCGTCGTGCGTCAGGCACACTCCAAACCCGGCCAGTGTAGTGCTCTTCATACCTTCCGGCCTTCCGTAGGACACCAGGAAAATGGACGTAATTCTCCCGTCGCCAAAATCGTTGAGGTCCCTGATGCCGACGCGGTAGATACCCCGCTCGTTCATGAGCCAGAGGTTGCCCTTGCCATCAGCCCGGCTGACCTGGTGCCCGGTTAGTTCCCTGGATCGAATCGGCTGGAACTTTCCATCACGGAACCGGCACAGTGGTCCGCCGCTGGTGGAAACCCAGAGGGTTCCGCTCGAATCCTGTGACATCCCCGTCACAATGTGAGCAGGCAGGCCTTGGCGTTCATCGTAGACAATCCCGTTGGCACCACGAACGTACTGCAGCCCAAGCCGTAGCTGGTTCGCCAGCCATAAGCCGCCGTTCCGGTCTTCAAGGACGTTGAGCACGTCCGGGTCCGCCAACTCCAGGCGTGCTTCACGGAAACGGTACAGCCGGCGTGTCCGCTGCTCGGTTTCCTGAATGATCCAAAGTTCGCCCTCCCGATCCTGGTGAATCTGGGTCACCATTCTCGCTTGAATCGGAAAGCGGGTCAGCACGCCCGATCGGAAGCGCCACAGGCCGCCCGTCCCGCCGAACCACAAGTCGCCGTCTTTTGTCTGCTCTATCGCCCAAATCTCGGGCAAGCCCGGAAAAACCCGAAACCGTTTCCCGTCGAACCAGGAGAGCGGATTTCCGGCCACCCAGATCCGTCCGTCCCGATCTTGGTAAACAGCGTGAACGCTGGAGGAGTTTGGCAGGCCGTCCTCCTCGCCATAGACTTTCAAGGGGGCTCGCCGGAAGCGAAATAGCCCGCTGCCGCGCGTTCCCACCCAACGATTACCTTCGCGATCCACCAGGAGACTCAACACCCTGGGCAGATCGCCGGCGCCAGCGGGCGGCGTTAGAGATTCCACCGGACCCGGCGTTCCGTCCACAACCCGTACGAGGCCGTCCGGGGTGAGCAGCAGCAACTCGCCGTCCGTGTCGATCGTCATGCTGAGAACGCCGCTCTTGGGATCATCGATTCGATCCAGACTCTGTACGGGTCTTGCGCCCGTCCATTGGCGTTCTCTCGCACGTGGCAGCGCAACCTGCGTGAACCGTCCCTGGTAATAGCGCGTCAGGCGATCCTCATCCGGAACGGCAAGCCAGATGCTTCCGTCACGAGTTTCCTGCACGAGAAAGGCGCCTGAGAGAGACGCAGTCGACCCGTCGGCCCCGAACCGAACCACGCCCGGTCCAGATCGGAACCACATGCTTCGGTCCCGAGCCTGAAGCAGGAACTCGCGGACCGGTCTTCCCCGATAGCTCGTGCAAGGCGCGAGCTTGCCTGCGGAAATGCGCCCAATTCCGTTCAGCGTGTTAATCCAAAGCGAGCCGTCGGCATCCTCACGGATCGAACGGATATTTCTGGCCGGCAGGCCATCCCGCTCCGTGTACGCAGTCGAAACGCCGTTGTTCAGGCCTACCAGTCCGCTATTGCCGGTGCCAAGCCACAACACTCCGGAACGGCTCGAGTAAAGAGACAGGATCTGGCCGCTTGCAAGGCCCACAATGTCATCCGCGGAAAAGAGTTTGAACTCCATGCCATCGAATCGGACGAGACCTTCGTTCGTCCCCAGCCAGAGATAGCCCTGGTGGTCCTGCGCCATGTTATAAATCCAGTTCGACGGAAGGCCCTGCTCGATCTGCCAAATGGTGGCGACATACCGCGCCTGAGCAGATACTGCTTGCACGCTAACCAGATTGGCCAGCAGAACTGCGCCAATCACGGCAAGCTCTCGCGTGCCGAGCCGGGGGTGTGTGGCTCGCCGAAACCGCAGTTCTCTCATGTTCTTTGAAACGCGCCTGGCCACAGGTTCGGCGGTTCTCGGCTCCATTGTAGCGACTATGACCGACGCCGGTCTGTCATCGAGCTGCGGCGCCGGCTCCATACAGCATGCGGGAGCTATCGCTGTTTTGGATCGGCGGTGCGGGGCGAGATGCGCGTCGAAAGCGACAAAGACCTGCGGGCGTTGGAACAAGCAAGAGGCCAGGTCGCAGGTGCGGACGGCGCGGCGGCGCTGCTCGGGCTCAAGCGCGCGACGCTGCTATCCCGCATGCGCAAATACAACATCTCACGGCAGTTCTGTTGAGTCGAGGCGTTGCTGCGCCGGCCGTCAGTTGTTTCTGATCATCAGATCCATCGATGAGGATTGCTGTCGGCCGTCGCCAGTGGATCGTGACGCTCGTTGGCTTCAAAACATCAGCTTCAACGCCAGTTGCGCCGAGCGCGGGCCGCCGATTTGATAGAGCGGATTGAGGCCGCCGTTCTGGCCGCCCGCGCCGAGCGAGGCCCCGAGCATCTGGGTGGCCTGGCCGAAGAGGGGCGACGTCATGTAGTTGACTGGCGGCCCGAAATTGGGGTGGTTGAAGAGGTTGAAGAAGTCAGCGCGGACCTGGAGAGAGAGGCCCTCGTACAGTCTGAACTGGCGGCGGATGGTGACGTCGATCTGGGTGGCGCCGAATCCGTTGAGTGCATTGCGGCCGAGACTGCCCTGAACGGTGCCGGTGGGCACCGTGAATGCGGCTTTGTTGATTTGTTTTCCGCCAGCGGCGTTCGCATTTGAGATCCACAGCGGCACGCCGGGAACCAGGTTAGGACGCTGTACGCTGTTTGCGCTCGACAGAGCCGCACCAAACGTGTTCTGCCCCGTGACTACGTTAACGGGCGGCGCAGTTCGTGTGTAGATGATCGAATCCATCGACCACTTTCCGAGGAGCGAATGCCAAATTCGGCCGCGCGGCGCGGGTATGTTATAAGAAATCGCGGCCGAGAACGTGTGCCGAATGTCATAGGCCGATGACCCACGATCCGAAGTTGCCCCGGGTGGCACGTTGGCGTAATTGCCGTCCGAGGAGACATTGTCGATGGCATGCGCCCACGTGTATCCGAGAAGTGCCTGAAGGTTGTACGCGAATCGATGGCGATACTCGCACTGGAGGGCTTGGTAGCTGGAACTCGCGCCATTCCTCATGATGTCGAACTCACCCGTGAAGTTCGGATTCGGGGCGAGGTATATGTCATATCTCATGAGTTTCCGTCCAGCCGCTCCGAGGTAGGTAAGGGTAAGCACGTCGGCCTTGCCGAAGGTCCTCTCTATCGCCGCACTCCATTGATATGTTCTAGGTAATAGATGCTTCGGGTCCATTGCTACGGCATAGGAGGATGTCGGGAGAGTCGTGCTAAAGGGCAGTGGTGCGCTCTCGGAACCGCTCAGTGGGAAAGAGGTGTTGAATACCGATTTGCCTTGCACGTATGGGAAGGCATTGGCCGCGTTCGCAATATTCGAATACCCCAGATCGTAGAAGAGCCCCGCGCCTGCCCTGATAATGAAACCCGGCAGCGCCTCCCACGCCACGCCAAGACGCGGCGCAAAGTCATGTCTTTCCGGGTGCCACAACGGCGTGCCCTGTGGCGCCGCCGTCATGGTCGCCAGGTTGTCCACTTGGGTTACGGCGAACGGGGGTGTGCCGTTCGGCGATGAAGGTGCGGTATTGTACTCCCATCGAAAACCGTATGTGATCGTTAACGCGCGCGCCGCCTTCCATGTATCCTGGGCGAAGAGGCTCCAGTTCGAGAACACGAGTTGGACATCAGAGGCTCTCGAAGCTATGAACGCCTGCGTCAGCTTGTTGGCTATTACGTTAGCCAGCGATCCGAAAATGTATTGGGCCTGGTAGGGCGCCAGTCCCGCCTCGGGATTGATGCGGCGGTAGTCGACCCCGACCTTAACCTGATGCGCGCCGATCATGTAGGAAACGTCGTCCTTCAGATTGATCTGCTGCTGCAGGTTGTTTCCAAATTCGCCATCGAGCAACCGAAGCCCGTTCGGATTCAGATCGCCGAGGAAGTAGAAGCTCGCATTTTCAGCGGACGCAAATGAAGGATACAGCACGGAATTCGGGGGCACAACGGCGCCGCCAAAACTGTCGAGCCTCGTAGAGGCATGAGCCCGGCTGCGGCTGTAATTGAAGCGGAAATCGTTAGTCAGGCGCGCCGTCAGGGATTGACTGCTGCCCAACGTCAATGTCTGCGTGCGGTAGCGGATATTCAAAAGTGAGCTATAGTTCGTTTGCCGGAATCCTCCGCCACGTTGTTCGAGGTCTGACGGAGCGCCACTGTAACGTGCAAAGATCGTGGCATTTGAGAAGGGCAGGTAGTCGGCCCGGATACCGTACGAATCGAGGGAGGATGGGTCGGAATAGGTCGCGAAAAAAGCTGCATTTCCGTTGCCGAGATCCGGCCCATTCGGCAACGGGAACGCGTTCAGTAGCGGCTGGACGGCTGGCGGCGCGTTCTGGCGGGAGGGCAAAGACGGCACGTAGGTGTTAGCAACCTGCGGCTGCCGCACCCGCAACGCTTCGTACGAGCCGAAGAAAAAGAGCTTATCTTTCCTGATCGGCCCTCCGAGCACGCCGCCGAAGTCGTTCTGCCGCAGTTCGGGTCTCGCCAGGGCATTGCGGTTGGCGAACCAGTCGTTGGAATCCAATTTGTCGTTTCGGAAATACTCGAAGGCAGTTCCGTGGAAGGTATTCGTTCCGGACTTCGTGAGCACCGAAACTTGGGCGCCGGGGGTGCGCCCGTATTCCGGCGCAAAGGTAGAGGTCTGGATGCGAAATTCTTCCAGCGCGTCGAGCGATACGAGATTGCTCATTCCCCCAAACGCGCTGGTAGCCGGAAGCTGCCCGGACCCGCTTTGCAACAGAGTGGAGCCGCCACCGGCGCTGCCCAGATTCGCGCTGACTCCGTCCACCATGAAGTAATTGGCATCCGGGCGCTGGCCGTTGACGCTGAACTGGCCCTGCTCGTAAAGGGTGGCAGGCGTAAGAACGACACCCGGCGCGAGATCTATCAATGAACTGAAACTTCGTCCGTTCAAGGGGAGGTTCTCGATAAATCGGTTGCTGATAACCGTGCTTACGGATGAGTCGGAGGCGTTGAGCAACGGCGCGCTTCCTTCTACCGTGATCGCTTCCGAAGCGCTGCCGAGGGTCAGGCCGAAATCGAGCCGGGCTCGCTGATCCACTTCGAGTATGACGCCCTTTTGTTGCAGGGTCTTGAAGCCCTTCGCTTCGACGGTGAGGTCATAGGAGCCCGGTACAAGCGCAGGCACGCTGTACTCACCGGACTGGTTGGAGGACACGGCGCGCCGAGCGCCCGTCTGCCCGCTTTGCACCACCACTCGTGCGGCGGGCACCGCCAGGCCCGAGGGGTCGCTGATAAAACCTGAGATCTCAGCGTTTTGCGCCGTGACGGCCGCCGGGGCGAGTAACCCAAACACGAGCGCTTTCACTGCGATTGCAAGGCCGCTTCGGCCTGTGGAGGACGCGGCGTGATCGCCTGACACAAATACACCTCTCCCCAGGGCACCAATCCTGCGCATACAAGATTGTATGCCGGAGACCGCAGTTTGTATACCGCTTTCGAGGGATTGCCCAGCATGAAGATCGCGTCAAGAGCGGGCATGACGAACCGGGACGTTGATTGCGCCCGTATTTCGCCATTTCGGCTTCCCCGATATTAGGGTTTCGCATTCAGGCGAATCCAGCGATCCTGGAACAGTGATTTGAAATTTTGTAAACGGCGATTCTTGTTATGGAAAACAGCATCTACAAATCTGACATCAAGATCAATCCGCAAGCAGTAGCCTCCGTTCATGAGGATGGTGTAGTAATTCTCGATAACGGCAAAGGGCGCCTGTACAGCTCTGGACCCGCGGGCGCGTACATTTGGCGATGCATCGAGCGGCACCTCTCGCTCGAAGCCATTGCCGAGGGGCTCCATACCGATTTTCAGGTCGGACTGACGACGGCCCGGGAACATGCGGTGCGATTTATGGAGCAACTCCAGGGAAACGGTTTGATCGAGCGGAGGGCAGCGTGAAGCGGCGGGTGCACTATACGTGGCTGGTTTTCCGAGCTCTCTACGAGCTTGCTCGTTACGAAGTGATGATTGCGCTGCGCGGCTTCGGCTTTATTCAGGGGCATTTGAAACGGCAGTCTATCGCGGCGAAAGCGGCTGGTCCGGGGCTTCAGGAGATCATTTGCAACGCTGTCCTGCTGGCTACCTGTCTGTACTGGAAGCCGGTGCTTTGCCTGCAACGATCGGTGTGTGCTGTCCGACTGCTTCGGAGGTATGGCATTTCGGCGAAACTCGTAATCGGTTACCGTCCGGCCCCATTCTTTTCGCACGCGTGGGTGGAAGTGGATGGCCGCGTAGTCAACAGCTCGGCTGCATATCAGAGCCGAATGCGCGTACTTTGCGTGGTGTAGGTGGATAGAGATGGCCAAGACACGAATTCAACCGATCTGCTTGGAGCGCCTCTCTAATGAGGGTGAGAGAGCTGAGACTCTCCACTGGGATGGCCGGCTGGATAATCGCGACGATCTCCGCCTGAGATGGCGGGAGTCGTTGAAGGGGAAGAGCGGCGACGCGGCGCTGGCGCTGGCCGCCTATGAACGGTGGGGGACGAATGGTTTGGCTCACCTGATCGGGGATTGGAGCGTGGTGATTCACGACCGGGCGGACGGCAGCATCGTTCTGGCGAGCGATTTCGCCGGGGTGCGTCCGCTTTACTACCACGTGCGAGGCGTGCAGGTAGTCTGGTCGAGCCGTCTACAGTCCCTTCTGGAGGAGACAGGTATCTCCGACCTCGACGAAAATTACATCGCGGGATTCCTGACCTTTGGCGGATGCCCGAACCGCACCCCGTACAAAGGCATCCTTTCGGTTCCTGCTGGCCACGCGGTGTGCGTCTCAACCCGCGGGACGACCATTCGGCGGTTCTGGACGCTGCCGACAGGCGATGTCATCCGGTACCAGAGCCAGCACCGCTACGAAGAGCAATTCCGAGCGCTGTTTCGCGAAGCCATCGCGGTTCGCCTGAGGACAGACTCGCCTGTCCTTGCCGAACTCAGTGGCGGACTCGATTCTTCCTCCGTCGTCTCGATGGCCAACCACCTCATCCGGACCGGTGCCGCAGAAGCGCCAGGACTGGTCCCCGTGAGCTATCTCTGGCGAGACTCGCTCGACGAGGCCTTCATTCGCGACGTCGAGTCCTTCTGCGGACTCGAAGGGCGCCACCTCTCCACGCACGATCATCCGCTAATCAACGAAACGGAACTGGGTGACACAACACCGCAGCAATTTGCGCCGCTGTTGAGATCGGTTGCGGCCATTGCGGGCCACCTGGGCGCGAAGGTGATTCTGACGGGCCAGAACGGAGATCTGATTACGGGCAACTGGTTCGACGATAGCCTCCAGATTGCCGCATCCTTGCGGAGTTTACGCCTCGGGCAAGCCTGCAAAGACGCGCTGGCCTGGAGCAAAATTCTGCGGCTCCCGGTGCCTTGGATCCTTTGGAGAGCGATCCGGGCTGCGCTACCGCTAGCATTGGCGCCAGCGAATGCCTACACGATCAAAGATGGGTCGTACGCGCCGAGTAGCAGCGAGACTTCCTTGCTTCCGACTTTTCGCGAGCAGTCGGGAGTGCTCGAAGCGGCTCGCTTCTTCTCGGACGGATGGAGGCATGCCTCGCCCGAGCGACGAAAGTATTTCCAGGCCCTCTCCATGATGCAGGAGTTACGCACCCTCCAGGCGCCCGAGCCGTTACAGCACCTCGAGTACACACATCCTTTCGCTCATCGGCCTCTGGTCGAGTTCCTCATGACAATCCCGGTGGATGTTCTTTGCGGCCCCGGCGAGCCGCGCAGATTGATGCGCCGTACCCTGTCGGATCTGTGGCCGGAAAGGCTGCGGAAACGGAGATCGAAGGGCTCCTTCAATGCCCCATGGCTGGAAGCGTTGCGGCCATTGGCTCACCGTCTTCTCATGGCACGGGAGTTCCAGGTCGTTGAGCGGGGATTTGTCGATCGTCGCAGCTTCCTCTCCCGACTGAAGCGACTTTCGGCCGGCCTCGACTGTAACGAGCCTCAATTGCGGCAGATCGTTCTGCTCGAACTGTGGCTCCGCAAGTGGTCGACGAGCAGCACATGTGAGGGCAGGCTCCATGCTGCATGACGAACACGCGCAGGCGTAATTGACCGCGCGCTCATGAAATCGCGTAGCTGCGAATGAAACCAAACGAAAGGAGGTGAATTGAATGCAGAAGGCATATGAAATACCCGAGCTGACGCTCATCGGTCCAGCGGACGAAGTGGTGCTGGGCATGACTACGGTGGGCGGCGACGGCATGGGGATCTTTGCACCGGACTTCGAGTTTGAGGAGGACTAATCCGCCCAACCATACTGTGGGATGACTCGAGGCCGCGCCGAAAGCCCGAGTTGCTTCGAGCCGTCCCATCTGGCGAACTCTGCGTGATAATTATGTAGTGGCTTCCAAAAGGCGAACCAGGAATGTGGCCTTCAGTGCTTTCCTACTGTGCCGCTGTGCCTTAGCCTTGAATCCCTCTCTCGACATCAGTCAATACGCACACACGGCGTGGAATATCCGGGATGGCGCCTTCAGGGGAATTATCTTTGCGATTGCCCAGACGCCTGACGGTTATCTGTGGCTTGGCACGGAATTCGGTTTGATTCGGTTCGATGGCGTTCGCTTCACCCCTTGGCAGCCGCCTACTGGCCAGCAGCTTCCGAGCAGCGTTGTTCGTTCGCTCGCCGTTTCGCGCGACGGGCGCCTCTGGATTGGTACTGATAGAGGGCTTGCAAGTTGGAAAAATGGCGAACTCAGCAACCACCCGGAGGTCGCCGGACTGTGGGTTGGCCCGATGCTCGTCGATCGTGAAGGAACAGTATGGGCCGGCGCAATGGACGGCACCAATCGTGGGCGACTCTGCTCTATCCGGAGCGACCGTCTGCGCTGCGATCCGGAGGGCAACAACCTTGGCCTTGGAGTGATTTCCCTGTATGAGGATACCCGGAGCAGTCTCTGGGCGGCAGGGGTAGACGGCCTGTGGCAATGGAGGCCTGCTCCTCCGAAGTTCCATCGGATGCAAGACTCGGTGACGGGTCTGATGGAGAGCGGCGATGGCGCATTATTGATTGCAACATCCCGTGGTATCTCTCAGCTCGTGGGTGGCAAGCTCGAGCCGTATCAGCTGCCGGGAGTCAGACGCCCATTCGCTTTAAGGGGACTGTTCCGGGATCGTAATGGCGGCCTGTGGATCGGAACTCACGATCGGGGCCTTTTGCATCTTCACGGCGGCAAGATGGATGCGTTTTCGCGATCTGATGGTCTTTCAGGCAATCTGATCATGGCCTTCTTCGAGGATCGCGAAGGTAATATTTGGGTCGCTACCCACGATGGCCTGGACCGCTTTCGCGATTTTGCCGTCACTACGATTACTCTGAAACAAGGCCTGTCTGCGGATACCGTCTGGTCCGTCCTCGCAGCAAGAGACGGTGCGGTATGGCTCGGCACTTCGAACGGATTAGACCAATGGAAAGACCGGCAAGTCAGTTATTACGGCAAGCCAAACGGATCGCCTAATAATTCTGTCGGGTCGATTTTCGAAGGTCAAGATGGGCGAATTTGGGCATCTACTTACCACGGGATCGTCTGCCTGGAGAATGGTCGATTACTTTCGGTAAGTACAGAGTTAGCTGGACACATTGCGTGGTCACTGGCCGGAGATGGCACGGGGAGCCTCTGGATCAGCCAGAATGATTCCCTCATTTGTCTGCGCGGAACGAGCGTCTTACAACGGATCCCTTGGGCCAAGCTGGGACACAAGGATTGGGCTTTGAGTCTGACCCCCGATTCGGCACGTATCGGGCTCTGGCTAGGATTCAAGGATGGTGGCGTCGTGCACTTCCAAGACGGGAATGTGGACGCATCGTATACAGGCGCAGAGGGTTTGGGCGCCGGATTTGTAGAAGCTCTCCGAATGGATCGGAATGGCGCGATCTGGGCTGCGACCCAGGGCGGACTCAGCCGCATAATAGATGGCCGTGTCTCCACGCTATCCAGCAAGAACGGCTTGCCCTGCGACACCGTTCACTGGTCGATCGAAGATGATGACCATTCGCTCTGGTTGTACACGGCGTGCGGACTCATGCGCGTGGCTCGGGGCGAGCTGGACGCTTGGGTGGCAGATCAGAGGAGCAAAATCCAGGTAACGGTCTTGGGAGAACAGGACGGAGTCAGGAGCCGTGCAGTGACGAACTGGTACAGCCCGCTCGCAGCCAAGGCGCCAGATGGAAGGATTTGGTTCGTATCGCTCGACGGGGTCAGCATTATCGATCCGCGACATCTGCCGGCCAATAACATCCCGCCACCGGTGCACATCGAGCGGATTCTTATTGACGACAAAGAATCCCCCCTCAAGCCCGGGATGCGCCTGCAAGCCAACATCCGCAACCTCCGAATCGATTACACCGCTCTTAGCCTGGTCGCGCCGGAGAGGGTCCGTTTTAAATATATGTTAGAGGGGCAGGAACGCGACTGGCATGAAGCCGTAAGCGACCGCAGCGTGCAGTACACGAACCTGCGTCCGAAGTACTACCGCTTCCGCGTTATCGCCTGTAACAACAGCGGCGTCTGGAACGAAACCGGCGACACGCTAGAGTTCTCAATCGCTCCGGCCTGGAATCAGACATCTTGGTTCTACGCGTCATGCGTGGCCACGTTTCTAGCACTGCTTTGGGGGCTGTACCGGCTGCGGCTGTATCAGATCGCGAGGGAGTTCAACGCGCAGTTGGACGGGCGCGTGGATGAACGGTTGCGCGTCGCGCGGGAGTTGCACGATACGATGCTGCAAACGTTCCAGGCTGCGCTGATCCAGATGCAGGCCGCATACAACATCTTTGTCCGCCGCCCTGAAAAAACCGGGGAAAGCCTGGAGAAGGCCATCAACACAGCCGCCGGGGCGATCGCCGAGGGGCGCAGCGCAATCCAGGACCTGCGCCTCCATGCGGCCGGCGGGGGCGATCTCGTTCAACTCATCACGACGGCCGGGCAGGAACTGGCGCGCTCCGAGGAGGCGTCGGGGAATCCGCCGGTGCTCGGCGTGACGGTGGAAGGAGCGCGGCGGGATGTGGCGCCGCTGATCCAGGACGAGGTCTACCGGATCGCGCGGGAATTGCTCCGCAACGCCTTCCACCACGCCCAGGCCGGGCGGATCGAGGTGGAGATCCGTTACGACAGCCGCCAGTTCCGCTTGCACGTCCGCGACGACGGAAAAGGGATCGACTCCGAAGTCCTGAAGGCCGGCGGGCGTGCCGGACATTATGGGCTCCCGGGGATGCGGGAGCGCGCCAATCGATTTGGCGGCAAACTGGACTTCTGGAGCGAAGCGGGGGCGGGCACCGAAGCGGTGCTGACTGTGCCGGCCGCGGTGGCATACGGCGGTTCCAATGGCGGCCGCTTTGGCTTCCTCCGGAGAAAGCTGTGGATCCATGAGCGCTGAAACCAAGACGATCCGAATCCTCGCCGCCGACGACCACGCGCTTCTGCGCCAGGGCATCGCGTCATTGATCGATATCGAACCGGACATGGAGTTGGTGGCGCAGGCGGCGACGGGACGCGAGGCGATCGAGCAGTTCCGGCGGCACCAGCCGGACATCACCCTCATGGATCTGCAGATGCCGGATATGAGCGGCATGGAGGCGATCATCGCCATCCGCGGGGAATTCCCGAATGCCCGGATCATCGTGTTTACCACGTACGTCGGCGACGTCCAGGTGATGCGCGCGCTCAAAGCGGGCGCGCGCGCCTACCTGCTGAAGGGAAACGTACATACGGATCTGCTGGAGACCATCCGCGATGTGCACGCCGGACGCAAACGCATTCCGCCCGAGGTCGCCGCCGAGCTGGCCATGCATACCTCCGAGGACCAGTTGACCGAGCGCGAACTGGAGATTCTCCGGCTGATCGCGAAGGGGAACGCGAATAAGGAGATTGCGGCCCAGCTTGCAATTCGAGAGGATACGGTGAAAAGCCACGTCGGCAACATTCTCGAAAAACTGGACGCGAACGACCGCACACACGCCGTCACCATTGCGATCAAACGCGGAATCATCGAGATCTAAGTCCCCCCAAAGTGGAGTAGGGTGACGACACTTTCTAATGTTTCGAAATTGTTGCGAGTCCCGTAACCTGAAATTGGGATACTTGTGCAACGGCTTTTCTCCACGTTCGCGGGTGGTGCGCCAGGCGCCGGGCTTTTGATTCAGCGATCGCTAGTCGGCGCTGCTCTGGTGTACTGCGCAGTCGCGACACCGAGTGGCACATTTGCGGCGCCCCAAGTGGTCGGAGCGCTGGCCGGCGTCCTGCTCATTGCCGGCTTGTGGACGCCCGTCGCCGGCGTCGTCGCCGGGTGCGCCGAAGCGTGGATCGCCTTCTCTTTGCGGGCCCATGTTTGGAATTGCGCCATATTGGCGGTGTTCGCCGTCACCCTGGCGCTGATCGGTCCCGGCGCGTGGTCCATTGACGCCCGGCTTTTCGGCAGGAAGCATTACGCCCCTCCGCCGCTGTAGTGCCGCGGGGCTGCCCGACGTTTCCGTGTTCCACCAAAACCTCCACCTTCCCGCGGCGGGTGTGCGCTGCCGATGTCGGCCAGGCGGCGACCGACGAGTGAAGTTCTGAACCTCGGGAGATGAGGAGATGACGTGCCTGGAAGCATCGGAATTCGGGAACTGACCCTACGGACAAACGGGTGAGGGTTTGGGTGGGATGGTGGGATTCCAGGGGAGTAAAGAGTCAGTCAGCAGCAGTTAGGCTAGACGGCTTAGCGACACTTGAGAAGAGGATCGGTAGTGTAGCAGGGTCGATTGGAGCGTTCGCAACACTTCACCGTCGTCAAAGGGCTTCGCCAAGACATCCCACGCGCCCAAATTCAATACCTCCGCCCAGAGCCGCTCATCTGCGAGCCTGGATGTCACGATCAACAAGGGAGGATTCGAAAGCGATTGGAGGTACTCCAGGGAGTCGAGCCACGTTCCAGGATTCGAGTCGCGTTCGCAGAGCACCAGGAAAATGTTCCGGCTTTCCAACAATGCTTTGGCGGTGGAGAAGTCCGAAGCCATAACCAGTTTCGGCACACTCCCGATGATTGCCTGCAAACGCGCGTGGTCTTCTTCAAAGGGACTGATGGACAAGATTGCCAAACACTCGTCGTCTGAGAAATTGGCCTTTGCGGACTCTCTCATCTCAATTTGATTCGTTCCTGATTCGCTTGCCTGGTCCTACCTCGGTTGACGTGATACCGCTACGTTGCGATGCGGAAGAGGCGACCGACAACTCAGGCGCCCGATTTCAGCAAAGAGCGGCAACAGCGTTATGGCAGCCAGTATTCGCTTCCTGGCGAACTGGCAGCCATAGCTTTTTCGCGAGTAATCCGGGTGTCGTCGGGCTGACTTGATGACGCGATTTCCGCGTGATCAGGTTCATCCGATTGCAGTACGGGGCGATTGAGGGGCGCCTCGATCTCAGATGTTGTATTTTTCATCAGCACGGAACCAAACCTCTTTCCGATCGCGGATGACGCTGCGTAGCGATACTTTCGGTCAGCGATGACTCCATTTTACGCCACTTTTATCACGTGACAACAGCTTTTTGGTGCGACGGGCTTCGCCCTATGCCGGATGAAGGCAAGGAGTGCCTAGCCTCGGCAGATGACGAATCCGGAATCTGCATTGGGTTCGGCGGCGCCGGCATCGGACCTGTGTTTAACCGACGCTCGTCTCGTAATCAGAATACTCGATGACGACCTCCGTTGGCCCCCATCAATAAGGGCATATTTGCCTCCCCCTAAAGTGGCAACACCACCTGTCACCATCGAACGATTTTCACTCCCGACCAAATGAGGTTTCCGGCGGACAGACGAAGCGCCACAATCGGTCATCGAGGCACAACCAGATGGCAACCGCAGCAGTGATCGATTTCGGAGCATTTTCGAATTCCACCGGTAACGAGGGGCTTCAGTTGAAGTTGGCCTCCCGGATGGAACGCAGCGCGTTCGGGCACTCGGCGGGCGACAGCTGCTTGAATGAATTCGAGGGAATCGTCGGGTCAAGCGCGGCGCTGCGCGCCGTCCTGGATCAGGTTCGCCTGGTCGCGGCCACCGAAGCCACGGTGCTCATTGGCGGCGAAACCGGCACCGGCAAGGAGCTCATTGCGCGCGCCATTCACATGAACAGCGACCGGCGCAAGCGCCCCTTCGTGAAGGTGAACTGCGCGTCCATTCCGGCGGAGCTGCTCGAAAGCGAACTCTTCGGCCATGAAAAAGGATCATTTACGGGGGCGATCGCGCAGCGAATTGGCCGCTTCGAGGCGGCGCACGGCGGCACGCTATTCCTCGATGAGATCGGCGAATTGCCCCTGCACCTGCAATCCAAGTTACTGCGCGCCGTTCAGGAGCAGGAATTTGAACGCATAGGGGGCAGCCGGACCATCCAGGTGGACGTGCGGATTGTCGCCGCGACCAATAGGGACCTGAAGGCCATGGTGGAGGAGAACAGGTTCCGGGCGGACCTGTACTACCGGCTGGCAGTCTTCCCGGTGAATGTCCCTCCGTTGCGCGAACGGCGCGAGGACATCCCGTTGCTCGCCCGCTACTTCGTCCAGAAGCACGCCGTGCGTATGGACCGGAATATCGAAAGCATTCCGGCGGATGCATTGGATGCGCTCACGAACTACGACTGGCCGGGCAATATTCGCGAACTGCAGAATGTCATCGAGCGGTCCGTGGTTCTGAGCAATGGGCCTGAGCTCCACGTTGTCTTGCCAGAATTGGATGAGAGGTCCGCCCCTGTGGCGCTGCACGTCCGCGCTTCGAATGTGACCGACATTTCCGAGCGGGCGCGCATTCTGCAGGTCTTGAAGGAAACGAACGGAATGGTGGGCGGAGCAAATGGGGCCGCCGCCCGACTGGGGCTGAAGCGGACCACCTTGCAATCACGCATGCGGAAATTCAATATCGGGCGGATGTTCTGCTGAGCGGGCAGGAGTCTGAACGCGGTTGAATGCTCTGGTGGCCTTCGTATTCATTGGCGGGCGAACGGATGCGCCTGATTCGCGAATAACATCGTTCGGCCACTGTGGATGAAAGGTTGTCGTTATGAGGGAGGCTGATCTGGGCCAAAGGAGTCAGACACGGCAATGCCTGACCTGCAAGAACAAAGGGTGCATAGGCCATTGCCGGTTCGCCAAACCCATACCCAAGCGCAATGGAATGGCGCTGCTGGGAGTGTCGGATAAAGCAACGGCGCTGCCTCGGCTCTATCGTAGTCCTATCGAACCGTCCCACTGGCTTGTCTGGACGGACGATGGCTGGTTTCGTTTTCCCGCCAAGCTTGACGGATGGGCCGAGCGCTGTGCCGCAGCAAACGTCTCACGCCAGAAACTCCAGCGCGTGCCTTTGCGAATGGCCTTCAACACCGGACTGATCGAATCGTTCGAACTCCAGGTCTCGAAACGCGCAGCATGATACTGAGCGAATCTGACCGGCCTGCCGAGCGCACGACTATTACGCACATGAAACGACCGCCAAGGATTTCCACTGCCGCAAGGCCCGGGATGTTCCTCTATCACTGCATCGAACAGCGAAATGTAGGATTATGCCAAGAACCATGACAAAAGCATAGGATCCTGCCAGCAATCGTGACACGGATTGTCAGCATCTCTGGCATACAATCGGGGACCCCCTTTACTATCAATGCCGGAGTTGCCGACTACTCTGGCATCCTACA
>Ga0335069_10006931_pt1 | contig 16419 bp, 11 predicted proteins | sample Lox_Sample_11_FD_206714 | JGI IMG/M metagenome (GOLD analysis project Ga0335069, IMG submission 206714) | Soil microbial communities from Loxahatchee National Wildlife Refuge, Florida, United States - Lox_Sample_1.1 | ecosystem: Environmental > Terrestrial > Soil > Wetlands | place: USA...
TTGGGCCTTCTTACATGATCGATCCAGTTTGCGGCATGGAAGTAACTCCCGAGGACGCGGCCGGCTCCTACACCTACCAGGGCCAGCAATACTACTTCTGTGTCGAGTCCTGCCTGGAACAGTTTCGCGCCGATCCTGAGGCCTTCCTCTCGCCTGCTTCGGGAACCTCAACCGCCGCGCCGGCAAAGGAAGACGCCGTTTATACCTGCCCCATGCATCCTGAGGTTCGCCAGCCGGGGCCCGGGGCGTGTCCCAAGTGCGGCATGGCGCTCGAGCCGCTGGTAGTTGCTCGCGGGGAGGAAACCAACTCGGAGCTAAGTTTAATGACGCGCCGGTTCTGGATCAGTCTGGCACTGACGGCGCCGCTGATCATCCTGGCCATGTCGGCCATGCTGGGCGCACACAGTTTCGGGAACTTCATCCCGGCTCGGACGCTTGCCTGGGTGGAGATGATTCTGGCCACGCCGGTCGTCCTCTGGGGTGGCTGGCCCTTCTTCCAGCGCGCCTGGGCCTCCATTGTTAACCGCAGCCCCAACATGTTCACGCTCATCGGGATCGGCACAGGAGCCGCTTATGTTTACAGCCTGCTGGCCACGCTCCTGCCGCGGATGTTTCCGTCATCTTTCCGGCTGCCTTCCGGCGAGGTCCCGATCTACTTCGAATCCGCCGCGACCATCACCACACTGGTCCTCCTGGGGCAGGTGCTGGAGTTGCGCGCGCGCAGCCGAACCAGCAGCGCCCTAAGAGCATTGCTGGGACTCGTCCCGAAGACCGGCCGGCGTCTGCGGCCGGAGGGGGGAGAAGAGGACATTCCACTGGAACAGGTCAATCCCGGCGACCGGCTACGCGTGCGCCCGGGGGAAAAGATCCCCGTGGACGGAAGCGTGATTGAGGGCGCGAGTTCGGTGGATGAATCCATGGTAACCGGCGAATCCATTCCTGTGGAAAAGAAACCGGACGACCTCGTTACCGGCGGCACCGTGAACGGGACAGGCAGCTTCGTGATGCGCGCCGAACGCGTGGGAGGTGACACACTGCTGGCGCAGATCGTGGCAATGGTCGGTGATGCCCAGCGCACCCGCGCACCCATCCAGAAACTTGCCGATGTCGTGGCCTCCTATTTCGTTCCTGTGGTGGTAGGAATCGCGGCACTGACCTTTGCCGCCTGGTCGATTTACGGCCCTCCGCCGCGCCTCGCCTTCGCTTTGGTCAACGCCGTAGCCGTGTTGATTATCGCCTGCCCCTGCGCCCTGGGGTTAGCCACGCCCATGTCCATCATGGTGGGCACGGGACGGGGAGCCACGGCCGGCGTTCTGATCCGCAACGCGGAGGCTCTGGAGACGCTCGCGAAAGTCGATACGCTGGTCATCGACAAAACCGGCACCTTGACGGAGGGAAAGCCTCGCCTTGCCGCCGTAAAGGCTGAACCCGGCTGGACGGATACGGAGTTCCTACAACTCGCCGCCAGCCTGGAGCGCGGCAGCGAGCATCCCCTGGCGGGCGCCATTATCGCTGCCGCGGAAGAACGCGAGTTGGCTCTCTTCCCCGTCCAAGACTTCCACTCTTTCACGGGCCAGGGGGTAACCGGGACGGTGGAGGGCAAGGCGGTAGCATTGGGGAACATGGCCCTCTTCGAATCGCTTAGGATTTCTCCCGGCCATTTGCCTGAAGAGGCAGAGGCGTTGCGTCGCGATGGAAGCACTGTCGTTTTAGTTGCTGTTGACCTCCGGCCAGCCGGAGTGCTCGCGGTGAAGGATCCCATCCGGACTACCACGCCCGATGCTATCCGGTTGCTCCATCAGGAAGGCCTGCGCATCGTCATGCTCACGGGAGACAACCGCACCACGGCGGAGGCTGTGTCCCGCCAGTTGGGAATCGATTCATTCGAGGCGGAAGTCCAGCCGGCCCGGAAGGGCGAAATTGTGAAGGAACTCCAGTCGAAGGGCCACGTCGTGGCCATGGCAGGCGACGGCATCAACGACGCACCCGCGCTGGCGCAGGCGCAAGTCGGCATCGCCATGGGAACCGGGACGGACATTGCCATGGAAAGCGCTGGCGTGACCTTGGTTAAAGGCGATTTAAGGGGGATCGTGCGTGCCCGCCGGCTGAGCCGCGCCACCGTGCGCAACATCCGCCAGAATCTCTTCTTCGCCTTTGTCTATAATATGGTGAGCGTGCCGGTGGCCGCGGGCGTGCTTTACCCGCTGCTGGGTTGGCGACTCAGCCCCATGCTCGCGGCGGGGGCCATGACTTTTAGTTCGGTCTCGGTCATCAGCAATGCTCTGCGTCTGCGCAAAGCGAACATCTGAGATTTGCGATTTGAGATTTGCGATTTCCTACAGGGGCAAGAGGACGGGTAGCTGCGGCGGCAGTGCCAGGCCAGGGCGCCTGATTCCATAGTGCTTGCGAGGTCAGGATCCATGACATTTCTGAAGACACGGTATGCGGTAAAAAAGGAGCTTTCCACCCAGGACCTCGAGCGTCTTGCTCAGCTCGGCACGGTATACGGGATTCGCGGGCTCGACTTCGAAGGCCAGAACCTGTTGATCGAATACGATGCCTCGCGCATCCACGAAGCGGAGGTCCTGGCGCACGTGCGCGCCACCGGCATTCCCGCCGAACCTTTGCAACCCATCCCGCCAGGAGGATTTGACCACAACGGCGAGTTTCACGATTTTGCCTGGCCGGTGGAGGGGCTTTCCCCCGTCAATCAGAAGGTGAAGTGATGGCGACTGGCTTCCAAGGGTTCCGCCCGGATTCGTTCCGTTTTTTTGAAGAGTTGGCCCATAACAACCATAAAGCGTGGTTCGACGCCCATCGCGCCCGCTACGACGAGCACGTGGTGGGGGCGTTTCGCGGCTTGCTCGTAGCTCTTTCGCCCGCGCTCCTCAAGCTCAACCCGCACTTCGAAGTGGGGGGCAAGACCAATGGAAACTTTTCCCGCATCAACCGCGACATCCGCTTCAGCAAGGACAAAACCCCCTATAAACCGAACTACTACCTATACGCCTACGATGGGAGGCAGGAGCGCGGCCTTACGGGGCGCCTCTACGTGGGGCTGTCCGCAGACTGCCTGACCGCGGGCTTTTCCATCTACGGGAGCTGGCGGGGACCCAAGGGGGCGCTGGAGACCGTCTTTCGCAAGCGCGTGGAAACCCATCGCGAGATTTTTGACAGGCTGCTGCGGCAAGTGGTCAAGTCCCACCGATTTGAAACCTACTGGCACCGCGAGGAAAAAGGGGAATGGGCGCAGCATGCGGGGTTGCCGCGCCGCGAGGAAGACTGGCAGACCCTGCACGCCTGGGTGGTGCGAAAGGTCTTCCTGCCCAACGCGCGCGGCATCGCTGCTCCCGCCTTCGCACGGGTTGTAGAGGACCTCTTTGTCGACCTCTACCCGCTGGTACTCTTCACCTCCGAAACCGCGCGCGGCTGGGAAGGCATGGTTAAAAAGGCGCTGCCGTGAGCGAAGGATTCGGCCTGCTACCGCCCGCGCGGCTGCCCCAGTTGGTTGTGTCCACCCTGGGACTCGTCGACGACGGCCTTCAGGACGTCGCCCACGAAGAGGTTCTCTTTAGTGTTGATGGCGTCCGCCTTGGGCCCGATATAAATTCCCACCGGCTGCACCACAACCCCGTCGATGCGGCCGGAGCGGATGTTATTGGAAGTGAAGGTCAGGTCGCGCGTTTCGCCCTCGATCCGGATGCCATAGCCCGGCTCGCCGGGGCGGCCGTTATCCTCGATGGTGTTCTCCGTGAAGATGTTGCGGCTGGCGGCGTTGGCGGCCACCTCATCGCGAAAATAGACGCCGGCCCGCGCATTTCCGCTTATGGAATTTTCCACAAACATATTATCCGTATCCTTATGTCCTAGAGAGATGCCATCCCGGCCGTTGTTCCAGGCCTGGTTCCGCTCGTACCGCGCGTGCTGCACGCGCCAGCACAGGAAGAGGCCGTCCTGCCCGTTGTTGTGCGCCCGGCAGTCGCGCACGAGGCCGCGCGCGGCGCCCGTACCCAGGTGAATGCCCAGGAGGGCATTACCCTCCGCCTCGCAATTCTCCACCACCGGATCCTCCACAAACTGGAGGCTGATGCCGTCCCCCGGGTAATTGCGGGCCACGCAGTTGCGAACCGTCATGCGCTTGGAATGGAAGAAGTAGATCGCGCCGGCCTGACAGCCGTCGACATTGCCGCTGCCGGCGCGGTTGCCGTCCACGCTCAGGTCCTCAACCTGGACATCTTCCACGTCGTATCCCGCCACCAGGGGAAAGGTATTGAACACCCGCCCCTCGTTGGCGACGGAATAGTCCATATGCAGGAAACGGTCGAAGTGCAGGGTGTTGCCGTCAATGCTGACGATGCTGCGCACACTAGGCGTCCAACTGTCCGGACTCACCTTGTCAAGAATGGTCACGCCCATGCCGGGCGCGAATCCGCTGGCGTCTTCCACCGTGGCGGTGAACTCGCCATAGTCGGCGTCAAGTTTGAGTTTGGACTGTACGCCCGGGACTTTCTTCAGCAATGTCTTCTCCGGCCCTTCCCCTCGCAAGCGGACGTGGCTGGCCAGGCGCACCGAATTGGCAAGCAGGTATGTTCCGGCCTTGATCACCACCATGCCGCCGCCCGCTGCTGCGACGTGGTCAATGGCCTTCTGGATGGCCACGTTGTCCGTGCCGATCACATCCGCGCCCGAAGCCCCCACCGTGACCGTCATACTCCCTCCCTGCGCCCGCCCCGCGAGCGGCAGGATAAGCGCCGTGAGCAGGCTGAGGGCCACCCGTGGGATCGAAACCCTTCCAAGTTTGCTTTGCATCGGAATTCTCCTGGCTGGCGTGGAATCGCTTCCATCACGGACACGATTCTAGCAGGTAAAACCCCGGGTCGCACGCCGAGGTTTCGACTTTCATTCCGCCCTTTTGAGCGCCAATGTCCTTGCGGTAGAATGACAGCAAGCTCAGGCCAGATGGCGGAGGGAAAACCCTCTGCCCGAGGGCTGAGTGAAACCGTAATGCGCCGATTCTCCTACCATTCGCCGCAGGCAATCTTCAGCATGATCCTTATGGCGTTGCTTTTGGCTCCGTGCCCACAGAACCTGATCGCCCAGAACGGGAAACCCCTCAGTGAGAAGGAAGTGCTGGAATTGCTCACGGGTGGCGTCCCCAGCCGCCGGGTCAGCGAGCTCGTCGACGATCGCGGTATCGGTTTCGATCTTACTCCCGCAATCGAGAAGCGGGTGCGAGAGGGCGGGGGCGGCGACGATTTGGTGGACTCATTGCGACGACAGTCGCACCGCCGCGCGGAGACCTCTTCCCCGGACAAGGGAGGAATTCCCGTCCCGGGCATAAAACCCCCGACGGTTCGATTCTACGAGGGACTGCCCGATCCCGCGCAGGATCCAGCCAAGCGTGTTTATCAAATCAGTTTTGACCGTTTCACTGCGAGGTCCGTCTTCTGGGAGCTTGATCTCGCGTTTCCTCCGCCCGGCCGGCGAATCGATTTCCAGCTCGATGCCGTCTGGTACAAGCGGGACGGATCGGAACTGACGCGCCAGACTTTGCCCGTCCACGTTGATTCCGATTGGGGAAGTTCGTGGCATACCCTGGGATATGGGTGGGTGGAGGGCGGGCATTGGATCCCGGGGAGTTATCGCGTCGACTTCTATTGCGGGAGCCAGCGGGTTGCTACCGGGACTTTTCAGATCGACTGAGTGTTGGGCCGCGGTGGATTGACCCGAAGCCAAACCGTGCTTTTTATACAGGACGACATAAGTTCCTGCGCATTGCCCGTAGCGGCGCTATCTGCGCGCCCGGATTGTAGCGTCGATCTCCGATCGACGGCGGCGGTCTGAGACCGCCACTACAACCGAATGCGCAAGCTTTTATGTCGCTCTGTATAGATTCGCCGGCCTCGTTCGGCTGGCTTTTTCGGTTATGCCGCAAGGCCTTCCGCGGGGCTTGTTGATTACGAGTTGTTACGATAGAATCGGCGCACCATGGGACGGTTCCGCGATGAAAGGGTGAAACCGCTCCGATGCCGCCTTCATGATCAAGGCGACGAAACGATACCGCCGGCCACCGTGGCGGCCTGAACCGGAAGGGGCTATTAAGGACCCGACTTAGAAATCATGTCCCGCCTTTTTCAATCGAGGATTTGCAAACTCAACCCCACGACGAACCGGCGGTGCCGGCTCTGGATATTGGTTGTGCTGGCAGCCCTGTTCGCGGCCTGGCCGATGGCCGCGCAAAAGGGCAAGCCTCTCGCCGTTAAGGATGTGGTGGACCTGCTGAATGGTGGCGTAGCAAGTTCGGAGATTGCCGGCGTGGTTACGGAGAATGGCATCAGCTTTCAGATGTCTGACGAGTTGGAAAGCCAATTCCGCGCTGCGGGCGCCACCGATGAACTGATTATTGCCCTGGAGAAAGCCTCCAAGTCAGGGGAAACCAAGGCTGCCACCGGAACCCTCAGAATCCAGTCGCAACCGGGAGGGGTACAGGTTTACATCAACGATGAGCCGAAAGGAACAACGGGTCAGGGCGGTGAACTTCGTCTGCCGGGAATGGCGCCGGGCCCTTATCGCCTGCGTTTGGAACTGACCGGTTACAAAACCTGGGCAAACCCGATCACCATCACGGCCGGCGAGACCTTTGCAGCATTCGTGATCATGGAAAAGCAAGACCTGACGCCGGCAGTTACGCTGGACGCCGACCGGAGCTCAATCGAAAGAGGACAGTCCGTCTATTTGAGGTGGACCTCTACCAATGCCAGCGATGTGGACATCGAGCCGGGCGTCGGCAAAGTGGCGATGTCGGGCGCGACCAGCGTTTCACCGCGCGAGTCGACGACATTCTCCCTCACCGCCATCGGGCCGGGCGGCATCAAGACCGCCACCACTTACGTGGCGGTCACCGCCCCGCCGCCGCCCCCTCCCACGCAGCGGGTGATTGGTAACTTGCCGGGCTTCCCCATACCGGGGGCAAGTTTCAAGGAAATCAAATTCTTCGAGTCCGGTTCAACGGAGCCTCCGCTTGGCAGCCGGGGTTACCAGGCCTCCTTCAATCATCACAATACCCGTTTCGTTAATTGGGAGCTTCACATCACGTGCCCTGCTGTGGTCTCCCGAATCGACTTCACCGTCTACGCAACCTGGTACTATCCGAACGGTAGATTGTTCGGGAACCAAAGTGTGAACGCGCATTCGGATATTGGTTCGAGCGAACTGGTATATAGTTCTGGCCGTGGTTGGCAACGCACGGGGATGTGGCTGAAGGGCACCTATCGGGTGGATCTATTCGTGAACGGCAATCGTATCGGGTCGGGGTCCTTCACTGTCTTTTGAACCCAAGCTTCATTATTCTGCATCATACCTTCAGAAAGGATCGGCTTGAAACTCTGCATTAGTTCAGCCCGGATTCGATTTGGCATTTTACTGACGTTCCTCTGCATGATCGCCACGATCTCCTGCGCGCGCGCGGCAAGGCCCGAAGTCGCGCCGCCCGCTGATTTCGGCGCCGAAGCCAAACTGCTCTATCGCGTTGTTGCTTGCAGCGGAGACGCTGCCTTGCCGGCCCGCCTCGATCCCCAGATCATTAATGCGCACTGCCAGACGCTCAAGGCGCGCATGGCTCGATATCGCCGCGTGTACCTTTCCCGCGCCCAGCCTTTCTTGGCAACCCTACGCCCCGACAATCTGCCGGACACCGTTGTTTATCCTTTCGGCGGCGGCGACCTGCTGGCGGCGCTGACCACTTATCCCAACGCCCGCCGGATCACGACCCTATCCCTGGAACTCTCCGGAGATCCCAGGCGCATCATGAGTTTGGATGATAAACGTCTGAGTGATAGCCTCGACGTGGTCGATCGAAGCATTGGCGGGTTGCTGACCGCAAACGACAGCACAAGCGAAACCTTGAAAAGCACCCAGCAGGGAGACCTTCCCGGACAACTCTCTTACTTCCTCGTTGCCCTGGCGGTACATGGATACGAACCCGTTTCCTTGCGTTACTTCCGTGTGGAGTCAAATGGCTCGCTGCACTACTATTCGGAGGGGGAAATCCGTGGCATGGAAAACCGTCTCGCCTCCGCGCAGCACCGGGAGTGGACCTCTCCGGATTTCTCCGAGGCTTTTGCCAACTCGGAACTGGCTTTCCGTCCGATGGGTGGCCAAGGCCCTTTGCGCATCCACCGGCATATTGGGGCCAATCTGGCAAATAGCTCACTGAAGAAGCATCCGGGCGTCTTACGCTACCTGGAGAGCCAGGGGCGCGTGGCGGCCATGACCAAAGCCGCCAGTTATTGCCTGTGGAATTCCCGTTTCTCCTTCATCCGCAATTACCTGCTCGCCAACATGGTGTTCATGATTTCCGACGGCACGGGAATTCCTCCCGAATTTGCGCACCAAGCCGGCTTTGTGCAGGAAACCTACGGCCGATTCAATGGCGCGAAGTGCTTTGACGACTGCCCCAGTGACCGGTACAGCGACCAGTTCCAGGATCTGTGGGCCAGTCAACCGGAACGGAAGCTCGGCTTCCGTTACGGTTACCTGGATACAAAAGGGTCCTACCACCTGCTTGTGACGCGCCGCGCCCCGGTTGCTACACCCTGATGGGAAGGGGACCCCATCAATACCTGCATCCTTAGCCTCGCCTTGTGCAACTGGGACTTTGACGTACCCTCGCTGATGCCGAGAAGTTCCGCAATCTCATCGTGCCGATAGCCTTCGAGATCGTGAAGGAGGAATACTTGCTTGTAACCAGGTGATAACTGAGAGAGGGCCGAATCCAATCCTAGTTTGTCCAGCATGTTTGTAAAGGGGTCAGGATGCCTCTTCACCAATGCCAGAACGTCACCCGCACCCTCATTGGATTGGGGCGTAACGTCAAAGGAGATGACCTCGTCACGCCACCGTCGATGGCGGCGCAGTTGCATCAATACCGTGTTAATCGTAATGCGGTGCAACCACGTCGAAAAACTCGCGTCCCCGCGAAAGGTATGGGCCTTCCGAAACAACTGGAGAAAAACCTCCTGGGTCAAGTCCTCGGCGTCTCCATGATTTCCCAGCATGCGGTAACACTGCCGATACACCCGCTGCCGGTATTTCTGGTAAAGAGCATCGAATTCCCTTACCAGTATAGCGCCGGGCGTTGGCGGCACTTCCGGGTCGTGTGACGGCCAGGAGGCGGGCGCATTCGGCGGGCTTGGTTCTGGCCCCTCGACTCGAACCCCTGGGTCGCAAGGGAACTGATGTTCCACTGCCATGGTGGGGGTCGCAAGAATTGTGGACACTGAGCTACCCTCCAATCGTTTGTGTTTCGAAGTGGAAACAGGGTTGTGCGCCCGCCCAACCGGAGGGGTGGCACGATCTCGCCCGCCGGCCGTTTCAGAGCGGGTACATAAACACGGTAAATCGGGGGAAGATCAGAGGCGGGGAGGTGCTCTTAAGCCGTGTGATCGAGGAACCCCGGCGAGTTCCGCGAGTGGAGACTCCATGGGGGCTGGGTGAAATTCAGGCTCAGCCGTTGGGGAATGCACTGCGGGCTGAAACACCAAAGGGGGAGCGGGAGCCTCCTCTTGGCTGGCACAGGCTTCCATGCGGCCGAGCTTCGAAGTGTGCCAGGAGTAAGTGTTCCGTCCGGCGTTGGGCAGGCGCGATTGGGTAGCCAAAGCGCCTACGGTCACCACCAGAAGCGCAATCGCTATGAAGAGGGTCCGGCCAATCAATGTCGCGACGCCCGTTCCCTTACGCGCTGCGCAATGCAGAACCCTAAGCAAATTGCTTGCCCCCAATTGGAATTGCCCCGGAACAGTACGTGAACCGATTCTAAACCGACTACCACCGCAATGGAAAGGCAAGTGCACAAATAAACTCGGAGGCGACCCTCGGCGAAAAACCACCCTGAATTGGGAAGCAGGGCGGCCCGATAGGGTTGCCTGAACGGACGCATCCATTTACCAGTCCACGTGTTGCCTTTGGCACGCAATGACCATAGCTGGCCCCGTCAGTGGTTCAAAGTGGTCTTCTCCTCGCGCAACTTCTCTTGTCCGGACGGGTTCATACAGAGGCAGGGACGCCTGACCAGGATTAAACGTGCGATAAGGGTGAGCCCGGAAGGAACACCTGTGGTTCTCCTCTCCGGCGCAAGCCTCTCGCCAATGGCGGTTCAAGGAATGAAGGACACAACGATCGAGGCGCTCACATCCGAACTCGCCACCTGGCATTTTCTCAGCCGAACGAGCTTCGGGCCGCGGATTCAAGACGTGGAGACAGCAGCACGAATCGGAATTGACGGCATCTTGGAGGAGCAACTTCATCCCGAACGTATCGATGATTCGGAGACGGAGCGGAGAATCGCCTTGCTTCCCACCTTAACGATGAGTCCGGAAGAGCTGATGGAGAACTTCCCTGCCCCGAAGCAGCAAGCCCGCCAGGAAGCGAGGCAGCAAGAGAGAGCGCAACCGCCCCCGGGTGCGCGGTCGGAGGTCATGGTTGATCCGGCCGCACAGGGAATGGCCCAGGGGATGGAGGCAGATGGCCCACGCCGGGTGATCATGGAGCTCGGGCGTGAGCAAATCTGGCGATCGGCTTTTAGCCTGCGGCAACTCCAGGAAGTAATGGTTCATTTCTGGATGAACCACTTCAACATCTACGCGGGCAAGGGAGTCGACAAGTGGCTCCTCACGTCCTTCGAGCAGGAGGCGATTCGCCCCAACGCCCTGGGGGACTTCTCCCAATTGCTCACTGCAACAGCACAAAGCCCGGCCATGCTCTTCTACCTGGACAATTGGCTGAGCGTTGCACAGAACGCCGCCGCCCACAATGGCGTGGAACAAGGCAGGCGTGGGACGACGAGGTTCGGCCCGGCAGCATTCGGGGGCCAGCGGCCCAAGGCAAACGGCCAACGACCGCAAGCTGAGCGGCGCGGCCTGAACGAGAATTACGCGCGCGAACTGATGGAACTCCACACCCTTGGCGTGGACGGCGGCTATACCCAACAGGACGTCCGGGAAGTAGCGCGCTGTTTTACCGGGTGGACCATCGACCGCCCGCGCCAAGGCGGCGGGTTCATCTTCCGCCCGCGCTTTCACGACGATGGCGAGAAGGTTGTTCTAGGTCAGAAGATCAAGGGCGGGGGCGGAATCGAAGACGGTATGCAGGTACTTCAACTCCTGGCGGCCCATTCCTCCACTGCGCACTTCATTTCGCTCAAACTCTGCCGCCACTTCGTGGCTGATGCCCCCCCCGCCTCCGTCGTTGATCGGGCGGCTCGCACCTTTGCCCATTCCCAGGGAAATATCCAATCGGTCTTGAGGACAATCCTGACCTCGCCCGAGTTCATTGCCCCTGCTGCCTTTCGAACCAAGGTGAAGTCTCCTTTCGAACTCGTTGCCAGCTCGTTGCGCGCTTTGAATGCAGAAACCGACGCCGGCACCCCCCTCCTGGGAATGGTCATGCAAATGGGCCAGCCTCTCTTCCAGTACCAGGCGCCGACGGGTTATCCCGATCGCGCCGGCAATTGGATCAATTCCGGCACCCTGCTGGCGCGCATGAATTTTGCCCTGGCGCTGGCGAGCAACCGGGTACGCGGAACCCAACTCGACCTGCAAGAATTGACTCCTCCCGGCGACTCCCAGGCCACCTGGGACCACTTGGTCCAGCGCATGCTGGGAGGGACTATCTCCAGCGAAACCGAGGCCGCGATCTTGAAGAACCTGGAGAATTGGGCAGGCAACGACGGAAGCAATCCGCATGCGCTTCCGAAAACCACGCTCATGGCCGCGCTGCTGCTGGGCTCGCCCGACTTTCAGAGGAAGTAGGGTTCAGGTTCCCGGTAAGAGGTTTGGGGGGATTGGCAGGGTCCTGCTGACACCTGACACCCGGCACTTGAACCCCGATGTAAGCGATTGAGGCATACATGATCTTATCTCGACGCTATTTCTTGAAGTCCGCAGGTTTAAGCCTTTTCGGTGCAGGTCTCGTTCCCAGCTTTCTGCGGCGCGCGGCTTTTGCTGCGGAACCCTCACGGCGTAAGAAAATCCTCGTTGCCATCTTTCAACGGGGCGCTGCCGACGGGTTAAACATTGTTGTTCCATTTGGCGAGAAAAACTACTACACCCTGCGCCCCTCGATTGCGATTCCGGAACCCTCTCGGCAAGTAGAAGAAGGGTCTGCCGCCCTGGATCTTGACGGCTTCTTCGGTCTGCACCCCAGCCTCGCTTCGCTCAAGCCATTGTTCGACTCGCGCCGTCTCGCGATCATTCATGCGGCGGGCTCGCCGGACAGCACCCGGTCCCACTTCGACGCTCAAGACTACATGGAGTCGGCAACGCCGGGGGTGAAGTCAACTCCTGATGGCTGGCTCAACCGTACCCTGCAAAATTTCCACCGATCCGACGCCACGCCCTTCCGAGCCGTGGCCTTTGCAAACTCGACCCCGCGCACCATGATGGGCGCCGCATCCTGCCTCTGCACACAAGACTTGAAGGGCTTCCACTTTGGGGGAAAGTCTGGTGCCCAGGCGCGTGGACTGCAACTGCTGGCGAGCACCTTTGAAGAAATGTACGCATCATCCTCGGACCCGCTCCTTTCCAATACCGCTCGCGAGACTTTTGAGGCCGTCTCGACTCTGCAGCGCATTCAGATGGGAGAGTACCATCCCGAGAATGGCGCGGAATATCCTCGCGGGCCGCTGAGCCGAAACCTGCAGCAGATTGCTCAACTCATCAAATCCGAGTTGGGCCTGGAAGTTGCCTTTGCGGAAGTGGGCGGTTGGGATCACCACGTCAACGAAGGGGGAGTAACCGGCCAATTGGCGGCACGGCTGAAGGACTTTGGCGATTCGTTAGCTGCTTTCAATCAGGACATGGGCGACCGCATGGCCGACATCATGGTATTGACCATGTCGGAATTTGGCCGCACCGCCCGCGAGAACGGCAACGGGGGCACGGACCACGGACACGCCCACGCCATGTTCGCTCTGGGCGGACCGGTGAAGGGTGGAAAGGTCTACGGCGATTGGCCGGGCCTGAAGGACCATCAACTTCACGAGGGGCGGGACCTCGCGCTGACCACCGATTTCCGCGACGTATTCGCCGAAGTTGCCACGCGCCACCTCGGCGTGGAGGATTCCAGCGGCATTTTCCCTGGTTACTCGGTGTCTCCGAAGCACTTCCGGGGAGTTCTGGCTATCACCCCTTCATAAACCCCTCGGCTCTCGCCACGTCCCGGCGCATGAATAGCACGGACCCAGTCACGAGCAGCGCCCCGGTAGCCAGGTAAACAAGAGATGAAAGCGAAATTGCCGGGCTGGCGCCCAGCCATTCTGCCAGGAAACCAACCACCACGGGAGCCGCTCCACCCCCCAACCATCCCATCATGTTGATCAAACCCGCCGCCGTACCCCGCACCTCGGGAGGAATGACGTCGAATACAGAAGCGAATATATTGGCGTCGTAGAGGCCCTTAAAAAACCCCCAAGCGGCGAGGGCAACGATCACTCCCCCTATGGTTCCGGCACGCCCGCAGAAGAACACGAAGGGGGCGCCGCAGAAGACGGCAGCGGCTTGAACCAGCACTCGTCCGCCGCCATACCGGCGGCGAAAGACGTCCGCAAGCCAACCGCCCAAAGGCGAACCCACCATGCTGGCAATCTGCGCGAAAAGCGTGGCCGAAAGGCCTGCCATGGCCACGCTCATGTGGAACTTGTCGTACAGGAAGTTCGGCATCCATACCAACAGGACCAGTGCAACGAAGTTCGCGCCCATGAAGGCAGCCATCAGCAACACCGCCGTGGGATTGCCGAGAACTGCCTTCAGTGTCTTTCCCGCTGGTAGCTTGCCGGGAGGTTGAGATGGGGAATGGTTGGCTCCATCCTCGAGATCGGCAGCTCCGCGCCGCGGCTCGCGGAGCCATGGTAGAAGGATCAAGCCCAAGACAGTCCCCAGGGCGCCAAACGCCACAAATGAACAGCGCCATCCGTAGCGCTCGCCGATCAGGCCCGCCAGAAGACCACCTCCGATGGTCCCCATATATACTGCGGTTTGATGAATACCCATCGCGCGCGAGCGAGTGGCGCGGCCGTGGAAATCGCTGATCATCGACATGGCCGACGGCATGTAAATCGTTACGGCCATGCCCAGCGCCGCCATGAACCAGAGCAGTTGGTGGAAGGAATTCGAAACGGCTGCCGTTGCGGTCACCCCACTCCAGACCAGGAGTCCGCCCAAAATGGCGGTTTTGCGACGCATGCGGTCCACTACAAAGCCGGCGAAAGGAGCGCCCAACCCGTAAACCCATGCCGAGACCGACCCGACCAATCCCAACTGAACTGGGGTGAGCCGCATCTCCTTCTTTAGCAGGGGAAAGAGGGCGGAAACACCCCAGCGATCGGCATAGTCGAAGAAACAGATGCACCAGAGCATTCCGATTACAAGCCATTTGTACTTTTTGGGATTCATTGGCGACCCCGGCGAGGTGAACGAGACAGGAGTCAGAAGTCAGGAGTCAGGAGCCAGGAGAACACAAATGCGCTGACGCACAAACGACGTCGGGCGGCGCGTTGAGGCGATGGATCCTGATTCTTGGAGTTTGTGTACGAACTCCTGACTCCTGTCTCCTGACTCCCATCTCCCTACTTCTCAGTAGAGCAACCCTTTTTGCAGTGGATCCGCCGCCCGGCCCAGCGGTTCCAGAAGCTGCCGCGCGCCCTTTGCCATCAATCCAAGCTCAGTGGCGGTCTGGAACCACTGGAAGCCCTGGTCGATATACTTTTTGATTTGATCGGAATCCTTGACCGGCAATCCCAGGAATTTACCGTTGGCCTTCCCCGCCGCCACCACTTTCTTCAAAGCCTCCTGTACTCGCGGATGATCCGACTGCCCGCGGTAACCCATGGAGAAGGAAAGATCACTGGTGCCGACGAAGATCACATCGACACCCGGGGTAGCGGCAATGGCATCAATCTGCTCGACCGCCCGTTCCTCTTCCACGATGATGACCACCAGCACGTTGTTGTCCGCGAAGGTGTGGTAGCCCTCGACCGCGGGCCAACGAAATGCCGCCAGGCCCGGTCCCGAACCTCGGCGGCCGTGGGGTGGATACTTGCAAGCCGCCACGGCCTGCCGGGCCAATTCCGGCGTGCTGCAAAACGGAAAGATGACTCCTAGCGATCCCGCATCGAGTACGCGCTTCGCCGTCCAGAGTTCATTGACGGGAACCCGCGTGATGGGCACGGCCTTCAGGCCGCGAGTGGCCAGGATGATGTTCCGGAGGGTTTCCAGGGTGATGGGGCTGTGTTCCATCTCGATCCAAAGGAAATCAAACCCCAGCGCTGCCACTTGGGCGGCAGTTTCGGCGCTGGCCACCGTAATGGTCGAGCCGATCACCGGCTTCCCCTCCCGCAGCATGATCTTCAGGGGATTCTCCAAAACCCCCGACGTGCCGGCATTTTCTACAGGCATATAAGTTCCCCTTCCCAAATCAAAATGACGTACGCGGCGGCCGCCAACAATCGAATTCGTCGGGATTATGACTTGGCTGCATCCGCCCGTCAACCTACGCGAGAGTTTTAAGCCCCGGGACGCGTACAGACAGTTTCATGATAGGGTATTGGACTTGCACCGCGCGGGAGGTTAGATTGGCTTACGCGAAAGTGGATGTTGTCGGTTTGGGTTTAAATGCCACGGACACGGTTCTGGCGGTGCCCAAGTTCCCCCCCCTGGGGGGGAAGGAACGCGTGGTGGCCATGTCCATGCTGGCGGGCGGGCAGACTGCAACAGCCCTTGTCGCCTGCCGCCGTTTAGGATTGAAAGCCCGCTACATCGGAAAAGTCGGCGATGACCCGGGCGGCAAACTGCAGCTTGCCAGTTTGAGGCGGGAGGGAGTGGACACTGCTTTCACCCAGGTCGTGCGCGGCGCCTCAACTCAATACGGTTTCATTATCGTGGACCAAGCTACGGGGGAGCGGACCGTCTTTTGGGACCGTGACGCGCAGTTGACGGTCCACGCCGAGGAACTCAAGCCCCTCGCTATCACTTCCGCCCGCCTCCTCCATCTGGACGGCTGTGACGTGGAAGCGGCACTGGCGGCGGCTCGCTGGGCGCGGCGAGCCGGCATCCCCGTGCTGGCCGACCTCGACACCGTTTACAAGAAGGTTGAGAAGCTTTTCCCCTATATTGACTACTTAATTGCCTCAACCCAGTTTCTACCCGCCGTCACAGGCCACGCCGACCCCTTCAAGGTGCTCGAATACATGGCGCGCGAATATCGCGTTCGCACACCCGGCATGACGCTGGGCCGTGAAGGCGCTTTGGTTTACCATGGGGGACGATTCTGCTACTCGCCCGGGTTCGTGGTCGAAACCTTGGACACCACCGGAGCAGGGGATGTATTTCACGGCGCTTTCGCCTATGGTCTGCTGGAGGGATGGAA
>Ga0335069_10006932_pt1 | contig 16414 bp, 23 predicted proteins | sample Lox_Sample_11_FD_206714 | JGI IMG/M metagenome (GOLD analysis project Ga0335069, IMG submission 206714) | Soil microbial communities from Loxahatchee National Wildlife Refuge, Florida, United States - Lox_Sample_1.1 | ecosystem: Environmental > Terrestrial > Soil > Wetlands | place: USA...
CGCGGAGACAAACTCCTCAGAGGTCGAGCCGTTGCAGGCGCACTGTTGGCAAACAAGAAGGCGCGTATGGCGGAAGTCTCGGGAGCACAGTCCTACGTGCGCGGCGTCACCGACACCAACGTAACAAAATGCTAAGTTACCGCCATGGCGGCGGCTCTCGTGATCGGAGAGGCGTTGGCTTTGGGGCTGGCGTCCGGACCAGCCTGCGTGGCCTCCTGCGGCCCCGTATTGATTCCTTCCTTGCTTGCCGAGCGAGCTGGTGTTCGGCTGAATGCCCGCTATCTCTCAACGTTTCTAGCAACTCGCTTACTGGGCTATCTCGTGTTTGCTGCAGTGGCCTGGGAACTCGGGACGCTGATGACCTTACCGGCGCCAGGGCGACTGTGGATCTTCGCGGTGATTCACCTCCTGCTGGGTTGCGTATTGCTCAGGTATGCGTACGCAGTTGGACGGACTTGTGCCCGTTCCTGTGCAGGTTCGGAACTGGTCACGATTGGTGCTCCCGCGGGCCGCCCTCTTCCAGGAGCGGCGGCGCTGGGCTTCCTGACCGGAGTGAGTCTTTGTCCGCCATTTGTAGCGGCGGGCGTGCGAGCGGCAGAGTCGCCTAACATCGCAGGCGCTCTCCTCTTCTTTGCTGTGTTCTTTGTCGGCACGTCAGTTTGGTTTGTGCCATTTGCTGGGATGGGTTGGATCCGGCGCGACGAAGGCGTCACCACAGTCGCTCGAATGGCAATGGCGCTGATCGCTTTGTACTACCTCTATCTAGGCTTGACCACGTTGATAGGAAGCAAAGCAAATGGCTAATAGTGCGCAAGTCCTTGAAACCCGGGAGCCGCGGAGTGTGGGCCGGTCGCTTCTGCTGACTTTGCCCATGGCGGTCTGGTCGGTCTTGATGTTCTCGCCTTCTTTCGGCCGGGCAAATCTTGCGCTGGTGATCGCCATGATTCTCACCGCTGCTTTCATGACCGTTCTGTTCTTCATGATGATGCGGACAAGAAGGACGTATCGTTGGCGCCGGTGGTTCTTTGCGGTATTAGGGCTTCTTTTTCCCGTCGGCTTCATTCACGAGGTTGTGGCGCTGCGCGGTTCAATGGCGATCCCAATCGAAGAAATGATTGCCGGCCGAACACCGTTTTGTTTTATTCCGATTCCTCTGCTCATTCTGCCGGCTGCGTTGACGAAGACTCTCGTCTTCCCTGGCCATATCCTGGCCCACGCAGGCGCCTCAGGTTCGGGAATGGCGGCGATGGCTGGCATATGGCTGGCAATCACGATCGTAGTCGGCAAAGGATGGTGCAGCTATGCGTGCTTCTTCGGCGGAATCGAAGAGGGCGTGGCAGCGCTCCCCGCAAAGCCAAAGCTGAAGAGGCTCGATCCGCGCTGGCGCTACGGCCCTTGGGCAGTGTTGCTGGCCATGGTGCTGTTGTCGCTGGCTTTGTTTGAGCCCGCATACTGCATGTGGCTCTGTCCCTTCAAAGCAGTATCGGAATATGTGGCGGCGCGCAATACGGTTGGGTTGATACAAAACGGAATCTTCATTTTCCTGTTTGCCGGATTAGTTATCGTTCTCCCGCTGCTCACGAAGAAGCGCACGCAATGCTCGTTCTTCTGCCCATTTGGCGCGTTCCAATCAATCTTCAACAAGACCAGCGTCTTTGACGTGAAGATTGATCGCACACGCTGCACGCCTTGTGTTCTCTGCGAAAAGAGCTGTCCGACCCTGTCATTGACGCAGAAATCGATCGCCAAAGGGGAGACGCTGATGTCCTGCATGAAGTGTGGCGCGTGTGTCGATGCCTGTCCCAGGGACGCTGCGGTGTGGCACATACGGGGCACAGACGTCGCCCTGAAGCCAGAACGTGCCAGGCTGATGTTCCTCTACGCTGCTTGGGCCATGGCTGTGATGTTCGGAGGCAGCGTCATTGCGGACGGGCTGCAGACCATTCTGCACGTCTTCGTATAGGAGGCACGCATGAAAGCGCTTGCGGCAAGACTCGGCTACACCGCGGCTGGAGCGACGGTATTCGCGGCCGTGCTCGTGCCTTTCTTTCTTTACGGGACGTTTACGAAAGGCTTCTCCAGCCTGGGCTTGCACGTGGACGAGGTTTACAGCGGTGGTCCAACGATACGCACCATCCAGGCCGCCGGCTACACGATCGATATTCATCGCCAGGTCTCTCCCCACATGCTGCAGAGCGAGAGGCCATTTGTGCAGCTTGACTGGAAGCCTGTAAGTGCGCTGCCGCCCCATGTTTCCGACGTCGTGGACATCGACGGAGACGGTAGACCTGATGTGCTTGTCACCTTTGACGTGCCCAAAGACGCCAAAGCAGTCCTGCACGTGAATGTGGAACCATTGAACCCGCGCTACGAGGCCATGCGAAACGTCGCAAAGCCGAGGTTCTCGGAGTTGATTGTGCGAGTGGACGATGCCGTCCTGGTGCGCGTGCCAGTCGCGAGCAGGCGGTGAGCAGGTGAATACCGAGTCCGCCATATCTCGTACCGATGTTCTCGGGGTCTACCGCTGCCCAACGTGCAAGGGTCTGCTGCGGCAAGAAGCGGCTGTGCTCCGCTGCCTCACTTGTCCCAAGGAATTTCCGATTTACGACGGCATCCCCGACTTTGTCCTTGAGGAGCTGTCCAAGAGTGCAGATCCCGTTTTGAGAAGAATGCGCTTCATCGATCGGATGGCGGGAATCTACGAGTCACGACTCTGGTATCCACTTGTTCTCAATCTGTACGGAGGAATGCAAAGTCCATCTCTCACACAGCTTGTCAGCTCAGTCACTCAGAAACTCCAGGCGACCAATGGTCGTGTGCTGGACGTCGCCTGCGGCCCGGGCACCTATGGACGGCGAATTGCGTCAGACACGAAGGAGGTTTTCGGGATTGATGTGTCCATGGGAATGCTGCGCCAGGGCTTAGCTTACGTGGAACAGGCAGGCAATTCTCACATGCATTTCACCCGCGCCAGAGTCGAAGCGCTGCCATTTCCAGATGCCTACTTCGACGCAGTCCTGTGTTGTGGCTCGCTGCATCTCTTTGCTGACACCGTCGTGGCCCTGCGCGAGATGGCTCGCGCCATGAAGCCAGGCGCAATTCTTTCCGTCTTCACCTTCGCCGCCGGCCAGGGTGGAATCCTGAAGTATCGACGTGTACGCGAGTGGGGTTGGAAGAAGTATGAGCTGCACGTCTTCGAGCCTAAGGAGATGGAGCGTTATTTGAACGCGTCGGGTTTTGGCGAGTATCAGCCCGAAATTGCCGGCTCGATATTTACATTCAGCGCTCGCAAGCGAGCGGATTGACTGCTTCATGCGGGCCTGCCTATGCAACGGGCTGAATGCTTCAGCCAGCGTATTTGGCTAAGGAGGAGAGGTATGAGTAGCTCTGGAGTCTCCGCATCGCCGGCGTTGAAGACGGCTCCAATTCACAACTATGCCCTGGTAGCAGGTGGATACTTCTCGCTGGCCTTCGCTGCTTTGCAAGTGACGGGAATCTGGTGGTCGCCAAGCGCAATCAGGTATTTGGGAGGCCCGGCGGACTTGAGCGTACAAAAACCGGTAGCCTATGCCCTTCTATGCCTCGCTGTCGCCGCAATTGTTGCGGTCTTCGGGTTGTATGCGCTTTCGGGCGCCGGCCAGATCCGCCGTTTACCTTTCTTGCGGAGCGGGCTGATCACCATAACGGCTATCTATCTACTCCGGGGTATTCTGTTCATCCCGCAATTACCAGTCGTATGGAAGCATCCCCATCTGGTGCGATTTCTCGTGTTCTCGCTGGTATCGCTGTGCGTGGGCGTCTTGTATTTGGCAGGCGTGATGTATCTGCATCGGCATGGCCGCCCTGGCGAAACAAAATTGGCGAAGGTCTCAAGCGAAGAACACGAACTGGTTCGCGCTCACTGACGAGGATCGGAAATGAAATCTGTCGCCGCAAGGGATTCGTAACAGGAAATACTGTCCGGGCAGGCCCGTGGTCGATCAGTCACCGTTTAAGGGCGGCGTCCGGCTCAGGAATCGTGGCAGAGCCCAAGGATGACGAACCAGGTATTGCGCGATCGGCGGCTGCGCCGGCGGACCCAGCGCGAGCTTCTCGGTGGATGTCCACTCGAAAGGCAGGTGCACCACCCCACGTGGCTCCACAATCTCTTCCATTGCTTGCAGCGCCGCGCGCAAGACTGCGAGTTGACCCGCGGCATCGCCGGGACGGCCCAGCGTCATACCAAACGGATGCTCGATGGCTGCAACTCTTGGCGCTCCCGCGCTCGCCGTCAGTTCGGGAATCACGGACAGCGAGATGGTGCTGAATCCCGCCGCCTCGATCTCATGTTGCACCAGTCCCACGGACCAGCAGCATACAGGTCAAACCGGGACGAGCACCACCACGTCCACGTTTTCCTGGCGAAGCTGCCGCAATATCCCGGGCACGCTCTCCCGCAAGAGCCGCTCCGGCCGAAGGGTGTATCCCATGTACGAATAGTGGGACGGCGCCGCCGCGCCAATTTCGCCCCGTTCTGCAAGTTCGTTCAGTCGCTCAACCGGCAGTACCGAGTTCAAATCCTGTTCGGCGAAGGCCGGGTTGATATGAAGATGGCAGACCTGAACGTCGCCAGTTCTTACTGTCCGCGGCAGCACGCGATATGAGGGGTCGGCGAACCAAGGGTCCCGCCGCTCGATTTCCGGATTAAACGGCTCATCGATCCTCAAGGCGAGTGCCGCTGAACTTACAAGGGACACAGTACACATAGAAAGCGGCTTGGCGAGAGGAGTCCACGGGATATTTGTTTCTTGGGGCAGGTTCGCCCAGCGTTTCAACACCTTTTTCTCGATGCCATGCAGGAAGCGGTAGGAATCAACGGACTTAGCCACCATGATTATTATCCCCCGCGGCAACGGGCAAGTCGGGCTCAGCTTCAGTATCCGCAGATACCTGCATCGTCGTCCCGGGACGATTTCCCGCCGGATCCATCACCCATCTTTCCAGTCCCGCCCTACCCGTTTGCCGGATGTGCGATACCTTCCGTGATGCCATGCTTGAACCTGAAGCAGAACTCTCTGCATCAGGAGTGAGCAATGGGTAGCACTGCCAATCAAGTCTGGGAAGCCATCTCGAACCACACATCCACGCTCGCCGAGCAAACAGGAAAGGCCATCGTGGCCGTCGATGCTGGCCATCGTGTCGCCGCCAGCGGTGTTCATTGGAAGCCCGGCATTATCGTCACGGCCAGCCATCTCGTCCGACGTGCCGACGAAGTCAGTGTAATTCTGCCGGACGGCAGCACGGTAAAGGGCACGGTTGCCGGCCGCGATAGCACGACGGACCTCGCTGCGGTCTGTATTGAAAGCTCGGCAATTCTCGCGATCCTGCCCCTCGCCTCCGGCCCGAAGGTCGGTGAACTGGTCCTCGCGGTCGCACGTTCAGGCCGTGGCGAACTCTCCGCCAGTGCCGGAATCGTTGCCCGCATCGGTGGACCATGGCACACGTGGCGGGGGGGCCAGATTGACCACCTCCTTCGCCCCGACGTCCGCCTCTATCCCGGCCAGTCCGGCAGTGCGCTTGTGAACGGTCGCGGCGAACTATTAGGCATCAACAGTTCGGTCCTAGCGCGCGAGTCGGTCATCACCTTACCGATTGAAACCGTCGATCGGGTGCTCAAAGAACTGCTCGAGCGGGGCCATGTCGCACAGCCCTACCTTGGCCTCGCCATGCAGGAAGTTCCCGTGCCGCAGGAGTGGCGCGCCAGTGCCGGTTCCGATCAGGAGCATGGTCTGCTGGTCATGCACGTTGCTGCTGACGGACCCGCTAAACAGGCTGGCATCAGTCTGGGCGACCTTATCGTGAGCGTCGACGCGCAGCCAGTCCGCGGATTCCGCCACTTCCATCGCACGCTCGCGCTGAAACGCACTGGCGAAACAGTAAAGCTGCGGGTGCTTCGAGCCGGAAACGCTATTGAGGCGGAGTTTACGCTGGGCGACCGGCCAAGGCGATAACCATGTCGAGCAGCGGGATCAGCACCATGCGCAAGGCAAAGCACCATCAGCCAATGGTCAAGCCGTTGCGCGTCCTGATCTTCGCTGCCTCGTCGATCACCCGCGCAGGACTGAAGCGCCTCCTCGAGAAGCAGCCCAGCGTGCACCTTGTGGGTGCGATTAGCAACGTCGACAGTCTGCCGCTGGCAATCGCGGAGAACGATCCCGACGTCGTTCTCATACACCGCGAAGCTCAATCATCGGAGACAAATTGGGAAGAGTTGATCGCGCTCGCAGTCCCTATTGTGCTGCTGGCCGACGAAGCAGATCTTGTCAGCGCAACGGCAGCTATTGCCGGCGGAGTGCAAGCCATTCTTCTGGGTGACGCAACCGGAGCTGAGTTAGCCGCAGCCGCCCACAGCGCCGCAGCCGGATTGCTAACGCTCTCAGGCGATCTAGCCCATCTCGTGCGCCAGGGTCTGCTGGCTCATGCCGTCGACGAGGGCGACGAGTCTGTTGGGAGCCCTACGAGCATCGCCGATGCTTCTCCAGAACACCTCACCCTGCGGGAGCGAGAAGTACTTGAGATGATGATGGAGGGTCTGTCGAATAAAGAGCTTGCCGCGCATCTCAATATCTCAGCCCATACCGTAAAGTTTCACATCAGCTCCATTCTGGGCAAGCTGGGGGCATCCACGCGCACGGAGGCGGCTGCGATTGGCCTACGCCGCGGACTCATCACCATCTAGAACCTGAGGCTGGACTGGGCTTTCGTGCTATTCAAAAAGAACCGGCTGCGCAAGAGTGTCTTCGGATTCCCGAAAGTTGCTTAAACCAACGCCAACGAGCCGATAGCGTTGCCGCGGGCCGAGCTCAACCCGTTCTCTCAGCTTCAGGGCGATGTCGGCTAATTCTTCGCAGGACGAGGGCGGGGAGTCTGGCGTGTAGCTGCGAGTGAGAATCTTGAACTCGCTTGTCTTCAGCTTCAAGACGACCGTGCGTGCCGTCCGTGGTTCTTTGCGCGAAGCAGACCAAAGCTCTTCTGCAAGGCCCCGGATCATCGGCTCAGTTTGCGGCAATAGTACGTCATGCTCAAAAGTATCCTCGACGGATATCGATTGTGTCGGCCTGTCCGGGACGACTGCGTTATAGTCGATACCGCGGGCAAGCTCGTGCAGCCTCTGACCATACCGGCCGAAGTGGTGTTCGAGGACGGGCAAGTCGAGAGTTCGCAGATCCCTCACCGTTTGTGCTCCCAGTGTCGCCAGCTTCTCTCCCGTAACTTTGCCCACACCCGGGAAGCGTCGAACCGGCAAGGGCAGCAGAAAGGCATCTATGTCCTGAGGCTGAACGACAAAGATCCCATCAGGTTTGCGCCAATCTGAGGCGAGCTTTGCTAAGAACTTGTTTGGTGCTACCCCTGCAGAGGCTGTCAGATTCAATTCCTGGCGGATTTGCTCACGGATCGTGCGCGCCACCAGGGTAGCGGTCGCCAAGCCGGTCTTGTTCTCGGTGACGTCGAGGTATGCTTCGTCGAGAGACAGGGGTTCTATCAGGTCTGTATGACGTTTGAAGATCTCCCGAACGCTGCGCGAGACAGCGCGATAGCGTGTGAAATCCGGAGGTACGAAGATCGCATTGGGACACAAGCGTTCCGCTCGCATTGCCGGCATGGCCGAATGCACACCGAAGCTCCTGGCCTCGTACGAAGCAGCGCACACGACGGAGCGATTGCTCTGCCAAGCAACGATGACGGGCTTGCCGCGCAGCCGTGGGTCATCGCGTTGCTCGACCGACGCGTAAAAGGCATCCATGTCCAGGTGGAGGATTTTGCGCACAATCTTTCGACAAGAATACTATTCTGGGTCCCAGATTAGTGTGAACGCGGATCGGGCGGATCGTTAACTATCGTTGCTGTAGATTTTAGAGATGCATGCAGCTGTTCTTGCTTCGAATTTCTATTCCGTACTGGCGATTTCTGTTCTCTTCCTGCATGCGCTGTTCATTTTGTGGGTCGTTTTCGGTGCCTTGCTGACACGCTCGCGCCCGATTCTTCGCTGACTGCATGTCGGTTCTCTTGTGTGGGGGATCCTTACGGAACTGCTTCCTTGGCCGTGTCCTCTGACTCTGCTGGAGAACTGGCTCGAAAGCAACGCCGGAGTCGAGCCCGCCCAGGGAGGGTTCCTGCTCCACTACTTGGACGAGCTGGTTTATCCGGATATTTCTTCAACGATACTAACGATTGCGGCGGTAATCATCTGCGCTCTGAATCTTGCGTTCTATGGCCGGCAAATCTGGATGGCTCGACTGCGATGACGGCCTCATATCGCACGCAGTTGTGGCTGAACCGATCAAACAATCACACACGCGCCAGCGGGTCCACAGTTTTGGAAATCTACTGGAGCGCGGCCACAAATGACGCTACCAGCGGAGGGACTTCCCCGCGAAGCGCCGCCCGTTCGGGCTGAAAAAGTACGGCCACAAAGAATGGGTGTCCGGATAGTTCCACCCCGCGCACTTCGTTGGAGAGGTCATGCGCGGTGGGTCGAAGGGCGCTGCCAAACAGCAGCGGCTCATATTCGCGATTCAGACCATAGTTACAGTGGTAGCCTTCGGTGATTCTCGCCTTTCCATAGGCTTGGTAGAGCCGCGTGCCCTCCTTCAATAAGATTTCGCCGCTCTTTTCCACCAGCGAACAGGACAGCGGTGAGATTACGCGGCAGGCAGCTTCGGGATTGTCTTCGGCGTGGGCGGCTTCGCGCAGGCCGCATACGTTGCGGGCATATTCCAGTAGTGCGTGTTGAAATCCGGCGCAGGTTCCGAGGAAGGGACGCTCCTGCTCCCGCGCGTATCGGATCGCTTCCACGGCACCGTCGGCATTCGCGTAGGGACTGGCAGGCACGCACCAGATTCCCGCAAAATCGCGCAGTTGGGCCGCTGCGTCTCCGATCGAGGCGGTATGGAGCCAGACGCCTTCAACGTCGTCTCCGGCCAACCGCAGTGCCTCGGGAATGGCCTGGTGCGCGATGACAGCGGGATCGTAATCACCCACCAGAGCGACGAGCCGTTTGCCAGCCATGTGCCTAAGAATACAAGGTTGGCAGTCCCACTTTAGAATTGGATTTCAGGAATCAGTGATGTGCGGCCGTTATCGTCTGTCCAGACGCAAGCAATTGATCGCGGAATACTTCGAGACTGATAACGAGGTCGATTGGGAACCTCGCTACAACATCGCCCCGTCTCAGCCCGTCGGAATTATTCGTCAAGATCCATCGACACCAGAACGGCACTTCTCTCTGGCTCGCTGGGGTCTGATTCCGTCCTGGGCCACGGACGCCAGCATCGGATTCAAGACGATCAATGCACGCTCGGAGACGGTCGCGAGTAAACCCGCCTTCCGCGATGCCTTCACGAGCCGCCGGTGCTTGCTTCCTGCGGACGGTTTTTTTGAGTGGTCGCACAGGGGGAGAGAGAAGCAGCCGTTCCACTTCGGCATGCAGGACGATTCTCTGTTTGCATTTGCTGGTCTGTGGGATCGATGGCGAGACCCGACCGGCACCGTGATTGAGTCTTGCTCGATTCTGACCACCACTCCCAACTCGCTGTTGGCGGACGTACATGATCGAATGCCGGTAATCCTCCGTCAGGAAAACTACGATTTATGGCTCGATCCCGGCTTCAAGGATGTGAAGGCCCTTGCAGAACTCCTGGCGCCGTTCGATGCGGCTAAGATGAGGAGTTTTCCAGTAAGTAGCAGAATTAACGCGGTGGCGAACGACGACCCGGATTGCGTTGTGCCTTGGCACAGAGATTTGCCAGCTCAGAGTGCGCTCTTCGGGTAAGTCCCAGGTAGCCCATTCGGTAAATGATTGAGAGATAAAGGATGGATCAGGTAAGCGAGAAACCCACTGCCTTATATTTGGAGGATTTGCGCGTCGACCGACGGTTCACCTCCGACTCCTACCAAATGGACGAGAATCGAATCAAAGCGTTTGCCGCGGAGTTCGATCCCCAGCCGTTCCACCTCGACGATGCGGTGGCACAAACCAGCGTCTTTAGCGGACTGTCCGCAAGCGGCTGGCACACCGCCGCCGTCGCGATGCGCCTGTTGGTGACCGGAGGCTTGCCCCTGGGCAATGGCATTATCGGCTTGGGTGGAGAGCTGGCATGGCCAAGGCCAACGCGGCCGGGGGATACCCTACGGGTGGAAAGCGAGATTCAGGAAATACTGCGGTCGCGTTCGAAACCGAACCAGGGTGTCGTCAAAGTACGAAGCAGCACATTGAATCAACACGGGCAGCCAGTATACGTATTTACAGCGAAGGTCCTCGTATTCAAGCGTCCGTCCGCGTAAAACTATGGTTGGCAGACGAAAACAGGGCTAGGCGAGCTTCTGCTTCGCAGCCCAACGACCTTTCATCAACTCCGACAACTTCTCGCCGCAGCGCTCATCGTTGGACGGGTCTTCGTCTTCGCGGGGGCAGACTTCTTCGGAGCAGACTTGCGCTTCCACTTTGCCCGGCGCTTCATGGCCTCTGAGGTCCGCTTGCGGGCGGCCATGCCGACCGGGAGAACCGACTCCCTCAAGGGCAGCAATGGCATGGTCGATGCGAGTGCGCTGTTCCTTAAGGGCTGCCCTACGTTTGCGCTGTATGGCAGCCTTTCGCAACCTTGATTCGCGGAAAGTGCAGCAGACCTAATCAGCGCGTCGTTTGCAACTCGATTTTGGGCGCCACTCCTGAACAGCCGAAATGATTTCTCGTGGGGTTTTGATTCGAACAACCACGCGAAAACTCCCTGTGGTGAAGCGTTGAAAAAACTTGTAACCCATTCATTAACTCCCCGTAATACATAGTAGAGAAGCTTATGGATCTGCTCCGGCGATTTGCGCTTGGCGAGATCGATGCTTTCGAGACGTTGGTTCGGCAATTCCAAGGCGACATTTACGCCTGGATTGTGCGCATCGTGCGTGATCCGGGCATCGCAGAGGATCTGACCGTTGAGACTCTCTGGCGCATCTACCGGGCACACCAACAGTTCCGGACAGACGGAAACTTCGGTGCTTGGGCACGGCGGATCGCCACCAACCTGGCGCTCGACCATCTCCGCCGCAAGCGTCCGGAACAGAGTCTACTCACAGAACTCCCCGGGCCGACTTGGCCCGATCATCTCCTCCAGCAGGAGACTCGGAAGAAGATCCAGCAGGCGTTTCGCCGACTGCCGGCCAAGTTGCAGGTGGCGGCGACGCTCGCTCTTGTGGAAGAGCAGCCCTACGAGGAAATTGCCGACGCCTTGGGAACGTCGGTCGGCGCCGTGAAGCTGCGTGTTTTCCGCGCGGTTCGCATCCTGCGCAAGCAGCTGAACCACCTTGGGGTCAGGCCCTGATTGGAAGGACGTGAGGTTAAGGAAATGAACGAATACGATGACCGGCAGATTCGCGAAGCTTTGAAACGATCGTTCCCCCCAATCAACACTGCGCTCGGCCGGGACCTGTGGCCGGCGGTACTGCGCAAACTCGACGCTCGTCCGGCCCGGGTGCCCTGGTACGACTGGGCATTGATCGGCTTGAGCGCCAGCGTGTTGCTGTTCTTCCCGGAACTGATCCTCGTGTTCGCGTACCACCTTTAGGGGTAGAAGGAGGCTTTATGAACAATCATCCGTACCTGCGTGCTTACATGGCCGGAATCTCGGTTCCGACGCCGCTTCTGCTGGTCGCGCTGACCCTGTTTAGCATCGCGCGATTTGTTTACAACGTCCCCATCCCCGTGGAGCGGGTCATCATTTTTCCTATGGCAATCATCCCCAACCTGTTTGGTGTGTGGAACGTGCTCTACCTGGCTTCGCGCTCGCGCACGCACTTGCCGCTGGGGATCCACGGCGCGATTCTTCCTTTCATCCTCGCGCCGACGGGATACTTCCTCGGGCGTTCCCTCGGCTTCCTGAAGGCGACAGGCCACGGTTTTACTTATTTCGGCGTGGTAGACGTTCACTATGCGCACGTGGCGCTGCTGTTTCCCGTAGTGCTGATCGTCTATTACCTGGTCTGGAAATACCTGATCGGATTCTTCAATCAGGTGGCAGGAATAGCAGAGTATTGAACTCGCAGGTGCAATCGGAGGGCGTATGACGGATGGTGGACAGTCTGAGAGCGTTCCGGCGGTTGGGCAGGCAGATCGCTGGCCAACAGCGGTAGCCTCGCTGATAGTCGGATTGGCGTTCTTCTCCTTGTGGTTCTGGCTGCTACCGCAGTGGCTCGGGTTTCGAGTGGAAATGGCAGGCGCAGCGCGTTGGCGATGGCTGGCCGCGCTCCCATCGGTGCTAGGACTCGCGGTTGCCCTACGCTGCGTCTGGGACTTCGGGTGGACGGGACGCGGCACACCTGCTCCGATTGCTCCGCCGCAGCGATTGGTAGTGGTGGGACTCTACCGCTATGTGCGGAACCCGATGTACCTGGGCTTCGCAACTGGATGGAGTGGGCTTTGGGTCGTCTTCGGACACGCTAGTCTAGTAGCGATTGCTGCCGTCGTAGCGGTTGCCTTTGCTGTACATCTGTTCGTCGTCTTTTATGAAGAGCCTACTCTGCGCGGGAAATTCCGGGCAGACTACGAAGAGTATTGCCGGAACGTGGATCGATGGTGGCCAGGTTTGCGAGGCTGGGACAAGTCGCACTAACAGTGGAATCTGGCAGACGCGGGCGATTCAGCACCGGGTTTCGTCTACTCCTGAGCAATTCCGTCCAAATGCCCACTTCGCAACTTCGATCGACGCGATGCAGGCCGTAAGTTCGACTACGACAGCGCGGGGTTGTCGATCACGCGAGAGCTTGCGGACGAACGCGCCGCTGGAAGATGATAAGGGTCGAACATTCAAAGTCTCACCGAATCAAGAATGCCGTTTGATCTTCAGCCCGTCTTGCAAGGCAAGATCCTCCAACTCAGACCGCTTCGACCAGAAGATTTTCATGACCTTTACGCGGTAGCGTCAGATCCGCTGATTTGGGAACAACATCCGGCCCGGGACCGTTACAGAGAGGAGGTGTTCCGGGAATTCTTTCGTGAGGCGTTAGAATCCGGAGGAGCGTTGATCACCATCGATTGCAAAGATGGTCAAGTCATCGGGTCGTCGCGATTTCATGGATACGACGAACCAAAAGGCGAGATCGAAATCGGTTGGACGTTCTTAGCCAGGTCCCATTGGGGCGGCATCTATAACTCGGAAATGAAACAGCTCATGCTACGGCACGCCTTTAGGTTCGTAAACAGCGTCATCTTTCTCGTTGGCCCACAGAATTTCCGGTCGCAGAGAGCCCTGGAGAAAATAGGCGCCGTTCGTGCGGGATCAAGGCTCGACAAGGATGACCGACTCAGTCTTGTCTACCAAATCACTGCTCCAACCTAGAGCTGCGGGCTTAAGATTACCTTCGAATCGACGAGTTGGGGTCATAGTATCGCCACGGCGCGCGTGAAGCCCGCGGACGCACGCGTGATCTTGAACGGAAAACACGCGACCAGGAAACCGGTCGCCGGCAACTGTTCGAGGTTCGCCAGCTTTTCAATCTGACAGTACCCGATATCGAGACCCGCCTTGTGGCCCTCCCAAATGATGGACGGATCCCGCGATTCCAGAAATCGGCGGCGCGTAAAAGAGAACGGAGCGTCCCAGCTCCAGCCGTCTGTTCCCAACACCCGCACGCCACGTTCGAGCAACCATAGCGTAGCTTCGCGCCCGAATCCACAGCCGGAATCGATGTAAGCAGGAGTGCCGTAGGCCGCCCCCGCTCGCGTGTTCATCAACACAATGTCGAAGGGCTTCAACTCATGTTCCGTCTCGTCGACCCGCTCGGCCAATTCCCCTGCCGTGACGACATGTCCATCGGAAAAATCCCGGAAATCGAGCTTGACTCTAGGACGATAAAACCAGTCGAGCGGGACCTCGTCGATGGTCCAGGCGCTTTCACCTCCATTCATAGTGGAAGCAAAATGCCATGGTGCGTCTACATGGGTCCCGTTGTGCGTGGTGACCATGAGACGTTCTATGGCCCACGCCTCGCCGCCAGGCAACTGACTCGCTTCAAGTCCGGGAAACATCGCAAGCATTCCCGACAGCGACTGCTTGTGATCGGAGTACTCGATGCGCGGCCCAAGCCCAGGCGGGTCTGCGGGTACTGCGTTTTCAAGCGGTCGGGACAGGTCAACGATTCTCATGCTTTCACCATTTTCTGTCACAAGCTCCGGGCCGCCTCTATCCGAATCTCTTATCCAAAAAAACCGGCGCATAGAGCCCGGGCTGCAACGGGGAATCAGAGAGCGGGACTTACCTCGTTAGCTTATAAGCCGCACGTCCGCAAAGACAAAACCCTCGCGCTCGACCACTTCCCCGCTTTCAATCGGTATTGCTTCGCGAAACATTGGCCCGTCGTAGACGCAGGTGTGGAACTCGCCGTTTTCACCACACGGATCAATACCTGCAGGCAACTCGCGCAGGAATGCCTCATCCAGATCGCGCCCGGCAAACTCTCCAGGCATCTTCTTCGGGTCAACGCAGACGACGCGCGCCTTGAGGCCAGAAGCTATCATCTCGCGCAGGAGACTACGCGTCTCAAGTCTCCAGATCGGAAACAGTGGAGCGAGGCCCGAGCCGCGCAGACGGTCTTCGCGGTATCGGCGGATATCCTCTAGAAAGAGGTCGCCGAAGGCAATCGCCTCGATACCGGAAGCAACTGCCTCATCGCAGGCTCTCTGCATGGCGGCTTCATACTCTTGATTAGAGCACGGCCAGGGCAACGGAATGGCCTGCAGCGGCAAGCCAACGGCAGCGGCCTGAGCCTCAAGAACTTCGCGGCGGGTGCTGTGCATGGCGACCCGGTCAAAGGCGCTGTTGAGCGTCGTTATCAGGCCGACTATCTTGTACTCCTCACTCTGCCGCAGCAGGTGGAGCGCCCAGGCACTGTCTTTGCCGCTGCTCCACGAGACCAGCGTTGAAACCTGAGGTTTCATGCCACCACACTAATATCAGCGAAACCGAATATAACAAAGCCATACCGATACCAGACTCACCCCCGGTGCCTTTCAAACGTCGAGACTCCGGCGACCAAAAGCGGTGGCGGCGCGTCCAAGCACTATGGTCCTTTTGGGCCCACACATTCCTGGCACACAAAAGGCCCTCTGAAATCGATGCAGCGGGTCCGGTTGACTAACCGACAGTCAGTCATTACTGCGAATGTGTTCGCTGCTCGACAAGCACTGGTTCGGGACCAGGGGGTCGGAGGTTCAAATCCTCTCTGCCCGACCAAGTTTTTCAGTAAGTTACGCGCTACGTCTGGTTTTGCCGCTACAGTGCTGGCGGATCAGCTCCTCGGTCATTTTCCGAAGAAGAAGTTCAGCGTCACTCCCCCTACGTTCCAGTTTTGCGGGATGCATGTGGAACAGTGCTCGCGCCGATAGTAGGTCTCCAGCATGAAAATGCGCTCGGAGGGCCACTGCACGCCCGCCGTGTACCATTCCTGGTCCCAGGAATCTGCTGGCGAATCGAAGAAGAATTCTGCTGTTCCGTAAGGACTTAACCGGATGCCATGAACGCGAAAATCGGCTTGCGCGGATACCATGTTGCGATAGGTCGTCGAGTATCCTCCATCGATCCAACGAAGCTCCAACCAGTTCCTGTCTTGCAGGAGAAGTCGTGCAAGCGGACGAACATTCAGGGTCACGTCGATTGTGACGCGATCTTCGTTTTTTACTATGCCGGATTGAGTTGTGCGGAGAAACTCATATCCGCCGCCGAAAAGAAAATAGTGCTCTTTATCTGGATCGATATTTATCCAATGGGGCTTCAAGATTGGTTTGAATTGGTAGCCAATAGCCGCAGCCGCATACCACTGCTGGAACGGATAGCCCACTCCTTGCTCCACGCCCACCAACGTCAGTAGACGGAAATTCGAGGGAAATTCCACATGGACATCGCCTTCCGGCCAAACTTGGTTTTCAGAAGTTGCAATAGTGGCTTGCCCAACGGCGCGTGACGGGCAAAATGTCGACAGACACAACCCGATGAAGATCCCAAGTAAAGCGCACTTGGCTGTCATAGCTGTCTGGGGCGCAAAACGATTTCACAGGAAAGCTTCGAGCCTAGCGGTACCCGTCTGCGCAGGATTACTCGCCCTTGCACTCGCATTTTGGCTCCATCGTTCGCGTGTACAGAGGGACGAAAGCGACAACCGAGGTACACCCAGCTGACGAACTGGCGTGCCGATCGCCCCTCGCCCCTCTCTGGTGGCAGCCCAAGTCACCGCCACGCAGTCCGCCAAGATTGGTTGACGCTAATCGAGACCTCATTCGGACCCGGCTCGAAGCTGTCCCATCCGTCTATCTTGAATACGATTGCGTTGAAATCGGTAATGGCGTCGGACGTCGTGGGAAGCGGCGCGCTAGACAGCGGAGTACGCAGTT
>Ga0335069_10006933_pt1 | contig 16414 bp, 19 predicted proteins | sample Lox_Sample_11_FD_206714 | JGI IMG/M metagenome (GOLD analysis project Ga0335069, IMG submission 206714) | Soil microbial communities from Loxahatchee National Wildlife Refuge, Florida, United States - Lox_Sample_1.1 | ecosystem: Environmental > Terrestrial > Soil > Wetlands | place: USA...
TCCACACAACGGTCCAGTGCTTTCGCGAATTCACAGGTAGTTAACCAAAGGAAACTGGCCCATCGCAGGCCGGCCGGAAAACAATGGATTGATGGGCTTCCTGAAGCAGCGTCCTTCCCTTTCTGTATTCGTGTTCCTGCAAGTTTTGGACATTCTGACCACGCTGATCGGAATGCGGCTGGGCGCCGGTGAGGCCAGCGCGTTTGTCGGAAGCCTGATGCACCTCGGAGCGGTTCCCGGCCTGATGATTTCCAAAATTCTGGCCGTCATTCTGGTGCTGATCGCGTTGCGGCGCAAGAGGCCGCATATCGTGGTGATGGCCAACATCTGGTTCGCCGGCCTGGTTACCTGGAACCTGGTGCTGATTTTTTCGCAGGGCTTCAAGCACGTCCGCGCTTAGCCGACACCACTTCATCAAGTTTTAACGGTCGACTGTTAGTGTGGGAAGTCGTGCGTACCCTCGTCCTCTGTTGTTTACCTCTTGCACTGCTGATCGCGGGTGAAGACGCCCGGTCCGGCAACGTTCCCCACACGATCCTCACCAGCGCCCACCGTGGCGAGCATCTTAAACATCCGGAGAATTCCTTGCCGGCTATCCAGGTCGCGATCGACATCGGCATGGACTATGTCGAGCTGGACATCCGCACCTCATCCGACGGCCAACTCGTTCTCATGCACGATCCGACCGTGGACCGCATGACCGATGGCAAAGGCGCGATCAAAGATATGACGCTGGCGGACATCCGCAAGCTGGATCTTGGTGCCCGCTTTCCGGGAAAATTCCCGGGCCTGCGCGTTCCGACCTTTGACGAGGCTCTGGCGCTAGCAAGCGCCAAGATCGGCATCTACGTGGATACCAAGAACGCCAAGCCGGAAGATTTGGTGGCCGCAATCGAGCGGCACGGCATGGGCGATCACGTCATGTTCTGGTCGGAACGCATCAGTTTCCTGAAGTTGATCACCGCGCTGCGGCCTTCATGGAAACTGCTGCCCGAGGCGTTCAACCCCAATCACGTAACCGAGATCATGACCGTCTTACACCCGCAGATGCTCGGCTTCGACCAGCGTGACTTCGACGAACGAACCATCAAAGCGGCACACGCCGCCAACGCCGGGATCTTCGTAGACCTCAATAGCCCGCAGGATTGGGACGACGGAATCGCCGCCGGTGTCACCGGCATCCAGACCGACTGGCCGGCTGAGCTGACGGCCTACCTGCAGGCGCGCGGATATCACAAATAACGCGTGGAGTTCTGCGCGCTAGCGCAGCTTGAGAACTTCGTTCAGCGATCCCTGGCGATAGCCTTCGAGGTCGAGGGTGACGTACTTGAAACCGAGCTGTTTGAAGATTTGGGTGAATGCTGCCGCCATTTCCGGCGCGAGCGCTCGGGGCAATTCGTCTTTCGCGATCTCGATCCGCACCAACTCTTCGTGAAATCGCACGCGGAACTGGCGGAACCCCAGCGCCTTGATCTCTTCCTCGCCCTTCTCGACAGTTTTGATTGTCTGGATGGTCACCGGCGTTCCGTACGGAATGCGCGAGCTGAGGCAGGCCGCAGCCGGCCGATCCCATGTGGGCAGGCCCGCCATGCGCGACAGTTCGCGAATCTCGGCTTTCGTGAGCCCGACTTCCACCAAGGGCGCTTTCACCTGGTGGATTTTGGCGGCGTTCTGTCCGGGGCGGTAATCGCCCAGATCGTCCTGGTTCACGCCGTAGATGATATGGGGAATGCCGCGCTCGCGGCCGACTTCGTCCAGCCGCGTAAACAACTCGTCCTTACAATGAAAGCAGCGGTTCTGGTCGTTCTTTATGTAATCAGGGTTTTCGAATTCACGCGTTTCGATGTACTCGTGCGCAATTCCGAACCGTCGAACGAAGTCTTCTGCGTCACGCTTGTGCGATTCAGGAATCGACGCCGAGTCCGCGGTGATGGCAATGGCGTTGGCGCCCAGCACACGGTGAGCGGCCCAGGCGAGATACGCCGAATCGGTCCCGCCCGAATACGCCACAAGGACGCTTCCCAGGCCGCCGAGGATCGAAAACAGCTTGTCTTGTTTGGTTTCGAGCGCGGCCGCGTCTACCACACCTACCAAGGTGGCCATACTTGAATTATAAGCGATGGGCCCGGTAGCTCCGGCGGCTCTGTGCTAATCTAAATCGGACACCCACAAAATGGCTGCGACGCGGGAAAAAGCTCAGTTAATGAGTGCGTCGGAAGTGGACCGCACGCTTGTCCGGCTGGCGCACGAAATCCTGGAAAAGAACGGGGACCTCGACCGGCTGGCGTTCGTCGGAATTCGCCGCCGCGGAGTGCCGCTGGCCCAACGACTCGCCCGCAAGATCGAATCCCTCGAAAAGCGTGCCGTCCCGGTCGGAATCCTCGATATCAATCTCTACCGCGACGACCTCACCACGGTGGACATTAAGCCCGTGGTGAATGCCACCGAGATCCCGTTCTCCGTACAAGGCAAGGACATCATCCTGATGGATGACGTGCTCTACACCGGACGCACGATACGCGCTGCGCTCGACGCTCTTTTCGATCACGGCCGGCCGGCGCGCGTGCAACTGCTGGTGCTCATCGACCGCGGCCACCGGGAATTACCGATCGAAGCGAAGTTTGTGGGCCGAACCGTGCAAACCAGCGACAACGAAATCATTGAAGTGAAGTTTCAGGAGATCGATCAGATGGAAAAGGTGCTCCTGGTAGAAAAGGTGGCGGCAGAAACCGCCTAGCATTACACAATGGCCGGACTACTCGGAATCGAAGAACTTTCGCGGGCCGAGGTGGAAGCCATCCTGCACCGGGCTCGCTATTTTCAGCCGCTGCAAAGTCAGGCGTTCAAGAAGCTCGACACGCTGCGCGGCAAGATGATCGTCAACCTGTTTTTTGAAGCGTCGACGCGCACGCGCACCAGCTTTGAAATCGCCGCCAAGCGCCTGGGCGCGGACGCAATATCCATCACGGCGTCGGGCTCGAGTGTATCCAAAGGCGAATCGCTGGTTGACACTCTGAACACGCTGGCCGCTATGCGGCCCGACGCCATCGTGATGCGCCACTCGGCATCGGGCGCGCCGCATTTCCTGGCGCGGCACCTGGCCATTCCCATTGTGAATGCCGGCGACGGAACGCATGAGCATCCCACCCAGGCGCTATTGGACGCGCTCACGATTCTGGATCGGCGCCCGGCGCTCGAAGGCCTGCGCGTGGCGATCATCGGCGACATCGCACACAGCCGTGTGGCCCGTTCCAACGTCCACTTGCTGGCGAAGTTCGGCGTGGATATTGTCCTTTGCGGTCCGGCGACGCTGGTGCCGCCGGAGCTCACCGAGATCGCCGCAGGAGTCAGCCTGACCACCGACATCCGTGAGGCCATCCGCGACGCCGACGTCATCATGATGCTGCGCGTGCAACTGGAACGCCAGCACGATCCGTCCTTCTCGGCGGGCGAGTATTTCCAATTTTACGGGCTGCGCCTGGAGCACATGGCCCTCGCCAAGCCTGACGCCATCGTGATGCACCCCGGCCCCATCAACCGGGGTCGCGAACTTTCTTCTGAAGTCGCCGATTTTCAGCGCTCGGTGATTCTCAATCAAGTCGAGAACGGCGTCGCGGTGCGCATGGCTGTGCTCGAACGCATTGTGGGAGAAAGTGCCAATGGCTTCGCTGCTCATTAAGAACGGACGTGTGGTCGATCCCGCGTCGGGTCACGATGGTCCCGCCGACGTTTTGCTCGAGGATGGGCGCGTGACGGCCGTCGCGCGGAATCTGAACCGCAACGGCGCCGAGGTACTCGACGCCGCAGGCTTAGTGGTCGCTCCCGGTTTCATCGACATGCACGTGCATTTACGCGAACCGGGAATCGAGCATTCCGAGACCATCGAAACCGGCGCGCGCGCCGCAGCGGCGGGAGGCTTCACCTCCATCTGCTGCATGCCCAACACGCTGCCTGTAAACGACAACGCCACCGTCACCAGCTACATCATCGAGCGCGCGCGCCAGCACGCCGCCGTCAATGTCTTCCCCATCGGCGCCATCACCAAGAACAGCGCCGGAGAGGAACTGGCGGCGTTCGGCTCGATGAAGGACGCCGGTATTGTCGCCATCTCGGATGACGGCCGTCCCGTGATGAACGCGCGGGTCATGCGGCGCGCCATGCAGATGGCGAAATCGTTTGACCTGCCCGTGATCGATCATTGCGAAGATCTGAATCTGAGCGCCGGCGGCGAAATGCACGAAGGTGTGCAATCCACGCGCCTGGGTTTGCGCGGCATTCCCGGCAGTTCGGAAGACGTCATGGTCGCGCGCGATATCTTGCTGGCCGAAACGACCGGCGCGCGTTTCCACGTGGCGCATATATCGTCTCGCCATTCCATCCACATGGTGCAATTCGCCAAGAAGCGCGGGCTGCCCATAACCTGCGAGGCTACGCCCCATCACTTCGCGCTGACCGACGCGGACATTGCTTCCTACGACAGCAGCTACAAGATGAAGCCGCCGCTGCGAACGCATTGCGATGTCGCCGCGGTCTACGAGGGTATCGTTTCTGGAACCATCGATGCTATCGCCACCGACCACGCCCCGCATCCTGGTAGCGAAAAGATGCAGGAGTTCGAGAAATGCCCCTTCGGCATCATCGGCCTGGAGACAGCGCTAGGCTTGGCTCTCGAGAAGCTCGTTCACAGCGGAAAGATCTCGCTGATGCGCCTCGTCGAGCTTTTCACCATCGGCCCGGCGCGCATTCTGCACATGAATCGCGGCACGCTCTCTCCCGGCGCCGCAGGCGACGTGACGCTGTTCGATACCGGGCGGACCTGGACCTACGACGTCAACCGGAGTTTTTCAAAAAGCAAGAACAGTCCGTTCGACGGATGGCAATTCCGCGGCGGCCCGGTCGCCACGGTCGTAGCCGGCAAAGTGGTGTGGGCGCTGGGGCAGTAAATCGGCTTACATCCCCGCGCTGAACGTCGCCCAGGGATATGCATTCATGTCGCGCAGCAGCGATTTCTGGTACGCGAATTCCGGATGTTTCTTCAGGTGCTCGGCGGCTTTAAACCGGATTCCGCAGGCGTGACCGGCCGCTGCTGCCAACGTGAGCTTCTCCGCCATCGCCGAGTCTGACACCTTATTGATCACTGCGCCGCCGATGCCGTACGCTGGAAGCCACGGCATGTCGCCACGCGCAGAAAGATCGACGTGCCCGCACAGCGTGCGTTCATCCGCCTCATCCTTTTTGTCGAAGGTATCGAAGTGATCGGCCAGGAACTTCTCCGCTTTCGCAACGTCGATCGTGCCCTTGTTCTCCTTCATCAGCTCATCCCAACGCACGTGGCGCGCATTGGAACTATAGGAGAGGTCGCGCACTGGAAAATCGGTCTCCTCGCGAATCATCTTCTCGTTGATGGGAAAATTCGAGCCGGCGAAGTATCCATCCTTGGTCCGCTCTATGTTGACGTTCTTCAAGCCCAACTCCAAATCGGCGATTTCATTCGTCTTGCGGTCGGCCACCAGCCAATTGTTCGCGTAACCGCCGTTGTTCCCTTCCTTCATGAGGCGGACGAAATCGTCAATCGACGCCGAATATTGCAGCGCTTTTCGCGCCCGCACGTACTCGGGAACGCCGTTGCTGTCCCAACCATGAAAGTTGGAGATGGTAGTCTCGGTGACCATCATCCCCGCGCTGTTGATGCCGAAGTCATCGCCACTGTGGATCAAGCCCGGATAGCCGTCCATGATGAAGTGATAGCCCTGCGCCGGCACGATGTCGAACATGATGGTCCAGCGCTCGCCATCGAGATACTGCGTCCAGTTGTTGTGCGCCATCACCACGTGGCCGTCTTTCGTGTAGGCGCCGGTAGCCACAAAGGCGCTGCAGTGCGGCGCCGCTGTTACCGATGGCGGAGAATGAATCCCGTTCGCCTTGTCGTACTGGTAGACGTAATAGCTCCACTCCATGGTCGCGTTCATGGCCACGACGTCCCATAAATCGAGTTTGACGCCATGCGCCGTGGCGCCGTCCGCAATGCCCTGCAATTCGTCCCGGTACTCCTGCTCCACGTGCGGCCACAGCATTTCCTGCGCCGCGTGGCGGAAGAACCCCCAGGTCTTGTTGTTGTCGTGAGTCAACTCGAGTTCGGTCACTTTGAGCGCATCGGCGATCTCCGGCGCTAGCAGGTAGCCGTGTTGGAATCCGATCTCACCCGGCGTGCCTTCCAGATGCACGAAGGTCCAGCCGCTCTTCTCCGGGCGGCGAGACGAGTTCTTCAAGCGGGTATCGCTTTGCGGTTCACGCGAAACCAGAGAGACAGCCAGGAGCAGTAACAGCAGCACTGCTAACGCAGCGGGAGTCTTCGAAGAGACGTGGGGCATCACCACCTCCAGTGCCCTATTATAGTCAGTAGCCGGGGTCGCGCTGCGGAACGGTCGCAGCCTTACCTGCATGTTTGAACACTTCACCGAAAAGGCGCGCCGCGTCATCTTCTTTGCGCGCTACGAAGCCAGCGAATTCGGTAGCCCAGAAATTACACCCGAGTTCCTGCTGCTGGGATTCCTCCGCGAGGACGCCGCCACTGCCAACCAATATTTTCGCTCGCCCACGGCGCATGAATCGATTCGAAACAAGTTGATGGAGCAGCTACCCCGCGACGATAAAATCCCCACAAGCGTGGATGTTCCGCTCAACCAGGACGCCCGACGGGTATTGGCCCACGCCATCGAAATGTGCGCCCGGTCCGGCCACAAAGAGGTCGCGCCTGCACATCTGTTGATCGGCCTGCTGCGGTTGGAGAACGGTGTGGCAGCGGCCATACTCCGCCAGCATGGAGTGACGGTAGAGATGATGAGCGAAAGTCTCAAACAGGCCGCGCCCACCGGGAAGAGCAAACCAACGGTTCCGCCGCCGTCAATCATCGGCGATGCCTGTCACGATCTGACCGCATTAGCCGCTGAGAACGCCTTGCCCGTGCTCATCGGGCGCGAGCGCGAATTGCAGACCATCATGCAAGTGCTCGGCCGCCGTAGCGGAAACAATCCGGTATTAATCGGCGATCCTGGCGTTGGCAAAACAGCGATTGTGCTGGGCCTGGCGCAACGGATCGCCGGCCAGAATGCACCCGAATATCTCCGTGAAAAACGAATTCTCTCGCTCCTGCTGGACCGGTTCGGGGCCTTCCCGGGAACAGGTCACCAGTTTGAACTCCGATTCTCCGCGTTTATCGAAGAGCTCGCGCGAGAGGGGGATATCATTCTATTCATCGACGGTTTGTTCGAGGCCGTCGCTCCTACCGCCAGCCCGTTTTCTGCCGCGCTGGGCCAGTTGCTCCCGGTATTGTCGTTCAACCAGTGCATCGCGACCGGCACGCCTGCCGGGTACGAAGCTGCCCTCAAGCGAGATCCCGCGATCGAGCGTCATTTTCGTGCAATTAGGATCGCTCCGCCGGATGAAAGCGAAACGCTGCAAATTCTCGCGCGGCTAAAGAACGAATTCGAGCAGTATCACGGCGTCGTCTATGAGCCGACGACCATCGAAATCGCAGTTCGCGCCTGCGCGCAGTTTATGCCGCGATTTCCTCTACCCGGAAACGCAGCCGGCCTGTTGGACGAAGCCGGAGCCCGCGTCAAGCTTCGCCTGGAAAAGCAGACGCCCGCCCATGTCTCCCTACGAACAGTCACGACGGCCGACATCGAGGCCATTGTCGTGGAAATGACCGGGATCTCCATCGAAACCGTCCGCCAGCGCCTCGCCAAGAAGTGAACTGCGCGCGACTAACCTATGATGGTCAGAGCAACATGGCAAGCGAGCGCAAGCTGACTGCGCATGTGAAAGCCGCGGGTTGAGCGTCCAAGCTGAGTCCAAAGTTATTGGACAAGGTGTTGGCCGCGATTCCGCGCGTCACAAATGCGAACGTATTAGTCGGGTTTGACACGGCCGACGATGCCGGCGTGTACAAGCTGACGCCGGAGCTCGCCCTCGTGCAGACCGTGGATTTTTTTACGCCGATTGTCGACGATCCATATACTTATGGGGCAATCGCCGCCGCCAATTCGCTCAGCGATATCTATGCCATGGGCGGTAAACCGATCTCCGCGCTTTCGGTGCTCGCGTATCCGGCGAAGGGTGACCTCGATGACCTCGAACAGATTCTGAAGGGCGGTGCCGACAAGATTCACGAAGCGGGCTGCGTGGTTCTGGGCGGCCATAGCGTCGCCGACGACGAAATCAAATTCGGTTACGCCGTTACCGGAACCGTGCATCCCGAGCGCGTCAAAACCAATTCCGGCGCGCGCCCGGGTGATGCGCTGGTGCTCACCAAACGGATCGGCACAGGAGTCATCGCCACCGCCCTCAAACGGGGAATCGCAAACGAATCCGATGTCCAGGCAGCGACCGACTCTATGTTGACGCTGAACCGGCGGGCATGTGAAGCCATGTTGCAGTTCGACGTTCACGGCTGCACGGATGTGACCGGCTTCGGGCTCCTGGGCCATGCGCGCGAGATGGCACTTGGCAGCAAAGTGACTCTGGAAATCGAGACCCGTGTACTGCGTTTCTTGCCGGGTGCCATCGAGTACGCGCGCCAGGGCGCTTTGCCGGGCGGGTTAAACAACAACCGGGAGTTCGCATCCTGCGCGGTTGAGGTCACGCGCGATCTCGCTTCCGAAATCGAGAACTTGCTCTATGATCCGCAAACCTCCGGCGGCCTGCTGATCTCACTACCGGAATCCGACGCAGCTCAACTCGAGCAGCTTTTTCCCGATGCGTACCGCATTGGCCGCGTCTCAGCAAGAGGGGCGAAACCAATCCGCCTGTTATAATGCCCGAAGCATGACCGCCCATAATCCGATCATCATTGCATTGGATGTGGAGTCTGCCGCCGAGGCCCGCGCGCTGGTCGATCGCATCGGCGATCACGCGGACTTCTACAAGGTAGGCCTCGAGCTGTTCACCGCCGCCGGCATGGACTTTGTCCAAGAACTCATCGGACGCCGCAAGAACGTATTTCTCGACCTGAAACTGTACGATATTGGCGAGACCGTCAAGCGAACTGTCGCGCAAGTTGCCCGCACCGGGGTCCGCTTTCTCACCGTGCACAGCCCGGCCGCCGTCATGCGCGCTGCCATCGAGGGGCGCGGCACGTCAGAGCTCAAGCTGCTCGCCGTCACCGTGCTCACCAGCTTCGATCAGCAGGATGTGAATGACCTCGGCTATTCCCGCACGCTTGCCGATCTGGTCGAGTGGCGCGTGCGTAAAGCTATTGAAGCAGGCATGGACGGCTTGGTGGGATCGCCTTTGGAGGCGCGCGCCATCCGTGCTGTGGCGGGACCGGCGGCCATCCTCGTTACACCCGGGGTGCGCTCCGCCGGCGCGGGCAAGGGTGACCAGAAGCGCGTGGCCACTCCAGCCGAGGCTATCAGCAATGGCGCCGACTACCTCGTCATCGGCCGCGAGGTGACCCGCGCACAGGATCCTGCCGCGGCCGTTCAGCGAATTCTCGAAGACATTCGGACCATGTCTCGCGCCCAGCCCGCATGGACACCGTCTTTCACCTGATTTCGCAGTACGGGCACCTCGCCGTTTTCTGCTTGTTGGTGCTGGGGATTGTCGGTCTTCCCGTCCCCGATGAGACGCTGCTGACGTTTTCCGGATACTTGATTTACCGCGGGCAGTTTCACTTCCTGCCGACGATTCTCTCGGCGTTCGCCGGCAGCATTTGCGGCATCACCATCAGTTTTATGATCGGGCGTACCGGCGGGCTCTATCTCGTTCACAAGTACGGCCCCTACGTGCACTTCACACAGGAGCGCCTCGATCGTGTGCACCACTGGTTTGAGCGCATGGGCCGATGGGCCTTGTTCTTCGGGTATTTCATGCCCGGAATCCGCCATTTCACCGCCATCGTGGCCGGCAGCTCGGAGCTCGAGCCGCACGTTTTCGCAATCTACGCTTACCCGGGCGGCCTGCTCTGGGTCATCACTTTTGTTTCGCTCGGCTATTTTTTAGGCGAGCAGTGGGCACACATTACGGACCAGGTGAACGGAATCCTGCTGTGGGTTACGCTCGGCGTTATAGCGGTCGGGCTGCTGGTATGGTGGCTTCGGGCTAAAAAGCGCCCGGCCGCCTGATTAGAAATTCACGTCGTGAATGCGCATGCACTTCAGGCAGGTGTAGTGGCCCTGAACGGGGCGCGTGATTTGATCGTGCATCAGCCGGCAAATCAGATTTCCCAGCCGTTCCATCAAGTCCGAGGTCAGTGACACGTAGCGCTCCACAAAGGCCTCCTGTTATCTGCGCTGTATGCTGCGCTGTTTCCCTTTGTTATGAGAATAAAGGTTCGGAGGGTAAGGTGCAATCGGGAAATATCCCGACCATCGAATGCGCTTAAGTGCCAGTATTTAAAGCGTAATTACTGGATAAATCAGTTGACAGTGGCCGCCGTCGCGTTCTGCCCTTCTTCTACAACTCGTCCGTCGAACAATTGGATGATGCGGTCGGCAGTGCGCGCATAGCGCGGGTCGTGCGTCACCATGCAGATGGTTGCGCCCGAGCGATGCAAGTCGCGCATTAATTCCATGACCGCCTCGCCGTTCGCGGAGTCCAGGTTTCCGGTGGGCTCATCGGCCAATAAAATCGAGGGTTTCCCTACCAGCGCCCGCGCCACGGCCACGCGTTGTTGCTGGCCGCCCGAGAGCTGCGAAGGATAGTGCTTCATGCGATGTGACATGCCCACGCGCTCCAGCGCTTCCATCACCAGCCCCTTGCGTTCACGCGCCGGCATGTTGCGATATGTCAGCGGCAGCTCCACGTTTTCATAAACCGTGAGATCGCCAATTAAATTGAATGCCTGAAAAATAAAGCCGATTTCCCGATTCCGGATGCGTGCGCGGTCGCGCATTTTCAGTGTTTCCACGGGCGTATCATTCAGAACGTACTTGCCATCCGAAGGAGTATCCAGCAAACCCAGGATGGCCAGCAACGTGGACTTGCCGCAGCCCGATGGTCCCGAGATCGAAATATAATCGCCCTTATTGATTTCCAAATGGATCCCGGCAAGAGCGTGGGTTTCCACCTCGTCGGTCGTGAATACTTTTGTGACACCTTCCAGACGGAGCAACGGTTGCATTCAATGCCTCCTGGTTACATGGGGTTTACGCACAGGCTCGCGCCGAGGTTCCCTAAAATTATTACTAGGATGGTGACGCCCCGGCGCGCCTCACCTTAGCAACACTTCCTCAAAAAACCTTACGGCCCGGGGGTCGTTGGATTGTCCCAGCCAGAACATCGCCTGCTTGCGAACTGCCGGGTTCTTGTTCGCCTTAGCCACCTGAATCAATAGCGGCACGCCTTCGTCGGCCGGAAGCTGTTGCAAGGCGAACACCGCGCGCTTCTTGACCTCGGTGTCGGGATCGTTTTCAATAGCCGCGGTTATGGTTGCCGCCGCTTTCTCGCCCGCTTTATGGGCTAGCCAGAACAGAGCCTGACCCCTCACGTGGCTGCTGCGATCGTTTTTCGCCACGTCGATCATGACCCCGACCGCTTCCGGATCTTTACTAACACTCAAACCGAACACAGCGTTGTCACGCACCCGATCACTCGTGTCTTCGTTGACCAGGTGCCGCAACACCTCAAATCCGGTGTGCCCGCGCGCGTTGCCCAGCCAGAATGTGGCTTTTTCCCGCAATGAATCCGGCTGGCCCGGAGCGACCATCTTTTCGAGCGCCACATCGGCTGCCGGATCCGCATGCAGCGCGATGGCCGCAATGGCCGGTTCGCTCCGACGATGGTCGGCGTTGGTCTCAGCCGCGAAGCCACTCAGCAATGCGATGCTCTCAGGCGCCGGTACGCCCGTAAACCAGTGCACTGGGAGGCCGCCGCCATCCAGGTCGCAATCCGTCGAAAAAGTACGGATACGGTCGACCGCGCGCTGTTCTATACGAAACATCACGAAAATGTTCCCGGAACCCTCGAGCGAAACCGGCGCCGGCGGGCTCGCAACGGCAACTTCCGTTCGAGCGCCGCCGAGCGCGCACCCGCGGCAGCAGCGGTTCCCCGCCCCATCCTCAAACGAGCTATAACAACACATCTGATGGTCGCCCGGAACCGCGCGCACCGCCCAGCCGATCCATGCCGGGCCGCTCTCTCCCGAAACTAGCGAGTGAAACTCGCGGTCCAGGCCTGACGCCACCACTCGTGTATCGAGCCTGGCGTTGGTCAACCGCGGTTGCTGCGCCGGCAACATGCTTGCCGCAGCAAGCGCCAGCAGAACCGTTTTCATTTGTTCAACAGCTCCATCAGGTAATCCATGCCTTCTTTGGACTTCATCACCGAGAGCCAGTGCACAATCTGTTTCTTCAACTCGACATTGTTTTCCTTGCGCGCAATCTCCACCAGCGCTTTACCGTTGTTTTGGATGAACAGCGCGTGGATGATCTGGCCCTTCACCTCCGGGCTGGGCTCGTTCGGGTACATCGCGGCCAGCGCGTCTCCCGCCTGGTGCGAGCCCGACGCACCCAGCCAGTGAATCGCCTGCTGCCGGATTTCCTGCTCCTTGGCCGTCCTGGCGACCTCCAGTAACCGGTCCGTCTTGCCGCCTACGAACAGCGAATGCACGATCTGTTCCTTGACCTCCACCACCGTCTCGTTTTGATAAAGCTGCCAGAGTTCGGAGTCCGCGCCCATGGTGCCCAGCCAATGAATGGCATCCCGCCGCAGGTCGGGGTTCTTCTCGCTTTTCGCCGCAGTAAACAACTGCTCCTTCGCGCCGCCAACCATCAGGCCGTGGAGTACCGCGCGCTTCACTTCGATGTCATTGGTCGAAGCATAAACATCGCCCAACTCCTGCTTCGCGCCCATCACGCCCAGATAATGCACCGCCTTCAGTTGCAGATCGGGATTCGAACCGCCTTTGGCGATCTGCACCACAAGCCCGCGCGCCTTCGACGACCCGCTTTGCGTCAGCACGAACATCGCGCGCTCTTTGATCTTGGGCGATTGCGAGCTGTGTAGCAGCTTTTCCAGCAGCGGGAGCGCGCGATCCGGATCGGAGCTCATCAGCCCGTTGAGCGCCATCAGCTTCATCTCTTCGTCGTCGGCGGATTCGGGCCCTACCGCCTTGCCAGTAGCCTGTTTGATCTCGATCTCGAGTGCGCGCGCGTCATCCAACCAGCGGCTGCCGGCGTAGTTCTTGCGAAGATCGGCAATGGCCGCGAGCGCTTCATCCCGCCGGCCGAGTTTGTTCAGTGCATAAGCCTTCCAGTAAAGAGCGCCATCGGCGCGCGCGCTCCCGCGCGAAACAGCCTCACCGAAATCGTTGACGGCCTTTTCCCATCGATTCGCGTCCAGGTCGCTTTGCCCATGTTCGTAATAACGATCGTCTCGGTCACTATTGCGGTTAGCGGCTGGTGCCGGCGGCGCTGGCGGGGCCACCTGCATAGCCAGAACCATCGCCTCGTCCATCACCATCTCCGCCTTTGCCAACACATCCGGCCCTTTCACTTGCCATTTCGGCATGGGCTCGCCAGCCAGTGCGAGCGCGCCTTCCGCGGCCGCCTGAATCGCCGTCACGTCGGCCAGAGTTGCCAACATCTCGGGGCCGAGCGGCGGAACTGGTGGCACGGGCGGTACCGCTACATCCGGCAGTTCCGCCGGAACCGGCGCGATTACCGGTTCGGCCGATACATCGGACGCCGCAGGTGAAGCCGGAGCCGGAGGAGGCACCTCGTCCTGCCCGAGCGCCATCCATGACGCACCCGCCGCAATCGAAAGCGTCAAACCAATCCTGAATACTGCGTTCATCTTACTTCTCCTGTCTGCTGGGCACTGGTGCGGGTGCATGGACCGCCGGAGCCACAAGCTCCTGCTCGCGCTCGGCTTGCTCCTGGTCCCGTTCCGCTTGATCTTGGTCCCTTTCGGCCTGTTCCTGATCGCGCTCAGCCTGTTCCTGGTCTCTTTCGGCTTGCTGCTGGTCCAACTCGGCCTGCCGCTCATTCATTGCTACCTGCTGATCGTCGCGCCCGGCCTGTTCCTGGTCACGCATCGCCTCCTCCTGGTCGCGCTCAGCCTGATCTTGATCGCGTTCCGCCTGCGCCTGATCCCGCTCAGCCTGATCCTGGTCGAGTTCGGCCTGCCGCTCGTCGGCATCCGCCATCAGCTCATCACGATCTTCTTCGCTCGTAGCCAACTGCTGTACTGGCTTCTTCGCGTCTTCCAGGCGCTGCGCCGTCACCAGCCCGCCTACCCCCGCCACTACTAGAACAACCGTCGCGAATGTTCTCATTTCCCTTCCCTCACAGCGTTTTGCCCGCAGGTGCCGCCTGCGGTGTCCGCTCCCGCTCTCTCAAATTGCTGCCCACCACCCGAATCTTGAACAGAATGCCATCGGCCTCGATGCGCTCGCGAATCCGCGCGAACTCCTCGGAATCGAGTTTCGACGGGCTATGCGCCACCTCGAGCAGCGTGCGCTCCAGCTCATCCAACACGCTCGAAACGCCCGTATCGCCGCTCTTGAGCGCGGCCTGCCGGTAAAGCCGGTTTTCGTCGACCAGATCGCGCGCGCGCCGCTGCTCCGCGGTGATATCCACAGGCCCGGTCGACGGATTGTTCACCAGTTCCACCAGGATCATTTGCGAGCGCTCCAGATGCTCGCCCACCGCCACCAGCATGATGCGCTCGCGCACCGGCCCCGAGAGCCCTGCCATCTGTTGATGCTGCTGCGAAACCCGCCCGGCGAGAAAAGCCGCCACCAGAAGCACGGCCATCGCGGCCACAGCCGTTACATGCCGGGGCGTCAACCACAAACGGACCAATTGCCAGCCGCGAGGCCGCGCATCCCGCAGATCCGGCGCGATGCGGTTCCACACCCGGCTTTCGTAGCCCTCGAGGGGCTCCGGCGCCTCGAATTTGTCCATGGCGCGCAGCACGAGCGTCAAGGATTCGAACGACGCGCGGCATGCGTCGCATGTCTTCAGGTGCTCGCCGGCCCCTGGCTCGCCTTCCCCGTAGTAATGCAGGACAAGGTCCTCTTCATTCAGATGCTTCATATTCTTCCCGTGCTCACCGCAGGCTCGAGCACCCGCCGCAGCTTCTGCACCGCGCGGAACACGCTGTGCTTGGCCGCGCCCGACTGCACACCCAACGCCTGCCCAATCTCTTCGATACACATCCCCTCGTAATGCCGCAGCACAAACGCCATTCGCTCTGTCGGACTCAACTGGTTGAGCGCCGGCCCAAGCAGGCTTTGCAGTTCGCCGCTGAATGCCAACCGGTCGGGCGTCGGCGCGTCCGACACAGCCGCCGCGAGTTCTTGACCTTCCTCGTCCACCGAAGTCTGCTGCTCCTGGCGGCGTTTGCGAGCGCGAATCAGGTCGAGCGAGCAGTTCGCGGCGATGCGGTAAAGCCAGGTGCCGAAAGCCGCCCGGCCGTCGTACTTTCGAATCTGCCGGTAAGCCCGCAGGTAGGTTTCCTGCACCAGATCCTCTGCGTCCTGTTGGTTACCCGTCATACGAAACGCCAGACGAAAGACACTGCGGCTGTGGCGCTCCACCAGCACACGAAACGCGTCGGTATTCCCGGCGCGGATCTGTGCGATCGCCTCGGCATCGCTTTGTTCCATCCGGCTGCTCTTTAGACTGTAGAAAGGTTTACCGGTTAGGCCGATTCTATCCGTTCGGCGAGCGCACCAGGCAAAATAGATAGACCGCGCACGCGCCGCAGCATAGCAAGTCTATTGTTTCTAACAGATCGAGACTGGAAATTGGCTTGCTCTCATACCCGCGGAGGCGGCGATGCGCAACGGAAACACCGCAGCAAGCGAAGTAGTCAGCGAATCGGGCGCGATGGTCGTTTCCGCCGTCGGCGTCGCGTTCTTTGTGGCGCTCTGGTTCGCCAGTATGTTGTTCTTGGTACGCGGCTTCGTAGACGGCGCCAGCACGCAGGCAATGACCAACGATTCCGCGTACGAAACCGTGGTGCTGTAAGTCTATCGCTTAGCTTCGCTTCCGCCGGCCCATGACACGCAGCTTGCTCGGCGCGACGCCCGGTGTGAGCGCTTCGCGCGCGATTTCGGCCTGCTCTTCCTGGTGCCGTTTCAGCGAACCGGTTGCGGGGCTGGCGCTTTCGGGGCGGCCCACATAGCGGAGCTCGCGCTGCGTGGGCGAAAGCAGCGGCCCCATTTGCTCGGAAATGAAGCGCCACGGGCCCATGTTTCGAGGCTCTTCCTGCGCCCAGACCACCTCGCAGGTGATGGGATAGCGCAGCAGCACATCTTTCACTTGCTCCGCGGCAAAGGGATACAACTGCTCAATGCGCACGATGGCAACCTGTTCGGATTTCTGCTCCGCGCGCGCAGCAACTAAGTCGTAGTAGATCTGCCCCGTGCAGAAGACGACACGCGAAATCCGCGATGTGTCGCTGGAAT
>Ga0335069_10006934_pt1 | contig 16410 bp, 15 predicted proteins | sample Lox_Sample_11_FD_206714 | JGI IMG/M metagenome (GOLD analysis project Ga0335069, IMG submission 206714) | Soil microbial communities from Loxahatchee National Wildlife Refuge, Florida, United States - Lox_Sample_1.1 | ecosystem: Environmental > Terrestrial > Soil > Wetlands | place: USA...
TAGTTGGTACTTTTCACTTTTACCACGAGGAGGCACTTTGTGTCTCAGCTTGGTTCGATGCTGGATACTTTGTGGGAGAAAGTTAAATAACGCGTTAGATTCTTACAACTTATGCTTATCATCCCAACTTACCCTTTTAAAATAATTAAAAAAGCACCCGTACGGGTGCTGATATTCTAGACAAGTTGAGTAGCCCGAAACGGGACACGGCGGGGTGCGAGCTCGACGGGCAGCACATTTATACAATCATTATGATCATGCTTCCTTTATGACCACATAATTATATTTTTGGCGTCACACAATCGGCTCGCACCCCGCGCAACGGGTCCATCGTCTGTACGGCAGACGCGCAGACGAGACCCAGCTTTTGAAGAGCTACTCAACTTGTAAATGTCCAACCACGGGAAACTCACATGATTGTTTTTACATACTAGCACATATAAGCATAAAAGTCAATGGACAGTTACTGCTCGCTATCCATCTGTTCAAGCAGCGTAAATTCGTCGACACCGATCCGAATGATACTGTCACTTTCAGCGCCCTGACGGATTAATTCATGGGTAATTCCCATCTTTTTCATGATGTCGCGCAGGCGATTCACGCCCTGATACTGGTCAAAGTTAGTCCTGCGGGCAAACTTTTCAATCTTGTCGCCGCGCACGACGTACACTTCATCCTCTTTGACGACCTTCCAGGCATCCGACTTTTGCGATGGCGCCAGCGAAATCACCGGCAGGTCCTCGTGCTCGCTCTCCTGTTCGGCCTCAGCAGCGGCGGCCGCTGCGCGGACGTCGTCAACTTCCCCTCGGAGCAAACGCAACAGTTCGGTCAGCCCCTTGTGTGCGGTCGAGGAAATCGCCACGATCGGCGTGCCCTTGGCGGCGACCTTTTTCAGCTCGTCCGTCTGCATCGCAATCATTTCATCGTCCAACCCGTCGGTTTTTGTCAGCGCCACGACCTCTGGCCGGCCAGCGAGGTCCTCGGAATATTTGGCTAGCTCGTCACGAATCGTCTGATAATCGGCCGCAACGTCGTTGCCGTAGGCGTCGATCAGATGCAGCAGCACCGCCGTGCGTTCAACGTGGCGCAGAAACTGGTCGCCCAAGCCCTTGCCCTCGGCGGCGCCCTCGATGAGCCCCGGGATGTCGGCAATAAGCAAGCTGCTCTGGTCGATGTCGGCCACGCCGAGGTTCGGCGTCAGTGTCGTGAAGGCGTAATGGGCAATCTCTGGACGCGCGTTGGTGACGACGCTCAAGAACGTCGACTTGCCGGCATTCGGCAGGCCGACCAGACCGATGTCAGCCAACAGTTTCAGCTCCAGCTCGGCCTGGAAAGCGTCACCGGGCTCGCCCCGCTCAGCCATGCGCGGTGTCTGGCGGACCGATGATTTGAAGTGGGCGTTGCCATAACCACCGTCGCCGCCGCGGGCGACAATTGCCTGCTGGCCGTGAGTCGTCAGATCGGCGATGACGGTGCCGTCACGTCGAATAATCGTGCCCATCGGGACCTTAACGATTAGGTCCTGTCCCGATATACCGTGCTTTTTGCGTTTGGAGCCGGCCGCACCGTTTTCGGCCTTGAGTTTCGGCTGGTAGCGGAAATCAATCAGTGTATTGAGGTTTTGGGTTGCCTCAAAAATAACGTTGCCGCCCCTACCGCCATCACCGCCATCGGGGCCGCCTTTGTCGACATAAATTTCATGGCGAAAACTGACGGCTCCATCGCCGCCTTTGCCTGCCTGAATCGTAACTGTTGCTGTATCAACAAACATATTGCATTACTATACCATAAAAGTAAGCTTTTTATACCCCTTTTTACTACTCACGCAAAGAGCCGTACATAAACGTACGGCTCTTGAGTATCGCAGATTTTTACGACTTATGCGCTGCCCGTTGCTGGCGACCTCCTAGTGAATGAAGTTGGAGACCTGTGCCACGTCGCTCGTAGACAATGTGCGGCGGTCGACCACGTCAAATCCACCGTAGGCGTAGTTGTTCATTTCGGAGATGACAATCGTGCCATCGCTGTTTACTGCTTCGACGACGCCAACGTGTCCAGCATAGCCGATCCATGCGGAAGCGTACGCATTCCATTGGACGATTGCGCCTACCGTAGGCGTGTGGTCAACCCGCAGGCCAGTGGCACGTGCATAGAGCGCCCAAGTCGAGGCATTACCCCAGTTGCTACCGACAGGGAGACCCAGCTGTACGCGGCGGTTATAGACATACCAGGTACAGTTACCAAAGGCGTATCCGTTACCCGCCTGGTAGTAGCCGCCACTGATGATACCGCTGACACCGGACCGAGGCGCCACGTAACCCGGACGTTGCTCGGCTGGCAGTGAGCCATCAGGGATAATCAGCTGCATGCCTGGTTCGACGCCACTGATCTCGAGGCTGTTATAAGAGACGATGCGACTTTGGCTCGCAGAGTACGTGCTTGCGATGCCAGCCAGCGTGTCACCGCCTTTCGTCGTGTAAATCACACCGTCAACTGGCAGAATAGTCAGCGTCTCGCCGGGCTTCACGGCATCACTTGTCAACTTGTTTGCCCAACGGATGGTATCAGGCTTCAGGCTGTAGCTCGCGGCGATGGATTGAACAGTGTCACCTGACTTCACAACATACGTCGTGACTTCACGGCTACCAACAGTAGGCTGTACAACCTGTGGCTTGACGATAGCCGTATCATCACTGGTTTGTGCAAGTGCATCTTGCGCTTCCAGAGAAACTGCCGCGTTGGCAACGTAAGTAGAAACAGGCATATCTGTCTGCTGAGCAAGGTTTGAGGCCACATCCATTGCTACAAGCTGGTCAACTGACGGCTTTGTAGCATCAGGTGTCACCACAGGAGTTTGAGTGGCAGCACTTGCCACAGCACCTTTTGCTGATGAGATTGGCTGAGGAGGTTGGTAGCCTACGGCGATTATCGAAATAATCAACACAAAGACGCCACCATAGGCCGCAAACACACTTAGTTTGGGCCCACTGTTTGTTTTTCGGCGTTTTTCGCTTTTTGTGAAGAGATTACTCTTCAGTTTTGCGACTGACTTTAAATCGTCACCCGAAAGTATTTGACTACGAATTATCGTTCTCCTGCCTCTCGTATTACTACAAGGGCTCTACCTTACTCTGTCTTTCTTCTCGCCATCTCGCATAGGACGGAGGGAACGGGGCGCGTGTCGACCAATTCATCTTAATTAATATTAGTTTTGAAAATGTTCTTGTGTCGCACCCGTACGACATTTGTTGGTAGGCTCATTTGTGTTTTATTCCCCCACTCGCACACGCTACGCCAGTATGTTGTCAAGCTATACCTGCGATCGCATGGTAGGTAATAAAATTCACAAATGTGCTAGAAATAGTTTACGCTTTTTGACTATATGAGTCAATATAATTTTTTAAATAGTAATTTTGTCAAATTTATTATAATTTAAAAATCCACCCCTGTAATCTACCATATTTTATGGCCTCGAAGTGGACTAAAAATGCGCCGAGAAAGTACTTACGTTGAAATCTATCAGCGTCCGATTTGAGCTATTGGATCTGGCACTTCTTTTGGCAGTACTGGGCGATATTTTGCTGGTGCTGGGCGTCGGTCGTAGCGAAATACGTCACGCCGTCGTCACCGCTGAGGAAGTACAGATAGTTATTATTGGCAGGATAGGCGACCGCCATCAACGCGTGTAGACCGGGTGTCGCTATCGGACCGGGCGGCAGTCCGGGATTGATGCGCGTATTATAGGGGGAATTCAGCGTCGGACTCGGCGCAACACCGAGTTTTTTGGCGGCGTATTGGTACGTAACATCGGATCCGAGCGTCATACCGGCCTGTAGCCTGTTCAGAAACACCCTGGCCACCTGGGGCATGTCGTTGACGTGGTTGGACATCTCGCGCTGGACGATCGAGGCTAGCGTAATGCCCTGATACAGCGTTAACCCCTGTTTTTGGAAACCCGCAACGAGATTGTTGTCAATAAGGGCAGCCTCGTACAGGTCAAAGAACCGGCCCAGAATTGCCTCGACGCTCGAGGACGAGTCGACGTTGATCGTCTCGCCGTACAAGTAGCCCTCCAAATCGGTGCCGTCGGGCTTGGACGCAAACAGCGGTCGGTTATATATCTTTGCCAAGGCGGCGTCGACCTCCTGTGCACTGTATCCGATATTAATCAGTTTTTGGCGGTCGTTCGCGAGTGTATCACCCGGGAGAAACGTCATATCGAACGTGTCCACCTTGCCCGACACCAGGTGCTCGACAATTGCGGTGGTCGACAGGCTCGGTTGCAGACTGTACGTGCCCGCCTTGAGCCGACTTTCGGCGCCCGATAGCTTGGTATAAATCATAAACGCCAGGCTGTTGCGGATAACGTGGGCCGATTGCAGCTGGCTGGCGATTTCGCTCGGCGTCGTTCCGGGCTTGATGGTGACGCGGACGTGCTTGGTCGTGTCGCTGGTGGCCGGCCCAAGTTGCGATAGGTACCATGAGTAGGCCATACCAAACGCCGCGAGCAGAACGAGGGCGAACGCAGAAATACCCGCAATGATCCACTTACGGAGACCGCGGCGGGATTTTTTCGGCGAGAGCGGGGGGATTGGTGACAATTGTTCCGGCTTGGGCAATAGTGGCTCCGGCTTAGGTGCCGGCAGTTCATGGTCTGGTCGATAGTCCGGTTTCAGATGCCTGGCGGGATTTTGCGGCATGCGACTAAAACCGTCCATCGATGGACGTGGCGGACGATTGTTAGGATCCATAGTTTGCCTCGAGGTAATCTTGCAAAATAATCGTCGCGGCAACAGCGTCAATATCGGTCTTGTCGTATGGCTTGCCGCTGGCTTTCAGCCGCTCTTCGGCCACGACGCTGGTCAGCGACTCGTCCTGAAACGCGACCTCTGTAAATTCCTGCAGTTTCTGACCAAACGCCTCACTGATGGCTGTTTGTTCAGTGGCGTCGCCCGCCTGGTTGCGCGGATAACCCACGATTACCTTCTCGATAGAGCGCTCCTGCACCAGTTTGCGGACGGCATCCAACTCAGTACCGTCAACATCCAGCGTCGTTAGCGGAATAGCAACAGGCACGACGGTGTCAGCTACCGCCACCCCAATCCGTTTTGTGCCGACATCAAGCGCGATCAGATTAGCCATTGGTTAATAGTTTGAACTCAATTGTTATTTTCTTGACGTCGTCCGGTACACCCGAAACCCAGAACGGTGAGAGTTTAACGTCGACATCGCTGACGCCGTCAATGGATTTCAAGTTGCCGATAACTTCACCGCTGCGCCTACCCTTGACCTGATCCTTGATTTGGTTGTCATCAATCTTGATACCGACCTGACCGGTTGCCTTGATGCGGACGGTGGCAGGTTTGTTGTTATCGCCGGCAGCTTGGTATTCCGAGAACTGTGCCAGTGAGGCGCCGTTGTCGTAAATCCGCTTCTGGTTGTCGTTGCCCAGCTGATCGTTGATGGCAGAATTCAGATAGTCTTCCAGCACGCTCTTGTCGATGCCGATCATCGAGTAGGTCACATCGACCGTCACCTTGGCTTTGTTTCCAGAGGTCACTTCCTCGCCAATGCCCGGTGACAGTTGTGGGGTGCCTGTTGTCATAGTAAAACTACTGTCGATAGATTTGACGTCCTTGCTGAATTCATCCAGTATTTTCTTCTTTTCAGCATCAGTGTTTTGTTGCTTAATCTGATCAAGCGCATTCTGGACGTCGTCAGCTGTGACCACCTTGGCCGTATGCTTGTCGCCGCCGCTAATACCTGCGCTAGATGTTGCGGTCAAATCGCCAGGAGCTGAGAATATCGCGTTTGCCGGCGTATTATAATCGCTGCCGATATCGGTGGCAATAACTTGAACGGCTGACGACTGGCCTGGAATTATTTGCTTATTTTTTATAGTCGCACCAGGTACAGTTACCTGCGACTGCAATACATAATTATTCCCACCGCTGCTGATGTACGTACCCGCAGATAGGGGCACATCTGCAGAGTTATCGCTATTCATAAATACAACAGTACCGCTCGCTTTTGTCCCGACGTCTTTCGTCCCGGTTACGTCAAATTGGACACTCTGGCCGGTCTGCTTGTCGGTCTGTGTAGTTGTCGCTAGCGTGTTTTTGGACGAGTCGGTAGACAGCGAGTCACCAATAGACAGCGTAGTGTCGATATCGACAGGTGTCGTTTTGGCGCTCACGACAATGGTGGCGTGCGGCGCAATGGCGAATGCCCAGAACAGAAACGCGATTAGCAGGACACCACCGACGGCAGCAAAGGCCATCTTTTTGCGGAATGTACCAAAATCAGGCACCTTGATGCGGTTTTTGGCCTTGGCTGCTTCGCCCCTGGCGGGTTTTATTGGTTTTGGTGCATCGTCAACATTCAGAGCCTCCAGATCCTCTGGAACAATAATTTCCTCTGCATCGTCGTCCTTGAGACCGGCATGTTCGCCAACTGGCAGCTGATTGCCCTCGATGACATCCTCTTCATCCTCATCGAGCTCGACCATGTCAGCCAGCTTTGGCGCTGACTGCAGATTTTTGGCAACTGGAATCTTGGCCGTTGCCGCTAGACTGGCCAGCGAGCTGTTACCAGTGATCAACACCAGCCGCTTACCGGCTTTGTCAGCAGTCCGCGCCAGTAGTCGCAAATTGACTGCGCTCTGGAAGACACCCGTACGCTTTGGCGGGACGAGCGCAACGATTTTTTCCTTGGCGCCCTTAACTTTGCCAATAATGGCAGTAATGTCATCTTCGACATCAATGTAGATAACGTCTTTTTTTTGCATATCTATATTCTCAGCAGACGATTTACTTTGTCCTTGAGCGAATCGCTGTCGCCACTGCCCACAATTGTATCATAGCCAACCCGTAGTAGCCCCATTGCGGTTATGAATGTATGATCGGTAATCTTGCCGGTCGTGTCGGTAATGCCCTCGACTTCCTCGGGCTTGATGTGATGGACGGTCGGTCGTTTGGTGAAAGGCAGGTCCTTGTACCAGTCGCGCTTGCTGAGCGCCTCAACAAGTGGCTCCAGGCTGGAGCCACCGCCACACAGCAAAATCCGGCTCGGCAAGTGGTCAACAGAATCAAATTCGCCGATTGCGAGTTCAACACCGGCCAGCCAGACCTCAAGCGTCTTGTCGACGGCGGCCAGCGCCTTTTTCTTTACCGTCTCTTTGACTTGCGGGTTATTGATGTGGAGTTTGAGCTTTTCAGCATCGCCATAGCTGAGATCGAGGTCATTCATAATGGTGCGCGTAAAGCTGCGGCCACCGATGCCGAACATGCGCGTGCCCTCGACGCCACCGTCGTTGACCACCGCGATATCGGTCGTCCCACCACCAACGTCGGCCAGAATCGCCGTGAAGGTGCTGTTGGAGTCGGTGCCGAGCACACTGCGACTGACAGCAAATGGTTCGGCCGCGACAGCAACCAGTTCCAGCGCCAGATCTTCGGCGACGTGTTCGAGTGCCCCGATGTGAACCATTGGCGCGAACGCCGTATAAATCTGGACCGAGACGTCCTTGCCCTGGAACCCGATGGGGTTGCTGATCTTGTAACCATCGATGTGGATGCTGACCAGCGCGCTGTTGACGAGCTTGACCTCGACATCCTCGTTGCCGGTCTCGAGCGCGATCTGTTTCTGCGCTTTGACCTGAGCCCGCTCTTGGACTTTTTCGATGATGAATTCCATTTCAGCCACGTCGAGCGGTTTGTCCGGCTGCGGTCGGCGGTACTTGATGGTGTTCGTCAAGCCCTTGACCAGTTCGCCCGCGATACCGATGACGGCTTTTTTCGCCTGCAGTCCGGCTTGGTCCTCGGCCTGTGCCAACGCTTCCTCGCAGTTATGCACCACGCCGGCGATATCGGCAATGGCGCCGCCGTGCATGTCGCTGACATTTTGGCGCGCCCGGCCGACGCCAACAATTTCCAAGCTCTCGTCATTAACCTTGGCGATCAAGGCTTTTACGAATTCGGTACCGATGTCGAGCCCGACGATGTACTCCTGTTCAGAGACCCGTTGGCGGACAGCTCGCAGTTTGTCTAATACCATAATCGAATCTATTATATACCAGTCGCGCTTATGGCAGCAAAACTTGTGGTAATACTAAGTATTTTGAAAGTCTTAACATCGAGCTGTTTGACAACAATTTTACGCAGCCGCTTGAAGACTAGTTCACTGGTACTTATGCGAGAATCGCCTTGATGCGACGGATGCCGGCGCTCGACGCTTCCTCTTTGACGATCTTGAATTTCTTGCCGTCCTCGGCCAGCTGACCGGTGCGGTCGACGTGCGGGCCGCCGCAGATTTCGAAGCTGACGATGTGATCGCTATCACCATCTTTATTGCCCATCTGGTAGACTTTGACCTGCTCTCCGTAGCGTTCGCCAAACGGACCGATCGCACCCATGTCGAGAGCCACCTGAGTCGGGTAGAGTTTGAAACTGACTGGCAGATCTTCGGCGATCCAGCCGTTGACGAGTTCCTCGGCTTTCGCGATTTCCTCGGGCGTCATTTTGCGGTCGAGGTTGAAGTCAAAGCGTAGGCGTTCCTCGGTGATGTTACTGCCATGCTGACGCAGATCGGTGCCGAAAATTTCACGAAGCGCCGACTGTAAAAGGTGCGTCGCGGTGTGGTATTTCTTGTGCTGCAATGTGTGTCCGCCCAGGCCGCCTTTGAAATCGCCTTTGGCAGCGGTTTGACTGCGGGCGCGCTGTTCAGCCATTTTTTCTTCGAACTGTTCGCGCCAATTTGGACTCAGGTCAGAATTTTCAAGCGTCGCGATGACTTCGACGGCGAGCTCGACCGGATAGCCGTTGGTGTCGTAGAGCGTAAAGATATCAAAGCCGTCAAACTTGCCGATTTTGCGGTTATAGATATTGCTGATTTCATTGATGCCCTTGCGGAGCGTCTGGCGGAACGCTTTTTCTTCCTTGACGAGAATGGCGATAACTTCGTCGCGGTTTTCGGCGACTTCAGGAAAATCATTGTGGTACAGGTCGGCGATAATCGGCACGATTTCCTGGAGAAAATTCTGCTCGACTCCGAGGTCAAATGCCTTAACGAGTGCGCGGCGGACGAGCCGGCGCATGACGTAGCCCTGCTGCTTGTTAGATGGCACGCAACCGTCGACGGCCAGGAAGGTCGCGGCGCGCAGGTGGTCGGCGATGACGCGCATGCTTTGCTGATGGCTGTCGTATTTCTTACCGCTGATGGCCTCGAGCTTTTCGATGATCGGCCACATCAGACTGATTTTGTAGACATCAGGGTCGTTCAGTTTGGCGGCGGCAATGCGCTCCAGACCGCTGCCGTGATCAATGTTCGGGTGCTCGAGCAGCTCAAACTTACCCTCGCCGACTTTGCGGTACGCCATGAACACGTTGTTGCCGATTTCCATGAACCTGCCGCAGTCGCAGTTCGGGTGGCAGTGCTCGCCGTATGCGGGATTGTGCTCGACGAAATCGAATTCATAAAACATTTCGCTGTCCGGACCGCACGGGTCGCCGATCGGCGTGCTTTCCGGCGCGCCATTACGGCTCCACCAGTTCTTGCTGCCGTCGTAATAGAAAATCCGCTCGCCCTCATTGATACCGCGTCGGTAACCATCCTCCTCGCTACCGATGTCAGCTTCGCCGCTGCTCAAACCCTTTGATTCGAATAATCTCTTCCATACCGCCGCCGCTTCAATATCTTTTTCGATTCCGTACTGCGGCGCACCGATGAAACACGTGATGTACAGCCGGCTCATGTCCAGCCCGACGACCGTGTCCAGGAATTCGAACATCCATTCGATCTGCTGCTGTTTGAAATAATCGCCAAAGCTCCAGTTGCCGATCATTTCGAAAAACGTCGTGTGGCGGTTGTCGCCGATTTCGTCGATGTCTTGCGCACGCAGGCACGTTTGGCTGTCGACCAGCCGCTGGCCGTCTGGGTGCGGTTCGCCCAGCAGGTACGGTATGATCGACTGCATGCCGCTGCCGGTAAACAACGTCGTCGGGTCGTCATGCAACACCAACTGTGCGCGGCGGATCACTTTGTGCCCGCGCGACTCAAAGAATTTCAGGTATTCGTTGCGAATTGTCTCGGTATTCATCCCTGTAATTTTACCATAGATTGCACTATTCGCTATTTGACTTCACTCGACTAAAATGATAAAGTTTTGCCGTACCCCGTATCTCTTGATTGGAGTAAGTACAATGAAACTGGCCTTTTTAGACACGCCAGAGCAACTACGGAAAGCATACAGCAGTCCTCGGAACGCCCGGCTATGGACCGCCAACTGGATCGCCATCTGGCTGGCGCTAGCAGCATCGGCGTGGTTCATCCCTCAAGTCGCCGGCCCGCTTTTGCCCATCGTGGGAATCACCTACTTGGTGCAGCTCGCTGGCTACTACTCGGTGAACCTGGTCCGTTACTGGCACTTCCACTGCCAAGGGTTGATCTACACAACCTCCGACGAGGAAGAGAAAGCCAGAAAAATGGCGCTCTACCACCAAATGTGGCCCATCGAACGCCCTGCGGAATCCGTTGAGGAGGCCGGAGAGCTCATCGAATCGGCAGCATAGGCGTCCGTTGACGGGCGGTGCGCATCTTAGCGCACCGCCCCCGCGGGCGTCTTTTTTATTTGACTGACTTACTTATTGACTTAATATCTTAAAAATTATATTGTTAGTAAATGAAAAAACAGAGTGTCGTAGAGTCGCCTGAGTTTATCGACAACACACCGCAACTTGTTGCTGATTCGTATTTCGGCGAGCAAGCCTTAACCCGCAAACAAGTCGTGGGGAATTATCTGCATAACCTGGACGTGTTTGAGCAGGAACATGCCAACCAGCTGGCGGCTGATTTGCATCGGGATGATCGGCCACTCGCACACACTGTCGTATTGATTCCGGTCGCCGCCCACCAGGAAGCCCACAATATCGAAAACGCAATCGCACAATATGCCCACCAACAAACAGACCAACCATTTAGCGTCCTTCTTCACCCGAACGCACCGCTCGAAGTCGACCCGGCGGCGACCGAAGCGACGCTCGCTGAAATTGAAAAAGCCAAACAAACACACCCGCAACTGGATATCCGCACTACTCCGCCCGAATATTACGACCGGCCGACGATCGGCGTCATCCGCCGCAACTTATGGAACGCTGCCCTGCTGCTCGCCCACTACGAAGGCGCGTTCGATACTGTGGGAAATGAAGTAATCGGGATCAATAACGACATCGATATCGTCCGGCAAAGTCCGCGTAATATCAAACATGTACAGGCGCGGACGAACAAAGTACAACTCGTATACGAAAGACTCGGACAGCCTGAAGCTATCTCTAGGCCACATGGTATTTTTGTTAAACACGCGTACGACCCAGAAACTCCCAACACGTCCAGGGCGGTCTTTTGGTATGATTTCTGCTACGCTCAACTCCGTTCGAAAGGCTCCTACGAAGCCGGACTCATCATACCCTTTAGTTACTACGCAAAACACGACGGCATCCAATCTGATGCGACATTAATCGAAACAAAGTCATTGATTGACGGCAAAAATCCGGGCGTTATACCCGGCACAATTCTGGAGACTTCGCCACGCCGCTTTGCGCAGCGCCTGCACGATACAAACCTCCTTTTCAATGTCTGGACCGAGAGCACTTTCGGTGCGAATGATGAATGCCGCACTTCCAAAGCCCAGGATATATCACGAGTAAAGTTAAAAAGCCTAATCCACGGTTCCCTAAACAGTTCTCTGGATTATTTTTTCACGACAACAGTCGACAGATACGAAGAACTGTTCGATACCGAAGTCCGGTGGAACATAAAAGACAAAGATACGGCCCTGGATGAATTTACCCAGGCACTCGATCGCAAAAAACGCCTGGTTATAAACGTCCTGACGAGAATCATAGAAGTTCCTCATATTGCCGAAATAGTCGAGAGAGAAAGTAAGTTCGATACGCGAGCGGTTGCGGAACGATGGTGGGAAATATTCGAGAAAGCGAATCTTCCTAAATAACGACGCCGCCGCCGAGGCAGGTGTCGCCGTCGTAGATGACGATGGACTGCCCGGCCGCGACTGCACGCTGCGGGTCGTCGAGATGCAGACTGTCGCCCGTCAAACGCGCCGGTACGAGCGGCGCGCGGTGGCGAACTCGAATGAGGAGTTGAGAATCAGGAGTTGGGAGTTGGTTAATCCAGTGAACTGAGCCGAGAGTGATTTCTTTTTTCCAGAGGGAATCGTCGTTCAGGTCGCGCGACACGTAGACTTCATTTTTATCCATGTCCTTGCCGACGACATAGTACGGCAGGCCGCCGCCGACGTCGAGGCCATGACGCTGGCCAAGCGTGTAGAAAATCGCGCCGTCGTGCATGCCTACTTTTTCACCCGTCTGCTTGTCGATGATGGCGCCGGGTTTTTGCTCAACGTACTGGCTCAGAAAATCACGGATACCGATCTGGCCGACGAAACAAATGCCCTGGCTGTCAGGTTTGGCCGCCGTCGTCAGGCCGCGCTCTTCGGCCATTCTGCGGACATTGGGCTTGGTAAATTCACCGAGCGGAAACAGCGTTTTTTGCAGCGCCTCGCCGGTCACGCGGTACAAAAAGTACGTCTGGTCCTTGTTGCTGTCAGCCGCCATTTTGAGCACGCCATCCTCAACCCGCGCATAGTGGCCAGTGGCAATCAGGTCGGCGCCGCGCCCTAACGCCGCGTCGAGAAACAGCCGGAATTTCACTTCCTGGTTGCACATAATGTCAGGGTTCGGCGTGCGGCCGGCTTTGTACTCGTCAATCATGTAATCGACGACTGTGTGCTTGTACTCGTTCTCGAAATCAAACACTTCAAAATCAATACCCAGGTGCACGGCCACGCGTTTGGCATCGGCCAAATCGTCTGCCCACGGACACTTCAAACCCGGCATATCCTGCGTCCAGTTTTTCATGTAGACGCCAGTCACGTCATAGCCCCGCTCGACCAGCAGCGCGGCCGTCAGCGACGAGTCAACCCCACCGCTCATACCGACAAAGACTTTGGTCATTACTGACTGGCTCCCGCGTAAAAGGCGATGATTTTGACGAGCTCGGTAATCGCCAAGTACCAGCCGATCGGGGTCAGCCACCACCACTGCGACCACTGATTATCTGTCTTGACCGGGTGATTGACGATTTTTATTGCTGTACCAGCACGCTTGCCAAACTCCAAACCGGCGCGACGCTGGTGGTACGCCGAGGTCACCAAAATCACCGAGTGAATATTATATTGGTCGAACAAGTTTGTGGTGTTTGCGGCATTTTCTTTGGTCGTTGCGCTGGTCTCGTCGAGCAGGATATCACCCTCGGGGACGCCTTCGTTCAGCGCCTGTCTTTGCATCGCTTCGGCATTGGACGGACCAGATTTGTCAGCGGCCGCACCAGAAAAAACCAGCAGCGGCGCCCAGCCGTGTTTGTACATTACAATCGCCTGCTCGGTACGCGCTCGCGTGTCACCGCCGCTGATGGCGACCACGGCGTCAACCGCCGTACAGTCCTGCTTGGTCGATGGGGAGTAGTCGCATTTGCTCAGACCGTCCGGGCCGAGATATGCGCCAATACCAGCGATGGCAATGGCCGCGATAACGAGAAGTACCGCAATGGTCGCCAGCAGTTTCATTATTTCTGTACCCTCGCTTTTTCGCGCCCAACTTCAGCGATGATGGCCTCAGCCGCGTAATCGATGGCAGCCTGGTCGGTTCCCTTTCCAAGACTGAGCCGCAAACTGCCATCAGCCGTTGCGTCGTCCAGCCCAATCGCAGTCAACACGTGCGAGCGCGTGCCTTTGCGGGCGGCGCATGCGCTGCCGGTCGCGACCAGCACGCCGCGTGTTTCAAGTCCAAAGACGAGCCGCTCGGCGTCGAGGCCGGGGAACGAAATGTGCAGATGTCCTGCCAGCCGATGCTTTGGATGGCCGGAAACGGCAGCCTCGGGAAAGGCTTCGACGAGCTTCGCTTGCAACTGGTTTCGTAAATCCGACAGCCGCGTCACTTCGCCGTGGCGATAGTCATGGGCACGCCCCAGCGCCGCCGCCATGCCGATGACACCGGCGACGTTTTCGGTGCCGCTGCGCAGTCCAGCTTCCTGACCGCCGCCGACAATTTGCGGCTGCAACGTGATGGACCGCGTATGATACAGCAGCCCAACTTGCTTGGGGCCGTAAATTTTGGCGGCGTTCATCGTCAACATGTCGACGCCCAGACGCGCAACATGCAGATCCAACTGACCTGCGCCCTGCGAGGCGTCGCTATGGAAATAAATCGGCGTCGTGTTACCCTCAGCCAGTCGCTGCTCGCGAACCTGTTTGATGATATCAGCGATTTTACTAAGTGGCTGGATGGTGCCAATTTCACTGTTCGCCAGTCCGACACTGACCAGCCACGTGTCCGGCCGAATGGCTTTTTTAATCTCGGCTGGATCGACGCGGCCATTGTGGTCGACCGGCACCAGCGTCTGGTCGTATTTCGCTGCGGCGGCGAGTACCGACTGGTGCTCGATAGTCGTGGTGACGACATGCCCGCTGTACCCGCCAAACGCCAAGTTGATTGATTCGGTGGCGCCAGCGGTCATGATCAGCTCGCCTGGGCGGGCTCCGATAACGGCGGCAATGGCAGCTTTGGCGGCTTCGTAGTTGCGGCGCACCGCCACGGCCGGCGCGTACGGACTGGAGGGATTATAAAAATTTTCAGCAAAATAAGGCTGCATCGCAGCCAAAACTTCCGGGTCAAGCGGCGTCGCCGCAGCATGGTCTAGATAGACGTTCATCCCGGTCTATTATACCAGTTATACCGCGAGCAATTTGCCGGTTGCGGGGTCGCGGTGGTAAATTTCCCGCGCAACTTTTTCGTAGTATAGGTGCATTGCCGTCATCAAGTTGGTCAGTTCCTGGCCCTCGATGTAGTAATATGGCGTTTTTTCCTGAACTTTCAGGATACCGTTTTCGTGCACTTCATAGCGTGTCGTTGAGCTCTGCTTTTTGCCCTGTGCATCGAGCCATTCCTCGTACCAGACCCAGGTCGTCAGGTCCAAATTGAAAAACTGGCGATGGTGACCCTCGGGAATCGGGCCGAACAGGTGGCCACCCAGCTCACTTTCCTGCTGAATCAGCTGGCGTCGCGTCGGCTTTGTCCTCTTGGTGAACAACCGCATATCGTCAGAACCGGTCAACAGCTTCATGGTCTTTTTCATCATGCCGGCCATTAGTTCATGTCTCCTGACTTGTCGCGGCGATACATTTCCAGTAGTTGGGCGGTCTGAATAGCCCGGTCAATCAACTGTTTCATCGCTTCAGGTGAAATGGTCTGGTGTTCGGGAGCAGTTGACTGCTCAAATTGCATGTAGGCATCGCGGCGCGCCGCGTCGACAGCCGATTCGTGGCTGTAGTTGCCGGGCGTCTGCCTTGCCGTACCCCTGTTGGCATGCCAGCGCCCCTCGGGCGTCCGATTGAAACGATTAATATCAAACACACCGTGGTCGGCGTGCGAAGACTCTGTTGATCCTGGATTGACTTCGTCTGTGGTGGCCATAATTTGGAATCCAATTTTGTTTGGTGAGTCGTGTTTGTTTTGCACCTCAAGATGCGCTATAGCTGAAACAGCGCGTAGGCATTTGCCGTGGTTGTCTCCGCCATAATTTCAAGATTTATTCCGCGAATCGCGGCGTGATATTTGGCAACCTCACTAACAAATGCTGGCTCATTTATACTACCACGATATGGGGTGGGCGTCAAGAAAGGCGCATCTGTCTCAAGTAGCATCCGCTCGAGTGGAATGGCCTCGTACAACTGTTGCTGGGCCGGGTCTTTCGTGAACGTACTGATGCCGTTGACGCCAACATACAGTCCGCGTTCAAATGCTTTGTCCAGGTTTGCCTGCGAGTCGGTAAAACTATGCAGCGCGCCGCGAATACCGTGGAAATTATCAAAAATCGGCCAGAAGTCATTCCAGACAGATTCGCGCCGCTCCGCGGACGACGCCTCGCGGACGTGGAAAATAATCGGCAAATCGTTGTCGAGTGCGGTCTGAATCTGCGACTCCAGCGCCGCAATCTGCACCTCGCGCGGGCTGTGATTGTAGTAGTAATCCAACCCTACCTCGCCAACTGCCACGACGCCCCGCTTTGCCAGCGCGGCGATTTGGCCATAGCCGCCCTTCGTATCGTGCGGATGAACGCCAACCGCAGCGTAGAGATTGTCGTACTGGCTGGCCAGCCGGATGGCATCGGCCGAACTTTGTTCGCTCGTCCCGACGCAGATCATCTTTTCGACGCCCGCCGCAGCCGCGTGGGCAAACACATCACTCAGTGGCAGCGGGTAATCTGCTTCATGTACGTGACAGTGAGTATCAACCAACATTATGCCCCCTTTGGTGCATGTGGGTCGGGTGTGTGTTT
>Ga0335069_10006936_pt1 | contig 16407 bp, 13 predicted proteins | sample Lox_Sample_11_FD_206714 | JGI IMG/M metagenome (GOLD analysis project Ga0335069, IMG submission 206714) | Soil microbial communities from Loxahatchee National Wildlife Refuge, Florida, United States - Lox_Sample_1.1 | ecosystem: Environmental > Terrestrial > Soil > Wetlands | place: USA...
CTCGTCGGCGGCCGCACGTGCGGCCTGCCCGTGGCCCATCTCGATCTCGATCTTCGACAGGACGAAGTCGCTGTTCCAGACCCCGTCGCGGCTGCCGGTGCTCCTGTAGAGCTCGATGGCCCGCTTCGTGAGGCGCCGCGCGCGGCGCCACAGGCCCATGCGCGCGTAGAGGATGCCCAGGTTCGCGATGGAGACCGCCTGGCGCTCCACGTAGCCGGACGCCTCGAAAGCCGCGAGGCACTCCTTGCGCAGGCGCAGCATCACGGCGAGGTCGGACTCGTTGAAGGTGAGGATGTTGAGCGCGTTGCCCAGCGCGTAGAGGTCGCCCGCGCGGCGCGCGAGCGCGACCGACTCGCGAGCCGCGGCCCGCCACTTCGACACTTCCCCGGTATCGTTGTACGACGAGGCCAACGCCCAGAGCGCGCGGCTGCGCCCCGCATCGTCGCCGAGCGACCGGTACAGGCGCTCGGCCTGCTGGGCGCTGCGGATCGCCTTGCGGGAGAGGCTGCGCATGCGGAACTGAACCTCGGCGAGCCTCGCGTACGCGAGGGCGAGGAGCGGCTCGTCGCCCGTCCGCTTCGCCGCAGCGAGCGCGGCTTGCGCCGCGGCCAACGCGCCCTTCATCTCGCCAGCACGCATCGCCACCATCGAGGCCCGGCACGAGGACAGCCCGGCGTGGGCCGCCGCGCCCGAATCGCGGGCGATGCCCTCCATGGCGAGCGAATCGTCCTGCGCGCCCTTGAGGTCGCCCACCGCGAGGCGGCTTTCGCTGCGCAGGTCGAGCAGCCGCAGGCGCGCCGTCTCGTCGAGGCGCGAGGCGCCCAGCGACCGGGTGGCCCGCTCGATGGCTTCTGCGTGCTTGCCGGCCCAGGCCAGGTCGAAGACGGCTCGGGCGGCGTCGGCCATCACTTTCCCGGCGCCGTTCCGGCGCCCGGCTTATCGGCGTCGTCCACCGTCTTGCTGCGCACGTCGTAGGCCTTTTGCAGCTCCTTCGAACGTGCGGCACCTTGCGGCACGTCCCCGGCCTCCTGGGCCGGATTCGCGACGGGCCTCGGCGCCCCCGTCGCGGCGGTGGTCGCGGCGGACGCGGCATTGCGTGCCTCGAGGATGCGCGAGGCGGGCAACGCCACGATCAGTCCCTCGCCGTAGGCGTGGGGCGAAGTGACGATGCCCGCGAGCTGCGCCTGCGAATCGAATACCGGCGTGCCGTTGGGTAGCGGCACCGCCGAGCGGACCTGCATCATCGTGCCCCTGGGATCGTCGATGAACCCGGAGATGCTCGCCTGGCGCACCTGCGGCTTGCCGGAGCCGTCGATCACGACGGCATGCATCTCTTCGCGCGAGGCGGGCAGGCCCTGGCGCAGCTTCACGGCGGTCCCCATGCTCGGCACCGCCAGCACGCACACGTCGAGCGTCTCGTCCACGCGCGCAAGCGAGGCCTGCGTCGAGTAGTCGCCGACTTTCATGGTGAGGGTGGCGCCCGGCATGAAGCCCTTGCACGTGGTGGCCATCTGGTCCTCGGCCACCACGACCGCCTCGCCGATCGGGCGGACCTCGCCCGACATGAGCGCGCCCTTGAGCTCGCCCACGTACGGACCCACGGCCTGCAGGACCTCCTCGCGGGCGAGCGGCTTCGGTGCGGCGGCGCCGTGGCGGCCCGCGAACCAGTAGCCGCCGGCGGCCAGCACGACCACCGCCGCGGCGATGCCGCCCGCGAGCGGGGCGCGCGACTTGCGGCTCGCCGTGCGGGCGCGCAGCGTCGCGTCGTAGGCATCGCGCCTGGCCGGATCGGACAGCGTCTCGATGGCGACCTTGAACTGGGCCTCGAATCGCGGGTCGGGTATCCAGTCCTCGCGCTGCATCGTGGCCTGGATGCGGCTCGCCGCGCGGCCGATGTCCGTCGCCTTGGCGTCGCGCGACACGCCCAGGACGTCGTAGAGCGTCTTCTGGATTTCGGGCATGGCGCATGATAGCGCGCGAGAACCTTCCGGGAGGCCTCATGCGACCCACCGTCCTGCTCCTCGCCGCCCTCGCGGCGCCGCCCGCCTTCGCACAGCCGGCGGACACGGCCCCCGAGACCAACCTCGCCTCCTATGCGATGGGCGGCTGGATCGTGAAGCACCCGCGCGCCTACGACGAGTCGTGGGGCGCGCACTGGCTGCTCGACGAGCGCCCGGACTCGGGCTGGGCATCGCCGCGCGGCGTGGTCACGCCCGACGAGATCGTCGTGCAGCTCGCGCAAAGCTCGATGATCCGCGCCGTGGAGTTCGACACCGCGTCCACCGACGGCGACGCCGAAGGCAGCCGCGCGGCGCAGGACATCGCGGTCGAGATCTCGGATCGCTCCGCCACCGAGGGCTTCGAGCCCGCCGTCGAGGCGAAGCTCGCGGCACGCAAGGACCACCAGCGCTTCGCGCTCGCCACGCCGCGCCAGGGCCGATGGATCCGGCTGCGCGTGAAATCGAACCACGGCTCGAAGGAATACATCGAGCTCTTCGAGTTCCGCGCCTTCGGCGACGCCGTGGGCAAGCCCGCGCCCTACCCCTCGTTCACCGGCGCCTACCGGACCAACTGGGGCACGTTCCACTTCGTGCAGCAGGGAGCGACCATCACGGGCTGCTACGAGTTCAAGCACGGCCTGGTGGAGAACGGCGGGCTGGAGGGGCGCATGGCGCGCTTCACCTGGGTGCAGGACTCGAGCGCGGGCCCGGTGCCGCGCGGGCCGGCCTTCTTCGTCTTCGCGCCCGACGGCAAGGAGTTCCTCGGCCTCTGGTGGTACGAGCAGCTCACCAACCGGCGCGGCGAGCTGTGGAACGGCACGCGCGTGAGCGACACGCCCGGCAACTGCGCCCATTGGAAGGGACCGGAAGGCGCCTCGAAGCAGCTCGCGGCCCAGCTCGACAAGGGTGGCCACGCGCGCATCTACGGAATCCTCTTCGACCTCGACTCGGATCGCCTGAGGGACGACTCGGTGCCGGCGCTGCAGTCGATCGCGCAGCTCGCGCGCGAGAATCCCTCGTGGCGCTTCGTGATCGAAGGGCACACCGATTCCACCGGCGGCGACGCGCACAACCAGCCGCTTTCGGAGCGCCGGGCGGCTGCGGTGAAGGCGTGGCTCGTGAAGGCGGGAATCGCCGCCCAGCGCCTCGAGCCGAAGGGATTCGGCGCGACCCGGCCCGTCGCGAGCAACGACACGGGCATGGGGCGCTCCCAGAACCGGCGCGTGGAGCTCGTGCGCGCCCCGTGAGGGACTATTCCTTCACGGCCCCGGTCATCCCCGAGACGTAGTACTCGACGAAGAACGAGTACATCACCGCGACGGGCAGCGAGCCCAGCAGGGCGCCCGCCATCAGCGCGCCCCAGTGATAGACGTCGCCCTCCACGAGCTCCGTCACCACGCCCACGGGCACCGTCTTCACCTCCGAGGACGAGACGAAGGTGAGCGCGTAGATGAACTCGTTCCACGACAGCGTGAAGGCGAAGATGCCCGCCGAGATGAGCCCGGGCACCGCGAGCGGCAGCACGATCTTCACGAGGATCTGCCAGCGCGTGGCGCCGTCGATGAGCGCGCATTCCTCCAGCTCGAACGGGATCGAGCGGAAGTAGCCCATCAGCAGCCACGTGCAGAACGGGATGAGGAACGTGGGGTACGTGAGGATCAGCGCCCAGCGCGTGTCGAAGATGCCGAGCTTGAAGACGATGGCGGCGAGCGGGATGAAGAGGATCGACGGCGGCACCAGGTAGGCGAGGAAGATCGCGAGGCCCACCTGCTTCGAGCCGCGGAAACGCAGCCGCTCGATGGCATAGGCCGCGAAGACGCTCGCCGCAAGCGAGGTGAACGTCGAGACCACCGACACGATGATCGTGTTCCACATCCAGTCCGGGTACGGCGTCTCGAAGACGAGGTGCCTGAAATGCTCGAACGTGGGATGCGCGACCCAGAACGGATTGCCCTCGTGGGACAGGAGCTCTTCGTTCGACTTGATCGACGTGGTCGCCATCCAGTAGAAGGGGAAGAGCAGCACGAAGACGAACGTCGCCAGCGGCATGTAGAGCGTCACCACCCGCCGGGGCACCGATTCCAGGTATCCCATGCCCTCGGCCGGCTGCCGTTCGGCGCTCACGCGTCAGTCCCTGGCACCTTGCTGCCACTTGCGGCGCTGCAGGCCGAAGTAGCTGAAGAGGATGGCGGCCAGCAGGAACGGCACCATCGCCGTGGCCACCGCCGCTCCCTCGCCCAGCGAGCCGCCGGAAATGGCGCGCTGGAAGGAGAGTGTCGCCATGAGGTGGGTCGCATTCAAGGGCCCGCCGCGCGTGAGCACGTAGATCAGCTGGAAGTCCGTGAACGTGAACAGCACCGAGAAGGTCATGACCACCGCGATGATCGGCGTAAGAAGCGGCAGCGTGACGAAGCGGAAGCGCTGCCACGGCGTCGCGCCGTCCAGCGCCGCGGCCTCGTAGAGCGAAACGGGAATCGTCTGCAGCCCCGCGAGCAGGCAGATCGCCACGAACGGCACGCCGCGCCAGATGTTGGCCGCAATGGTGGAGTAGCGGGCGAGCCAGGGATCGCCGAGGAAGTCGATGTACTGGTGGATGAGGCCCATCTTCATCAGGGTCCAGCTCACGATCGAGAACTGGGCGTCGTAGATCCACCAGAACGCCAGCGCGGAGAGCGCGGTCGGCACGATGAAGGGCAGCAGCACCACGGCGCGGAAGAACGACTTGAACGGCAGGTTGCGGTTGAGCAGCAGCGCGAGCCACAGGCCGAGTGCGAACTTGATGACGCTCGCCACCGCGGTATAGAAGAGCGTATTGAAAAGGGCGAGGCGGGTGACCGAGTCGCCCCACAGGAACTGGAAATTCTCCAGGCCCACGAAATGCCCGGCGCGGCCCACCTTCGCGTCGGTGAAGCCCAGCCACGTGCCGAGCCCGAGCGGATAGGTGAGGAAGACGAGCAGCAGCAGCCCCGCGGGCAGCATGAAGAGCAGCCCGAGGACATGACGATTGTTCAGGAGACGATGCATGGGCCGGAGGACCCGGTTGAGCGGCTCCAGGTCCGCTCCAACCGGGTCACGTGAATGCGGCAGTCAGCTGTCCGCGCTCACACCTTGTAGTACCGCTCCGCACGAGCCTTCGCCCGCTCCATCGCCTCCTTCGGCGTCTTCGCGCCGGAGGCCGCTTCGGCCACCATGTTGACCATGATGAAGTCCGCCATGGTGGCGGCCGACGCGTAGCCCATGGGACCGGCGTAGCCGTTCGGCAGCATGACCTTCATCGAGTTGCTGTACGGCGCGTTCTTCGGATCCGAGGCCCAGAGCGGATTCTTCTCGTACGCCACGAGCGGATGCGACACGTAGCCGATGGCCGCCTGCTGCCAGGGCTCGTATTGCTCCTTCTCCATCATGAAGGCGAGGTAGGCCTTGGCCGCCTTCGGGTACTTGGAGTACTTGAAGAGCATCATCGGGAAGAAGAGGTTCAGCTCCGTCGTCTTTCCGATCGGCCCCACGGGGAAGTTGGCGTGGCCGATGTCGTCCGCCATCGCCTTGAGCTTCGGGTCCTGCGAGGTCTTGGCCGCGTAGTAGATCGAGATCCCGTTGGCGGTCATGCCGATCTGCCCGTCGAGGAACGCCTTGTTGTTGTTCGGGTCGAGCCACGAGAGCGTCCCGGGGATGAACGTGTCGTAGAGCTGCTTGCCGTAGTTGAGCGCGGCTTCGGTCTCCGGGCTCGCGATGACGACGTTGCCCTTCTCGTCGACCATCTTCCCGCCGTGCGCCCAGACCAGCCAATGGCACCACACGTTGCCGTCACCGGTCGCATTGCCCAGCGCGAAGCCCGGGGGCAGCCCCTTGGCCTTGTAGGCCTGCGCGAGCTTGAGGAATCCGGCCAGGTCCTTCGGGAATTCGCTGAAGCCCGCCTCCTTCATGACCGAGATGCGGTGGACGATGGCATTGCCGGCGCAGCCCATGGGCACCGCGATCCACTTGCCCTTCTCGGTGCAGTACGACTTGCACACGTCGTACCAGCCGCCGTACTTCCCGCCGAGGTAGTTGCAGACGTCGGAGACGTCGACGAGCTTGTCGGGGTACTGGTGCGCGTCCTCGAAGGTCGAGATGATGACATCGGGCCCGCTGCCGACGTTGGCGGCGACCGCCGCCTTGGGCCGCACGTCCTCCCAGCCCTCGCTGTCGACGCGCACCTCGATGCCCGTCTTCTCCGTGAACTTCTTCGTGTTGGCGAGCCACATGTCCTCGTCGCCCTGCACGAAGCGTTTCCAGCGCAGCACCCGCAGCTTGGCGCCCTTCTCCGGCGCCCATTGCGACTGGGCGAGCGCCTCGCCCGACCACATCGTGCTTCCCACTCCCAGCGTTCCCGCGGCCGCGGCGCCCGCGGTGGTCTTCAGGAAATCGCGTCTCGAAAACTTGGACATCTGTGTCTCCTCCTTGGGATTTGACTATGTATGGCCCTGCTAAGGCCTCAACGACTTGCCCGTTTGCGCATCGAAAAGGTGCGTGCGCTCCGCGTCGGGGACGAGGTGGATCACTTCCCCCGGCCTGAAATCGTGCCGCTCGCGGAACACCGCCGCGAGCTCGTGCTTGCCGAACTTTGCGAAGACTTGCGTGTCGGCCCCGGTGGGCTCGACCACCGCGACGGCCGCCGCCAGCCCCTGCCCGCCGCTTCCCAGCGAGAGGTGCTCGGGCCGCGCGCCGAAGACGACCTCCTGGCCGTCGTCGCCCTTCACGTCGCGCGGCGCGGCAAGGCTCGCACCGCCGCCGAATTCGACGCGGGCCGCACCATTGGCGCGGCGCAGCCGCCCGTTCACCAGGTTCATCGCGGGCGACCCGATGAAGCCGGCGACGAAGATGTTGGCGGGATGGTCGTAGAGCTCGAGCGGCTTGCCTCGCTGCTCGACCAGGCCGTCGCGCATCACCACGATCTGGTCGGCCATCGTCATCGCCTCGATCTGGTCGTGCGTCACGTAGATCGAGGTGGTCTCGAGGCGCAGGTGCAGCTCCTTCAGCTCCGTGCGCATCGCCACGCGCAGCTTCGCGTCGAGGTTGGAGAGCGGCTCGTCGAAGAGGAAGACCTGCGGATCGCGCACGATCGCGCGCCCCATCGCGACGCGCTGGCGCTGGCCGCCGGACAGCTGGCGCGGAAAGCGGTCGAGGAGCTCCGAGAGGCCCAGGATCGCCGCCGCCTTGCCCACCCGCTCGTCGATCTCCGCGCGCGGGCGCTTGGCGAGCAGCATGCTGAAGGCCATGTTGTCGCGCACCTTCATGTGCGGGTAGAGCGCGTAGTTCTGGAACACCATCGCGATGTCGCGCTCCTTGGGCGGCATGCCGTTCACGACCTTGCCGCCGATCTCGATGGTGCCCGAGGTGATCTCCTCGAGCCCCGCGATCATGCGCAGCAGCGTGGACTTGCCGCAGCCCGAGGGGCCGACCAGCACCGCGAACTCGCCGTCGGCGATGTCGACGTCGACGCCGCGGATCACCTGCGTGCCGCCGAATTGCTTGTGGACGTTGCGGATGTGGACTGCTGCCATGCCTATCCTCGGGGGGCCCGCGCGCTCGCCGCGGGAGACGCGGATCCCGCCGACACGACGTACGTCGGCTTCCCGGTCTGCGCCCAGTCTATGAGATTCTGCGCCGCCTTGCGCCGCAGCTCCTTCTCCGCCTCGATCGAGTAGAACGCGGCATGCGGCGTGAGCAGCACCCGCGGATGGCCGAGCAGCGCGTGGCCCGGCGGCGGCGGCTCCTGGGGCAGCACGTCGAGCGCGGCGCCCTCGAGGAGGCCCGCATCGAGCGCCGCGAGCAGGTCGTCCACGTTCGCGACGGCCCCGCGCGCGGTGTTCACGAGGAACGAGCCGCGCTTCATGAGCGCGAAGCGGCCGGCGTGGGCCAGGTTGCGCGTCTCGTCGTTGAGCGGCACGTGCAGCGACACCACGTCGGCCTCGCGGAAGGCCGTTTCAAGGTCGCAGCGCTTCACGTCGGCCGGGAAGTCGGTATCGGGAATGTAGGGATCGCAGGCGAGGATGCGGCCGAACACGCGCTCGGAAAGGTGCGCCATGCGCTTGCCGATGCGCCCCAGCCCCACGATGCCCAGGGTGAGGTTCGCCACGCGCCGCAGCGTGCCCGCCGAGGTGTAGTGCCAGTTGTTCGCGCGGACGTCGCGATCGTAGAGCGGCAGGTGGCGCACCAGCGAGATCGCCATGCCGAGGGCGTGCGTGGCGACTTCGCCCACGCCGTAGTCGGGCGAGTTGGCGACCCACACGCCGTGGCGTTTCGCATCGGCGACGTTCACGGTGTCGAAGCCCGCGCCCAGGCGGCTCACCACGCGCACTTCCGGCAACGCCGCGAAGACGCGGGCGTTCATCGGCGCGTACTGCGCAAGCAGGCCGAAGCAGCCTTGCGCCGCCGCGATGACGTCGTCTTCCGTGCGGCATTGCGCCTCCGCCACCTCGACGCCCGCCGCCCGGAAGAGCTGCTTCTCGAGCTCGATGTCCGGGAAGTCATAGTCGGTGATGAGGACCTTCAATGGTTGTCCCGCGGTACCGCCGCGCCGCTCTTGCCCACCAGGAAGTCCAGGTCCGCGCCCTCGCTCGCCGGGTTCACGTGGTCCACGTAGAGCTTCCAGTAACCGCGCGTGAGGTGCGCCTTGGGCGGCCTCCAGGCCTTGCGCCGGCGCGCGAGCTCCTTCTCGCTCACGTGAAGCTGGAGCTTGCGCCTCGCCACGTCGAGCTCGATGAGGTCGCCGTCCTCGACCAGCGCGAGCGGCCCGCCCGCGGCGGCCTCCGGGCACGTGTGCAGGACCACCGTGCCGTAGGCCGTGCCGCTCATGCGCGCATCCGAGATGCGCACCATGTCGGTCACGCCTTTCTTGAGCAGCTTCTGCGGCAGCGGCATGTTGCCCACCTCGGCCATGCCCGGATAGCCCTTGGGCCCGCAGTACTTGAGCACCATCACCGAGCTCTCGTCGATGTCGAGCTTCGGATCGTCGACGCGCGCGTGGAAATCCTCGATGCTCTCGAATACCACCGCGCGGCCCTTGTGCTTCATGAGCTTCGGGGTGGCCGCCGAGGGCTTGATGATGGCGCCGCCGGGACAAAGATTGCCGCGCAGGACGGCGATGCCGGTGTCGCGCTTGAAGGGCCTGGCGAACGGCATGATGACTTCCGGGTTGTCGTTGCGCGCGTCCCTGTTGTTCTCCCAGATCGTCCTGCCGTTGGCGGTGAGCGCATCCTTGTCGAGCAGTCCGCGCGCGCCCAGCTCACGGATCACCACCGGCAGCCCGCCCGCGTAGCAGAAGTCCTCCATCAGGTACTTGCCGTTGGGCATGAGGTTCACCAGGGTGTGCACGCCGCGCCCGAGCTCGTCCCAGTCCTCGAGGTCGAGCTTCACGCCGATGCGCCGCGCGATGGCGGTGAGGTGGATCACCGCGTTGGTGGAGCCGCCGATCGCGGCGTTCACGCGGATCGCGTTCTCGAAGGCGGCGCGCGTGAGGATGCGCGAGAGCTTCACGTCCTGGTCCACCATCTCCACGATGCGGCGCCCCGCCATGCGCGCGATCACGTTGCGCCGCGCATCGACCGCGGGATAGGCCGCGTTGCCGGGCAGCCCCACGCCGAGCGCCTCGACCATCGAGGCCATGGTGGAGGCGGTGCCCATGGTCATGCAATGGCCGTGGGAGCGGTGCATGCAGCTCTCGGCCTCGTGGAACTCGTCCAACGTGATCTGTCCCGCGCGCAGCTCCTCGGAAAGCGACCAGGTGTTGGTGCCCGAGCCGATGCGCTCGCCGCGGTACCAGCCCGAGAGCATGGGCCCGCCGGAAACGCCGATGGTGGGCAGGTCGCAGGACGAGGCGCCCATCAGCAGCGACGGGGTCGTCTTGTCGCAGCCCATCAACAGCACCACGCCGTCGATCGGGTTGCCGCGGATCGACTCCTCCACGTCCATGGACGCGAGGTTGCGGTAGAGCATGGCCGTGGGCCTGAGCAACGTCTCGCCGAGCGACATCACCGGGAACTCGAGGGGAAACCCGCCCGCATCCAGCACGCCCGCCTTCACGTGCTCCGCAAGCGTGCGGAAATGCGAGTTGCACGGGGTGAGCTCGGAATAGGTGTTGCAGATGCCGATGACGGGCCGGCCGTCGAACTGGTCCTGGGGGATGCCGCGGTTCTTCACCCACGAGCGGTAGATGAAGCCCATCTTGCCTTCGCGCCCGAACCATTCCTGGCTGCGCCGGCGCTTTCGCGATGCCATCCGGGGAGACTCCTCCTGGGCGGGCGCCTCGCCGGCACGCTCCGCAATTGTTCCGGGAGCGTATCACGCTGCGGCCGCTGTTGGTCAAGTGGTCAGGCCAATTGCGATATATCATTCCCGCGGAGGGAGGACCATGAACCAACTCGACCTGAAGAACCGCAACGCCATCGTGACCGGCGGCGCGGCCGGAATCGGCTTCGCCATCGCGCAACGCCTCATCGCCTCGGGCGCACGCGTGAGCCTCTGGGACCGCGACGAGGGCGCGCTCGCCGCGGCCGCCGCGTCGCTCGGCGCCTCGACGCACACGCTGCGCGTGGACGTGAGCGACGAGACCGACGTGTGCCTCGCGCGCGACGAGACCGTGCGCGAGCTGGGCCGCGTGGACGCGCTGGTGTGCAGCGCAGGGATCACCGGCCCCAACCTCGCAACGTGGGACTACCCTGTCGCCGATTGGAAACAGGTCCTCGACATCAACCTCACCGGCGTCTTCCTGTGCAACAAGGCGCTCGCGGTGCCCATGCGCGAATGGGACTACGGGCGCATCGTGAACATCGCCTCCATCGCCGGCAAGGAAGGCAACCCCAACGCTTCGGCCTACAGCGCCTCCAAGGCGGGCGTGATCTCGCTCACCAAGTCGCTCGGCAAGGAGCTCGCCAGGACGGGCGTCCGTGTCAATTGCGTGACGCCGGCCGCGGTGAAAACGGGCATGTTCAGCCAGATGACCCAGGCGCACATCGATTTCATGCTCTCGAAGATTCCCATGGGGCGCTTCGGCCAGGTCGAGGAGGTCGCGGCGCTGGTGGCGTGGCTGTGCACCGAGGATTGCTCGTTCTCCACCGGGGCTGTCTTCGACCTTTCGGGCGGGCGCGCGGTGTATTGAAGGCGCCGCGAGAATCGGAGTAGAGTCGCCAACACACCCCCCGCTTCACAAGACCGCCCCATCCTTTCGCCCCGAAGGAGTCGTCGATGAAGATTTCCGTCTCCCTGACGGTCAACGGCAAGCCCGTCAGCGCCGAAGTCGAATCCCGCATGCTGCTGGTCGAGTTCCTGCGCGACAACCTCCACCTCACCGGCACCCACGTGGGCTGCGACACCGCCCAATGCGGCGCGTGCACGATCCTGGTGAACGACAAGGCCGTGAAGAGCTGCAACATGCTCGCGGTGCAGGCGCAGGGCGCCCGCGTCACCACCATCGAAGGGCTCGCCAGCAACGGGAGCCTGCACCCGATGCAGGAGGCCTTCCGCAAGCACCACGGCCTGCAGTGCGGTTTCTGCACGCCCGGCATGGTGCTGAACGCGGTGAGCCTCGCCGCGCAGACGAAATCGCCCACCGAAGCGCAGATCCGCGACGCGCTCGACGGCAACTTCTGCCGCTGCACCGGCTACCACAACATCGTGAAGGCGGTCCGCGAAGGCCTCGCCCAGATGGCCTGAAGCGGACCGTCCCCGTGACGACGGGGACCCAGACCTGGAGAACAAGTCATGACCGATACCACTGTTCGCGAAAAATCCACCACCGCCGCGCCCGCCGCGGCCAAGGCCACGGGGCCGATCGGCGCGCGCATGGAGCGCAAGGAAGACGCCCGCTTCCTCACCGGCGCCGGCCAGTACACCGACGACGTCCAGCTCGCCAACCAGAGCTACGCGTGCTTCCTGCGCTCGCCGCACGCGCACGCGCGCATCCGCTCCATCAAGACGGACGAGGCGAAGCGCTCGCGCGGCGTGCTCGCCGTGTACACCGGCGCCGACATCCCGGCCACGGTGGGGGGGCTGCCGTGCGGCTGGCTCATCACCGGCAGCGACGGCAAGCCGATGAAGGAGCCGAAGCATGCGATCCTCGCGCAGGGCAAGGTGCGCCACGTGGGCGACCCCGTCGCCATCGTGATCGCCGAGACCTGCGAGCAGGCGAAGAGCGCCTCGGAGAAGATCGAGGTGGACTACGAGGAGCTCCCGGCGGTCGTGGACGTGCGCGACGCCATGAAGAAGGGCGCCCCCGCCGTGCACGACGAGGCGCCGGACAACATCTGCTACGTGTGGGCGCTGGGCGACAAGGCCGCCGTCGACGCGGCCTTCTCCAAGGCGGCCCACGTGACCACGCTCGAGTTCGTGAACAACCGCCTCATCCCCAACGCGATCGAGCCGCGCGCGTGCAACGCCTCGTTCAACCGCGCGGACGATTCATACACCCTCTACGTCGCCAACCAGAACCCGCACGTGGAGCGCCTCCTGATGACGGCCTTCGTGCTGGGCCTGCCGGAGCACAAGGTGCGCGTGATCGCGCCCGACGTGGGCGGCGGCTTCGGCTCCAAGATCTACCTGTACGCCGAGGAAACCGTCTGCGTGTGGGCCTCGAAGGCCGTCGGCCGCCCCATCAAGTGGACGGCGGAGCGCTCCGAGTCGTTCGTCTCCGACGCGCACGGCCGCGACCACGTGACCAAGGCCGAGCTCGCCCTCGACAAGGACGGCAAGTTCCTCGCCATGCGCGTGAAGACCGCCGCGTCGATGGGCGCGTACCTTTCCACCTTCGCCTCGTGCATCCCGACGATCCTCTACGCGACGCTGCTCGCGGGCCAGTACACGACGCCCGTGATCCACTGCGAGGTGACGGCCGTCTTCACCAACACGGCGCCGGTCGATGCCTACCGCGGTGCCGGGCGCCCCGAGGCCACGTACGTGGTCGAGCGCCTCGTCGCGACCGCCGCCACCGAGATGAAGATCGCGCAGGACGAGCTGCGCCGGCGCAACTTCATCCGCACGTTCCCCTACCAGACGCCGGTCGCCCTCACCTACGACATCGGCGACTACGATGCGTGCCTGAACGGCGCCATGGAGCTCGCCGACGTGAAGGGCTTCGCCCAGCGCAAGGCCGAGTCGGCCAAGCGCGGCATGCTGCGCGGCCTGGGCTACTCGTCTTACATCGAGGCCTGCGGGCTCGCGCCCTCCAACGTCGCCGGCTCGCTCGGCGCGCGCGCGGGCCTGTTCGAGGCGGGCGAGGTGCGCGTGCATCCCACCGGCAAGGTGACGGTGTTCACCGGCTCGCACAGCCACGGCCAGGGGCACGAGACCACGTTCGCGCAGGTGGTCGCAGGGCGGCTGGGCATCGGCATCGAGGACATCGACGTCGTGCACGGCGACACCGGGCGCATCCCGTTCGGCATGGGCACCTACGGCTCGCGCTCCATCGCCGTGGGCGGCACCGCGATCATGAAGGCGGTGGACAAGATCGTCGCCAAGGGCCGCAAGATCGCCGCGCACCTGATGGAGGTGAGCGACACCGACGTGGAGTTCAAGGACGGCAAGTTCACCGTGAAGGGCACGGACAAGAACGTGCCGTTCGCGCAGGTCGCCCTCACCGCCTACGTCCCGCACAACTACCCGCTCGACAAGCTCGAGCCGGGCCTGGACGAGACGGCGTTCTACGATCCCACCAACTTCACCTATCCCGCGGGCACGCACATCTGCGAGGTCGAGATCGATCCGCAGACGGGCGAGACGCGCATCGCGTCCTTCACTGCGGTGGACGACTTCGGCAACATCATCAACCCGATGATCGTCGAGGGGCAGGTGCACGGCGGGCTCGCGCAGGGCATCGGCCAGGCGCTGCTCGAGGAGTGCGTCTATGACCGCGAATCCGGCCAGCTCGTGACCGGCAGCTACATGGACTACGCGATGCCGCGCGCGGCGGACCTGCCGAGCTTCAAGGTGGGCACGCGCGTGACGCCCTGCACGCACAACCCGCTCGGCGTGAAGGGCTGCGGGGAAGCAGGCGCCATCGGTGCCCCGGCGGCGGTGATGAACGCGATCTGCGACGCCATCGGCGTGAAGGACCTGCAGATGCCCGCGACTTCCGAACGCGTGTGGCGCGCGATCCGCGCGAAGGCTTGAGGAGACGACCATGAATGCATTTGGCTTCTACGAGCCCACCTCGGTGGGCAAGGCGGTGGGCATCGCGGCCGACCGGCCGGACGGCAAGTACCTCGCCGGGGGGCAGTCGCTGCTCGCCGCGATGAAGTTGAGGCTTACCGCGCCCTCGGACCTGATCGACCTCGCCAACATGCCGGAGCTCGGCAAGATCGAGCTCGACTCGAAGGCCAACGCGCTCGTGATCGGCGCCATGGCACGGCACTCGGAAGTTGCCGGCTCCGCGGAGGTCGGCGCGCGCATCCGTGCGCTCGCGAGCCTCGCCGCCGCCATCGGCGACCGCCAGGTGCGCAACCGCGGCACGCTGGGCGGATCCATCGCCAACAACGATCCGGCGGCCGACTACCCGGCCGGCGTGCTGGGCCTGGGCGCGACGATCGTGACGGACCGCCGCAAGATCGCCGCCGACGATTACTTCAAGGGGCTCTTCCAGACGGCGCTCGAGCCCGGCGAGCTCATCACATCGGTGGTCTTCCCGGTTCCCAAGAAGGCCGCGTACATGAAGTTCCGCAACCCGGCCTCGCGCTTCGCCGTGGTCGGCGTCTTCGTGGCGCAGATGGGCTCGGGCGTGCGCGTGGCGGTCACGGGCGCGGGCGCGGCCGGCGTCTTCCGCGTGAAGGCGATGGAGGATGCGCTCGCCAAGAACTGGTCGGCCGACGCGGTGAAATCCATCGCGGTGCCGCCGGCCCACCTCGCCTCCGACATCCACGCGAGCGCCGAATACCGGTCGCACCTCATCACGGTCATGGCCCAGCGCGCCGTCGCGTCGGCTTGAACTCGATCGAGCAAACTGAAGAGTCGCTCGCCGCCGCGGGCTACGTCGCCGACCGCCGTCTCGCGACGGCGGTTTTTCTTTCGCTCAAGCTCGGGCGCCCGCTCTTCCTCGAGGGGGAGGCGGGCGTGGGCAAGACCGAGCTCGCCAAGGCGCTCGCGCAGGCGCTCGGCCGCCCGCTCATCCGCCTGCAGTGCTACGAGGGGCTCGACATCGCGGGCGCCGTGTACGAGTGGAACGTGCAGAAGCAGATGACCGCGATCCGCATCGCCGAGGCGGCCGGGGAAGCGAACCGCGAGGCGCTCGAGCACGACCTCTTCAGCGCCGAATACCTCATCCGCCGCCCGATCCTGCAGGCGCTGCAATCGCCCACGCCCGCCGTGCTCCTCATCGACGAGCTCGACCGCGCCGACGAGCCGTTCGAGGCGTACCTGCTCGAGGTGCTCTCCGATTTCCAGGTGACGATTCCCGAGCTGGGCGCGATCGGCGCGATCGAAACACCGGCCGTGGTGCTCACCTCCAACCGCACGCGCGAGATCCACGACGCCATCAAGCGCCGCTGCCTCTACCACTGGGTGGACTACCCCGGCGCCGAGCGCGAGCTCGAGATCCTTCGCGTGAAGGCGCCCGGCGCCGCGCAGGCGCTCTCGCGGGAGGTGGTGGCGTTCGTGCAGCGGCTGCGCGCCATGGACCTCTACAAGGCGCCCGGCGTGGCCGAGACGATCGACTGGACGCGCGCGCTCATGGTGCTCGACACCGTGTCGCTCGACCCGGCATCGGTGGGCTCCACCCTGGGCGTGCTGCTCAAGTACCAGGACGACATCGCGCGTTTCGGCGAAGAGGAAGTGGCGCAGCTGCTGCGCGAGTCGAAATCGCTGGCGGCATGAGGCTCGCACAGAACGTCGTGCTCTTCGCACGGGTGCTGCGCGCTTCCGGCATTCCCATCGGCGCCGACAAGACCGTGGACGCCGTGCGGGCGATGCCGCTCACGGGGCTGGAGCGCCGCGAGGATTGGCACGCGACGCTTTGCGCCCTCTTCCTCACGCGCCACGAGCAGCAGGCGATCTTCGACGAGGCCTTCGACCGCTTCTGGCGCGACCCGGGGCTGGAGGAGCGCATGCGCGCGGCGCTCCTGCCGAAAGTGGAAGGGCGCACGCCGCGCTCGGAAGCCGGCGGGCGGCTCGCCGAGGCGCTCGCGCCTTCGCGGGCCGCGCCACCGCCGCGCGAGTCCCCGCCCGAGGTGACGGTCGACACCACGCTCACGTTCAGCGCGTCCGAGCGGCTGCGGGGGGTGGATTTCGAGAAGATGACGAGCCAGGAGTGGGACCAGGCGCGCGAGCTCGTCGCGAGGCTTCGCCTGCCGGTGGAAGACGTGCGCACGCGCCGCATGCGCGCGGCGCGCCACGGCGGGACCGTGGACCTGCTCGCCACGCTGCGCGCGATGGGACGCTCCGG
>Ga0335069_10006937_pt1 | contig 16403 bp, 9 predicted proteins | sample Lox_Sample_11_FD_206714 | JGI IMG/M metagenome (GOLD analysis project Ga0335069, IMG submission 206714) | Soil microbial communities from Loxahatchee National Wildlife Refuge, Florida, United States - Lox_Sample_1.1 | ecosystem: Environmental > Terrestrial > Soil > Wetlands | place: USA: Florida...
TCTACTTCAGGCTGGCCGAGGTGACCGGCCGCGAAGTGGACGAGATCCGCAACGACGCGCGCCGCGGCCGGGCCATGACCACCGGCCAGGCAATCGGGTACGGCCTGATCCAGGGGCAGGAAACCGGGAGCCGCCCGCTGCATCCCGGCGGCCCGCCGCGTCCCGGCCTCGCTGATCCCGGGCTGCGTTAACCGGCCGGGCGGGCCGACCATGGGCCGGCTGCGGGCCTGGCTGCGGGCCTGGCTGCGGATTCGGTCGCGCGCGTAGTCGTGGAAGTAGCCCGGCATGCTCCGGAAATTGCCCTCTGTACACGCTCGCTCTCAATCGGTAACATCTAACCGCGGGCTATTCCGTTTGGACGAGAAAGTGTGAGGATCGGCACACTGCGGTATTTGCCGGAAATGTGTGCCTGGACTGGGGTCTGTGATGAGTACAGAGAGTAACCAGTCGAGTGAGATCTGTAACATCGGGACCTCACCGGAGGACTCGCGAGAGGAAGTTCGGCAGCGTACCGGCCTGTTCCGCTGGGATGACCCAATAAACCTCATGCCCGCATGGTCCGTTCCGCCGGGCCTGATCGTTCCGGGCCCGCGCCAGCCGCAAGCCGACGCCCAGCCTCCCGCACCCGGCGTCCAGCCTCCCGGACCCGGCCAGCCTCCCAGGCCCGCCCCCGAGCCTGATGCCGAAAAGCCGGCCTCCGACGACAGTGCCTGGCCGGGCGTCGCACCCCCCGCCGGATGGTTCCTGCGCGCCGCGTCGCCGCCGGATGCCAGCCAGGCTGGCGCCTTCGCCCCTAGGCCCGAGCCCCCCGCCCCTAGGCCCGAGCCCCCCGCCCCTAGGCCTGAGCCCCCCGCCCCGAAGCCTGAGCCCTCCGCCCCGAGGCCCGGGGGCTGGCGCCTTGGCCCGACCCGGGCACGCTACGGCCGCGCGGGCGGCCCGGGCTTCCAGCCCACCCGTTCCGGCCAGCCAGGCCAGGAAGGCACGAACACCGATAGCCCCCACCTTTCCCCGTGGCAGCGCTCTCACCGGGTTTGGACCGAAGCCGGCATCGAGTGGGACCCGCAGCCGCCCGTGCAGCCGCCCGTGCCGCCGCCCGTGCCGCCGCGGCCATCCGTGCCGCCGCGGCAGATGGCCGCACCGCCGCCGCGGGGCTCCCATGACCCCGGGAGCTGGCCCGGGCAGGTGCCGGTCCCGCTGGGCGCGCCGGTGTATGCCGCCCCCGCTGTCGACGAAGACGACGGCCCCGCCCGGCAGGATCGGTGGGGCGACGACCGGCCGCCCATCTGGGAACGCCCGCCCGGCCTGGTGCCCCCGGCCGACCCCGCCGACCCATACGCCCCAGACGGCCCATATGGCCCTTACGACCCGACCGACCCTGTCGACCCATACGACCCAGACGGCTCAGACCGACTGGACGACCTGGGCTACCTGGACGACCCGGAGAGGCTGGAGCAGACGCCGACCGGCGACACCCTGCTGTTCGGTCACCGGACGCCAGGCTCCCGGGGGTCCGGCCACGGCCTGCGCGGCCGCCGCCTCCTGGCGATCGTGCTGCCTGCCGTCGTGGTGGTGGCCGTGGCCCTGCTGGCCCTAGCGCTGCTGACCGGCCACGGGCCCAAATTCGGCCTGCTCGGTTCCGGCCAGCACAAGGCCCCGCAGGCGGCCGCGCCGCGGCTACCGATGGGCACGGTCGCCTTCGACGCCTACCCCGGGCAGCAGCAGCGCGGGGTCTTCCAGGTCATCAACCGCATCGTCGCGGTCGGCGGCACGATGGTGACCACCGGGTGGCAGACCAGCGATGGCGTGGTCCGCCAGCAGTTCCTGGTCTCGACGAACGGCGGAGCCAGCTGGCACCTCGCCGCGGTGCGGGCGCCCGGCGGCGGCGCACCCCCGCTGGGGCACCAGGCCACGCTGCTGGCCGGCGGGCCGGACGGCTGGGTGGCGGTCGGCCCGCAGGCCATCTGGACCAGCCCGACCGGCCAGGCCTGGACCCTCGCGGCCACCCACGGAATCAGCCCGCAGCTGCCCGGCGACTCGGTATGGGTGATCACGAAGACCGCGGGCGGCTACCTGGCCGCGGGCTCGGGCGCCGGGCCTGCGAAAGGGACTCATGCCGCGGTGATCTGGACGTCGCGGGACGGCCTGACCTGGCAGCGGATGACCGCCGCGCAGCTGGGCCTGGCCGCGGCCGGCGAGACCGTGCAGAGCATTTCCTACGCCACCTGGCACGGCAATGCCACGGTGATCTCCGGCGCGGTCTCGAACACAGCGGTCTCGAACACGCCGGTCTCTAATACAGCAATCTCAAACGCGAAAGCCAAGCGCGGCACGTCTTACGACGTGGCGTGGCTGAGCACCAACGGCGGGACCGCCTGGACCCGGCTGAGCATCCCGGTCGGCCACGGCGCCGTGGCCGCGATCAGCGGCCTGGGATCCGACAGCACCGGGCTGATCGCGGTGCGGCCGGGCCGGACCGCGAGCGGCGCCGCGGACAGCATCGCTTACTACTCGCCGGACGGGCGCACGTGGCAGTACGCGGCCACGATCGACCCGGACTCGAAGGCCGGCGGGTGGACGCCCCGCGTGGTGAAGGGCAGCGCCTATGGCTTCGTGATGACCGGGACCACCGCCGACGGCCAGCTCATGGCCTACACGAGCCCGGGCGCGGGCACGTCCTGGCTGCCCACCGGGCCGTTCGGCCACGCGGCCGTGGCGTCCGTGACCGGCGCGACCGTCGCCCCGGGCGGCACCGTGGTCGCGATCGGCCGCACCGCCGCCGGCCCGGTCAGCCAGCAGCCGGTCCTCCTCGAGGCGGGCACCGACGGCACCGTCCGGTCGGTCCCGCTGGCCAGCATCGCCGGGGCCATCGTCCCGGAGATGAAGATCAACAGTACCGCCGTGGCGAACGGCCAGCAGATCGCGGTCGGCAGCGCCAACGGCTACCCGGCGGTGTGGCGGCGTACCTCCGGCGGCGCCTGGGCCCTGGTCTCCTCGCTCGGGCTGGTCGCGGCCGAGCCGCACCTGCGCACGCTGACCAGCGTGACGCACGGCCCGGCCGGCTGGCTCGCCGTGGGCGTGCCGGGACCGGTCGTGCTGTCCTCGGCCGACGGCAAGATGTGGGAGGTGGCGGGGGGAGACATCACCCGTGATCTGGCCGGTGTCTCCGCTGTCATGGCGGCCGCCGGGCCCGCCGGCTACGCCGTCGTCGGCAAGCTGGTCACGCCGGGCGGCACCTGCGTCGCCGACGTCTGGTGGTCGCCCGACATGATGAGCTGGACCCGCGCGCACGACGTGAACGACGCGGACGGCTCGAGCCAGGTGCTCGCGGTGGCCGCGGGCGCGCACGGGTTCGTCTCGGTCGGCTCGCACAACAGCCAGCCGACGGTATGGACGACCGCCGACGGCCGTGCCTGGAGGACGATCATCCTGCCGCCGCCGGCCGGAGCCTCGGCCGCCGCGCTCCAGCAGGTCGCGATCAACGGCGACCGCGTGGTGGCCGTGGGCCTGGCCACGACGGGGACAGGTCCCGCGGTCGGCTCGGCGACCGGCACCGCGCCGGGTGCCGTTCCGTTCGCCGAACTGTCGGCTGACGGCGGGGCGACCTGGCAGCAGGTCCCGTTCAGCTCGCCGGGACCCTATACCTCGTTCGCCGCACTGACGCCGAACGCGGCCGGCTTCACCGCCGCGGGCCTGTTCGGCCGGCCCGGCCAGCAGGACGTGGCGCTGTGGGCCTCGGCCGACGGCGCGAGCTGGAAGCCGTACCGGTCCGGCGGCGGATCCGGAGCCTGGCAGATAGACGCGCTGGCCCGGTCGGGCGCCCAGGTGACCGGCATCGGCACCATCCTCACCCAGCAGAGCCAGCAGGCCGTCACCTTTACCCTCCCACCCCGATAAGGAAGGTCTCATGTGCGCCACCGACCTGGACCTGGAACTGGAAATCATGGAGGGCGAGCAGGCGCCCGACCCCGGCCTGCAGCCGGCCGGCGGCCAGGCTCCCGGCGTCGCCTGGGGATGCGCCGAGCAGCACCCCGCCGCCAGATGAGCGCCGGCTGAGCCCCGGATAAACCCGGATAAGCCGCCGGAAGCCGGTCAGTCCATCCGGTCGAGGATCTCGCGCACCAGGTCCATCGACGTGTGCGGGTGCAGGAACGCGAACCTCGCCACCGTCTCGCCCTCCCACGCCGACGGCGGTATGAAGGCCACCTGGTCCTGCAGCAGCCGGTCGGCCCACGCGGTGTACTGCGCGGAATCCCAGCCGCGACGCCGGAACAGCACCACTCCGAGCGACGGCTCCCTGACCAGCTCCAGGCTGGGACGGGACCGGATCTCGTCCGCGGTCTGCCGGGCCAGCCCGATCGCCGCCTCGATCGCCCCGGAGTAGGCGTCGACCCCGTACACCGACAGCGAGAACCACAAGGGCAGGCCCCGGGCCCGCCTGGTCAGGTGGTAGGCGTAGTCGGTCGGGTTCCACTCGCCTGGCCGGTCGTGGATGACGTCCAGGTAGGAGGCGTCCTGCTTGTGCACCGACCGGGCCACCGACGGGTTCCGGTACAGCAGCGCGGCGCAGTCGAACGGGGCGAACAGCCACTTGTGCGGGTCCACGATGAACGAGTCGGCGTGCTCGATGCCGGCGTACCGGTCCCGGACGCTCGGCGCGAACAGGCCGGCCCCGCCGTAGGCGCCGTCCACGTGGAACCACAGCTGATGCTCGCGGGCCACCTCGGACACGCCGGCCAGGTCGTCGATGATGCCCGCGTTGGTCGTACCCGACGTGGCCACCACCGCGGCCACCGAGCCGGGATCCCCGGAAGCCGCCAGCGCCGCGCGCAGCCCGGCCCCGGTGAGCCGGTGATCTTCGGACCGAACGACCAGCGGGTCCATCTCACAGATCCGCAGCGTGTTGGTGATCGAGGAATGCGCGTCCTCGCTGACCGCCACCCGCCAGCGCCGGCCCGCGGCAGCGGGGCCCGCCTTCCGCTTGGCCACCTCGCGCGCCACGACCAGGGCGGACAGGTTCCCGGCCGAACCCCCGGAGACGAAGCACCCGCCCGCCGTCTCCGGCATCCCGGCCCGGTCCGCGATCAGCCGCAGCACCTTGTTCTCGGCGTGGATCGCGCCCGCCGCCTCGAGCCACGAGATGCCCTGGATCGACGCGCACGAGATCAGCATGTCGAACAGCAGCGAAGCCTTGGTCGGCGCGGCCGGGATGAACCCGAGGAAGCGCGGGCTGTCCGCGGAGATGATGGCCGGTGCCATGGCTGACGCCCAGACGCCGAGGACCTGATCCGGGGTGTGCGGCCCGGGCCCGGGCAGCCCCGCTAGGGCCACGTCGAGCTCGGCCGGGTCCCGCGACCCCTGGTCCAGCGGGACCGGGTCCAGCCGCAGCCGGTTCTCCGCGTAGGCGAGCACTGACCTGATCATCGACTCCGTCGTCGGATCCACACTGTGCATGGCCGAAAACGTATGGCCTGCGCCGTCCGCGCCGCAAGGACCAAGATCTTGGCCCGGCAGCTAGCCATCGGCCAAGATGACCTAGTGACCAATTCGCATCCGCTCGATCCGCTGTCGGCGGACGAGATCAGGCAGGCGGCCGCGATCCTGCGGCGTGACCAAACCATCGGCGACACCTGGCGGTTCGCCTCGATCGAGCTGAAGGAGCCGTCCAAGGACGCGCTGCCCCAACTCGAGACCGGCGCCCGGTCCGGGGCCAGGGAGGCCATCGTGGTCTGCTGGGACCGCGCCGACGGCCAGGCGCACCGGGCCACCGTGTCGCTGACCGCCGACAAGATCTCCGGCTGGGAGGACCTGCCTGGCCAGCAGCCGAACATGACCGCGGACGAGTGGCACGAGTGCGACGAGATGCTCCGCGCCCACCCCGCCCTAGCCGAGGCGCTCGCCAGGCGCGGGATCACCGACATGTCGCTGGTGCTGACCGACATGTGGGCCTACGGCGCCGCGCTCGTCCCCGAGCGTTACCAGAACCGCAGGATCGGCTGGTCCGACGTCTGGTACCGGGGCAGCGAGCTGGGTAACCCGTACGCCCACCACGTCACCGGCCTGCACCCGGTCGTGGACTTGAACAGCATGACGCTGCTCGAGCTCGAGGACAGCGACCCGGGTGACCGGTCCCCGGACGTGATGGGCGAGTACCTGCCCAGCCTGCTCCCGATGCGGCTGCGCGAGGTGAAGCCGCTGGAGATCACCCAGCCGGAAGGGGTCGGCTACGCCCTCGATGGCCACCTGCTGAGCTGGCAGAACTGGCAGCTGAGGCTGGGCTTCAACCACCGCGAGGGCCTGGTGCTGCACCAGGTCGGGTTCCGCGATAACGGTCGTCTGCGCTCGGTGGCGCACCGGCTCTCGTTCGCCGAGATGGTGGTCCCGTACCGGGACGCCAGCCCGGACCACTACCGCCGGACCGCGTTCGACATCGGCGAGTGGGGCCTGGGCTTCATGACCACCTCGCTGTCCCTGGGCTGCGACTGCCTGGGCGAGATCACCTACCTGGATGCGGTGGTGCACGACTCCCGCGGCGAGCCCCGGACCATCCCGAACGCGATCTGCGTGCACGAGGAAGACAGCGGGGTCGGCTGGAAGCACGTGGACGAGCGGGCCGGCGTCGAGGTCAGGCGCGCCCGCCGGCTGGTGGTTTCCTACCACGTCACCGTGGCGAACTACGAATACCTCGTGTACTGGCGGTTCTACCAGGACGGCAACATCGAGTGCGAGGTCCGCGCGACCGGCATCCTGGTCACCTCGCACGCCAGCGCTCCGGGCACCCGTCCGCAGAACGGCACGCTGGTGGACCAGGACACCTACGCGCCGTTCCACCAGCACTTCATCGTGGCCCGGCTCGACCTCGACGTGGACGGGGCCGCCAACACCGTCTACGCCACCGACTCACGGCCCGCGACGGCTGGCGGCGACGACCCGTACGGGCTGGGCCTGGCGGTCCAGAGCACCCCACTGCGCACCGAAGCGGAGGGGAAACAGGACTACGACTGGGGCACGCAGCGCGGCTGGAAGGTCGTGAACGACACCGTGCCGAACGGCCTGGGTACCCCGGTCGGCTACAAGCTGGTGCCCTCGGCTGCCTTCCCGCCCCTGCTGGATCCTGCCTCCCCGGCCTACCGGCGTGCCGAGGTCATCGGCCACACGCTCTGGGTGACTCCCTACCGCCCGGACGAGCGCTGGCCCTGCGGCGACTTCCCGGTCCAGAGCGAGCACGACTCGGGCCTGGCCATCTGGACCCAGGCCGACCGGCCCATCGAGAACACCGACGTGGTCCTGTGGTACGTGTTCGGCATCCACCACATCACCCGGCCGGAGGACTGGCCGGTGATGCCGAGCGATATCGTCTCGTTCTGGCTCAAGCCGTTCGGTTTCTTCGACCGCAACCCGGCTCTGGACGTGCCCCCGAGCCATCACCCAGGGCCGTGATCTCGGCGAGGCTCTCCCGGAGGCAGCCGAGCAAGACGCCGGGGTCCGGCACCGCCGCGGTATCGATGTTGATGCCGATGTCGCAGGTGCCGTCGTAGGACATCAGCGTGATGTTGACCGCGGCGCCGATGGTCGGTCCGAACGCGAACATGCCGGTGACCTTGCTGCCCGCGAGGTAGACCGGGACCGGAGCGCCGGGCACGTTGCTCGCCACGAAGTCGACGTGCTTGAGTATCCCGCCCACGTAACCGACGGGCAGCATGTTGAGCGCTCCCGCGATCGCCTCGGTCACCTCCAGCGAAGGCTCCGCGCGTGCTGCTCCGGCCACCCGGTGCAGCGCGCGCATCCTGGCGGCCGGGTCGGTCTCCCCGACGGGCACGATCAGCCGCTGCAGGGTAATCCGGTTGCCCCAGTCGGCGTCCTGCCCGGCCCGCAGGTTGATCGGCATCAGGGCCCGCAGTGAGTCGACGGCGACGCCGTGCCGCTCGTGATACCTGCGCAGCCCGCCGGCGACGGCCGCCAGGTAGGCGTCGTTGACCGTCCCGCCGACCGTCTTGGCCGACTTCTTCAGCGCATCCAGGGAGACCTCGATCATGGCGAGGTGACGGGTCGTCGCCCGCTCCCGCATCAGGGGTGACAAAGTGCTGCGATTCGGCGCGGCCGTCCGGTAGACGGAACGGGCCATGCCGACGGCGCCGCGGACGCAGCCGACGGGGTCGCGTGCGTACCGGATCCAGGCCGGGATCGCCTCTCCGGCCCCCTGCCAGGCCAGGCGCGCGGTGCGTCCGGCCATCGCGCCGACAGTGCCGGTGATCACGGTGGGCAGGTCCGCGGGCTCGCGCGGCGGCGCCGGCGGCATGTCGCCCAGGTCGGCGGGTTCGCGCTGCAGGTCAGCCACGATAGCCAGCATCCGCATCGCGCCCACGCCGTCTGACAGGGAGTGATGCAGCTTGATGATCAGCGCCGCCTCGCCGCCCTCGATACCCTCGACCAGGGTTACCTCCCACAGCGGGCGGGCCAGGTCGAATGCGGCCATCGCCGCGCGGCGTGCGAGCGCGAGCACCGCGTCCCGCGTGCCGGGCGGGGGAACAGCGATCCGGCTCAGGTGCCAGTGCAGGTCGAAGTGAGGGTCATAGTCCCACCGGGGGACGGTGAGACGGAACGGGGATTCGACGATGTGCTGGCGGAGCGAGGGCATCAGCCGGGAGATCCGGTCGACGCGATCGACCAGAACCTCCCAGTCGGGCGCGCGATCCAGCCAGTCGATGACCACGATGGTTGAACGGAGCGCGGGGTCACGTTCCATGTACCAGGTGAACGCGTCGCTCGCGCGCATGTACGTGCTGCCGGTCGCCGCCACCTAGCCGACGGTAGCTTCACCGGAACGGCCCGGGCAGGGCCCTTGGTCCCCGATGCGCTGCCGCAGGTCCCCTGCTCACGGCGGGCGCTACGGTGGGAATGTGGCGCGGAAGGCAGGCCCGGTCGGCCGGGCCGACGTCCTGAGTGAACTGCGGCGCGCCGTGGACCAGGCCGTCGCTGGCCGCGGTCAGATTCTGCTGCTGGCGGGGGAGGCCGGCATCGGGAAGACGACGATGCTCGCCGCGGCAGCGGACTACGCGGAAAGCCGCGGCGCCCGGGTGGCCTGGGGCTGGGGCTGGCCGGGTGAGGGCGCGCCAGGGTACTGGCCGTGGGTCCAGGTCATGCGGGCGCTCGGCCTCGACATCCCGTGGCCCGCCGAGCCGAGCGGGCAGGCGGTCCGGGACGCCCCGGCCTCGGAGCGGTTCCGGCTGTTCGACGAGGTGACCTCGCTGCTGCTGGCCGAGTCGCGGATCCAGCCGCTGCTCGTCCTGCTCGACGACCTGCAGTGGGCCGGCCGGCCGTCGCAGCTGCTGCTCGATTTCCTCGGCCGCCGCCTGCCCGCCGGGGCGGTGGCCGTCGTGGGCAGTTACCGCGACGTCGAGCCGGCGCCGGGTCCCGTGCTGGCCGCGCTGGCCGCGAGGACCACCGTGCTGCCGTTGACCGGGCTCAGCCCCGACGCGGTCACCGGCCTGGTCGCGGAGCTGCTGGCCGATGCCGTGGCCGACGGGCTCGGCGGCAGCCGCCCGCTGGCCGGGGCGCTCGCCCGTTACCACCGGGCCCGGGACCGCGCCACCCGGCCGATGTACGACTTCACCGCCCGGCTGGCCGAGGTCAACCCGCCCACGCCGGCCGAGATGGCCCTCTTCCGGGCGCTCGCGTGCCGTCAGGAGGACTCGGACATGTTCCTCGGCGTGCTGGCCGGCTCGATCCCGCTGCGTCAGCTCATGTCCCCGCGCACCATGGTGCGCCTAGTTGGCGCGGGCGGATTCGCGCGGCTGATGCTCGGCCAGGCGCGGCCGCACCGGGCGGTCGCGGCCCGACCAGGACCACATGTTATCGGGGCGGGCCGGACCGAAGCCCGGCCCGCCCCGATATCTCCCCCCTCCGCATGACCATCAGGCCAGCCACTACTATCGCCCCCGCGGCGCCGTAGCCGTATCCACGAGATCGGGGATACGGCTCCGGCAGATGGCTCAGGCAGGTACTAGCATCCAGTCGGTTCGGCCCATGTGCCGCGTACCGTCATGCGATCGGCTGGGGGTCGGCATCGATCAGTTCCGCGATGGCCGGGTGGCGGCGCAGCTTGGCCAGGCAGCGGCTGCGGCTCGGTCCGATGCTGCCGATAGGGATGCCGAGCCTGGCACTGATCTCGGCGTACGACACGGGAGGGTCCGCGGTCAGCAGGGCCATCAGCTCCCGGCAGCCGCGGGGTAGGTCGGACATTGCCTCGCGCAGCGCGGCGTTGCGCTCGGCCAGGAGGAGCTCATGATCGGCCAGCACGGCTCCGGTGTCTGCCATGTTGTCCGCGTCCACGAGCGGCCCGCTAACCTGCCGGGACCGGGCGGCCGCCTGCCGGAGCCGAAAGCATTGCCGCCGGGTCGTGGTGGCTAGCCAGCCCGGCAGCGCGGCCGGATCGCGGATGTGGTCGAGCTGGTCCACCAAGTGGAGCCACACCACCTGGCCAACGTCCGCGGCGTCGGCGTCGTCCAGCCGGTACTGACGGCAGATCGACCAGATCAGCGGGGCGTATCGCTCGACGATTGCGTCCCACGCTTGCTTGTCACCGCGTCGCGCGCGGGTCACCAGTTCGGTGACAGGCGGGTAATCGCGCATCGGGTTACCGTCCCTTCGCGCTCGTTGCTGCATGATTCGACAATGCCCAATGAGCGCTGACAGTCCGCTGACAGCCTCAGTCAGCAGGCTCTCCGCCAGCGGGTCGGCCGCGCGGAACGGCTCATTTGGTTCCGAATATCTGCCTTGTCTCCGCTGCTGCATGGTCGGACAATAGACAGTAGGGATGGAGCCTCCGCTGATAGTGCGGCGGGAGGGGGGATGATGCAGGCGCGCATTCTCGGCTCGTTCCAGCTCGAGGAAGGCGGGCGGCGCATCCCGATGGGCGGGGTCCGCCAGCGTGCCGTGCTGGTCAGGCTGCTGCTGCACGCGAATGAGGTCGTCCCGAGCGAGCAGCTCCTGATGGATCTTTGGGGTGAGGACTCCCCGCCCAGCGCAGCGAACTCTCTTCAGGCAGCGATCTCACGACTCCGGCGTGCGCTTCCGCCGGGTCGCCTCGTTACCCGGGTGCCGGGTTATGTGCTGCGGATCTTCCCGGAGGAACTGGACGTCAGCCAGTTCGAGCAGCTGGTCTCGGAGGGCCGTGAAGCTCTGACCGCAGGCGCCGCCGAGCAGGCAGCCCGAACTCTGCGGCAGGCGCTGTCGTTGTGGCATGGTCCGGCGCTGGCCGATTTCCGCTACGAACCATTTGCCCAGGCCGAGATCGTGCGGTTGGAGGAGCTGCACCTCACGTGCTTGGAGGAACGGATCGAGGCGGACTTGGCTCTCGGCCTGGCCAGTGTCCTTGTCGCTGAGCTTCGACGGCTGGTCAGTGAGCATCCAGTGCGAGAGCGTCTCCGCAGCCAGCTCATGCTGGCCCTCTACCGCGACGGTCGGCAGAGCGAAGCGCTCGAGGTCTACCGCCAATTCCGGAGCGTGCTGCGGGACGAGTTGGGTTTGGACCCGTCACCGCAGCTCCGTGAGCTCGAGACGGCCATCCTGCGCCATGACTCGCTGGCCCCGCCAGTATCGACGGAGGCGGGAGCACCCCTGGCGCGCAGACCCGTGACCATAGTCTGCGTTCTGTTGCGGGTGACGTCCGACTCCGGCACGGACCTCGATCCGGAGGCTTACGAAATCGTCAGCGAGCAGTCGGTTTCCGGCCTGACAGCAGTCCTGGAGCGGTACGGAGGAAAGCTGGCGATTAGCGCGGACGAGCGCCTGATAGGCGTGTTCGGCGCCGCGTCCGTGCACGAAGATGATGCCCTCCGGGCACTGCGGGCGAGCTTGGAAGCGCGCCGCATGTTCACCTCCGAGATGGTCGATATGATGCCGCGATATGGCGTGAGTCTGACCTGCCGCATCGGTGTTGCCACGGGCGAGGCGCTGGTTGGAGGGTCGGTCCCGCTTGGGTCAGCGGGGAGCGTGAGCGCCCAGGCGGTGATGCTTGCTGAGTCCGCCGAGCCCGGCCAGATCCTCATCGGCCGGCAGACGCAACAACTCGCCGTGGCAGCCATCGAGACAGAAGGTCCCGGTCCCGATCGGTTCACCCTGCGATCCGCGCAGTCCGCCGTGCGCCCGCTGGCCTTGCGTCTCGATGTGCCCCTAGCGGGCCGGGAGCATGAGATGCGGCAGCTAGCGGCGGCCTTCGCCGTAGCCAGCCGAGACCGGGTGACCACGCTCGTGACGGTGGTCGGCGAGGCAGGAATAGGGAAGACGCGGCTTGTCTATGAGATCGAGCGTCGTCTCGGTGATGAGGCGAACCTTCTTACCGGCCACTGCCTTTCTTACGGGGAGGGCATCACGTTCTGGCCGCTGCGTGAAGTGATTCGCCAGGCGAGCGGGGGCCACGATTCACTGGACAAGATCAAGGCTCTGCTCGACGGCGAGGCGGATGCCGCGGAAGTCGCCGCGCATCTCAGCCTCGCTATCGGACCGGGTAATCAGGGCAGGCTGGATAGTGCAGAAATCTTCTGGGCGGCCCGCCGGCTGCTGGAGACGCTAGCGAGGTCCCGGCCGCTGGTTGTCGTTTTCGAGGATCTGCACTGGGCCGAATCGACCTTCCTCGACCTGGTGGAATCCCTTGCCGTCCAGCCAGGGCGATCGCCGGTCGTCCTGGTCTGCGTCGCCCGGCCGGAACTGCTCGAACAGCGCCCTGCCTGGGCAACGGGAACAGACAGGGCTTTTTCCATCGAACTCACGCCACTTGCTGACGCCTCAGCCGAAGCGTTCCTGGATTCGTTGACCGGCGATCAGGGCATTTCACCGTCCACTCGGGCCCATCTCCTTGAGACGGCAGCCGGCAATCCGCTGTACCTTGAGCAATTGGCGGCCTCGCTCAGCGAGCAGGCTGGGAGCGAGATCTGGCCGGTACTGCCGCCCACGATCCAGGCTCTGCTGGGAGCACGCCTGCAGCGCCTTGGGCCCGGAGCAAGTAGCGTGCTGGCCCGCGCGGCCATCGTCGGCAGGGACTTCGGCATACAGGCGGTCCGGGAACTGCTGCCGCCGGAGGCCCGCGGTCCGCTCGACCGCAACCTCCAGACCCTCGTCGCGAAGGGGCTCGTACAACACGAACCGTCCGGTAGGCGTCCCGGAGTGGAGTACAGCTTCCGCCACATCCTGATCCAGGAAGCGGCCTACCGGGCGATCCCCAAGTCACTGCGCGGCGAACTGCACCACCGCTTCGCCGATTGGCTGGAGTACGTGCTCTGGGAACCGGCCACCGAACGCCCGGAGATCCTCGGCTACCACCTCGAACAGTCCGTCCGCTATCTGAGCGAATTGCGGCCCGCCGAGGCCCAGTCGAGCCCGCTGCCGCGACGGGCGGCCAGCCACCTCGAGAGGGCCGGCCGTGCCGCGCATGACCGCGACGACGCGCTCGCGGCGGTGAATCTGTTTGTTCGCGCGGCAGCGCTGCTACCGCGTGATGACCCTGCTCTCGCGCGGCTTTACACCAGCCTCGGCGCCGCACTGACCGAGACCGGGCAGCTTGAGAAGGCCATGACGACGCTCGACGACGCCCAGCGCATCGCCGCCGCCAATGGCGACGAGGGACAGCGAGCCCACGCCCGGGCTCAGGCCCTCACGTCGGATCTGGAACTGGCCCCGAATAAGGCGGCTGAGGAGATCGCTCAAGCGCTGCCGGCGTTGCGTCGCCAATTTGTCCGAGACGCGGATGAGCTCGGCCTCTGCCGGGTCATGCAGCTGCAGGCCGCCATGCACTGGATCCACGCACGGTCCGCAGCGGCCGAGGATGCCTGGCAACGCGCCGCCGAATACGCGCGGCGAGCCAGCGACCGACGGCAACTGGCCGAGATACTCGGCTGGCTCGCTTCGGCCGCCCTCTGGGGTCCGACGCCGGCCGCGGAGGGAGTACGGCGCTGCCAGAGCTATCTCGACGAAATCGGGAACCACCCGCACGGGCAGACTGTGATACTCAGGCACATGGCTGGCTTGTATGCCATGCAGGATCAGGTCGCAATGGCGCAGGCCACCCTGAGCCGCGCTAAATCCCATCTGGACCTCCTCGGCCCGATAATGACGGCGACAGAAACGGAGCCTGCCGCCTTTATCGCGATGCTCGCCGGTGATCTTGTGACCGCTGAGATGCATCTTCGCCTCGGGTATGAATCGCTCAGCCAAATGGGTGAGAAAGGTTTCCTGTCCACCATTGCGGCGGTACTGGCCAGAGTCATCGTGGCCCAGGGCGAAGAGCGCCACGCCGAAGCCAGCCAGCTGATTCAGATCAGCCTCGATGCCGCTGCGGGCGAGGACCTGTCCGCCCAGATCATCGGCCAGGGATTGTCGGCCAGGATCTTGGCCGACAGCGGCCGCCATGCCGAAGCAGTCGCGCTTGGGTCGTCGGCGGCAGCGCTGGCGGCGGAGACGGACCTGCTGAACCAGCAGGCCGACGCCTTGCTCGATCTTGCTCACGCCCTGGCAAGATCGGGGCGCATTGCCGATGCACACGCCGAAGCCACTCAGGCTTTCGATCTCTACCAGCGCAAAGGCAATCTTCCAGGAACCCGGGAATCACTCGGGTATCTGATCCAGTACGCACACACTCGAGAAAGGACTTACTGATGCCGCACAGCGCAGTCACCGGGATCACATTCAATGGTGACAAAATCACCCTCTCTATCACAGTTCCCAATTGGCAGGTGGGCCTGCCGATCGAGATATCCGGCCATGCGATCCAGGGAAATGAGGCCGTCGGCACGTTCTATTGCGTCCAGCCAATGACAGCCAATGGCGTCATAGAGGTGCCAGACGTGGCGGCAGTTCTGCCGTACCACTTCCAGGCAGGGTCTCAGTCTCCTATCATGGTAGTTGCACGAGCTACGGAAGCCTGGGTCAGCACGCTGGAAATGAGCTCGGGGAGTCCCCAAGGCGGAAATCCGACATATACCCTGAGCGAGGCTCATTGGGCGGTGTCCTGGCCCGGGCAGACGGAGCCGGCGGAGTGGCCGTCCCAGAATGGGCAAGTCCGATAATCCACGACCTTACGGCGCCACGGCACATGGTGGGATCGGGGAAAGGATGATCGGCTTTCTGCGGTGATGGAAGGCCGTTTCACCAGGCTTACTGCGGTAGCGGGCGGCCGCGGATCGAGGCGTCGAGCACCTCGGCAGTGTGCGCGACCGCGATGTCCTGGCCGCGCTCGGCCAGGGCGGAGGCGATCTGCAGCGAGCAGCCCGGGTTGGCCGAGATGAGCAGCGGCGCGCCGGTGGACTGCACCGATTCGGCCTTGCGGGCGCCAAGCTCGCCGGCCGCCGCGGGCTGCAGCAGGTTGTACACGCCCGCCGAACCACAGCAGGTGCCCGCGTCGGGCACCTCCACCAGGGTCAGCCCGGGGATCGCCCGCAGCAGGTCACGCGGCTGCCTGGTGATCCGCTGCGCGTGGGCCAGGTGGCAGGCGTCGTGATAGGCGGCGGTGACCGGCAGCGGGTGCCGCGGCGCGGCCGGCCCGAGTTCGGCCAGGAACTCGGCGAGATCCCTGACCTTGCCGCTCATCTCGGCCGCGCGCTCGGCCCAGCCGCCGTCGGCCCCGCGCAGCAGCCGCTCGTACTCCTTCATGGCCGAACCGCAGCCAGCCGAGTTGACCACCACGGCGTCCACGCCGGCCTGCTCGAACGTGGTGATCGTGCGCCGGGCGAACGCGCTGGCCTCGGCCTCCCGGCCGGAGTGCAGCGACAGCGCCCCGCAGCAGCCCTGCCCGCGCGGGATGATCACGTCGCAGCCCTCGGCCGCCAGCACCCGGGCGGTCGCGGCGTTGACCCGCGGGAAGAACACCGACTGCACGCACCCGGTGAGCATGCCGACCACCGCCCGCCGGGTGCCGAGCGCCGGGACACGCCCGGGCAGCGGGCGCGCCTCCGCCGCGGGCACGCCCGGCGGGGCCAGCCGCAGCGCCGCGCCGAGCACGGGGGACACCCGGCCCGGCAGGCTGCTGCGGGCCAGCCGGCGGTCCAGCCCGGTCCGCTGCGCCACCCGCAGCGGCGCGGTCATCGCCCGCAGCCGCTTCGGATAGGGGAACAGCGAGAAGATCGCGGTGCGCGCGATCCGGTCCCGGGCGCTGTTGCCTCGGGGGGGACGACCCCCCCCAGACCCCCCCTGCTCTTGGGGGGATGCCATCCCCCCAAACCCCCCTGGCCCCTGGGCCTCCTCGGTCCATACCCGGGCCGCCTCGATGAGCTGGTCGTACTGCACCCCGGAGGGGCAGGCGGTCATGCAGGCCATGCAGCCCAGGCAGCGGTCGAAGTGCTCTGCGGCCGTGGCGGTCAGCGAGGCCCCGTCGAGGATCTGGTTCACCAGGTAGATTCGGCCCCGCGGCGAGT
>Ga0335069_10006938_pt1 | contig 16402 bp, 18 predicted proteins | sample Lox_Sample_11_FD_206714 | JGI IMG/M metagenome (GOLD analysis project Ga0335069, IMG submission 206714) | Soil microbial communities from Loxahatchee National Wildlife Refuge, Florida, United States - Lox_Sample_1.1 | ecosystem: Environmental > Terrestrial > Soil > Wetlands | place: USA...
GCGCCCGGCCACCTCGCGGTCATACGCGACCAGGCTGATCTCGTTGTTGAGCGCCAGCGAGCGGTTGTCCATGTTGGAGCTGCCCACCACGGCCCACTCGCCGTCGATGGTCATGGTCTTGGCGTGCAGCAGGCCGGCCTGGTACTCGTAGATCTCCACGCCGGCATCCAGGAGACGACCGAATCCCGCACGACTGGCCGCCTCGACGATTTCATGATCGATGTCCCCCGGCAGCAGCAACACGATCCGCACTCCGCGTGCTCGCGCGTCGATCAGCGCCTTGGTGATTCCCGCGTCGGGCACGAAGTATGGATTGGTGAGATAGATCATCTGTTGCGCGGCGGAGATGGCGAAGACGTACATCATGTACATGGAAAGGCTGCCCTGCTCCGGCGAGCTGCGGATGACCTGAGCCAGCACCTCACCTCGACGCTCCTGGCGAGGGAAATAGTCCGCGCCGCCCAGGGCACGCCCGGTCGCCTCGAGCCAGTTCTCGGCGAATGCCGCTTGCAGATCGGTCACCGCGTGGCCCTCGATCCGGACATCCGTCTGGCGCCAGTAACCGTCGCGGCGCCCATTGCCCATCCACTTCGAGCTGGCGCCGGAGCCTCCGGTGAACCCGATCACCCCGTCGACGACCAGAATGCGGCGATGGTTCCGATTGTTGACGTCGAAGATGGTCGGCACATCCACCGGACGATAAATGGCGAACTCGCAACCGGCGTGCTCGAGGGTCTCCCGCGACTCCGCGGGCATGGACAGCGAGCCGATCCCGTCAACCAGCACGTGGCCGTGGACGCCCGTCTGGCAACGCTCGCTCATGGCCTTGAGGAGGGCCTCTGCCGGCGGGCCGGTCTCATACACGTACTGCGCATAGGTGAAGGTCTTCTGAGCCGAGCGGATGGCTGCGACCTGGGCGGGGAAGATCTGCTCGCCGTTGAGAAGAACCTCGACACGATTCGCCCACCGGACGGGAGCCGCCGTATACGCTTCCATGGTCGGCGCAAACGACGGGTCCTCGATCTTGACCTGGGGAAATACGAGGGGCGTCGGAGTCCGGACGCAGGAGGCCAGGGTCACCGTCAGCACTCCCAGGATCACCAGCGTGTCTGGCCGGCATGTGAGGGCTTTCGCTTTCATGGAGCGGCGATCGTATCACGTGGGTGGCGCGATGATTCGTCACATCGACTTCCGGATCGCCGAGACCAATCCGCAGATGGCCCGAGCGTGGCGATTGTCTTACGGCGCCTTCCTGAGGACCTTGCCGCCCTCGTCGAATAGCACGATGGTGGGCGGCTGACGCTGCTCGGTGACGTCCGGGGGATCAGCCTCTGGCGTTCAGGGGGATTGTGGCGCCCACCATGGCGTCGTCGGATACCAGGGGCTGATCCGCTTGATCGAGGTGGCGATGACCTTGTGGCTCGGGCGCCGGATGAAGCCGACCACGATCACGTAGTCGTTCTGTGAAATCTCACGAATCTCGCCCTGGGGGATGCGCATCAGGTCGAGCAGCACGACGGGCCCGTTCTCCACCGCGACCAGCATCTCTCTCGGCCCGACGTCGGTCACACGCCCCTCGAAGCGGAGGGGTTCCTCCTGGGCATCGCTCGGCGAAGCCAACAGGAGCGCCAGGACGAACCCGGTCAGCACCGCCCGCGGGCGGCTCATGGTTCGATCGAGAAACGCGAGCGCCGCATAACGCAACGTGAGGCTCCCATAAGACCCCGGACAGATCGGGCGAGCTCTATGCGTGAGCCGGAAGGTTCACGAGAGATGGGCGGCGGCTCGCAAGACCGGCGGCCTTTTCCCAGGCACTGGCAGCGCGGAGGATCGAGGCCTCGGCCAGAGGCCGGGCGATGAGCTGGAGACCAATGGGAAGACCGCCGGCCGTGAAGCCGCAGGGCACCGAGATCGCAGGCACGCCGGCGAGAGAGGCCGGCGTGGTGTAGGAGCGGCGCCCGAAGAAGCGCCTCGCGGCTTCCTCCTTGCTCGTCACCGGCGCCGTGTGGCTGGCGATGGCGGGCGCCGGATGAGGCGAGGTGGGCGCTAGCAGGAGGTCGTACTTCGTGAGCGCGCCCAGCACCTGCTCCCGGATCACCGCGCGGGCGCGTGCCGCCCGGTGGAGGGACATGGCGGGTATGAGACCCGCGGCGATGAGCCTCCGTCGTGTTCCGGCATCGTATTCCTCCGGGCGTGTGCCAAGCCACCGCCGGTGCCGTCCCGCGGCTTCTGAATCGCAGAGAGCCATGAAGACGCCGCCTGCGTGGTGGACAAACGAGAGCGACATATCCTCTACCGCTGCGCCCAGCTTTGCGAGTCCGCGCGCCGCTTCTCTCACCGCGCTGCGGACCTCGGCCTGGGTCTCGGCGCCGTCTACCAACTCGGTGATGACGCCGATCCGCAGTCCCTTCGCGCCGGCCGCGAGCGCCTCGCGGTAGTCGGGCACCGCGCTGTGGCTCGTGGTCGGATCCTTCGTGTCGTAGCCCGCTATCAGGCCGAGCACGAGGGCGGTGTCTTCCACGGTGCGCGTCAACGGGCCGACCTGGTCCATGGACCAGGCGGCGGGGAAGCAGCCATGACGCGAGACGCGCCCCCACGTCGGCCTCAGTCCGACGGCGCCGCAGTAGGAGGCAGGGCTTCGCACCGAGCCCCCGGTGTCCTCGCCCAACGTGATCGAGCACAAGGCGGCCGCCGCAGCGATGCCCGATCCAGACGAAGAGCCTCCGGGGTCGTGGTCGGGGTTCCACGGATTGCGCGGCTGACCGTAGGGGAAGCGGATGGTGCCTCCCAGAGCGAACTCGGTGAGGTTGAGCTTGCCGAGGAGAATCCCGCCCGCGGCCTTGAGCCTCGCCACCACCGTCGAGTCATCCGGAGGGATATTGTCCCGCAGCAGTGCTGAACCAGAGGTCGTCAGGATGCCCGCGGTGTCGAGCTGGTCCTTCACTGCGAAGGGAATGCCGTGCAGCGGCCCGCGCCATTCACCCCTTGCCGCTTCGGCCTCCGCGCGCGAGGCTTCCGCCAGGGCGCTCTCACCGCAGACGGTGATGAAGGCGCGCAGGCGCCCGTCGAGCTGCGCGATCCGGTCGAGATAGGCCGTGACCAGCTCGCGGGGCGACACGCGCTTCGCTCGCATGAGCGCGGCCTGGCGCGCCGCGCCCGCGAAAACGAGATCGTCCTCGGTGCTGTTCACGCAGATCCCTCGGGGCTCGTAGGCCATGGCTCGACACGGTCCAGCGGCAACGGGTCGAGGGCCGCCAGCGCGTCCAGGAAGGCATTGAGGCGGTGGGTGATCTCGACGGCATCTTCGGCGCTCAGCGACAGCGACAGCGCTGCGGCGAGTCGTCGTACGTCGTCGGGCCCCAGATCGGCCATGGCGGGAGTTATAGCATCATTTGACGGCTCCCGCGGCTTGGGCTAGGCTCGGCGCGTGCTCGACCTCGTGATCCGCGGCGGACGTGTCATTACGCCCCAGGGCGTGGGCTCCTGGGACGTGGGCGTGCAGGACGGGCGCATCGCGGTGCTGGGCGCCCCCGGCACGCTGCCCAGTGAAGCCGCGCGCGTCATCGACGCCACTGGCCTCATCGTCACGCCGGGGGGCGTCGAGCCCCACACCCACCTCGCGCACGGCATCATGTCGCATCCGGAGTCACCGTCGCTCACGCTCGGTCCGGAGGAAGATACGCGGGGCATGGCCTGCGGTGGCACGACCACCCACATCGACTTCTGCTACGTCCGGCCGGGGGGCGAGATCCAGTCCGTGCTCGAGCAGCGGGCCGCGCGCTGGAAGGGGCAGTCGCACGTGGACTATGCCTTCCACATCACGCTGTCGGGCGCGCTGCCTCTCCGCGTCTTCGACCAGATTCCCGAGGCGATACAGCAGGGCCATCCGTCTTTCAAGGTCTTCACCACCAATGTCCTGCCGCCGCACCCCAAGCGCGCGGGGAACCGCCTCGACTTCGGGCGTATCGGCCTCGCCATGGAGAAGGTCGCCCAGCACGGCGGCATCATGGTGGTCCACGGTGAGGACGAAGATCTCGTGCAGTTCAACTACGAGCGCTTCCGGGAAGAAGGGCGGCTGGACGGCACGAACATGCACCTCGTGCACACCAAGCTCTCCGAGCTGCTCGCCTTCCGGCGCACCATCGCGCTGGCCAAGGCCATGGACGCGACGGTCTACTTCGTCCACACCTCGGCGAGAGAGGGCGTGGACGCCATCGGCGAGGCGCGGTCGCTCGGCATGCCCGTCTACGGCGAGACCCTGCATCAGTACGCCTGCTTCAATGCCGAGTACTACAAGACGCCCCGGGGCTTCTGCTCGCACACCTATCCGTCGCTGAAGTTCCCCGAGGATCAGAAGGCGCTGTGGGACGGGCTCGTGCACGGCGGGCTCTCGACGCTGGCCACCGACGAGTACCCGACGAGCCTCGAGCTCAAGCTCCGGGGCCGCACGATCGAGGACGTCACCGGCGGCAATGTGGGCGCCGAGGCACGGCTCGGCATCGCCTTCACCGAAGGCGTGGGCAAGCGCGGCATGACGCTCGAGCGCTTCGCCGAGATCACCGCGACGAATGCCGCGAAGATCTTCGGCCTCTACCCGCGCAAGGGCGTGATCGCTCCGGGGAGCGACGCCGACCTCGCCCTGATGGATCCTGCGTTCAGGAAGACGCTCGTCAAGGAGGACTTCCACGTGACCGACTACAGTCCGTGGGAGGGCTGGCAGGTGTCGGGCTGGCCGGTCCTGACCATTCTCCGCGGCCGCGTGATCGCCGAGCGCGGCAAGCTCCTGGGCTCCACGTCCGACGGCCAGCTCCTGCTCCGCAAGCTCGATCCCCAGGTGTTGCAGCGCCCCGTCTGCTGACCGGAGGTTTTCCATGGCTGGCAAGCTCTTCGAGGAGCTCCTGGTCGGGCAGGTGTTTCAGCATCAGCCCGGCCGCACCGTCACCGAAGCCGACAATGTGTTCTTCTCCTGCCTGACCATGAATCCCCAGCCGCTGCACGTGGACTTCCACGCGGCGGCCAAGGCCGAGTTCGGGAAGCCGCTCGTCAATAGCCTCTTCACCCTGGGAGTGGCCGTGGGGCTCTCCGTGAGCGATACGACGCTCGGGACGACCGTCGGCAATCTCGGCTTCGACAAGGTCGAGTTCCCCAAGCCGGTCTTCCACGGCGACACGATCTACTCGGAGACGGAAGTGGTCGAGAAGCGCGAGTCGAAGTCGCGCCCCGAGTGGGGCATCGTCACTTTCGAGCATCGCGCGCGGAACCAGCACGGCGATCTCGTCATGCGTTGCCGGCGCGCGGCCATGCTGCGCAGGAAGAAATCCTGAGCGTGCGCCGCTCTTTGCACTTCGTTCCGGGCGGGCAGGAGAAGATGATCGCCAAGGCCCTGACGCTTCCTGCCGACGGGCTCATCCTCGACCTCGAGGACGCGGTGCCGCCGCCGCTGAAGCCGGCGACGCGGCCCGTCGTCCGGCGCTGGCTCCAGACGCTGGACTTCGGCGGGCGCGAGCGCTGGATCAGGATGAACCCCATCTTCACCGAGCACGCGGTGCCCGACCTGGAGGAGACCATCGCGGCGCGGCCCGACGGCTATCTCGTGCCCAAGCCGCGCACCGCCGCCGACGTGCGCCGGGTCGCCGCGGAGCTCGAGCGGCTGGAGGAGAAGCACGGGCTGCCGTTCGGCTCTACCAAGCTCATCCTCATCGCGACAGAGACACCACAGGGCCTGCTCAATATCGCCGAGGTCGCCACGGCGAGCCCGCGCATCGCCGCCATCTCGTGGGGTATCGAAGACCTCTCGGCGGCGATGGGCCTGCCGCGCGTGCGCGACGAGACGGGCCGCTACCTCGACATCCCGCGCTACGCGCGTGTCATGTGCGCGATCGCGGCCTCGGCGGCCGGAGTCGAGTCGCTGGACACCGTCTACACCGATATTCCCGACCTCGATGGCCTGCGGCGCGAGTGCCGCGACGGCGTGGCCATGGGGTTCAGCGGCAAGATCTCCATACACCCGGGTCAGATCGAGGTGATCAACCAGGAGTTCACGCCCGCGAAGGCCGAGGCTGAGGATGCCCTGGCTCTCATCGCGGCCTTCGAGGAGCATGCGAAGAAAGGCGCGGGAGCCTTCGCCTGGAAGGGCCAGATGATGGACCAGCCTCATCTCACGCGCGCAAAGAAGATCGCCGATCGCGCGCGCCGGGCAGGCGTGATCTGAAGCGCGGCGTCACCGCGCGCCACGCCGCCAGGCGCCGCGTGACCCAGCGCGACGTTGGCCTGGCTCTCGCGGCGCTGCTCGTGGCGAGCGCCGTGCTGTTCGCGCTGCCGCTGGGACGCCGGCCACTCGACAACCAGGACGAGGCGCGCTACAGCCTGCTCGCTCGCGAGGCGGCCGAGCACGGCCACTGGATCCTGCCGCGCGTCCGGGACGAGGTCTACCTCAACAAGCCGCCGCTCTTCTTCTGGACCGTCGCGCTCTTCGCCCTGCCCTTCGGCGTGGTCAGCGACGCCACCGCACCCATCGCCTCGGTGGTCTCGGCGCTCGTGGGACTGCTCGCCGTCTTCGCCATCGGCCGTCTGCTCTGGGGCGCGGCCGCGGGTCTCGCCGCCGTGCTCGTTCTCGCCACGAGCCCCTTCTACTTCTTCATGGCCCACCAGGTGCTGACCGACATGATGCTGACCGCCTGGATGAGCTGGGCGCTCTACTTCTTTCTGGCGGCGGCCCGCTCGCCGCATTCCCTGCGCCCGCTCGTCGGCTTTTACCTCTGCGCGGCCGGCGGCCTGGCGAGCAAGGGTCCGGCGGCCCTCATGGTGGTGGTGGCCGCGATCGTGGTCACTGTCGCCAGGGAAGGGTGGAGCGGCATCAGGCGCCTCCGGCTCCCGCTGGGCCTGGGTCTCATCGTGCTGACCGCGCTGCCGTGGCTCCTGCCCTATCTCCTCCAGGGTGAGCGAAGCTATGGCCGTGCCGTGGTGATGACGGACTACCTCGGCTGGTACTTGAGAACCGCCGTCACCTCTCGCCTCGAGGCGGTGGCCAGGCACCTCTCGAGCTTCCTGCCGTGGGGCTTCTTCTTTTTCCCGGCGGTGTGGTGGTGGACTCGCGATCGCGACGCGGACCGGACACAGCTCCTTCTCTGGGCGGCGACCTTGATCGTTCTGCTGAGTCTCTCGGGCGAGCAGCGTGCGCGGTACTATCTGCCTCTCTGGCCGGTGTTCGCCCTTCTCGTCGCGGAATTCTGCGTTCGCGGGGCCGAACGGGCCCGGAGCCTCGTGGAGCGGGCGGCCGCAGTCTACCTCATCCTCATGATAGGGACGGGCGTGTTTCTGATCTGGGGCGCGGCGTCTGGGTCTGAGGCGATTTTCCTCCCCGCCGCTTCGTGGGAGCGCTGGACCCTGGCCGCGGCGATCATTGCCAGCGCGGCGCTGGCGCTGCTGAGCCTCCGCGTGGATCAGAGCGGGCTGGTTGCCTCGGCATGGCTCGCCGCCGGTCTCGGCGTGGTCCTCGCGGTGACGGCGGTGAGCTACCCGGCGCGCTTCGCCAGGGTCAACGACTACCCGGCGGCGGCCCGGCGCATCGCATCCGGGCTCGACTCCACGCAGCCGCTCCTTGCGTATCCGGACGCCAACCTCGCCTGGGATTTCTATCTCCGGCGCCCGGTGCGCGAGCTCAGGAGCGAGGACGAGGCGACGGCGCTCCTCCGAGCCGCGCCCAAGGGACGGGTGCTGATGCGGGCCGAGGACTGGCAGAAGCTCAAGCCTCAGGCCGATGCGGCCTGGCGTACGCTCGACGAGGGACAGGTCGGCCGCCGCCGCTTCGTGCTTCTGGGCGGCTAACCGACAAGGAGATCACCATGGAATTCCAGCTGCGAAAGATCGGGCACGTCGTGCTCAACGTCAGCGATCTCGACGCTTCGACGCGCTTCTACGAGAAAGTGCTGGGCCTGCGCGTGACCGATCGCTATCCCGACAGCATGGTGCCCGGCGGCATGGTCTTTCTCTGCGTGAACGTCGACCATCACGGCATCGCTCTCGTGGGCGGCGGCAAGAGAGCCCTCGGCGACCGTGAGGCGACCAGGGCGGCAGGGGGCAGCCTCAATCACTTCGCCTTCGAAGTGGGATCGCTCGACGAGGTGTTCCGGGCGCGAGCCTGGCTCGGAAAGCACGGCGTGCCCATCGTCTTCGAAGGCCGGCGCCGCGCGGGCTGTCAGATCGCCATCGAGTTCACGGATCCCGACGGCAACAATCTCGAGATCTACTGGAACATCGACCAGATCGGCACCGACGGCCACGTCCGCCCCGCCAGTCAGTGGCGCCAGGCCCGCACCCTCGAAGACGCCATCGCCAATCCCGTGGAAGGCCAAACCCTCCCAACAAGCTTCGGGGTCAGGTCTTGAATTGCGACAATGTGCGATTTCAAGACCTGACCCCGCCTGCTACAGCATCATGACGGAGCGGGCGACTTCGCCGGCTTTCATCGCGCGGAAGAACTCGTTCACGTCTTCGAGCTTGCCGCGGCGGGTGATCATCTCATCCAGCTTGAGGCGGCCCTGCCGGTACAGCTCGATGTAGCGGGGCATGTCCACCTTGAAGCGGTTGGAGCCCATGCTGCAGCCCTGGATCTTCTTCTCGCGGAGGAACATGGGGCCGTCCAGCTCGATCTTCTGCCCCACGGGAATCATGCCCACGATGGTGGCGGTACCGCCCGGCTTGATGCAATCGAAGCACTGCTCGGCCGCGAGCTTGAGCCCGATGGCCTCGAACGAGTAGTCCACGCCGCCGTTCGTCAGCTCGCGAATGGCTTTCACCGGATCGCCGGACTTGGCATTGACCCCATGCGTGGCGCCAAGCTCCTTGGCCGTGGTCAGCTTGGCCTCCACGGTATCCACCGCGATGATCATGCGCGCGCCCGCGATGCGCGCGCCCTGCACGCACGCCAGCCCCACGCCGCCCGCGCCGAACACGGCCACGGCGGAGCCGGGCTCGATGCGCGCGGTGTTCAGGACCGCGCCCACGCCCGTGGTCACGCCGCAGCCGATGAGGGCGGCGCGGTCGAGCGGCATGTCATGGTCGATCTTCACCAGCGCGTTCTCGTGCACGAGCATCTTCTCCGCGTAGGCGGAGAGGTTGGCGAACTGGTTGACCGGCTGGCCCTTCCACGACAGCTTGGGCGGATCCGTCTTGGCGCGCACCGGGCGAGTCTGGCAGAGGTGCGTCCGGCCGGTGAGGCAGTAGTCACAGTGCCCGCAGAAGACCGACAGGCAGGCGATCACGTGATCGCCGGGCTTGAACTCGTTGACGTGCAGCCCGACCTCCTCCACGATACCGGCGGCCTCGTGGCCGAGGATGGCGGGGGTGGGGAAGGGGTAGAAGCCGTCCACGAAGTGGAGATCGCTGTGGCATACCCCGGAGGCGACGGTGCGCACGAGCACCTCGCGACCGATGGGCTTGTCGATGTCCACTTCCTCGATCGTCAGCGGCTGATGCGGACCATGAAATACTGCAGCTTTCATACTCGCCTCCTTTTGGATTCTCGCTGGGAGCCTTCGGCTCGACGCGCAGGCTCGAAGATTGCGCCGACGGACGCGGCCTGTCAAGGCCGATCACCGCCAACTCAGACCGCTCCGGACTCCGGGAGCGGACGGGCCTCGAGGTCGTCCAGATGAGCGATGGAGTTGATGAGTCGCACGCGCCATGGGGCGGGGTGGTCGATGATGGTGAGCGCCGTATTCTGCCAGGCCAGCGGCGCCGGTTCGCCCTCGGGAAGGATGAGGTGACGAGCGGCCAGTGACCGGCAGACGAGCCCGTGGGTTACGACGGCGACGTGGCCACCGGCGGTAGCGGCCTCCTCCTGGACGAGCGCCCAGGCGAGATCGACGCGGGCGTGGAAGACTTCCCAGGTCTCGCCGTTTGGCGGCGCATAGTCCGGGTCGAACATGTCGAAGCCGAGCTCGGCATAGGGCGTGCCTCGGATATCGCCGAAATTGCGCTCCTGGAGCAGAGGGCTATGACGGACGGGCACACCCGTGGCGCGCCGGAGATGCTCCGCGGTTGCCGCGGCGCGCGAGTAGTCGCTCGAGAGAATGCGCGTGATACCTTCGCGCGCGAGACGACGGGCCAGCCGCTCCGCCTGGGCGACGCCGCGGGGCGAGAGCGGGTTGTCGGGCAGCTGGACGGTACGCGAGGCATTGCCCAGCGTCTCGCCGTGACGGATCAGGAGGATCGACATCCGGGCGTGGGAGAGCTCAGACCACGCGATCGCGACGGAGCGCGTCGATCTCGGCCCGCCCATAGCCCAGCCCCGCGAGGATCGCGTCCGTGTGCTGGCCGAGCCTGGGCGCCGTCTCGCGCACGGCCACATCGCTCGAGGACATGCGGATGGGCGTGCGGATATGCGGCACGCGTCCAAGCTCGGCGTCGTCGGCATGGACCACCATCTCGCGGTGCCGCACCTGCGGGTCTGCGAAGAGCTGCTCGTAGTTGTACACGGGTCCGCAGGGCACGCCCGCATCGTCGAGCGCCTTGATCCAGTGCGCGGTGGGAGCGGTGGCCAGCACCGAGGCGATCTCCTTCTCGAGCTCGAAACGATGCTTCCGGCGATCGGGCCCGCGGCGGAAGCGGGGATCCTCCGTCCACTCCGGGTGGCCGAGGGCCTTGGCGCAGCGCTCCCAGATGCCCTGGCCGGCCGCGCCGATCATCATGTAGCCGTCCTTCGTTTCGAAGCGCTGGTAGGGCGCGTTCTGACGATGGCGCGAGCCCATGCGCGTGGGCTCCGCGTGGTCGGCCAGCCAGCCCGCGCTCGTCCACGAGGAGAAGGCCACTGCGGTCTCGAGGAGCGAGCACTCGATCTTCTGCCCCTGGCCGGTGCGCTCCCGCTCGTAGAGCGCGGCGAGCACGCCCTGCGCGCCCCACATGCCGGTGCCGAGATCGCAGATGGGCAGGCCCACCGAGGTCGGCGGGCCGTCCGGCTCGCCCGTGACGTGCATGATCCCGCCCATGCCCTGGGCGATGAGGTCGAACCCGCCCTTCTCGCGGTAGGGGCCGTCGGAGCCGAAGCCCGAGAGCTGCGCGTAGATGAGCCGCGGGTTCTCCTTCCGGAGCGCCTCGTAGCCGAGACCCGCGCGGTCCATCACGGTGGGGCGATAGTTCTCGACGAGCACGTCCATGCCGGCGACCAGCTTGAGGAAGACCTCGCGTCCGCGCGGCGCCTTGTAGTCGAGCGTCAGGCTTTGCTTGTTGCGGTTGATGTAGCGGAAGTAGGGATTGCGCTCGCTGCCGTCGCCCATGGCGCGCGAGGAGTCGCCCGCGCCGGGCCGCTCGAGCTTGATCACGTCCGCGCCCATGTCCGCGAGGATCATGGTGCAGTAGGGGCCTGCCATGTGCTCCGTCATGTCGAGAACCTTCACACCGGCCAGCGGGCCCTGCCGGTTTCTCTCAGCCATTTGGCCTCCGCGGAACTCAAGACATGCATGCGGTGAACGACCGAATCATACGCAGGAACCCACGGAGTGTATCGCATTTTGAGACAGGCGGGGGCTCGCCCCGGGGCGTCTGCACGGCTGCCAAACAGTGTAAGCTGGGGCCGACCCGGGCGACGGCGCGGTCGCTCCAGACGCCACCCATCGGCCTGGTGAGGAACATATGAACGACGAGACCCTCGTTCGGTTCACCGCGCACGAGCTGACGCGCGAAGATCTTCACGACCTCATGATCCGCTCCGACGGGCCGGCCCTCCTCCGGGCCGTCTGGCATTTCGGAGTCCTCGCGGTCACCGGGGCCTTGCTGTGGAAGCTCCGCTTTACCGTGTGGGCCCTGCCGCTCATCGTCGGGCACGGCTACGCGCTGGCTTTTCTCTTCTGCGCTTTTCACGAGACTGCGCACCGGACGGCCTTTCGCAGCCGCTGGCTGAACGTGGTGGTGGGGACGCTGGCGGGACTTCTCACGTTCTGGCCGTACCGGAACTATCGTGTATACCACTGGGAGCATCACCGCTTCACGCAGGACGTGGAGCGCGATCCCGAGCTCTACTTCGCGAAGCCGTCGTCCCTCGGAGCCTATCTCTTCGTGCTCACCGGGATCCCGAACCTGCACCGACGGCTCACCGATCTCCTCCGGCTTGCCCTCGGACGCGCCGACCGGCCCTGGATGGCCCCGTCGGAGCGCCGGCCCCTGATCATCGAGGCCCGCGCCTATCTCGCGGTGTACGTCGTGGTGGCCGCGGTGTCCGTGCTCGCCGGCTCCCCGATGGCGCTCGTCGTCTGGATCGCGCCGTTCCTCGTCGGGCAGGCCTTTCTCCGTCCGTATCTGCTGGCCGAGCATACGGCCTGCGCGTTCACACGGGACTGCCTCGACAATACCCGCACCACCCTCACGCTGCCGCTGGTGCGCCTCTTCGCGTGGAACATGCCGTACCACGCGGAGCACCACGCATACCCGGCGGTGCCCTTTCATGCCTTGCCGCGTCTCCACGAGCGGGTCCAGGCGCGGATCGCGAACCTCGACCCCGGATACCTCGCCGCCACCGCCAAGGTGAACCGCTACCTCTTCGGACGGAAGGACGCACGGAGAGTGGCCGGACTAAGATAGCGACGGCAGTGTCGCCTACCACCACCCAGAGGAGCCGATGATGCGAGCGAGAGTCCTGTGCCTGACCGTTCTCCTGTCCCTGTCGATCTTCGCGCTGGCCCACGCGCACAGCCTGTCGATCGCGGGGCCCGAGGAGGTGGGTCTCTCGTCTGAACGGCTCAACCGGACCATGGCCGCGGTGAAGGCGGATGTGGAAAAGGGCACGCTGCCCGGCGCCGTCCTGCTGGTTGCCCGGCATGGCAAGGGGGTGATGTTCGACGCGGTAGGCATGCTGGATCCCGTCACCAAGACGCCCATGATCAAGGACGCCATTTTCCGGATCTATTCCATGACCAAGCCCATCACCTCGGTGGCCGCGATGATGCTCTTCGAAGAAGGCAGGCTCACGCTCAGCGACCCCGTCTCGAAGTACATCCCGCATATGAAAGGGCTCAAGGTCGGCGTCGAGAAGCCGGATCCCAATGGCGGCAAGCCCACCCTCGAGCTGGTGGCCGCGACCCGGGAGATGACCATCCAGGATTTGCTCCGGCACTCCGCCGGACTGCCGTACGGCGCGGCCGGTACCACCTTCTGGATAGACCCGAAGGAAGACATGTTCGTGGTTTTCATGATTCAGGTTCCGGAGCAAAGCCGGTACTATCGCACGCTGCTCAAGGACATGATCTACGCGGCGGTCGACAAGCCGGCGTCAAAGTGAGATAGCGGCGCGGTCTTGATCGCGCGCGCCCTGCACTTCGACGCCTTCGCCGCGCGGCCCGGCATGGGCAATCCCGCCGGCGTCGTGCTTGACGCGAAGCCGCTCAACGAGGCGGCCATGCAGACCGTCGCGCGCGCCGTCGGCTTCAACGAGACGGCCTTCGTCCTGCCGTCGACCAAGGCCGATCTGCGCCTCCGGTACTTCACGCCGGGCCACGAGGTCGATCTCTGCGGGCATGCGACCATCGGCTCGTTCGTGGCGCTCTATCAGCATGGGTTGCTGCCGGGTGCCGGCTTCCCGCGGCGGCTGATCATGGAGACTGGGGCGGGGCTTCTGCCGGTAACGGTAGAAGACGGGGAGGCGGGGCCGATCGTGATCATGGCGCAGGCGCCGGCCCGGTTCGGAAGTTTCAACGGCAGCCGCGCCGCCCTCGCTTGCGTGCTCGGCATCGGCGAGGACGACCTCCACCCCGATCTCCCCGTTCTCTACGGCAGCACAGGGCTCTGGACGCTGGTGGTGCCGATCCGAACCCTGGATGTTATTCGTCGCATGAAGCCCCTGACCGCGGAGTTCCCCTCCGTGCTGCTCGAGAGGCCGGGCGCGTCCATCCACCCCTTCTGCCTCGAGACCACCGATCCGTCGGCGCACCTGCACGCCCGCCATTTCTCGTCTCCGCGTTCCGGTACCGTGGAGGATCCGGTCACGGGCACGGCCTCCGGGGTCCTCGGCGCATACTGCCTGGAGTTCATCCGGCCCGCGGCGGAGATGCCGCTCGTGGTGGAACAGGGACAGGAAGTCGGTCGCGACGGCCGTGTGTGGGTATGGGTGGAGAAGCGGGAGGGTGAGTACGACGTACGCGTGGGCGGTACCGGGTGTTTCGTTCGCGAGATGGCGGTCGACCTGCCCCATGGCTGACCCGCCGCTCCGCTTTCGCCGCGCCCGGCTCGACGACGTGCCCGCGATCGTGCGGATGCTGGCGGACGACCCGCTGGGGGCGAAGCGCGAGCGTCACCAGACGCCGCTGCCTGATTCCTACGTGCAGGCCTTCCGGGCCATCGATGCAGACGCCAACAATGAGCTGGTGGTCGCGTGTCAGGACACCGAGGTCGTGGGCGTGCTGCAGCTCACCTTCATTCCCTACCTGACCTACCAGGGCGGCTGGCGGGCGTTGATCGAGGGCGTGCGCGTGGATAGTCGTGCGCGGTCACAGGGCCTCGGCAGGGCCCTCCTCGAGTGGGCGATTGCGCGGGCGAGGGAGCGCGGCTGCGTCATGGTTCAGCTCACCACCGACAAGACCCGCTCCGACGCCAAGCGCTTCTATGAAGGCCTCGGCTTCGTGGCTTCGCACGACGGTATGAAGCTTCACTTCAGGATGTCCTAGCCGATTGGATCTCCGGTCCCCGGGGCATCACGATTGTCTGTAGCATGATCGTGGCGCCGGTGGACCTGTAATCCCGAAGCGCCCGCCACCGAAGTGGACTATCCTCGCCGCACACGTTTCAGGGTCGTCCTCCAGGAGCTCCACCACAAGGAGACAGGCCATGGCCAACCACAGCGTCTATCGGGTAACGGATCTGGTGGGAACGAGCAAGGTGTCCTGGGAGGATGCCGTCAAGAACGCGGTGCAGACAGCGGGGAAGACGCTGCGCGACCTCAGGGTCGGCGAGGTGTCAAGGCTCGACGTGACCATCGACAAGGGCAAGGTCACGGCGTTCCGCGCGCGCGTGAACGTGTCCTTCAAGTACCAGAGCTAGGACGCCTGAATCCGCCCGCCGGCCCGGTCGAGGCCCGGAGCGCCGGGTCAGCGGGCGGCGCTCAGCTCCAGCGTCTGCGTCTCGAAGGCGGTCGCCACGCCGCGGCCCAGCAGCCGGATCTCGGGCTGAAGCGTGACGCCCATCCGTGCCTCCACGCGCTCGCGGGCCATCTCCATGAGCGCGAGGATGTCCGCGTGGGTCGCTCCACCGCGGTTGATGATCAGGTTGCCGCACTTGGACGAGATCTCGGCGCCGTGCACGCGCTTGCCGCGGAGTCCGACGGCCTCGATGAGGCGCGCGGCCCGGTCTCCGGTAGGATTCTTCCAGATATAGCCCGCGGAAGCGAGCGCGAAGGGCTGCGTGTCCTTCCACGTTTTCATCCGCAGGCGAAGGTTCTCCTGGATCCGCTGGGCCGAGCGCCGCACGAGCTGAAGCCGGCAGCCGACGACGACCGCTCCCGCCGGCAGGTCGAATGTGCGTGCCATGCCCGCCGGACCGCTCGGGCGGTATTCTCCAAGCGACCCGTCGCGATTCAGGTACGAAATGGCGGAGCATGCGTCCAGGAGCGAACCCTCGAGTGATCGGGCGTGGGTCGCGAGCGCCCCGCCGACGGTGGCCGGGATTCCCGCCAGGTGTTCTATGCCGCCGAGGCCGAGGGCCGCCGCCTCACGGATGAGAGCAGACAGGGGCATGCCGCCCCCCACCGCGACCTCGTCGCCGTTGAACTCAGCGCGCCCCAGAATGCCCTCGAGCTTGAGGACCACCGCCTGAAGGCCGGTGTCGGAGATCAGCATGTTGTTGCCGCCGCCGATCACGACCACGGGCAGGTCTTCGTGCTCGGCAAAGGCCAGGGCGTAGCGCACATCGTTGAGGTCCTGGGGCATCACGAAGAACTCGGCGGGGCCGCCGATCCGCAAGGAGGTGTAGAAACTGAGGGGTTCCGTGAACCTTACCGTGCCGGTGATTCGCCCTAGCATCGTGGTCTCCCTTGTGCCGAACGGTATGAGTCTTGTTCGCGCGCGCCTTATTGCAGCGGCGATGCCAAGTCCGGCAGTTCAGGGATATTCGCTATTTAGAGATTTTTGGCCGACCGAAGCACGACGGAGGACGTCACGAGCAGTGACGGAGAGTGGCAAAGTCTGCAGCCCTGGCAGGTGCTCCAGGACCGGCGATCAGGCCGGGATCCGGGCGATGAAAACGCTGATCGGGTAGAGGCAGAAGTAGTCGGGATTCAGGAGGATATTGCCTCGCGAGCCGGCCTCGCAGAGGGCCGAGCGCCTGTCCCAGTCTTCAGTTGTGAGCAGGCTCTGTATGCGCTCGCCCCAGTTCCGGGTGAAGACCGTGTGCTGGATGTAGTCGTGGTCGGCAGGGCCGA
>Ga0335069_10006939_pt1 | contig 16401 bp, 18 predicted proteins | sample Lox_Sample_11_FD_206714 | JGI IMG/M metagenome (GOLD analysis project Ga0335069, IMG submission 206714) | Soil microbial communities from Loxahatchee National Wildlife Refuge, Florida, United States - Lox_Sample_1.1 | ecosystem: Environmental > Terrestrial > Soil > Wetlands | place: USA...
CATAGGCCTGCTCGCAATTGGCGATCGTGCCCGCGAGATCACCTAGCCAGAACAGCGCATTCGCCAGGCCAAACAGCGCCTCAGGCACCTCAGCTACCATAAGAACAGCGGAAAAAGCCTTCCGCGCGCCACCCCAGTCCCCGGCCGTCATGGCCTGAAACCCAGCCTTGACCTGACTCTCAGCGACGCTCGCCCCATCACCCGGACCGCTGCTCACTTCAGCATCGTCTCAGATTCCGGACAGCCAGCACCCGGTCACAGCCACGGCAAACAACGCGCACCGGCAATCGAATGCAGCGAAGATGCCCCCGACGCGAACCGCGCAGTGCCGAGCTAAGGCCGCCGCCACCGGACGCAGCCCACGCGGAGAATCGAGCAGCCCAGATCCCGCAGAACAGACGAGTAATCAGAATGACCCGTTTTGCGAGCGCCGAGAATCGGGACGGCACACCGCCAGACCCATACCGATCGGCGGATCCCGCGCGCGATGAGTGACCAGGGCCGATGACGTAGCGTGACTGAGGCTGACCTGCGCCCTGGTGAGAGATCGCCGGATCTGGCCGCTGTGAGGCTGGCCGGCCACATGGGCGGGCGCGGGCAGCGCCGGCAGGCCTTGCCGTCAACCGGGCCCGATGGTGTCACACTGGAAGGGGTCGGCTCCTGCGATCGTCCCCGGTCGCGCCGCCTTATCGAGGGACAGGTGAACCGCGATGCACCGCCGCATGCCGAGAGCGCCGGGGCTTCCCTTCGGCGGGGGCCTCAACTTGCTGCTCGTTGCGGGCGCGGCGTACTTCGTGTGGGAGCACGGGCAGGGTCGGCACGGGCGGCCGCAGGTGCTGTGCCCGCTGTGCTGGCTGGACAAGATCGCCCCAGCCGCCGAGGCGTCCGGCGGCCCTAGTCCGGCCGCGCCGCCGGAACAGACCTGACCGGCATGCCAGCTGGGTGTCACCGCCAGCCGCACTCACCGCCTCCCGGCCGCGTACATGCGCACCGCCCCGAGCAGCGGCAGGCGCTCCGTCAGGTCGCCGATCGCGAGGAACGGCCCGACCTTGCGCAGCGCGCGCCAGCCGATCCTCGTAACGGGTCTTCACCAAGTGCTCGGTCGGCGCGATGCGGACCCGTGATGACCACCGTTTCGCGATCTGCGCGCCGTCCGCGGCGAACGGCCGCAGGTACACCACCGGCGCCCGGGTATCCCCGGCAAGCGCGCGCTCGGCACTGCCGGCGCGCATGCGGCGGCCGCGCACGGCAAGCGCCACCGACACGACCAGCCACGGGCGCGCGATCACGCTGGGCCAGTTGCCTTCGTTCACGCCTTCCAGCCAGAGCGCGAAGTGGACGAGTAGGAGCACCGCCCAGGCCGCGGCCACGAACCAGATCAGCACCAAGCCCGCGCCTGGGTGGCGATCATCCACGCTGCGGCCGCCAGCCCCAGCCCGACCGGGGCGTTGTCCGTCCCATGCCAGGCAACAACGTTACCTGGCCAGCGAAAATCCATGCTCAGCAGGCCGGGCAGCTTCCTGGCCTGAAGGTCAGCCGTTTCACGTATCGCGGTCATCATCGCACTCCACCTCATGACGGCGGCGACCGTCCCAACCACTAAGAGCTGGGCAGTAGCCCCTCTGATACGCCGCGCGTGCACCCAGATCAGCCCATTCGGCGCGCCACGTCAACCGCCAAGAGACTCGGCACTGCCCGCGCCGAACGGCGGCTACGTGTGCGGGTGGCCACGGCGACTCGACCACGCACCGTGATCGGCATCAAGGCCGATGCGTAGACGCGCGAGCGTCCGCGACGCCGTGTCATGCGGCATAGTCGGCAGGCGAGTCCTCATAGCAGGCCCCTGCCTGCCGGAGACTCGATGATCCCGACGTACCTCATCGCGGCATGAGCGGACGCGGGTAGCGTGGCAGTATCGGAAGGACCGGGCGATGCAGGTTTTCCTGGAGACGGACCGATTGGTGCTCCGGCGGTTCACCATGGCCGATGCCGGCCACCTGGTGAGCCTGGATGCCGATCCCGATGTCATGCGCTTTGTCACCGGCGGGATACCCACGTCCCGCGAGGAGATCGAGAATGAGGTCCTGCCCGCCTTCCTGGGCTATTACCAGCGGTACGAGGGCTATGGGTTCTGGGCGGCCATCGAGAAGGCCACCGGGGCATTCCTGGGCTGGTTCCATTTCCGGCCGCGTAAGGATGCCGCTCCCGGCGAGGTCGAGCTTGGGTACCGCTGCGCAAGTCGGCCTGGGGCAAGGGCTATGCCGCCGAGGGATCGCGCGCGCTGATCCGCAAGGGCTTCGCCGAGTTCGGCGTGCAGCGCGTGACCGCGGAGGCGATGGCGGTCAACCACGCCTCGCGGCGGGTGATGGAGAAGGCGGGCCTGAAGCTGGTGCGGACCTTCCGCCAGCCCTGGCCATACCCGATCGATGGCGACCAGTTCGGGGACGTGGAGTATGCGCTGGACAAGGCTGACTGGGAGCAGCAGGACATGGCCGGCGCCGGTAGCTGCCCACCGGCGTAAGATCGCTGCAGCGGGACCGGACGCACTCGCCGAAGTCCCAGGGTCTGCCCGGTCGTACCATCCACAGGTTGATACTGACGGTCACGGCAGCACCGTTGAAGGACAGTCATCGCGGCATGTGCGGACGGCTGCCAGGACGCTGCCAAGGTCGGACTCACCCTGAGCAGCTCAGGCCGCTTGCTGCACACTGAGGGAATGATCCGGCTTGGAACGCTTGCCGACCTGGCCGCCACGAGCAGCATCTACCGCCGCGCGTCGCTGTCCAATGTCGGCGACCGCGGCAACCTGCTGGCTCACCCGGAATACCTGATCCTGGGACCAGAAGGCCTAGCCGGAGGCCGCACTCATGTCGCGGAACAGGACGGCTCGGTCGTCGGCTTCGCCACCTGGGCCGAGACGGCCGGCACCATGGAACTGGAAGACCTGTTCGTGGACCCGGGCTATATCAGGCGCGGGATTGCCACGGCACTCGTCAACCGCATCGCAGAGGTCCTGCGCGCACGGGGGGTGGAGCGCCTGGAGGTGACCGCCAATCCTCACGTGCTGGATTTTTACCGCGCCGTCGGTTTCACCGACTGCGGCGTCGCGGAAACGGAGTTCGGCGCCGCGCCTCGCATGGTGCGTGCGATCTCCTGACTGCGCCGGCATCATCGGGTCCCGAGCCGCAGCGCAGGCAGCTTTTGATGGCTCACCCTGTATGCGGCAGATCCGGACATTCTGGTGCCCGGTGGGCATGCATAACCATGCAAGCAGTCGGGCGATCGGAGCGGGCACTGCTGTACTGATCGTCGGTCCCGAGTTGCGCTCAAGGGCGCGGGACACAAGATCGCCTTCAGCTGCGGAACCTGCGGTTCAACAGCACGTGTTCAGGAAGCACAGCAGGCCGCGGACGGCGAGACAGGACTGATCAGGACGACCTGCCAGGCCCGGAGTCCCCGGCACGGGGCACGATCGTCTTGATGACCCTGGCCGGCACGCCCCCCACGATGGTCTGGTCGGGTACGTCCTTGGTCACCACCGAGTTGGCGGCCACAATGCAGCGATTCCCGATGTTGACGCCCGCCATCACGGCGACCTTGTACCCCAGGAGGGTGTTCGACCCGATATGGACCGGAGCGGGGATCCGGCCGCCATGCGGGAGGGGCACCGAGAAGTCGTCGTAGGCGTGGCTGTGGGTCTCGATGACCACGCCGGCCGCGATCATCGCGTGATCGCCGATGGTGAGCGGCGCCCGGTCGTCCAGCATCACGTCCCGGTTCAGGAACACGCCGTCGCCCAGCTCGATGTTGCGGCCGGAGTTGAACAGGACGTTGTGGTGAATGACCACATCCTCGCCGCACCTTTTGAAGACACGCCCGGCCAGGATGCGGCGGAGCTTGATGGCGAAGTCCTGCAGCATGGCGGCGGGTGTCCGGTCGAACATCCGCCAGAACATGACGTAGTACAGGTCGGACTCCAGCGCCATCTCGCGGTCCCGCCCGCGGAACGGGTCGGCTGGCAGCTCGAACCGGCCGGTGCTCAAGAAGTCGTCGGCCAGCTTCGAGACACTGCCGAAGAACTGAGACCCCTGCTCCGGCAGGCGGTCGGTCTTGACCAGCTCTTCGAACTCCGCGAGGAGCTCGGTCTCCGCGTTCCAGCTCATGCGTTCTCCCGCCCTATCCCGCCCCAGACCGAGGGATCCACCGATGATAGCGCCATGGCGTCAGCCCGCCGGAGCTCCCGGGTCTTCCGCGCGATCGTCAAGACATACTGGCCGATGACCCATGCCCGGCCCGCCAGGCGGCCGAATTGGGCGCCCATCTTGGAACAGCCAGGAGGGTAGTCCGCCCGCACGGGCACCTCCATCACGCTCAGGCCGTGGATGGCCGCCTCGAACAGCGTCTCCAGTTCGCTCTGGTAGTGGTCCCCGTGCAACCGGACGGCCTGCAGCGCCTGGGAAGAGAAGCACCGGTAGCCACAGCACGGATCGGTGTAGGTGCGGCCGAGGGTGGCCCGCAACGCCGCGACGAGGGCCTTTCGCACCAGGTAACGGTTGAGCGGTGCGGGCCCGCGGGAGGGGTCCGACAGGAACCGGCTGCCGGCCGCCAGCGCGCACTCCTTGGCCATCACGGGCTGGACCAGCCGCTCCAGGTCGGCCGGGTCGTGCTGGCCGTCGGCGTCCATCGTGACCAGCTGGGCGGGATCCAGTTCCATCGCCTGGGCGAAGCCTGCCCGCAGGGCGGCCCCTTTGCCCCGGCGCTTTGGAAGGCGGAGGAGGACGGCGCCATGGTCGAGCGCGACCGCCTCCGTCCCGTCGGTAGAGCCGTCGCTCACCACGATAACCTGAACCGGCGCGCCGAACAGGCACGGCGGGATGCGCGGGAGAAGGGTCCGGAGCCTGTCCGCCTCATTGAAGGCGGGAACGACCACCGCGATCACGCTCGACCCTCCCTCACAGCACGACACGGGCAGCCTGGCCGCAATCTTAGCTCTTCTCGACCCAACAGCTCCCGGCATCGTGAATGCGGCAGGGTACCGAACGAGGGGTCATTCTGTGCAGACTGAACAGCTCCCCGCTGATTTCCGCTAGCCGCCCACGGGCATCCGGCCGAATAGGTGGCGCAACAATTATCGCTGCGACGTAAGCGCGCCCGCTCAATCATGGAAGATTATGCATGGCTGTGCATAAATGCGCGCATAGGAAACGCCCTCATTTCGGCAGATCCGGACGTCCATCAGTCGTAGGGCCAGCGCATAGCCGGACACGGGTCATCCGGTCGTGCCCGAGGCAGCAGGCAGCTGCGCTTGTGGGCCGCCAGCCAGGTTGCTGGACATTGTCCACGAGTGCGCCGCTGGGTGTGTCCTGTTGCCGCCTGGCGGACACAGGACGCGGTTGTGTCAGGGCCGGTCGGTCATGATGCGGTCGTAGGTGCGGCGGGCGCGGGCGCTGCGGGCGCTGGCGCCGTAGCGGCGCAGCATCTGCGGGGAGGACCAGCCGTTGAGCTCCATCAGGTCCCCCTCCGCCCCGCCGCGGTCCAGCCAGGTATGGCTGAAATGGTGCCGGAACCGGTGCGTCCAGGCATCCACGCCGCACTGCCGGCCGCGCCGGGCGATCATCTGGTAGATCCCGTTCGCGGTCATCGGCCCCCGGTTATTCACCCCCAGCCACAGCTGCGGCCGGTGCGCCTGCGCATGCCTGGCACGGATACGGAGGTACCGGTCCAGGGCCCGGGCGGCCCCGTGCCCGATCCTGACCACCCGCGGCCGACCGCCCTTGCCGCGCACCGTGATCTCACGCCGCCACAAGTCCATGTCGCTGCGGCGCGGGTCGTGCGGGTCGTAGCGAATTCCGGCCAGTTCCCCGGCCCGGATCCCGGTCGCGGTGAGCACCGCGATGATCGCGGTGTCACGCCGCTGGGCGAACGAGCGGCCCTGGCAGGTCTTGGCCAGCGCTGATAGTTCTTCGCTGGTGAACACCGGCACCAGCTTCTCGCTCACCTTCGGGGCGCGCAGCCGGGTCATCGGGTCCGGGAGCTGCTCCTCCTCGGCGAGCCAGCGGAAGAACTGCTGCAGGGCCCGGAACTGGTTGCTGGCGTACGCGTCGCTGTAGCGGGTCAGCAGGTGCACCAGCCACCGCTGCACGTCGTGGCTGCTGACCTGCTCCCACCGGGTGCAGCTGGTACGGGGGATCAGGTGGGCGGCGGCGAACCAGGCCACGGCCTCGGTGTAGGTCCGCACTGTCTTGGCGGCCTTGCCCTCGGCGGCCAGGTGCAGCCGGAACGAGCCGATCTCGGGGGCGAAGGGCCCGGCGTCCAGCGGCTTGCGCCGCCGGGGACGGGGTGGCGGGAGGATCATTGGTTTTCTCTCTTCCTGCGGTTCCGCGGGAGCGCACGCATCCGGGCGTGAGCGTTTCCGCACCCATGGGGGCCTTAGTTGTCAAGAGGCAGTGCTGAATTGACCCGGTGACCTGGTCGCCGGTCGCCGGGTTGGGGGGACTGCTTGTGGGTTCCTGCTGGTTGTCTGGTGCGAAGGTCGCTGGGCTGGTTTCCCCGGGGTCGCGTGTGGTCGTCGGAGTGGTCTCACATGCACGCATTCGGCTCCTGCCCCAAGTGGGCGGGTGCCATGACCGTGTCATCCGGGGACCGGGCTGCTCAGTCAGGTCATCGAGCGCGGCGGTGGGGCCGGCTCATGCGGAAACGCGAGCTCGCCCGGGGCTGGCGACCCTCCCCGCTAGCCGGGCTCACCGGCGGCGCTGGCGTCGGTGAGCAGGTGATAGGCGCGGGTGATGAGCTTACGGGCGACCGCCGTGGTGGCGATCTTCCTGCCGCGGCGGCGGGCCAGGGCTTCGTAGCCTGGAGCGAAGTCCGGGTGCCGCTTGGCTGTCTGGGCGGCTTCGCACAGCACCCACCGGGCCCAGGCGGGCCCCTGCTTGGAGATGTGCCCGTGGTGGACGGTGCGGTCGCTGCCGCGGACGGTGGGGGTGAGTCCCGCCCAGGACGCGAGCTTGCGGGCCGATCCGAAGCGGGTGATGTCGCCGATCTCGGCCAGCAGGACCAGCGCGGTGAACGGGCCCACGCCCGGGAGCTGGGTGAGCACCTTGACCCGCGGGTCGGCCTTCGCCCGCTGGCGCACCTCCTGGTCCAGCCGGTCGATGGGCTGCTGCAGGGCGTCCATCAGCGCCAGGGCGTCGTCGATGACCTCGCGGGAGACCGCCGGCAGCTCGAGCGAGGCCAGCCATGCCCGGCCCGGGCCGCTCCAGCAGCCCGCCGGGCGGCCGTGGCCGTGGTCGGCCAGGACCGCGTGGACGCGGTTGCGCAGCAGCGTGCGCAGCCGCACCAGCTGCGCCCGGTGCCGCAGCATGGCGCGCAGCTGCCGCACCGCCGGAGGGGCGATCCACGCCTCCGGCAGCAGGTCCGCGCGCAGCAGCTGCGCCAGGGTCGCAGCATCGACCTTGTCGTTCTTCAGCCGCGCCGAGGCGATCGCCTTGCACTGCAGCGGGTGGACCATGTGCGGCTCGAAGCCATGGCCTTCGAGCAGCTCCAGCAGCCATCCCCAGCCGAACGCGGCCTCGTACGCCGCCGGCGTGCCCGCCGGCAGGCCGCCGATCACCGACAGGATCGGCTTGGCGCCGTTCGGGACGTTGCGGTTGGCGAGCACCTCGCCACCCTCATTGATCACCGCCACCTGGGAACGCTTGCGGTGGACGTCGATTCCGACGTAGACAGACATCGAGGGCCTCCTTCCCGAGCTCGAATGTCACCCGGAAGCATCGCTCTACCGGGCTGAGCAGGGAAGGGGGTCCGGCCTGACGCCCGGTCCCCCATAGGGTCAGGTCAGAGAACTTAACGACGAGCGCTGACAGCGCCATGGGAATCCCTCTCTTCCTGCTGTCTGCGCAGGTAAGAGGGCTGACTGATCGTCCTCAAGGTGGTGGTCAGGGGCAGGGTCGAACTGCCGACCTTCCGCTTTTCAGGCGTAGCGGCCTGCCTGTTCAGATGATTAGACCCGAGCGTGGCTGCATGCTGTCGTGCGCCTGTGGCTGGGATTGGCTGATGCCGTTGCTGTCACCGTTGCTGTCAGCCCCACACCGCGTTAACTTAGGACCAAGCAGCACAAGGTTGACGTTTGAGTGTCACGGCGACAGCGCTCACGGCTCCGCAGGCGGTAGGCCCGTGTTCTCATTAGTTTCGAATCGGCCCTCGAATAGCTGCTTCAACGCCATCTGGGCAGGCAAGTCATCCTTATCGAGCAGCCAGTGCAGCTTGCGAGAGCCGGGGCTCTTTCGTTGTCGGCTTTGCATAATGAATGTCAGCTCACCGTTGTTCCATGTCACAGCTTCGACCTGGTCGGCAGGATACCGAATTGAGCGAGAGATTGAGGCAGCGAGTTTCTCAGAAGAGACAAAGCCCACCTCCTTCGCTATCCGGTCGACTTGCCGGTATTCGTTAACGCCCATCTCCGCTTCGACAGCTTCACCGATCCCCTCGCCGCTCCTTCTACTGATCTCAGAGGATTGAGGTGGTGTGCCGACCATCGGAGCGATAACACCGGCCACCGCACTGATAACTAGGGCAATGAGTAGGCCCGGGAAGTGCCTCCAGAACCTCGGGCGCACTACAACGATCCCATCTTCGCAAACGAACATCCTATATTCCATGCGGCTAGCAGCGAAGATCCGAAATGGGCCATTGTTGCTTATAAGCACTGTCCTTTCCTCCTCCCCACTGTGTGCAGATTGAGTGGGACTGCCACCTCCCGGCACGGAGCCGAGCCAGGCATCCATGGAGGTTGATCCTCCATATTGGCTGTTATCAGGCCTCCCGCTTGCGGAACAGGATGCCGCCCACGACCAGCAGGATCGCGGTGCAGACGGCGAACACGGCGAACTGGCCCCACGGGGAGAACAGGTGCGGGTTCCCCGCGGTGGCCGAGATGGCCCGGGCGGCCGAACTCGGCAGCCACCGCACCAGGGCGTCTTGCCAGCCGTGCGGCAGCACGTTCACCAGGACCGGGAGCACGAACAGCAGGCCGATCATCGCGGTGATGGTGCCCGCGGTGTTCCTGATGATCGCTGCGGCGGCGAACGCGAACAGGCCGCACAGGGTCAGGTATAGCGCGCTGCCTATCACGGCGCGCAGCACGCCGGGCCCGGCCAGGGTGGCGCTATGGTGCGAGCTGGCCAGCAGTGCCTGGCCGAGGAAGAACGCGGTGAATGCCGTTACCAGCGAGACCGCCAGGGCGACGGCGGCGACGGCCACCGCCTTGGCGACGTAGAGGACGATCCGCCGGGGCATCGCGATCAGCGAGGTCCGGATCATCCCGGTGGAGTACTCGGCGCTGAGCACCAGTGCGCCGAGCACCACGATGACGAGCTGGCCGAGGATCAGCATCCCGGAGAGGCTGACCTGGGCGGCTTCGTAAATGTCCGGTGGCGGGGGAGGCACGCCCGGAACCGGGGGAGGCGAGGGCTGCGACCAGCCGCCCGCGACGACCGAGCTGACCGCCGCGCCGATCCCGACGCTGACCGCGAACAGCGCGAGCAGCGTCCAGACGGTCGAGCGGACCGAGCCGATCTTGGTGAACTCCGAGCGCAGCGTCATGCCGAACCCGGCCCGGCCGGGCGGCGCGGGCAGGACCGGCGTCTGCCGGGTGATGGTGGCCATGGTCAGCTCCTCCCGTCATGGCCGGGCCGCCCGTGCCCGGCGAGTTCCCGGGGCGGCTGCCCCGGCTTCCCCGGACCTGCGGGCTGGCCCCGGGCCCCTTCGGCCCCGGCCCGGTATTCCACGCTGTCTGCGGTCAGCTCCATGAAGGCCTCCTCAAGCGAGGCCCGGACCACGGTCAGCTCGTTCAGCTGCACGCCCTGCTCGACCGCGAGGTGGCCGACCTGGGCGGCGAGCAGCCCGGACACGATCAGCGTCCCGTCGGCGCCGCTGACCGCGGTGCCGCCCGCCTCGGCCACCGCCTTGGCCAGCACGTCAGCCTGCGGGGTGGCCACCCGGACGGTCTGGCCGGAGGCGCGGACGATGAACTCCTCCATGGAGCACTCGGCGAGCAGCTGGCCGCGGCCGATCACGATCAGGTGATCGGCGGTGTTCTGCATCTCCGACATCAGGTGGCTGGACACGAACACCGTCCGCCCCTCGGCCGCCAGCGACTTCATCAGGTTGCGGATCCACAAGATCCCCTCCGGGTCCAGCCCGTTGATCGGCTCGTCGAACATGAGCACCTTCGGGTCGCCGAGCAGCGTGCCGGCGATGCCGAGCCGCTGGAACATGCCCAGGGAGAAACCCTTGGTGCGCCTGCGCGCCACCTCGGTCAGGCCGACCAGCTCCAGCACCTCGCCGACCCGCCGCCGGGGCAGGTTGTTGGTCTGGGCCAGGCAGAGCAGGTGGTTGTAGGCCGAACGGCCGCCGTGCACCGCCCTGGCGTCCAGCAGCGCGCCCACCTCGCGCATGGGCCAGGCCAGGCTGGCGTAGGGCTTGCCGTCGATCCTGGCCGTGCCCGCGTCGGGGTAGCCCAGGCCCAGGATCAGCCGCATGGTGGTGGTCTTGCCCGCCCCGTTCGGGCCGAGAAAGCCGGTCACCCTGCCCGGCAGCACGTCGAACGAGAGGTCCCTGACGGCGGTCACCTCGCCGTACCGTTTGGTGAGGCCCCGTACCTCAATCATCGGATTGTTGCTTAGCGGCACTGTCCCCTCCTCCTCTCCACTGCGTGCAGATGGAGTAGGAGTGCCACCTCCCGGCGACGCGCCGAACATCCATGGAGATTGATCTCCGTGGTGGCGATCACTCCACGATCTCAGGCTCGACGGATCCCGTGGATCGCACCAGGGCCGGATGGCCGCTGAGGGAAGGACCTTTTCCAGTCAGTCAGTGTCTTCCGGCCCAGTGGAAGGTCGACGACCCGTCCTGCGCACTGTGCTTGTGTGCCGACAGGCGCTCTATAATCGGCGGCCATTGTGCGGCGGGGACGGCGCGGGCGCGCCGGGCGGGGTCTCCCCAAGGCCAGAGCCCGGCGCGGGGAGCGCCGGACCCGGCGCCGCGCAGCGGCGCCGCTTGATCTTAAGAACGGCTAGATTCGGCAACGCAAGCGACGTGGAGCCGCGGCGTGGCCGGATTATCTGGGGCTAACGTTAGACAGGTCTTGGCAGCCGTGCTGACGACTGCCCGACGGCCAGGGCGTGGAGAATGCATAGGGCGTGAACCTTGTCGGCCGGGTTCGGCGGCGAGCTGGAGACACTGGAACCTTTTACTGATCACCGTGGAAGGTGGCCAGGTCAGCATAGGTTAGCCCCTTGGCACCCAGCGGTACACGCACGCGCTCTACGAGAAGTGAAGGGTCTGGCCCGCAGAAGCGATCACATGTTGAGCCACGAGACGTATCAGTTCAACGTCAGGTGCCATGGAGTGGGCTTCTGGGCTTGAAGGCAGGAGTAGGTCTACCGCCGTGTCGGTTCCATCTTGTTTTGTATGGACGACACGATTGCGGATCGCGTAGATTCGATCTGCGGCCTGATCGCGCAAGTCTGGCTGCCCATCGTAAAGCAATATCCGACCCGCACCCCGAATCACCTGGTTCTTTGCCGTGAAGTGCGGGCCATACTCTGGAGATGACTCGATAAATTCTCTGATCATCCCTGGCTCAAGGCATGCTCGCAAGGTAAGTCGAAGTTGCTCTCGTTCGCTTATGCCGGTCCGCCCCTCTGGAAGTATTATGGATAGAACCTTGTTAAGAGCAATGTCATTGTTCACATCGAACTTGGGCTGCTTCAATGCAATACGGAGCCGTCGGGTTACTTCCTGACGAGAATATATCGGGAAAAAGAACTCCACAACCTGATAGTAGGCAAGGAACTGCAGAAGAGGTAGTCCGGACGCAGATCGCCCATATTTATACAACTCCAGCGGCTCTTGTGGATAGGTGGCTTCTGGAAAGCGTGCAGGCAATTGAGCGGCTTCTCTGGACGTGCGGGCACCAGGTATCCGTGTTCGCGCCAATACTAGTTGCACATTGTTACGGACGTCTAGCTCGAAAGTAAAAGCATTGCCTATATCCTGAAGCGATCGGAGCGCTTGGTCATAGCCCTCGTGTGCTATTCCGGAAAGCTTTAGAGTTACTCTCCATCGCGATTCGCGCACTATCTCCCGAAATTCGATTGACGGCAGTGACAGCTCAATCGATACCGATCCTTTGGTCAAAAGTATTCGCCAGTTATTGGGCATACCACCATCAGTCCTGAGCGCTGGAAGCTCGCTAACAACTACCTCCTCAACGTCTTCATTGTTGTCATTGTCGTCAGAGGCCGCGGGTGGATCTAGATCCTCGAAGTTTGAGATTTGCCGTATAACTCTGCTTATTGGAACCTGAGGATATGCAAGCGTAAGCCCAGCTTCAATAGCATTCGTTTGTCTGTTCCAAATCGCTTCGTAATGATCCAGGAACGTGTAATTCTCAAAATCTAGGGTACGGAAGTACCTCAGGTCGGCAGGAAAGAGGAATATGCGTCTATTTGATTCACCTGCTGGAAACACAATTGAACGCAAGATTTGTCGCCGCTTTGGTTTAGTCGGCTCCTTTAGAGCTGACGGCATGATCCGCTCTTCATAGTCCATGCCTGCAGAATCGAGGCGGGTCTTGATATCTTCCCAGTCCTCATCCTCTACTTCAAATGACTCTTTATCCTCCGACATAGTTTGCTTCACCGGATTCCGAGGTACTAGCAGCTTGTGCTCTCTTTGACCTTACCGAAGGTTCTCAGACTCTGCCCGTGCACGCAAGGAGTCTTGCTCGCATGACTCTAGCTCATGTTTACCCATAGCTATCCTGTCCTAGGACATAAGCCACATAAGGTGCAAGCTGTGCCAGCCTGCGCTTGGAAAGGACCCTAAGGAAGGTTCTCACCAGCAAGAGGCAAAGCAAGCACGGTACCTAGTGCCGCGTCAAGCAACCTTGTTCTGGTAACTGGTCCAGGTCCGGATCACTGAGTGGCAGGCGAAGTCGCGTTTGGGTTCGGCGCGGGCATTGCGCCAGCGCAGGTACCGGGCGATCGCGTCGCCTTGCTCGGCATGGGTGCGGTGGCCGGTGCCGTTGAGCGCGAAGTAGCGCAGCGCGGCGAACTCGGGCTCTATCCAGTTCAGCCAGGAAGAATTGGCCGGCAGGAACACCAGCTCGGCATCGCTGGCGGCGGCCCAGGTGATGACATCGGGGTACTTGTGCGGGGCGAGGTTATCCACGATCAGGTAGAGCTTGCCTGCTGGCCAGCGCTGGCGGAGCAGCTTGAGGAAGGACAGGAACTCCCGCCACCGCTTGCGCGCCCGGATCCGGTAGATCATCTTCCCGGTGGCCAGGTCCAGCGCGGCGATCATGTGCCGGACCCCGCTGGTGCGGTGGCAGGTCGCGCGCAGCCGCGCCGGGTGCCCGGCGGGCCGCCAGCCGCGGCCGCGCCGCGGCTGGCGGTTCAGCGGCCCGAACTCATCGGCGCAGATCACCCGCCCGTCAGCGGGCGGGTGGTCGTACAGGTCCAGCACCCGGCGCATCTTGGTGATGAAGTCCGGGTCGGCCGAGGCCTTCCAGGTCTTGGTGGCCTGCCAGCTGATCCGGCCGGCCCGCAGGATCTGCCGGACGCTCTCCCGGCTGATCGAGGCCACCACGCCGGCGGACACCAGGTACTCCGCCAGCTTGGCCAGGCTCCACGCGGAAAACGGCAGGCCCAGATCAGCGGGACGGCACCGGGCGATCAGCCGGATCTGACGGCGGGCGGGCTCACTGATCGTCCTCGGCCTGCCCCCGCTCCATTTTGGGTCCAGCGCCTTGAACCCGATGTCGTTGAACGCGTGGATCACCCCGCGCACGTACTCCGGGGAGCAATCCAGCAGATGCGCGATGTCCGGGACGGCCTGGCCCTGCGCCGACATCAGCACCACGATCGCCCGGCGCAGCCTGACCGGATCCCGGGCGGTGCGCCCGATCCGCTGCAATCGCTGCCCTTCGGTCATCGTGACCGGCCGGACGAATACCTCCGGTGGACGGCCCATCGCTACCTCCGAGAACTCGCTCGAAAGCAGCTTGGCAATGGCCCAGCTAAAGATCAATTACACGAACAACGTTCATGGACGCGGCACTAGAGCGCGGAGTGCGGAGCGTCTTGCTGATGTCCGCCAGGCTGGTCGCGTAGGTGGCGCTGCGTCTCGGCTTGGTCGAGTGCCTGGTGCCAGGGAAACGAGTCGAACTTACTGCCTCCAGTACCGGGGGGATGTGGTTAAGACATCAGTCCGACGCTCCGGCTTCGGGACAGCTCACAACAGAGAAGGAGTAGCGTGATGGCACTTGGAGGCCGTCCGATCCCAATCGAGTTCGGGATGGTTTTCCCCGGTGGCGCGTATGCGGCCGGGGGGATCGAGATGGTGCGGGACTTCGACCGGTCCAGCGGGGACCGGGTGGTCCAGCAGAACGACAAGCACACCGGGCTGCCGCTGTGGGTGGTCGAGGTGATCGACGCCGATCCCGAGGCCCGGCAGCGGACGGTGAAGGTCAAGATCGCCGCGCAGGTCCAGCCGGTGCTGCCGCCCCCGGTGGCAGGGTCGCCGTTCATCGCGATCGAGTTCGACGGGCTGACGGTGATGCCGTACCCGGACAGCTCCCGGTGCCAGGGCGGCGGCAAGGATAAGTGCGGCGCGCGGCAGGCGTACTCGCTGAAGGCCACGGGCGTGCGGGCCCCGTCGCGGGGCATCGGCCGTCCGGTGCCGGAGCACACTAAGGATGCGGCGTGAGTGCCGCACGCGGCCCGGCCGCGTTCTTGCGGCTGCGGGTGGGTGCCCGGCATGAGGTGGCGTTCGTGCCGTTCCCGGCCCGGGCCCCGATGTTCGTCATCGGCACCGGGGGCACGGTGGTCTCGCTGACGCTGCCGGAACAGATCGAGGCCGGGCACGTGGACTTCGCCCGCCAGCTCGCCGCCCAGGCGTGGGCCTACGCGGTGGCCGTCGAGCGGCGGTACCGTGGCCTGCCCCCGCTGCCCGAGGGGCCGGTCCCGGACACGCTGACCGCCGAGCCCGAGGCGCTGGGAGACGCCGCGACGGAGCAGCCGGGCCTGATGCCGGTGCCCGGCGGGCGGGAGGTGACGGCATGACCGCCACCTCTGACATCCGGTTCAGCCCGGACGGCACGGCCAGGGTGCAGTCCTACGTCCGGCTGACCGGCAGCACCTACATCCACTGCTGCACCTATCCCGACGCCGCGCCGATCCTGACGATCCAGGACGGCCCGGCCGAGATCACCATCACCAACCCCGGCAAGGGCGAGGTCACCCAGGACGACGTGCGGTTCGGCCGGGCCCTGGCCGAGGCGGTGACCCGGTACGTGACCGAGCTGGAGAAGCTGGCCGCTGGGAATCCCCCGGCTCCGGCAGACGGCGATGAGCCGTCCGGGCGGGCGGCGTGATGGAACGGCTGATGGAGGCGGGGCGGCTGGAGCTGGTATCTCCGGCCGCCCCTGGTGTCTCTCCCGTGTGCACGAAAGAGGTGACCATGCTATGCGCAAGGTAGTGACCGGCGAGGAACTGGCCCAGCTGTACAACCCGGATCCGTTCGCGCTGCCCCGCTGGCGTGGTGGGCGCCGGTCTACCGGACTCCGTTCGGGGTCATCCTTGCTGTGAAGTTCGTTAAGCTGCTCGGCTGGACCGGCCGGATAATCGCCCGGCACCCGCTGGCCGCCAGCGTCCTGGCACTGGGTGCGGTGACCTGGGTCAAGCTCGGCTGGATCACCCTCGTCGCCCTGGTCCTGGCCGCTGCGGTGATCCTGGTCGCCTGGCGGTGGTTCTGGCCGGGCTCGTTTGCCCGGTGGGTGGTCCGTCCGGCCCGGGGCGCGTGGCGGGCCTGGCGGTACCGGCGCCGCTGGGCCGGGGTGATGACCATCGCCGGGGCCGCGCCCTGGTATCAGGGCCGGGTCATTCTACCGGTGCTGGGCAAGGTCACCGCCACCCGGTACACCGACCGGGTACAGGTCCGGCTGGTCTCCGGCCAGTGCGCGGCCGACTTGGCCAAGTGCGCGGAGAACCTGGCGCACGGGTTCGGTGCCATGTTGTGCCGGGTCCGGTCGGCCCGGTCCGGGCGGGTGGTGCTGGAGTTCGTCCGCCGGGACGCCCTGGCCGCCATCGTCCCCGCCCTGCCCATCCCCGGCCGCCCCGACCTCAAGGCGCTGCCGGTCGGTCGGCGCGAGGACGGCCTTCCCTGGCTGGTGCGGCTGCACGGCACGCACGTGCTGATCGCGGGTGCCACCGGGGCGGGCAAGGCCTCGCTGCTGTGGGGCCTGGTCCGGGCCCTGTCCCCGCTGATGCAAGACGGCCTGGTCCGGGTCCTGGCCGCCGACCCCAAGCTGATGGAACTGGCCTACGGCCGGGTCATCTT
>Ga0335069_10006940_pt1 | contig 16398 bp, 26 predicted proteins | sample Lox_Sample_11_FD_206714 | JGI IMG/M metagenome (GOLD analysis project Ga0335069, IMG submission 206714) | Soil microbial communities from Loxahatchee National Wildlife Refuge, Florida, United States - Lox_Sample_1.1 | ecosystem: Environmental > Terrestrial > Soil > Wetlands | place: USA...
GCCTTTCAGCTTGAGAACGATTGAGAGAAGATCCTTCGTGTTGCCCTCGATGTGGGCGACCAGGATCTGATCGAGAAGAGACTCGAACTGCTCGGGCGGATCCGCCACACGAGTCTCATCCTCGAATACCCGTATACCGGGCTCACCTGCGACCGGGGGCGGAACGGCCGTCAACCGACGCTCGTGCAGTGGTGTAGCTTTCACGTCGGCGAGACGTGTCTCCGCATTCTCCTCCGCATTTACGCGATCCCGGAGGTTATACGCGTTGTCGAGGGTAAGCGCCCATGCGTCGAGGATCTTTCCAAGATTGCTACCCGTGAACTTCTTCCCGTTGATCGTGGTCGACTTCTCCTTCAGCAGGTACTGAAGCGACTGGAGAATGTACCGCTCCACCGGAAACACGCCGTCTTCCTTCCACGGCAGGGCCAGACCCAGGCTGCGGTACGTCGCGATAACCCGCGACACGAAGAGCTTCTGGGTATTCAGCCGGTTCGAGCTTCCTCGCGGAGCTCCTCGACCCGACAGCCAGTCCTCGACCCGACTTCGCAGGATCTCGTTTCGGAGCTTGTGATTGGATGTGATGTTACCTTTCACCTTGTTCCTCCTTCTCTTGTTAGCAAGTCGTGAATGCGCGTCGTCCATTCGCCGTACTCCTTGTCGGTCGCAGGCCAATCGGGACGGGATTGTAGTGCCTCAGTGAGTTCCTTCGCCGATGCAGCGGCGGCTCGAACTACCTTCAGTGCTTCCCGTTCGTAATTGCCGAGAACACTCGCAGCCCCGCCGTTGTACGGGTCTAGCAGGCTATCGATGTAGAGAAGTGCCTCTCGGAGATCCATTGCCTACTTTTTCCAGAAAGAGCTGACGCTTGAAGGAATGCCGAGTCCTGTTTTCTTCATGTGAACCTCCTTACTTGATTGCTTCGACGGTTACCTCGACGACCTCGGGATTCCCGAGCTCGGCTGCTGCTGCCTTCTTGATGTAGAGCTGCCCGACGACCACGCCCTCGGGACGCTCCTCCTCACGAAAGACGTGTGTGCCTTTCGTCTCCTTGAACTTCTCGAACAGAAGCTTGAATGCCACTTGCCTCACCTCCTTTACGCGAACTTGACCTTCAGGCCTTGCTTATTGTGCTTTCCGCACCGGCACTCCTTGCCCTTGTCGGGACCCAAGCACTCGCCGCTTGGGGTGCCCCTCATGGCACGACAGTTCTCGTGTCGCTTCGTGTGTCGGTTACCCTTGTTGCCGTCCATCTTCTTGGTCACCGACTTCTTGAACGGCCAGCCTGCCTTGTAGATCTTCACTCCGCCTACCGACGCGCACGTCTCGAACGTGGTCGGCAAGGAGCCGGCGTTGCGCTTCTTGTTGGGACTTCTGAACATCGGCCGTGCAGGCACTCGTTCCTCCTTTCGTCTGTTGCAATTCGATTTCGATTTATCAAATCAAAAGGCGGTCGAGAATGCTAGGTGGATTTTCCGATCCCGCCCTTGAACAAGCTCCCTAGCTGAACCGGCGCAAGTTCAGTGTGTTCCACACAAACGTTGATGTACGTGATGTTTGGGTCCGGAACCCCATCGTGATCAGGATGGAAGGTATTGCTGTGTGTATGACCGTGAATGTTCGTGTGAAAGTCTCCCGCAGGACCAGGAAAGCCTTCAGAAACGGGTCGATGTGTGAAGGCAATTCCGTGTGACACAAACTCCGGCACGATTGTGAATCCTGCTCTCTCGTACAGAGAGGGTTTTCGCTTGTCGTGGTTTCCCATGATGAGGTACTTCTTACCGGGAAGCCTGGAGATCACGGCCGACCACCTTGCGGCATTTCCCTTGCTTCCGAGAAAGACATCCCCTAGGTGGAGAACCTGGTCGTCGTCTCGAATCCGGAAGATCCACTCCGAGAGCATGATCAGCTCGTGATTTGCTGGACGCTGCTGAAAGGCAATGATGTTGTGGTGCCCGAAGTGGGTGTCCGAGATTAGCCATAAGCTATTTCTAACCTTGAGCAAGTAGCTCCTCCAATCCTTCGTCCGTCAGGTCCTCCGTCAGCCAGTAAACGAGTTCCTCCTGCATGATCCGGCAGTGCGCGAGGAGGTGAACCTCCATCATCGGAGTGTGCACTAGCTCGCCGCACTTCTCGCACGGCACTCGCATCGAGCGCAGGAGATCACTCATCCAAACTTCTTCACGGTTCCGTCTGGCCAGAAGATCGTGACCGGCTTCTTGCGGTACTCCGCATATCGGATCGTCGCCCAAGTTCCGGAGCGGATCGGCGTCCACGTTCCGTCCTCGCGCCGAGTATTCATCTGTTTAGGCGTTGCCCAGAGCTCGTCCGTCTCGTCCACGATGTCGTGATTGCGGTCGATGAAGTACTTCTCCTCAAGAACATCTGTTGGATGACAGTGTCCTCGCTTCCAAACGTGACCCGAGTATGTCACGCCTGGGTGACCGATGATCTTGCAGGTTCCTACCTCAAACAGGAAAATGCCTCGAAGCATTTCATCAAACTGCTCGTCAGCCCCTTCGCACATTCCGTGATGAAAGACAAGATCTGTCTTCTCGTTTACTTGGCACAACCGACTATGAACAGCGTTTACCTGCGCGTCGGTCATCCCTTCAGCCGTTCCGGTAAACCCAATCTTCCTCATGCGATTCCCTCCTTCCTAGCCTTCCACTCGAGATCCCCAGTCGGGCCGTAGAGCTCGATCTCGAGAAGCACCTTTACGCGAACTTGACCTTCAGGCCTTGCTTATTGTGCTTTCCGCACCGGCACTCCTTGCCCTTGTCGGGACCCAAGCACTCGCCGCTTGGGGTGCCCCTCATGGCACGAGCAATCTCCTTAGGCGTCGAATCCCGCCAGCCGTCCCAGTCGAGTGGGCACGCATCGAACGAAAAGGCGCAGTCGGGATAGTCCCAAAGCCGGATCTCTTGGTTCGGCCATCCGTAGCTCCCGTCCGCCCGTGGGTTCTGGGGTGTTGAATCGTCCCGGCTTCGCGCCTCATCCCGCTGCTCGGTGAGTTCCTTCACCCGCGCCTCCGCCGCCATCAGGGCGTCACGGAGATCGCGTACGAGCGGGACGACGTTTACCGTTGGGATCGAGCGTCCCTGCCGCCACGCATCGGTGTAGAGAGTCGCGTCCTTGATGAGTTTTGTGGTGTCAGTCACGCACATGTAACTCCACTTCAGGATCGTCTCCGAACCTGTCTGCCACTCCTCGATTCCTCCGTCACAGTCGAGCTGATAGCGTCGTTGGCTAGGCTTGATCCTCCGACGGAGAACATAGTCCTCTCGATCTCGTGAGGGATTCAGCGCCCGAAGATCTGCGATTCTCTTCTTGGCCCAGGCAAGTGTTCCTGTCACACCCCCGTAGCAAGGATAGAACTCCTGGTCTTGGTACCACTTTAGGAAGACCCCGTACTCGTAGGCGTCGTCCGCCTGGCAGCAGGTGCTTCCTGCACTCCACTTACAGCTTCCGTCACACATCGTTCCTCCTTTCCACCTCGTTTTGACCACTTCGATTTTTGGCCACAACAAATTGTAATTGCAACAAGACGGGAATGTAGGGTGGAACTTCCCTCCGCCGATTCGATTTTTCGATTTTGATTGACGGACGCGCGTGCGCGCGATCGCGCGTTGCGTAAGGGATGCTATGTACCTCACGGGCTGAATGTACCTCACGGGCTGAATGTACCTCACGGGCTGAATGTACCTCACGGGCTGAATGTACCTCACGGGCTGAAGAACACCGAAGGCTCCGTGAGGAGCCTTCGGTGTTTACCGCCGAGATGTGCAGTCATCCGCGGAATGTTGCGGGCTTGGCAGGACTGCTCCTGTCTTAGCCGTCACCACAGAAACGAAGAAGGTTTCTCATGGCTCGCAACTTCGGAGAGGGGGAGGTGAAGCCCTCTCTTCCTACTTGTGCATTGTATCATAGCAGTGAACTTCGTGCAACTCCTCTTCGTCCGTCCTTCTTACCCGAACAGATGTTGCATCGAGTAACACAGGTATCGGGATCAAACGGATCCTCGGCCTGCATTACTCCTCCCTCATTCGCGTGGTCACAGGATAGAAGCCGATTGAAGTTCCTGAAGTCATAGAGGCCGCAATCGACACAAGTCCAGTCATCTCTCTCAAAGACAAGTCGCCTGCATGCCTTCCATCGAGGATCTGCATAAATCATTCTTCGCGGATGATTCGCCCGTCTTTGCGCCTCAGCCTCAGAAACTAGGTTGCGGTGTTTGTTACAGCCTCTTGACGACTTGGGTATTAATTCGTCACATCCTGGAAATGGGCACGTCTTCTCAGACTGAAGACCTCGGGCTCGAGACGTTCCTGAAGGACCGAAGTTTAGGTTACCTCCCATGTTCTAATTCTAGCTACTAGAAAATCAGCAACATTTTCAGGCCCAACATTTTCAGCCGCCTAGAAAAATCAGGGGCCCGACATTTCTGCCAGGCCCCTTGTTTTTCCGTGCCTGATTTTTTGAGGGTGGCTCGGAAAACTGAGCGGAGATCGGAAAAACGCCCGGAAGGAGGAAGACCAGACGCAGGCTAAACCTGAACCGTTTTACACTCCGCTCTTAAGCTTCTCTGGTACTATAACAAATCTTCACGTAGTCGTGCAAATCCTTCTCGCTGTGCTGCCTGAACCTGCGCGAGAGGAAGATCGAGAAAATCAGCCACCTCCTGGATCGTGAGCTCCTCCCCGGTTCCGATCCCGTACCTAAGCTCGAGTACGTGTCGCTGGAGATCCGTAAGCTTTTCAAGCGCCTGAGCCACGTGACGAAAGTCCTCCGAGATGTTGTCAAACGGATCCTCTGCATGGGGATCGGCTAGCATATCGAAGAGCGTCTGCTCAGTCGTAAACTGATCTCTGTCGAGACTCGAAACAACCTCAGCGGCCTTCAGCGCCTGAATTACTTGAAGAACAGTGCACTCCAATCTTTGTGCAAGTTCCTCAGTTGAGAGATCGGGATCGTCTCTAAGAAGAGACTCAATTCTGAGTCGTCGAGTTGATACCTGATTTGGTACCCGGATCGTCTTCCCCTCCGAAGAAACCGACCGCTGAATCGCTTGACGGATCCACCATGAGGCGTAGGTAGAAAACTTGTACCCTCGTCCCGGATCAAACTTGCGAGTTGCTCGATCGAGTCCAACAATTCCTGCCTGGATGAGGTCTCCGAAGGGAAGTCCTCGACCTGTAAAGTTACGCGCAATTGACACCACCAATCTCATGTTATGCATGAGGAGAGTATGACGAGCGCCGTCATCCCCCTCATGCCACCTGCGAGCTAGCTCCTGCTCCTCATACGCACTGAGAAGACGATGCCCTGCCACCTGGTCTAAAAATCGGGTTAGTCCTTCATCAGCTTCATACGATGCCACCGTTCCAGTGTATCAGGAGGCACGAACATGTGTTCTACTTCGTGAAGGGCGTAGTCGTGGGCTCGACCCAGTAGACGAACACGTCAGCACCGGTCGTTGTTTTACCGGTCATGCGCGCCTTATTCTCGAACACGAGGTCGTTGAGAACCTTCGCGGTGTAGCTGTAGCTCGCTCCGGTTTCCTCAGCGATCTCGACCTTCGTTCCGTTACCTCCGTCCTGCAGGTACTTCAGAATCACGTCTCTCGTCGTCATGTCAACCTCCTTTTAGAAAGAATCGGGGATAGCGATCCTCGGTTCACCGGGACTTAGACAGGCTGCCATTCCCAGACTATTACCTTCGACACCCTCCCTAGCCTGCTTCCGTGGTGTCTTCCGACCGCTATCCCCTATTGCAACAACCAAATCGTATTTGATGCGGGTTCCTGTGTCAAATCACGGGTGTCCCGTGAAGTCGATGATCAACGGAATTAACTTCTTACACTCCTCGCACCATTTCTCGCTACCGGAGATTCCCCACTTCCGAACCTCGGGTTTTTCATGTTCCTTGCACTTCTTGTAGTTCACTATGGGATCCAATCTGTTGGGGGTGTGGTGTCGGTATCGGGGAGTTCATACCCCGGGATGAGCCAGGCGCGAAGACCGATGAAGGTACCGGGCGGGGTCACGGAGGGGCCTAGCTCGAGCTTGCCGTGTCGCTCCTCGAAGTAGTCCTTCATGGCACGCGATCCTCCAGGTAGCTGGATGTCGACGTTGCGGGTCTGAAGAAGACCCACGAGCTGCTGGAACCTAGCCCAGGTACCTCGGCCCTCAGGATCGGCCCACACCACGCGGTGGTGGTCGTTGTCACTCATTGACATCCCTGCGAGAAGCGCCTGGTCGTAGACGTTCTCTACGTCGTCATCACTTAGGGCCGTGAGCTTTGAGAGATCAACCTCAGGCGCAACGGTTGGCACGGTCAGATCTCCGTGAGAGGCATCCTCTAGGAAGAGCCTGAGAGTGTCCCAGCCCCACGTAAGTAGGTTGAGGTTGTACTGTACCCTGTCACTAACCGTCGTATCGAGAACCGGCAAGTCAAGAGTCGTAGTTGCTAGCCAGTTGTGAAGCATCTGGCCGAAGAGTTCGAGGGGTTCGTCCTGAATCCTCCAAAGCTCCTCATTCTTTTGAGCATCTCTTGACGGTCGAATGTTGATCGTGCGCTGGAGTTCTCGATCGAGCATGAAGGTGTCCTCACCTGCGACGACGGTAGGAGCAGTTAGCTTGTAGACGGATGACGAGAGGTCAGCCTGACCGCGCTCTGCCGTACCTCGCGTGTAGAGAACGGGAATTGCACCTTGAAATGCCTCACGGGTGTCCTTCCTCGACATGCGCGTCCACTCATCAACAAAGATCGGAAGTGATGTCGTTGATGACAGTGTTCGTAGCAGGATGAAGGGGGTCACCGCACCTAGGTCGATCTCGATCTTCGAACCCATCATTCTAAGTGCGAGCCGAGCGAGAGTACTTTTTCCTACACCTGAGCTGCCACCGATGAAGAGGATCGGAAACTGAACCACCTCAGGCCTTCGCGCTGCCGCGATCATCCACGCTAGGAGAGGCTGCATGACCCCAGGCTCGGAAAGACTCAGGAAGTCCCTAAACCACTCCCACCTGAACTTACCTTCAGCAGGAAGGTAAACCCTATCACTTACGTCTGACACGAAGATACTTGGCACATAGCGCCAGGGCATCTTACCTAGGTATCCGTCCGGAAATGCAACTGAAGGACCTGTAAACTCGTACTCCTTCGGAGGGGCCTGAAGACCAACCTGGTCTGTTTGGTAAACTTCGGGTAGAACGCATCCGCGCCAAAGTACGTGATCGTTGATTCGCTGAGCATCGTCCTCCCTACCTGTAAAGGTGATGCCGTGTCTAGTACACCAGCGTCGAAGCTCCCTCATACCCGACATGTCTGCCAACCTAATGACAGTCTTCTTTTTGGTACCTCGGTAGTGAAGCACAACGTCAAATCCCGGGTCGCCTCCCGTGAGCTGAGCTACTGGTTCGATGAACCAGTGCGTAACCTGTCGCTCATCCCCGTCCTTGCCCTGTCGCCAGTACCCGGACTTATTCTTGGGAACCTGGATGATCTCAGGTGCCGGAAGTGGAGTGCGGGCTGATGACAGCAGGTGCCTAATAGACGGACGCGCGTCGCGTAGGTCCCTTCCTAAGGGAAGCATGCAGACCTTAACGTTTGTGCCCTTCAGTGCATCAAGCCATTTCCAGGTAGCCTCAATCCCTACCGGGTCAGGATCGAGGGCGAGGTAGATTGTTTCAGCACGCTTTACGAGCTGAACCCAGGAGTCCTCAATTGCTGCGTTAGCCCCCGAGGGGAGCGCGAACACGTCGATGTTTACGCCCTCTTCTCTCGCACAGTACCCTGCAAAGACCGCGTCCGATTCACCCTCGAGGATAAGTACCTCACGATGATGACGGCCGTGCCATGTTCCGTAGAGGTTGCTAAAGTCGGATCCCGGAAGTGAGGTCTTGCCTCCGTCAGGCCAGCGCACCCTGCACGCTACGAGCTGGTTGTCTCCGTTCCAGTGTGGAATCATGATCTCACCCGTAGGTGAGAAACCCCAACCCCACACGTCTCGCAGGTAACGATCCCACTTCACGCAGAGGGGATAGTCATCCACGGGCGCAAAACCCACACGTGCTGCCATAATTCCTGGGTGGCTATCTGACGCTGCGTTTAGCCTAGCCTCGTGCACCTCAGCTTCCCAGTCACTAGGGCCGACTGTACTCTTCACCGGAGGTGCAGGTGCGACCCAGCCCTCAGGCATCTCGGCCAGGTATACCCGAGCCTGCTCCAATGCCTCAGGAAAGGTGATATTGAGAAGTCGCTGGAGTAGGTCATACACGTCTCCACTAAGTCCGCACGGGTAGCAGTTCCAGCGCTGAACTCCGTCATCTGCAACGAAGAGACCAAAAGACGGGTTGGAGTCTTCATGAAACGGACAGTGTCCGTTCTTGGAAGTTGTTACGTCCAGTCCAAGACGGGCGCAAACGTAGGCTAGAGGCAGTGCTGAACGCACCTCAACCTTGTCTGGAATGTAGTCGGGCACCTCACTCAAGTTTAGATCATCCTCCTTATTTGTGTGCCAGATACGGTATCACAAACACCCACGACCTGCAACTTAAGTTCAAGAAAAACCTACGAAAGCGGACTTTCTTTTCTAGAACCTTGCCTAGAACCCTAGATTCTAAACTTATAAACTTATAGATAGATAGATATAGATATATATAGAAGTAAGATCGCGTTTAGCAAGGGTTAGGTACTCCTAGCGAAGTTTTGAACTTAGAACTTCATCCCTGATAGAATCACTACATGGCTTGCGCCCGCTGCTCCGATTGCGGAATCTCATTCCCCTCTGGGACGCAAAAATGCTTGGGCTGCGGAGGAAAGTTAGACCGAATCGACAACGCAAGCCCACAGGCTGACTTTCGTCGAGTCGCCGAGCAGGTACGAGAAGGAAGAGAGGAGGCCGAGCGGGTTGCTGAGCTAATTCCTAGCTTCAAAGCCAAGGTCATTCATCGTAACGGCCAGTACTTTACATCCTCGTGGGACATCAACCAAAACGGCTATCACTCGCAGCTTCTTCCTGATACAATCATTCGAATTGGCTACCAGTTCTTTGAAGTAGGGGGGTACAGTGCCAATCGTCGTGAGTACTGGCTACTTCTTGTCGGAGAGGAGATTGAGGAAGATTCAGCAGCACCAGCGGTCAATTGAGGTAGGAGACTGCCCGGAGTGCGGAGGAACCGTCAAGACCGCTCGAAACGGGGACTGGCGCTGTACCGCGTATGACGTAGTGGAAGGCGCTAAGATTCTGGTGTGCGGAGCATCAGGAGTAACGATTGGAGACGACCTTTGTGTAACGAAGGGAAGCAACGGAATCTGGAAGGAGCTGATCACTAGTGACAGCAACTAACACGGCAAACGAGCAGCACGGCTACAAGGTCATCGTTCTCGAGGAGGGTGAGGCTGCTCCTCAGGGGTACGTGATTGAGAAGGTTGTAGCAACCGACAGGCGAAAGACCCCAACCGAGTACACGGTCATCGTTCGTCCGGTCGATGCACGAGACATTCCGATCTTTCCGTACGTGCCCTCGAATCCTTCTCCTCCCGTCAACCCTCCGTACGGCCCACAGCCCCATCCCTGGACCCAGACGTGGTGCGGTGTAGGAGGCGGAGGAAGCACGCGTGCTACAGACCCTCACACACAGGTGTGGAATATTGTTATCTAGGACTAAGCCTAAGACTGCGCCGGTAATTCTTCCCAAGCTCGACTGGGTTCCGACTGAGGCGAAGAACTCACGAGGAGGTCAGAAGGTTAAGCTGATCATTCCTCACGTTTGGGGCGTCAAGTATACCAATGAGAAGGCTGAGGCGCTCTCGTACAAAGGCGTCATCAGCCACTTTGAAGATCCGGCAAATGACGCTAGCGCGCACATCGTCTACCCAGGCTCAGCCGTACCCGGAAAGGCTACCCAGATGGTACGCTTCTCGGAGGCTGCTTGGACCGAGGCCGCGTACAACTCAAAGGGCATCTCAATCGAGAGCGCGGACGCGATCTGGCAGGGACACGACCCGGCAGGTTTTCATCAGCTTGCGCGTATGGTCGCGGGACTGCTTCACTATAACCAGTTACCGTGCAGGTGGTCAACGGAGTCAGGTTTCTGCAGGCACGGTGACCTAGGAAGTGCGGGTGGAGGACACACCGTTTGTCCTACGGGAAACATGGAGTTATGGAAGTCCTTCGCGGCACTTGTTGAGTTTGAGTATCACCACGGCGGCTTTCGCCCGTCGTGGGGAATCACCTAGCCCCACGACGGGCTAGTCCGCGATGAGATAGCAGGGAATGTCACCCTCAATCGCGTCGTACCGACGATTGAGCATCGACACGTTCCACACATCTCCTACCGGTTTGTTACCCGAGTAGTAGAGCTTGTAGGCTCCTCGAGCCTCGTGAATGTGACCCGTGAAGGTCACTCGAGGATGGATACGCTCGAGTATGTCACACAGCGCGCGAGAGCCTACGTGCTCACCCTCCTCGGTCATGTCACCGTATCCGAACGGAGGTCCGTGCGTCACGACAACATCTACACCTACAGGAATTGTGTTGTAGATCCTGTAGAGGGCTGAGTCCTCATCCATGAAGGCCCAGCTTCCGTACTGATTTGACATAGGGGTTCCCCAGAACAGCAGGTCGTCAACGTACGCGTACTCATTACACAGGTACGTCCACGCCAGCTCATACCCGATGTCAGGGTTCGACTCCAGGATGAAGTCATGGTTACCCGCAACACCTACGATCTTGCGTGCAGGCTGAGCTGCGAGCCACGGATTGAACATGTTCCACAGCCAGTCAAGTTGGCCGCTAGGAGCGTGGCTCGAGAGCGGGCAGATGTCGCCCGCAATCACGAGCACGTCACACTTCGGAACCTTATCCGGCAGGAAGCCGTGCAGGTCCGAGATTGCACAGATTTTCATAGTCCTCCTCTCTATAAGAGGCCGCACTCAGCGGCGGTGTTTGGCCAGGGGTACCAACCGTATTCTTGCCAGAGCAGATAGGCCCTGTAGATCTGTTCACGAGGCGTTGCCTTATAGGGCCAACCTTGACCTCCGACCGATCCCCACGTCTTGAGATCAAACTGCATCCCTCCGTAGTACCTAGAGGGCTTGCCGTCCCAAGTACGGCCTGGGTTGTCCCAAGCCGCTTCCTTGCTGTGAACGCAAAGAGCCCCGCGTAGCCAGTCCTTAGGCGCGTGCCATGTGTCAGGAACGCTCGCGGGGTAGGTTGTTGCAGCCCGCACAAGATGCGGACCTAGAAAGAACCAAAGAGCAACGAGTAAGAATGCGATCCAACTTCTAATCTCACCTTTCCTTTCCTAGCTTACGTCTGCCTCGCCAGAGTTCGGCGGCTTTCTTTCGTTTATTCTAGCCCTGAAAGGAAGTCACAGAGCTGACAGGTAGGAAGTCCACAGTCAGGACACATCCCCTCTATGGGTTCAGAGAAAGCGTGCATCCGCTCGGTCACAAGCGGAATCTTGTACCCGCACAAGGCATGTGTCTCGTCGTTGGACATTACGTGGCAGTAGTACTCACCGACGTCACTGATCGTATCGGTTGCTTCAGTGCTTGGACTGGAAACGTTCGTGATCACTTAGATGCCTTTCTATCGCTTCTGATGCCTTTGCAAACGCGTTACCTGCGTCGATTAGCTTATCAAAAACGTCCGTCGGAAGATCCTTCCAGTCCTCACCGTCCATCATCCTGCCAAGTCGAACGGAGAAGTCATGACATAGCTCATTCCACTCGTAAAGCACATCTGATGTGAAAGCACCCACTCCAACCCCCTTTGTTGTTTTGAATTGTTGTTTTGTTGCATTACAAATCGTAATTGGCCCGAGTCAAGATTGCAACGCTACTCATTACCGATCCTCTAGCCATGACCGGGCTGCTTCGACGTTGCCGGGATCTTCTTCTCCAAGCGCATCATCAATTACAATCTGCGAACAGATGAGCCAATCCACCAGCTTCGGCATCTTACTGAACTGAGGGTGCATCGCATCAGGCATCGGGCCTCGCACAACCTGTAACACCTCGGTGAGTTCCTTCACCTGCGCCTTCAGGGCGTCACGCTCGGCTTCAAGATCCTGGATGATGCGGATGAGTGGCTGCTCGCTGCGGTCATTCATCGGTGATCGCCCCCGCCCGGGCAGTTCGCAACCGCTCTTCCAACCAATCCGTGTTCATCATCGCCTGCCGCGAACGAATACGCAGTGGATGGTCGAACGGATAGGAGAGGCCCAGTTCGTTGATGTTTCGTTGGAGTTCCTCGCGAATCAGACGCCACGCGCGCTGCTCCTCCACGAGATCCGATGGCCGGTCACTCATCGGTGATCGCCCCCGTCACGGTGCGAGCAACTTCTACGATCTTGGACTCATCCCAGCCGAGGACTTCGCGCAGCGCGTCTGGTGGAGCGCATCCGCATCGGTCTTTGTGATCGTAGTTCTCGTAGAGCCACACCGCGATTGCTTCGGTGAGTTCCTCCACCCGCGCCGCGTCCTCAGCAAGCGCAGTCTTCACCCGGTCGATCAGCTCGCACTTCACCCCGCTGCTCTTCGCGCGCTCCAGTTCCTCGATGAGTCTCTGCGTCCGGTCACTCATCGGTGATCACCCCCGCCGTACCGGAAAAAGATCAACAAAAAGATCGCAATGAGCAGCCCGGCAATAACGCCTACAGCAAATACCTGTCCGGTCGCAAGGCGAATTATCACGCTACTCATCGCTGATCCTCAACCGATCAAGTTCGCGCAGACGAACGATGTCGCGGGCGAGGTTCATCGCGGATATGCCGTCCATGCCGTCGGCACCGAGACAGCGCCATTCGCGGCGGTCACTCATCTGTGATCGCCCCCGCCCCGAAGTTCGTCGTCCGCACAACGAGAACGAGAACCGCAACGATCAACGATAGAGCGAGCGCTTCCCTCGATCTCTCGCAGCGCCTCGGTGAGTTCCTTCACCCGCGCCTCCAACTCGTCTTCGCGCGCACGAGCTAGGTCGCGCTGTTTCTGCATCGTGTAGAGCGCGTCAGTTCTCTCGCTCACCCGCGCCTCCGCCGCCATCAGGGCGTCACGGAGATCGCGTACGAGCGGGACGACGTTTACCGTTGGGATCGAGCGTCCCTGCCGCCACGCATCGGCGGTGTAGAGAGTCGCGTCCTTGATGAGTTTGGTGGTGTTTCGCCATTCCGTAACTTCGTTCATAGGTCCTCCTTTGATTTTGTTTCGATTATTGCAATAGGCGGTCGGGTTTGCAAACCTGATACACTAATCCAAACACGAGGAGGCAGGATTGCTGATTGTCATCGAGGGAGTGGATCGAACCGGCAAGAGTACGCTGGCCCGACGAATCGCGGAGAGGATCGGGGCCGAGGTCATTCACGCCGGAGTTCCTACCAAGGGTAGCATCGAGGAGTACGAGACCGCACTTAACGGATATGATCCTCGAGAGGAGGAGCACCTCGTTCTTGATCGCTGGCACGTAGGCGAGTACGTCTGGCCTGAGATCTTCGGCCGCGAATCTGACTTTGATCTTGCTACACGTAGGCACGTGGAGATGTTCATGTCCTCACGCGGGGCTACGGTCGTTTACGGTGATCGCGACCGCGAGAAACTAAAGAAGGAGCTTGTGCTTCATAATGAGCCGCTTGCACCTGAGGACTTGGAGCGAGCGAGTGGGCTCTTTGCACAGGCGCGTACCTTCAAGGCCGAGTACGTTGATGTTTGGGACTACGACTACGACGGAGAGGACAAGATTGTTAACATCATCCGAGAGGCGCAGGTTGCGGCGTGGCGAGTTGGGCATCTATGGAACGAGTGGGGTCCCGCCTGGGTGGGTCGCCCGAACGGTAATCGTGTTCTTCTTGTGGGTGACCAGCAAGGTCCTGAGCACCCAGGCCGAAATCCGCCCTACCGCGTCCCGTTTGCACCTTACCGAGGAACTTCTGGTCACTATCTCCTGTCTGCGCTCGAGTCTTGGCGGAAGACGGCAATCGTAAATGCACACGATCGAGACACCGGTCAGGAGTATGACCTAGAGATGGGTTGGAAGGTCCTCGGGTGTCCGCTGATCGTGGCGCTAGGTGAGCTAGCGGCGAGGGCGGTCGAGGGTCAGGGTCTTCCGTACAAGAAGGTTCCTCATCCTCAGTACTGGCGGCGCTTTAACTATGCTAACCTGACGGACTACACCTCACTTCTAGAGAAGGGAAAGGAAGCACTTGTTTAACGCATACGGCGACACGATCTTCAGCCTTAATCTCGGCACAGACTACCCCGACATTCTTCGGCACGTGATGACACTCGGCAACACCGTTCCGTCAAGAATCGGAGAGACCAAGGAGATGCTTGACCTTCGACTTGAACTAGCTAACCCGCTGAACTGCATCGTGGGGCGTAAGGGTTTCTCCAAGCAATTCATGCATGAGGAGATCCTCCAGCTTCTTGCGGGTAAGTACATACAGAAGCGCTTGGCAGCAATTACGCCTAAAGCTGCCGAGTTGATCACACAGGCTACAGCCTACGGGCCGAGAACGCACAACCAGCTCCAGTTTGTGGCTGAGGAACTCGAGAAGAATCCTAACTCGCGTCGAGCGGTGGTTTACGTGGGTCGGCACGACGACTTGACGTGGTCTGACTCCGTTACTCGCGCGGGCGAGATGCCGTGTACGTGTATCTGGCAATTCCACCTTCGTAACAAGATTCTTGACATGGCGGTGTACATGAGGTCGTGGGATCTCGTGTGGGGTCTGTGCTATGACATTCCGTCGTTCGTGGCTGTGCAGATGATGCTTGCCAAGCACCTGGACGTAGAAGTGGGCAGGTACGTTCACACGGCAGGATCCGGTCATATTTACCAACATCACTACGACCTAGAGGCCTGGCCGACGGATGATTTCCTGAACCTAGACTACCTCATCAAGGATTCAGTTCAGGCAACACAGGCGCATGCCAACCGACTCCTTACACAGACCGGTCATAGTCCGTATTAACTGGTGAAATAGAGTCCAACTTCTCCAAGAAATTGCTAGAATATTCGTATATAGTCCGACTAATTCCAATTAGTAGTATCATGCGGATGTGGAGAAATGAACTAAAAAATGGCTAGTTTGCAGGGGAAAAATCCCAAACGAAAAGTACTTCTAGTAGGTGAAGAACAAAGTAGTACCCTATTAGAGACTGAAAAGGGCGGAAAACAGCACGCTGCGCGGCCGCTTCCGGAGGTACTTGAGCATGATGAAGCTGAGGCTTTGCTGAGCGCGCCTAACACTTCAACCATCACTGGGCTACGAAATCGGTGTATGTTAGAGATGATGTACCACGCGGGGTTACGGGTAAGTGAGGTATGCAACCTCGAACGGGGACATGTAGATCTAAAAAACGGACGAGTCAGGGTTAAGATGGGCAAGGGACGCGTTGACCGAAACTTAATCGTTAGCGACAGCTTTCTTGATCGTCTTCGCCAGTGGGAAACTCGCAAAAAGAAAGAAACTGCAGGTAGTGAATTCTTCTTCTGCACGATTGCAGGAGGAAAAGTCAGTGTTAACTATGTTGAGAAGATGATCAAACGTGCTGCCAAACGAGCCGGAATTGAGAAACGGGTTCATCCGCATATGCTGCGGCATACTTGTGCTACTGAGCTTGTTGAAGAAGGCATTGATCTTCACGTCATCCAAGATATCTTAGGTCACGCAGACCTCTCAACCACTGAGATTTACCTTCATGTACGACCTGAGCAAGTAGAAACAGCTCTTAAGAACAGGAGAAAAGGAAAATGAGGGATGATTTCGTACCAGGCTACGAAGAAAACTGTTTCTACATCTACGCTCTTGTTTGTGCTGTAACCGGTGAACGATGTTACGTAGGCTACACGGAAAATCCTTGGGGCCGTCTTGGTCAGCATAGATCAGCGGCCAGAAGTGGGAAAAATCTTCCGCTATATGACTGGATTAGATCCCTTAGCGGATACGGTGTTGAGATAGAAATTCTTGAGAAGGTTGAAACAACAGATGAAGCAAGAAATCGTGAGGTTTGGTGGTATGACAAACTTCGACTTCATGGATCAGAGTTACTGAACGCGGCTCGACCTAACGGACGCAATCTACTAAAGGTATGAATGCTGAAGAAAGACTCGGTCTGCGCATCCTCATCTCAGAGGCACGCAAGATCCAGGTTCGCCAGGAGCTTGAGCGAGCTGGTTTTCACTTTTGCTCGGGCTGCGGATGTGGAGTTGATGATCGCACCGTAGGTTGCAAGAGGTGCAAGGAACGCCATTTCAAACGACGTAACAGAGCCAACAAGACGGATCGTAGGCGCGATGCGCCAGAATACCTGATACACTAGAACATCCAAGGAGGATATGTGGGATTTATGGCGCCGTTACCGCCATCATCTGAAGAAAGAGAGCAAATGGCA
>Ga0335069_10006941_pt1 | contig 16398 bp, 14 predicted proteins | sample Lox_Sample_11_FD_206714 | JGI IMG/M metagenome (GOLD analysis project Ga0335069, IMG submission 206714) | Soil microbial communities from Loxahatchee National Wildlife Refuge, Florida, United States - Lox_Sample_1.1 | ecosystem: Environmental > Terrestrial > Soil > Wetlands | place: USA...
AAGAACACCGGCAAGAAGCCGCGTAAGCTGCGCACCTTCAGCTATGTCGAGTTCAGCTTTGGCGATACGCTCGCCGACCAGCTCAATCTCGATTGGTGCCAACACATTCTCGAGGCGAGGTACCGAGACGGGATCATCACGTCGAAGACGCGCTTTGCGCCCACCACCAATTTCTTCGGCTCCAGTGTCAAGCCGGTTGGTTTCGATACCGACCGAGAGTCGTTTGTCGGCCGTTGGCGCGACCTCGCGAATCCCGAGGTGGTGGAGCGAGGCAAGCCGAGCGACGAGCAAGCGCCCCGGGGCAACAACATCGGGTCGCTGTGCCACAGCGTGACCCTGGCGCCCGGGCAAGCGAAAGAAATCGTCTTCGTCATGGGGGTGACGGATCAGCCCGAGCGCATTCCCGACGTGGTGGCGCGCTTTGGCGATCCCAAGCAGGTGACGGCCGCGTTCGCCGATTTGCACAAGGATTGGGACGACTACCTCGGTCACTTCACCGTCGACACGCCCGATCCAGTGGTCAACGCCATGTTGAACGTCTGGAATCCCATCCAGTGCCGCACCACTTTGTTCTGGTCGCGCTTCGTGTCGGCCTACGAAACCGGCACTGGACGCGGTATGGGCACGCGCGATTCGGCGCAAGACACCCTAGGCACCGTGCACAACGCGTCCGAACGGGTGCGCGCGACCCTGTCCATGCTCTGGCACCTGCAGCACCAAGACGGGCACACCTGGCACCAGGTTCTGCCGCTGACCGGCGAAGGGGGACCGGGGTTGGCCGCGGAATTTCCGGCGTGGCCGCAGTGGTTCTGTGACGATCACCTGTGGTTGATCCTGGCGGTGTGCGCCTACTTGCGCGAGACCGGGGATTTCGCCTATCTCGAGCAGAAGATCGATTACTGGGACGGCGGCGCCGATAGTGTGTGGAATCACGTGCTGCGCGCGCTCGAGTTCACCCTGCAGCACCGTGGTCCGCATGGCCTGCCCCGCATGGGATTTGCCGACTGGGACGATACCCTGAACCTGGATCGCGGCAGCGGCAAGGCCGAGAGCGTTTGGTGTGGTCAGCAGCTCTGTCGCGTCTTGCTCGATCTGGCCGCGTTGTCGGATCACTTGCACAAGGCCGACGAGGCGAAGCGCTTCCGTGCCCTGCAGGCCGAGGTGGCGGGTATCATCAACGCCGTGGCCTGGGACGGTGACTGGTACGTCCGGGCCTTTGACGACGAGGGGAAACCGATCGGGACAAAGAGCGAGACCTACCAACGGATCGCGCTCAACACGCAGACCTGGGCCGTGATCGGCGACGTGGCCCCGCGCGATCGCGCGCAACGCGCGCTCGAACAAGCGCACGACAAGCTCAACAGCAAGTTCGGCCTGGCGTTGCTGTGGCCGGCCTACAGCCAGGGCGAGGATCGCGTGCGCGGAACCGCGACCTATCCGCCGGGCGCCAAGGAGAACGGCGGCATCTTCTGCCACGCCAATACCTGGGCCATCATGGCCGCGGCCAAGCTGGGCATGGCCGAACGGGCGATGGAGTATTACCAGCAACTCACCCTGTTGGCGCGCCGGGATGTCGACGTCATGAAGGTCGAGCCCTACGTCTATTGCGGCAACGTCACCGGCCCCGAGCACAAGCAATTCGGATACGGACGCAATGCCTGGCTCACCGGCACAGCCGCGTGGACCTACGTGGCGGGGACCCAGTGGATCCTGGGCATTCGGCCGACCTACCAAGGGCTGATGATTGCGCCGTGCATTCCCGAGAAGTGGAAAGGGTTCAAAGCGACGCGCGTGTTCCGGGGCGTGCGCTACCTGATCACGGTAAAGCGGGTGGGCAGTGGGCAAGCGGTCCATTTGACCGTCGACGGGAAGCACGTGGCGGGCTCGGTGGTGCCGCTGCCGGCCGCGGGAACCAAGGAGGTCAAGGTCGAGGTGAAATTGGGGCAGGGGACGCCGTGATGATTGCGGTCAGCGCCGGGCGGCCGGCCTGAAAACCGCGACGACGGGCTGGCCATGGACCCGCATGATACGCCGGGGACGGTGAGCATTCCGATCGAGGGAACGCTGGACTTGCACACCTTCGCCCCGGCCGAGGTGGACGAGCTGGTGCCCGAGTATCTGCGCGAATGCCGGGCGGCCGGCCTGCTGCAGGTGCGCATCGTGCACGGCAAGGGCATGGGCGCGTTGCGCCGCAAGGTCCACGCCCTGCTCGCTCGCATGCCCGAGGTGGCAGGTTTCTCGCTCGCCGACGCCGGCGCGGGCGGCTGGGGCGCCACGCTGGTTAACCTGCGGCCGCCGTAGCGCTCGATGAAAACCAAATCCAGCTTCTACGGACAAGTGGTGGGGTGCTTCAGGGTCGGCGTCGCCCGAACGGGTTTCGCATCGTTGGGGAGGCTGATCGCGATGGACAACGGCGCGATTCCGTCGCAGGTCCCGCAGGGCTCGACAACCGAGTACGCCACGCTCACGTGGTCGCCGCAATCGAAGACCGAATCGACGGATATTGGCCAGTCACATCCCTCGAACGGATCGGTCAGTATGACGACCTCTGAGCGCGAGTCCTTCTGCCATCCGTCGCAGTCTGGATGGGCCTTCCTGGTTGCCGTCGCGCAGGCTTCGTCGCGGTAGACCACCGCTCCCTGATCGTCCGACTTGCACTCAGGCAATGATGGGTCCACTGGACAGTATCGCGATCCGTTGAATGAGCTGTCGCCTCCGGAGTATGCGAGCGGCTGGCAACCCGGCCCGTCCGGCGATCCCGATACGTCTGGGCCAGCATCGGCATCGCCGTTTCCATCGGCCGAAATCGTCACGACTTCGAGGTAGAGGAAAGGACTTGATTGGCCATTGACATCCACAATGACAATGGAGCGGAGATACCCGACTACGTGAACCTGTTGGCCCAGGTAGGGGGCGAGATCGGGGCTTGCGTAGAGCTGAATGAAGGGTCTCGGAGCACTGGTCGCGTATCCGGGCAGGTCGCCACCATCCTGCAGAATGAAAAGGGACAAGGCGGGAGCTGGCCAGTCGCCAGGTTTCTGCCGGAGATCCCCGAAAACCTTGCCCGGCACGCTCAGAAGCGCGCAGACGAGCGAGTCAGCGCCCGCAAGGACCTCTGCGACCGACGACTCGGCTTGTGCTGCGTCTGTTGCAGCCGCGGGGCAAGCGGCGGCCGCATCGATTCCACCGATGAATGCGTCCCCGGTGGGTACACCAACGTCGGCTACCTCGCTGTCGACGGCCGGGCTGTCAACGGCGCCGTCGATTCCGCCGGTTGAGCCCCTGCTGTCGGCGGCTCCGGCTTGGCCGCCCACTTCGTTGTACGCCTGGCTGGCGTCAGCTCCGATTTTCCTGGTGCCTTTCTCGCCACCGCAGCCGCTGAGACCGAACAACGCGATCGTCCCGAGCATCATTGTCGTGCGCATGGTCCCCTCACTGAGTGCGTTGGACCCATGCAACATTGATGCCCGTTGCGTCGACCGCGGCCAAGCCGCGAACCCTGCGAAAACCTGGCTTCGCGGCCCTCTTGGCCATCAGAAATCTGAGTGCTACTGGATCGTTTTGGCAGAAGGAAGTCGGCAACCAAGGGACAAACCTCGGGCCTGGATGGTCGTCGGGAGGTACACTCGGCCGCGCGAAAACCGAGGAGAAACCCAGACCATGTGTAGCCCAAGCCGTTGCACTACCCGAGCGATTCTCGCGTGCGCGATACTCTACCTGCAAGCGACACAGGTGAGCGCGGCCGAGAAAAGCGAAGGCGGCAAGGCCTCGGCCCGGCAACCGCTCACCATCGAGCCAGCTCGGACCGCGGTCCTCATCATGGACTATCAGAACGACATCCTTGCCATGCAGCCCGAGAAGGCACGCGCGCCCTTGCTGGACAAGGCGAGCGAAATCCTCAAGGCGGCGCGCGCGGCTCACCTGCCGATCATCTACGTGGCCGTGCGCTTTCGCGACGGCTACCCGGAGGTCAGCCGACAGAACAAGCGGTTCGCTTCGCTGAAAGAATCGGGTCGCTTGCGCGAGGGCACGCCGGGCGCCGAGATCCACGCGCGCGTGGCCCCGCAGCCGGGCGACATCGTGGTTACCAAACGGCGCGTCGGGGCTTTTTCGACCACCGACCTCGAGCCGATCCTGCGCGCGAACAACATCACCACGCTGGCCATGTTCGGGATCGCCACCAGTGGCGTTGTGCTCTCCACGGTGCGTTGGGCCGCCGACATGGACTATCAAATGGTGGTGATCGGAGACGCTTGCGCGGACGCGGACGCGGAGGTTCACCGCGTGCTGACCGAGAAGATCTTGCCCACGCAGGCCGCCGTCGTCTCCAGCGAGGAATTCGTCAAGGCGCTCGCGATCGTGCCACGGCCGACCGGCAAGTGACCGGCGCGCGGTCGGGCCCGTCTCGGCTCAGTCCGCGACCGTGGCGATGCGGTCGCGGCCGGCCTGTTTGGCCTGATAGAGGGCACGGTCGGCCCGAGCGATCCAGGTTTTCTCGTCGTCCGTCGCTGTGATCGGCGCGAGTCCGATCGACACCGTGGCCGGGCGCGTGGCGTCCGGCATGGTTTTCTGGACAATGGAAATGCTGTGGATACGGGCGAGCATGCGTTCCGTGAGAACCCGGGCGTCGGTTTCGCTGGTCTCGCGCAAAATGATGGCGAATTCGTCGCCGCCAAGGCGGGCCACGAAATCGCTCTTTCTCAGGAAGGTCTTGCTGAGGGCGTCGGCAATTCGCCGCAGAACCTCGTCTCCGGTCATGTGGCCCTCGGTGTCGTTGATCGACTTGAAATGGTCCACGTCGACGATCAGCAACGTCATGGGCTGGCCGAAGGCCTTGTACATCTCCACCGTGCGCGTCAGGTATTCATCGAAGGCCTTGCGATTGGGGACGCGAGTGAGCGGGTCGGTTTCACTTTCGCGGCGGGCGGATTCCAGGGCGCTGCCCAGGGTGTGCAGCTGCGAGCCGAGGAACTGCATCCGTTCACGCTGGCGCTGGTTGCGTTCTTTGATCACCTCGGTCAGCGTGCGGACCGCGTCCATGACCTCGCGCTTGAGCACGTCGGTGGCGTTGGCGGCCACCAGCTCTTCCAAGCGATTCATCTGGGCGAGCAGGCGTGTGTCGGTGTTTTCGTCCTCGGCGAATGACTGGCTGATGCTGCGGATGAAGACCCAGATGACCTGACGCAGATCCGCGGTGACCGTGCCCATGCGACGGAAGCTGCTCGACAGATAGCCGCGCACGAAACGCCGCACGCCTTCCCAGTCGCGCCGGCCCTTGCGGGTCTGCAGGTCGTTCTCGGGCGCGCCCGGCGGGGGCGACGCCAGACTGACGTGCCTGGCCCAAGCCTCGGCGTTGGCCTGGAACGAAGGGATGTCGATGCCTTCCTGTTCCAGGGCAAATTCGGCGAGACTGCGCACGATCGCCGCCACCGTATCCAAGGCCATGTCGTCGGCGCGACGGTCGTTGATGCTGGCTTCGCGAGGCTTGGGCTCCGGCGGATGTCTTCTGTCAAACATGAGGACGCGCAGTGTTGGATCGTCAGTTCGGCCGAGGATATTGAGAGGCCGTCCGTCCCTGTCAGGAAGCTAACCATGGGCGGTGAGGTTTCACCTCGGGTTTTGCGATTTCCTCGGAAATCCTCAGCCATTTGCTGGTCCGCCAGTTGCATCCCTATCCGGCGAGGTGGGCCCATGACGAAACCTTCGCAAACCATCGAGCATGAGACCCAGCACACGGTATCGCTCATCTTGCCCCACCTGGCCGGAGTGGCGTCGCTTCTCGACGTGGGTTGCGGCGGCGGTTGGGTGGCGGCTCGGCTGGCCGAGCGGGCCGCTCTGGCCGTCTCGACGGTGGACATCGGCGACTTCCGGGCGGTACCCACGCCGGACTTCCACATTTTCGACGGCGTACGGCTACCGTTCGCGGACAAGAGCATCGACGTCGTTCTGTTTTCCTTCGTGCTGCACCACGTAGCCGACGAGCTGAAGCCGCTCTTGATCGCGGAAGCCAAGCGCGTCTGCCGAAAGCGCATCCTTGTGATCGAGGACACCCCGGCCACCTGGTTCGACCGATGGGCAAGCCAACGCCACGGCGAGGCCTTTCGGCGCAAGATCCGAAGTCGCGAGCGCTTCGGCTTTCTCGATCGCGAGCAGTGGATGAGACTGTTCTCGCTGCTTGGCCTGCGTGCCCTCAGGGCCGACAAGCTCTCCCGTTGGTGCCGTTCGATCTGGCAGCCCTTCGCCCGCACGGCTTTCGTGCTCGACGTTCCGTGGTATGTGCCCACGGCGTGCTTAGCGTGAGCACTCTCTAGCCGTCGATGGCGCAGGCGGTACGTCGACAGACTACCCCTATTTCGGGCGGGTGACGCGACGCGCACTTGGCGTTCACGCGTTTCGAAAATGGCGCTCGCCTGGCTACGCTCCTGCGGGGCCTTGGCATCAAAGAAAGCAGAGCATGCCGGATCTGAACCATCCGGTTCGTCGTGTCCAGCAAAGGAGGATGGTCATGAGCACAACCTTGGACCTTGAGCGCCCTATCAGCAATACGAGGCGTTGGCTCGGACGCGTCGTGAGTGGCTTGGCGGTCGCGTTCTTGCTTTTCGACAGCATCACCAAGATCTTGCAGCTGGCTTGGGTGATGAAGGCCAGCACGGAGAAGGGCTTCCCCGCGGCTGCCATCCTTCCCGTCGGGCTCGTGCTGCTGGCTTGCACCATCGTGTACTGTGTCCCGCGCACCGCGATCCTGGGTGCCGTGCTGCTCACCGGCTATTTGGGCGGCGCGGTGGAGTTCAACGTGCAGGCGGGTGCTCCCCTGTTCAGCGGTACGTTGTTCCCCATCTACTTCGCCATCTTCGTCTGGGGTGGACTCGCATTGCGCGATCCGCGGATTTGGAGGGTATTCGATCGCCCTGGCTCAAGCGCCTGAGCGCCCAGGAATACCCATTCGGCGCTTGTTCGGACCAGGCGCAAATGCCGAGTGATTGGGATCACGCCTGGAACAGGGAGCACGTGGTAAAGGGTGAGTCGTCGAAGGAGGGACAAGGCATGGAATCAACTTGCCACCTCAAGCAGCGCGGGCATTTCCGTCGAGAGGCTCTGACCGCCCAACTGGTGGCGATCCGTCTTCCCCGTTTCAATGCCGATACGGGTACGAGCCTGAGGACGATTCTCTCCGGCTTGGGGATGGCCTCCGCATTTGGGCCGGACGCCGATTTTTCAGGCATGACCGGCAGCCCCGACTTGTCCATCAAGGACGTCATCCACAAGGCCTTCATCAACGTGGGAGAGAAGGGTACCGAGGCTGCGGCGGCGACCGCCGTGATCATGGAGGACGCCAGCATCTCCGACGCGGCGGCCTTGCATCCCTTGCTGGTCGATGCGTCGCGGCCGTTCCTGTATTTCCTCTACGATCAGCCCACCGGTGCGATCCTGTTCATGGGTCGCGTCCTCGAACCGACGCAGAATTGATCGTCAGCGAGGGCCGCAGCGCTCGTCACGTCCCCCGCAGGTTTCGTTCGGTGTGCGCCAGAATCTCCACCAGGCCCTCGAGGGCGGCGTCGGCGCCCGGGCCGCCGTGGGTTCGCGTGACGATCTCCTTGGCTAGCAGGGTGAGCAGGTAGCGCAAACGGGCGCGCGGCTCGCCGGCTAGCGCGGCGAAATCCTCGTGGCCGGCGTTGACCTGCCAGCGCTGGCCGTCGAATCGGCTGCGCCAGGCCGCGCCCGGCTGGTCGAGCAGCTCGGGCTCGGGGATCCCGAGCTTCGCGCCTCCCTCGGGCTCGATGGATTCGACCACCACCACGGTTCCGCTCGCTTGCGCCACGCGCTCGCCCTGCCGCGCGGTCACCTGGAAACTCTCGCGACTGCCCGGGCGGGCGCTGGCCGATACCACGATCGAGGGGCGGTGGCCGCTGCCCGTGATGGAAAGACTGCCCGGCGTGATGCCCCACTCGAAGCTGACGCCGTGATCGGCGCCGAGCTTGCGGCCCGCGCTGTCGGTGGCGACGGCGCGCACGCGACGCTCGCGCCCGACCGCGATCTCGATTTCGCAAGGTACGATGGCCACGCCTGCCAGCGGCCCGGGCGGGAACAATTCCAATGAGGACCCCGTTGCGCCAGCTTCGTCATCGGCTGACTCGTCGGCCTCGTCTCTACCCGCGTCGGCCGGCCCACCGGATTCCGGGGCTTGCCCGATGGGCAGGATGCCCGAGGTGAGCGTGGCGGACACGGGCGCCTCGGGATCTCCCTCGACCGCGGGCAGCTCGTACTGCGGCAGGCGGGCATGCAGGCCGCGGAAAGCGCGCCGCAGCTCACTCATCATCTGGCGATTGGAGGCGGCGCCGCGTTCGCGATCCATGCGGTCCAACTCGGCCGTCACCAGTGGGCTGATCCCGCGCAGCGCGAGCGTGAATGCCGCCGCCGCCGCATCGGGCACCACGCCACGCCGAGTTCCCGGGGGAACGCTGAAATCCGGAAAATCGATCAGGCCCGACAGGCCACGGCCCAGCCACGGCGGCTCGGCAAGATCGAGCGCTTCGAGCGCGCCGAGGTCGTCGGCCACCAGCGTACCCGCGCAGGCCAGCTCCACGGCCGGGCGCTCGGCGCCGCGCGCGAAATACAATTCGACGCGCAGAGGGGAATACCCTGGCACCTCCACGGTTTCGGGCAGCTGCAAGGGCTCGCCGGTGTAGCGCCGCGGAACCACGCTGAAGTGCTTGGGGGCGGTCCCCCGCGCCAGACCGTCGTGAATAATCACGTCGACCCCGCTCGCCAACAGGGGGCCGCGCAACTCGGCGGCCAGGTACTCGGCCAGGCGGCGTCCGGAAAGCACACGCGCGGCCGCGTCGTGCAGGTCGGTGATGACCACCTCGGTGAAGGTGGCCTCGCTGTCCATGGCCATGCGGTCGCGGAAGATCTCCGCGCGCTCCTCGTCCTCGCGCAGCCGCAGCACGAAGACCTCCGACCCGCCGACGCGCGAGCGAATGTCCATCCGGCGTCCGATCGACCAGAAGCCCAGAAGGCCGATGCCGTACTTGCCGGCGACCACTTGCGCGTGCCGCTCGAGCGGCGTCAAGTGGCGCTTGCGCGAACAGCCGATGTTGGTCGCGATGGTGCGCAAGGCCTCCTCGCGTTCCAGCTCATGGAGCACGCCCTCGCCGTCGTCGCGTATGGTGAGGGCGGGCATGCGCCGCACGCGCACGCGGTGCAGGCGCACGTGGCGTGCCTTGGCATCGATGGAATTCTGCACCAGCTCGGCCACTGCTTTCCTGGGATCGCTCTGGCTGCGCGCCAACCAGCGGATGAGATCGAACGGATCCGCCGGCTTGAGCATCACGCTCTTGGTCGAAGAAGCTCTCGGATACCGCACCAAGTGCGATGTTATATCGGATTCCAGCGTGGGACGCGACAGCCGCACGGGATACGGTCACTGGTGGCCCGCCATCAGCACGGCCCAATGAATTGTCCTCTGGAGTGGCTAATGATGTACACTGTCAAACGTTCTCGATAGGGGACCCGACCATGGATTCACTTAGCCGCGCTCGGAAAATGGAGATATTTCTTGGGCTGGGTGTATGCGTCGCCGTAATGGGCGCGTGCACCGGCAGCACCTCGAGTCCACCAGCAAACGCGGGCGGCGGTGGGGCCGGGTCCAGCAGCACCGCGACCAGCGGCACGAAGGCGACCGGCGGAATCACTGGGACAGGGGGCACGACCGGTGGTGCGACTGCAAACGGCGGCAGCACTGCGCCGGGAAGTGGCGGCAGCACGGCGCCGGGAAGTGGCGGCAGCACCGCGCCGGGAAGTGGCGGCAGCACCGCGCCGGGAAGTGGCGGCAGCACTGCCGGCGACGGCGGCATCTTGCAAGACGGTCCTGCGATCTCGCTCCCGCCCGCTTGCCCCAAACACATGCCCTTGTCCTGTCCCGCAATCGACTCGACCAAGGCGTTTGGCAGTCTTTCGCAGGCCGATGTCTCGGCCCTGTGCGATTGCAGGGCAGCGGCCTACGGCGGGTACGCGACGAGCAGGTCCTGCATGTGCGCTGACGGAAGCATGGCAATAGACACTCGCGTGGCTGACAAGGCAGCTTGCATCGCCGCATACGATGCCACCCCCGCGTGCACCTGGCTCATGAGCGACTACTACACGTGCATGGACCTGATGCAGGACACCTGCAACATGATGGGAATGACCCAATCGCTGGGCAGCCCGAGCTGTGCTGGGGGCATGAGCAACCCCGCCTGCTCTGGACAGTAGGCTTCACGAGCCGTCAGCGACAGACCCGTTTACTGCCTGCGCTTCATTCCGACCGGCCGGACTTTCGCGTCAGCTCCGCGACGAAGAGCGGGTTGGGCGCTCCGCCGAGGTTTCGCAGCGTCCTTATGTCGGCCCAGGCCTTGTCAAAGGCCTGCACCAGGGAATGAGCGATGGCGCGATTTTGGTAGGCCGCCGCGAGATTCGGCTTCAGCTCGATGGCCCTGTCGTAGTCCCTGATGGCCTCGGCGTACTGGCCCCTGCTCTGGCGAACGTTGCCGCGGTTGCAGTACGCCTCGGCTCCAGCGGGTTGCACCTCGATGGCCTTGTCGTAGTCCTTGGCCGCCATGTCGATGCGGCCCATGGCCTCGTAGGCAGCCCCGCGGTTGTTGTACGCCTCGGCGTAATCGGGGTGCAGACGGATGGCCTCGTCATAATCTCGCACGGCCGCATCGTATTGGCCCCTGCCGTCGTACACTTTGCCGCGGCTCAGGCGGGCGCGCTCATTCCGCGGACAATTCTCGATGGTGCTGTCCCACAAGGCCAGCTCCGACTGGTAGACCTGGTTTCTCCGGTAGGTTCCCCAGCCCAACAGCGCGGCGACGACAGAGATGAGCGCCACCACTGCCCGTGTGGAGCGCCATCCGAGCCAACCCAGCGCCCGATAGCCGGCCAGAACAACCAGCACCACCACCGCCGCCAGCGCCAGATACATCCGGTGTTCGGCCTCGGTCTGACCCGGCAGCGGCACGATGCTGGAAGTGGGCGCCAGAATCGCGAAGAACCACGCCCCCAGAAACCCCAGCTTCGGTCGCAAAGCCAGGGCAGCCACCGTCGCCGCCAAAAGCACAAACACGGCCATGGCATAGGGAACAATCTCGGCCGCCGTGCGGGCCACCGGGGCTCCGTAGTCCAGCACCAGCGGGCTCGGCCAGAGCGCCAGTCGCAGGTAGTGGGCGATGCAGCCGAACTGCGTCCGGGCATACTCCCAAACGGTGATTCCCAGTCCAAATCCGGCCGATCCCGCGCGATTGCGGGACGAAGCAATCAAGAAAGCCAGGAGCACCCATGTGGACGCCAGGCCCAGCCACAAGCCCCAGCGCTGGCGCAGGCTCTTTCTGAAGGAACCCGTGATGAAGATCCGGTGATAGAGCAGCGCCACCACGGGCGCCAAGACCATGACCTCCTTGCTGGCCATTCCCAACACACAGCTCCCCAAGGCAGCGACGTACCACGCGCGGCCGCGTGCCGCGGTGGTGCCGCGCAGAACGCAGTAGATGGTCAGAAAATAGAACAGCCCGACTATGGCCTCGGCCCGCTGGACAACGTAGGTCACCGACTCGGTTTGCAGCGGGTGAATTCCCCACAGCAGAGCCACCGCAAACGCCAGCCTGCTTGCCGCCGCCCCAAGCTGCGCGGACAGAGTCGGTAGAAGCAGAGTCCGCCGCACCAGTCCGAAAAGCGCCAAGCTTGCAAGGATGTGGATCGCCAGGTTGACGAAATGGTAGCCCTCGACCGTCAGCCCATTGATGGCGTAATTGACAGCCAGCGAAAGATTCACCAGCGGGCGACCCGCGGTCGTGATCGCCTCCGGTGGCGCCGCCAGGACCTGCGCCGATCCAAGGTGGCGGATGGACTGGTTCTCGAGAATCGAAGGGGTATCGTCCAAGACAAACGGACCATGGAAACTGTCTGCATAGGCCGCGCCTATCGCCACGACGAGGAGAACCGCCCAGGCCCAGATCGTGCGCGCCTGGACAGCCGGAACAATGGCGGCCTTGCCGCGGTTCTTGTTTGCGCGCTTCACAGGGTCTCCGCCCTCGCCAGCATATGCCACGGCCGAGCGTCATGGTAGCCGGCCGGAATGCAAACGGCGCGAGCGCGCGGAACAGAGCGTCGCCGCGCACTCGGCATCTCGCAAGGTGGATCTCCCAGCTTATGGCGTACTGGGATTGACCGGGGCGGGCGCGGCACGCTCGACAGGTGGCGCGGGGGCAGCCGGCGGGACAGCCGGCTGCGTGGCTGGCGGTTCCGGAGGCCCGGCAGGCGCGGCGGCCGGAGGCGTGGCTTTGAGCGGAATATCAACGTCGAGCTGGACGGTCCACATCCAGTTCGCGCCACCCGGCTGAGAGGCGCCGTCGAAGAAATAGACCGGCCCAGTCAACACGTCGATGAAGTCGTTGAAGTAGAAGTACACGCCGCCGCCCGCTGCGCCGTAGAGGTTCTTTCCCGTCTGTACATCTGCCACCACCAGAAGCTTCTTCAAGCCAGGGAGATTCACATTGACGTCGGGACTGGCGAGCGCGCCCATGAAACCGGCACGGTGCTCCTTGTGGTCGTCGGAGCTGACCCACAGATCCTTGGTGCCCGCGCCATAGTAGCCGCCCGCCGACAGGTAACCACCCCAGGGCAGGTTCTTCTGCACCTGTCCATAGAGAATGTCGTAACTGGTACCCAAGTCGGAGCTCGACTTCCCCTTGATGCCAACCCCGAAAATACCAGCGGCCAGCGAGGGCGACCCATTGAAGAAGGTGTTTTCCGGCGTGCCCAACTTCGCATTGAGCAGGAAGAGCAAGGGATTCTGACTGGGCAGGAACAGGTCATACCCAACCTCGAGCTGCAGCTTTTCCCAGGGGAGCACGCCTATGGTGATGCCGGTGTCGATAGGATAATTTTTCCCCGCGCCCTTCCAGAAATACGTGTCGTACGTGAGGTGTGGCACGCCGTAAGGCTGGACGTAGGTCGTGGAAGGCGCCCAGTAGGTGGTGGACGGAGTCGCATGGGCGGCGGCCGCTATTGTGATTCCCGCAAAAAGGATGGATGATCTTAGTAAGCTGCGCATCTGAATCTCCTGTGGTTGCCCTACAACCAAGAGAGCAGAGGAAGCCCCGGGCTGCAATGGGGGCTGGCTCAATTTTGCCGCGCTTTATCGGGGGAGAAACAGCGGCGAAACACCCTGTACTCGTGCGTGTTGCTTTCGCCTGGCAGGCGCAATTTGAAGAAGCCAATACGCGACGACAGGGCTCGGCCGTTCAGCGCCAGTAATTCAGCAGGGAAAACAGCGCCAACAGAAAAGCGAGGATTGCACCAATGCTCACCATCAGTGCCACGCGGGCCTGACGGCGGGCCGCTCCTTCCAAGTCCTTGCGCGCGAGGGCCGCGATGGCGAGCGAGAGCGCGTAGGGATGAGGCAGGGGCCACAGGATGAACCCGAGAATGGCGACACGCAGAGCCCGTTGGGCCAGACGCTCGGACTCGGCAGTCGCTTTCGGGTTTGCATCAGGCTCGTCGTCGGCCGCCGGAGCGTCGGGGGTGCGGTAGTCATCCAGCATGATCTGCGCCCGCTCGCGATCGGGCGCGCGCACCTGCACCCGCAAACCGCCCGCGATACCGCTCAGGTACGATGCCTGCGATAGCACGTGCTCATCCGGGATGAAGCAGTCGATGCCGCCCGATTGCAAGAGCCCTTGCACCAGGCGTGCCGAGGCCAGGTCGGGCGCGACAGTCAAGGTGACGAGCTCAGGGCCCGCGCTGGAGCTATCGACGGTCATGGGCGAATGCTAGCACGCAATCGGCACACCCTCGGCGCCTACGCGTCCAGATTGATCCGCAATTCTCGCGCCCGCCGGCACATGCGAGACGCGATGTCCACGCCCACGGCATCGAGTCCCAGGGCATTGGCCACGGCCAAGACCGTGCCCAAACCGCAGAAGGGATCGACCACGGTGCGGCTGCTGGTCGCGCTCTTGACGAAGCGACAGGCGTCGAGGCAGGCCTTGACGCCCATGGCTTTCGGGCCAGGCTTGAATCCGCCGTCGGGCAATACGTCGACGCGTGCCTCCTTGCGCCCGCGCGCTGGCCCGCGCGAAAAGGCGAGCATGTGGGCGTAGGTCGCGCGACCAAAGCTTGCCGTGCCCGGCGGCTCGCGACAGACGATCTTGTGAAACAGCAGGTCCATGCCCACGCGCTCGGCGGCGCGAGCGACCAGCGCCCCCTTGTCGATCCACCGGCCGCCCCGCTGGATATCGCTTTGGAAGAAGATGGCCACGCCCGGCTCCGCGAGCGATTCCATCACCAGGACCGCCGCATCCTCGAACCAGCGGCGCCACCCCGCAAAGCCCAGGTGCGGAAGCTCGGATATGTCCGGCAACGAGGTGATCACGCTGGCGCCAGCCAGCTTGCCCTGGGCGCGCAGCCATGGGATGGCGTCGGCCTGGTAGACGATGCGCGAGGGGGTGGGCGCCATGAGTCCCAGCCAACTCGCCCATCAGCCCAGCGGCCGCGGCGCAAAGGCGAATGCCGCCGCCGGCATGGGGACGCCGGCCGCGCGCAGTTGCTGGGCGCGCGTGACCGCGGCCGCGCCTTCCAGGAGATTGAGCGCGATCTGCACCACGCCACGGTTCTCCGGGGCCTGCAGGAACGACCCGGCCACCCAATCGTTGAAGGCGCCCATGGCCGGGCCGCACCAGATCTGGTAATCGAGCCGTCGCCGCGACTCGCCCTCGACCGGCCACTTGCTGGCCATGCCCAGGTACCAGCGAAACACCAGAGCCATGCGATGTTTGGGCTCGCGCTCGGCGCGTTCCAGCTCACGGGCATCGCGCTTCTCGAAGAAACGCCCCACCTCGGCCCATGCATCCTCGCACGAGACGCCCAAGATTTCGTCCTCCAGGCGCTGGCGAACCTCGGCCGGCAAGGCTTCCAGGCTCTCGTAGGAACGATAGAGCTCGTAGAGCCGCTGGGCGCGCACGCCGTACATGGTGCCGCGCCGGAGGACCTGCACCCTGACCCCGAGCTCGAACATGTCCGCGCAAGGGGCCATCATCACATCCGCCAGGCCCGCCTGGGCCAGCATGGCCTTGCCATCTTCCGCCAGACCCGATTCGAGCGCGGCCTGGTTCACCGATCCGGTGACCACGTAGGCCGCGCCCAGGGAAAAGGCCGAGGCCAGCGCAGCCGGCGTTCCCAGGCCTCCGGCCGCGCCCAAGCGGATGGGCCGTCGGTAGCCGTGGCGCCGCACCGCCTGGTCGCGCAGGGCGAGCAGCACCGGAAATAGGGCGGGCAGCGGCCGGTTGTCGGTGTGGCCCCCCGAATCAGCCTCGGCGGTGATGTCCTCGGCCACCGGGAGTTGGGCGGCCAGCGCGGCCTCGTCGGGGCTCACTTGGCCCGCGCGCACCAGCGGGTCCAGCAGGGCCGCGGGCGCCGGCTTCATGAAGACCTCGGCCACCTCGGGCCGCGACAGCTTCGCGAAGAGGTGGTGGCGGCGCTGAACGGCGCCCTCGGCATCGCGCCACAGGCCCTTGGCCGCGCAACGAACCACCGCGGGTGTCAGCCCCATGAAGGCCGAGGCGCAGATGCGCCGCACGCCGCGGGAAAGGTAGAGATCGGCGATTGCGTTCTCCAGAGCGGGGTCGTGCGGTGAGTGGATGAGGTTGGCCCCCCAAGCCGGCCCGTCCTGGCCCAGGGCCGCGTCGATCTCGCCGATCGCCCTTTCGACCCGGGCTGGCGCCAGTCCACCCGCGCCGAAGAATCCCATCATTCCCGCGCGCGCCATGGCGATCACCATGCGGCTGGTGGTAATCCCGCGCGCCATCTCGCCGACGACATAGGGAAAGCGCACGCCGTGGGTTTCACCGAACGAACGGTCACCCAGCCATTCGGGATAGATGGCTGGCAGGGTGCCGAGCAGGGGATGCCCCGCGCCGTTCGGCGCGCGCTGGCCACCGAAGCCCACGCCCAGGCGACCGCGCGGTCCCTCGGCGACCACATGGGCGGGCTCGCGCATACGCGTGGTGGCCGCGAGCAAGCCGGCGGCCTCGAAGCAAGCCGGCTCCGCGCCGGGAATCCACGAGCCGAGGTGAGAGGGATCGCTGCTCATCTTGATTCTTCCCTGGCAAATAGCCCCAAGTACATGGCCAACAGCGAGTCGCGTGGGGTCTCGCCCGCCGGTACTCGCGGCACGGTGAACACGGGACGCGGGGCCGCGAATTCCCGGACGGCTTCCACCACCGAGGCGTGCAGCGCCGCCGCTGACTCGTGTTGGCGACGGAGATTCTCCAGACGATCCATGAAGGCGCGGATCTGCTCGCGCTCTTCCCGCGCGCCGAGCAGGGTCGCCGCGCGCTCCACGGCCCGTTCGATCTCGCCCGG
>Ga0335069_10006942_pt1 | contig 16395 bp, 11 predicted proteins | sample Lox_Sample_11_FD_206714 | JGI IMG/M metagenome (GOLD analysis project Ga0335069, IMG submission 206714) | Soil microbial communities from Loxahatchee National Wildlife Refuge, Florida, United States - Lox_Sample_1.1 | ecosystem: Environmental > Terrestrial > Soil > Wetlands | place: USA...
CCGACCGCGTCCACCTCGTTCGCGCTGCCCGAAGCCAGCGCGAAGGCTCCGGCGCGGCTTCCCGACGCGTCGAAGCCGAGTGCTACCACCAGCGCCCGCCGCTTGAAGCTCGGCGACAGATCGGCTCGCAGCAGCAGTGCCAGTCCGCGGCCGAGGGCGACGGTTCCGCCGGCCCGGTAGCCGACGGACCGCCAGGTGTGGGGCGTGACTTCCCACTCGCCACCCACCTGCACCACCCCGCTCAGCAGACTCACGAGCGCGCCAGGCACCGCGGTCGCCCAGTAGGTGGAGTCGAGCAGGTGCGGCGAGCCGATGTTGCGGACGACGAGCGAGAGTTGGGTGCCGTCGAGCGTGGAAACGCGCGCCGCCGCGTCCCAGGCGGAGGCCGTGGCGGCCCCGGTGATCCAGCGGCGTGTCGTGCCGGCGGAGAACTGCTCGTCACCCAGGCCGATGCCCACGGCGTAGACGTTCAGCGCCTGGCGCGGCGGGAAGCGCTCGTGGATCCAACTGGCGGCGATGCCGCGGCCGGCGAGCGAGAGGCCGTACTGACTGAGCTGCGTGCCACCCGGGAAGAAACGGTCCAACGTCATGTCGGCGCCGATGCTGGCCTCGGGGACCCGAACGAGCCCCGCGGGGTTCACCCACAGGGCTCGTGCATCCGACGCCTCGGTCGTAAGCAGGTATCGGTCGGGCTGTGCAGGCACTACCTGGGCGGCGCCGGCTCGCGCGCCGACCACCGCCCACGACGCGAGGACGCTGGCGAGCGCCAGAGCCCGCCGCGGCTTCACGGCAGCCGTGTGTAGGTGCCGTGCGTCACGGAGCGGACCGGCACGACGATGCCGGCGCTCACGACGTTCGCGTTCACCAGCGAGCTGTCGCTGGTCGTGCCACCGAGGTACACGCCGGCCGCGGAGATGAAGGCGTCCGCGGTGCGCTGGCCGCTGCCCGAAAACTCGATCGTCTGGCCCTGCGTCTCGCCGGAGCCGGACAGCGTGTAGGTCGCGGTCGTCGCCACGTGCAGGGCGCGCGTGCCTCCGTGATCCTCCCAGCCGACCACGCGATGCTCACGCGCCATGCGGAGGGTCGCCGGGCCGGCCTGCGTCGGCGTCGTCGTCGAGCTGCTGTCCGTCCAGGTGGTTCCGGCCGCCGGCGAGCCCGACGGCAACTGGGGCAGGAACTCCCGGAATCCCTGCACGATGCCTTGGACGATCGGCGGCGCGCTGTCGGGAGGGGTCACGGATATCGTCTGGCCCTGCTTGGACGTGACGAGGCGAACCGTCTGCCCCTTGACCGCAGCCAGGTCGGCCGCCGAAGGCCCGCCGGCCGGCGTGGTGATGGCCAGCGAATCGATGGTGATGCCGACGCCGAGGTTGTCCGCGGCTTCGGCGACGGCCACGGTGAGCATCGCCGCAGTGGAGACGTCCACCCGGGTGGACTGCCCCATGACTTCCTGCTCGATGTGGGTCTGCGATTCGATGCGGTAGTGGTTGGTGCCGGCGGTGTAGCGCAGTGCCGGAGGCGCGACCGGGACGACGGGCGCGGCCACGGGCGCCGCGGCGCCGACCTGGGCGGGGGCCGGGCTCGCCGGCGGCGTCGTGCGAGCCGCGCAAGCCGCGACGGCGAAGACCGCGGCGCAAGCATAGAGACGGCGATTCATGGACTATCTCCTCAACAGGTTCGGCGCGCCTCGAGTGGCGCGCCGGTGGGGCGAGGCGAAACGGACGGCGGCGCCGAAAGCCTCCCCGAAGGGCGCTCCCGGCGCCGCCGGCGGAGCCGTAAGCCGAGTTCTGTTCGACCCGAAGGCCGGACGGTCATCTCTCTGGGATGGCGGTCGCCCGCCACCTCTCGCGGCCTACCCGCGGCTCGCCGTTGCCGGCGTTGTCGGTCCGGGCCGGACCTCGCCGCTTATTTGGCCTTGCTCCAGCTGGGGGTTGCCTTGCCGCGTCTGTTGCCAGCCGCGCGGTGGGCTCTTACCCCACCATTTCACCCTTACCTCGCCCGAAGGCGGGGCGGTGTCTTTTCTGTGGCCCTGTCCGTCGCCTCGCGGCGCCCAGGCGTTACCTGGCAGCTTGCCCTAGGAGCTCGGACTTTCCTCAGACCCGTTGCCGGGCCTGCGACCGCCGCACTCCGCACCGCAAGATACCCGGCCGTCCCGGATGAGACAAACACGGGAGGCCCGGCGTGCCGTTGGGTGATGCGGCGGTGACGCGCGCGCGTACCGTGGCGCTCGTACCGAGGGAGGAGAGGCATGTCCGCCGCCACCGTCGCCACCGTGCTGCTGCCCGACGAGCGTCCCCGGGTGGAGGCCGCGGGTCAAGACTGCTTCGTGACCCTGCACGGCGAGTCGCTCGACGACGCGATCCGGCAGGTGCGGCGGCGGCAGGTGGACGCGGTGTTCCTGTCGGTTCACCGCTGCGATGACGCGGCGGTGCCCCGCGTGGCGCAGTTCGTCCGCGAGTTTCCGCAGGTCCCGGCCGTGGCCCTGATCTCCCGGGTGGATCAGGAGGCGCCGCGCCGCGTGCTGGGCCTCGGCGCGTCGGGCGTGCGCGCGGTCGTGGACGTATCGGTTCCCGCGGGGTGGGGCCGGCTGCGCGATCTGCTGCGCGAGCCGACGTCGCCGGTCGCGGCGCGGGTGATGGGGGCGCTGGACCACGACATCGCCGGGGTTCCCCCGGACTGCCGGCTGTTCTTCGAGGTGGTCGTGCGCCGGGCGCCGGAACTCCGCACGGTGAAGCGGCTGGCGGCGGCCCTGCGCGTCGTGCCCAGCTCCCTGATGTCCAGGTTCTACCGGACCAACCTGCCGTCGCCGAAGACGTACATGGCGCACGCACGCCTGCTGCACGCCGCCTACCTGTTTCGCAACGACGGGCTCTCCATCGCCGACATCGCGAACCGCCTCGAGTATTCGTCGCCCCAGAGCTTCGGCCGTCACCTGCGCGCCCTGCTCGGCGTGACGGCGGGCGAGTTCCGGCGGCGTCTCCCCTTCGACGCCGCCGTGCGCCGCTTTCGTGAGAGATTCGTCAGCCCGTATCGGGACCGGTTGCTCGCGTTCCATCCACTAGGAGCGCGGCCCGGGGATCACGGACAGATCACCGTGTGAGCGGCCGGTCCCGCAGGGCGGCGTGGATGGATGGACGGCGCGCGGCGCGGCGCCGCGGCTTCAGGAAGGACCGCCGAGCAACTCGCTGAGACGGCAGATGGTGTACACGGCGAGCCCGGCGCGCTCCACCGCCTCGCGGCCGCCCTCTTCGCGGTCCACCACCGCCAGCACGCCACACACCGTGCCACCCGCGTCGCGGACGGCCGCGGCCGCCTCCAGGGCCGAAGCGCCGGTCGTCACCACGTCCTCGACCACCACGACCGTGTCGCCGGGCTCGAAGCACCCCTCGAGACGCTTTCCCACGCCGTGCGTCTTGGCCGCCTTCCGGACGGTGAACGCATGGATCGGCGACGCCGTCCCGGCCGTGGCCCTGGCGATGGCGTACGCGACCGGGTCGGCGCCGAGCGTGAGCCCTCCGACCGCGGCCGGCCGCCAGCCGGCATCCCGGATCGCGGCCACGCCGAGGTCGCCGATCAGCGCGAGTCCGTCGGCGTGCATGGTCGTACGGCGGCAATCCACGTAGTGCGGGGAGCGTCGCCCGGATGCGAGCAGGAAGTCACCGTGGAGAACCGAGCGAGCCTTCAGGAGCGCGACCAGCCGCGCGCGGGCGTTGGGGGCGGGCGGCGTCACCGGATCAGTCGCGCGACCCGAACAACCCCTTGATCGAGCCGAGGAGTCCGGCACGCGGGACGTCGAGCGGCTGCGTCGCCGCCGCGGAGAAGTCGTCCGCGAACGCCGCGACGTTCGGTTGCCGCTTGTGCGGGTCGCGGCTGAGGCCCCGCATCACGGTGTCCTCGACCGCGCGCGGGAAGACCAGGTCACGGCGGGCCTGCCCGAGCGGCACGGGCGGCTGGGTCAGGAGCTGGTGGAACAGCTCGCGCGGCGACTTGGCGACGTACGGCAGCTGCGCGGTGAGGAGAAAGTAGGCGATGGTGGCGAGCGAGTAGATGTCCGCCGCCTCGCCCACGAGCTCCCCCGAGAGCGCTTCGGGCGCCACGTACTGCAGCGTGCCGACGAAGAAGCCGGTCCGGGTCAAGCGTTCGGCCGGCGCGAGGTCCGCGTCCCGCGCGATGCCGAAATCGAGCAGGCGCGCGCGCTGGGTGCGCGGGTCGTAGATGATGTTCTCGGGCTTGAGATCGCGGTGAATGATGCCGGCGGCGTGAGCGGCGGCCAGACCGTCGGCCACGTGGCGCACGATGGTGGCGGCGAGCGGGATCGCCACGGGACCGGAGCGGCGGACGAACTTGGCGAGGATCTCGCCGTCCGCCCACTCGAGGGCCAGGTAGTGAAGTCCCCCCGGCGCCTCGCCGAATTCGTAGGTCTGCACGACGGCGGGGTGCGAGACGCGGGATCCGTACTCGGCTTCGCGCAGGAACCGCTGGACGGCCGTGCGGTCGCTGCGCAGCTTGGCGCGCAGGATCTTGATCGCACACACGCCGCGCGTGGCATGCTGGGCGCGGTACACGGTCGCCGTGCCCCCTTCACCCACGCGTTCGAGCAGTTGGTAGCCTGCGACAACCGTGCCGGTCAGGTCTTCGGATTGCATGGATTTCGCGAATGTACCGCTGCGCCGGGGAGCGGGCAAGTCAAGGCGTGGCGCCGCCTTGACTGTACCGCCCCGCCGTCCGTAGCTTGGCGAGAAGCCGACCTCCCATGCAGCCGAGGCTCCCCACGTTCACCGCCCGCCGTCTTGTTGCCGCGTCAGGCATGCTGGCGCTCGCCGCGTGCGGGCCGTGGCAGCGCGTGGGAGCCCCGCCGCACAGCGGACCTTCGCTGACACAGGTGACCGCACTGTTCGACCCGACGGCCGTGTACCGCGCCCTCGGCTACGTCACGGGCGCCGGTCAGATCCGCTTCGTGGGCAACGTCCGGATTCTCGCGGATCGCGCCGCCGACACCGCCCTGGCCGTGATCGCGCTGTCCATGCAGAACCGCTACCTGGCCTTCCGCCGGGACACGAGCGGGTTCGCGGCGAGCTACCACGTCGAGCTGGCCTTCCGTCAAGGCACGTCACTCGTCGAGCAGGTGGTCCGCGACGAGCGGGTCGTGGTCGCCACGTTCGCCGAGACCCAGCGCGCCGAGGAGAGCATCATCTACCAGGAGTTCGTCCCGGTTCCGGCGGGGACCTACCAGCTCTCCATCGTCCTCCGCGACCAGAACGGGCCCGGCGTGGGCCGGTACGAGGGTCCGTTCAGCGTGCCGCGGCTCGAGGTGCCCGCGATCTCCACGCCGATCACGGTCTACCGGGCCACGCCCCGCGCGGATCTCGGCGCGCTGCCGGACATCGTCGCCAACCCGCGCAGCACGGTGGACTACGGGACCGACTCGCTGCGGTTCTACGTGGAAGCGTACGGCCTGCCGGCGGGCAGCGAAGTGGTGGCGGTCGCCCTCGACAGCGTGAACCAGGCGAGTTGGGCCGACACCGTGCGCCTCGATTCGACGCGCGCGATCCAGCCGTTCGAGTTCGCGCTGGCGCCGGCGCAGCTGCCGCTGGGCCGCCACGAGCTGCAGGTCGGCCTGAGGGGGGGCGACGTCGTCGCCCGCGCACCGTTCCTGGTGGCCTTCTCGGGCCAGTGGATCGTTGCCAACTTCGACGAGATGATTTCGCTGCTCCGCTACTTCACGACCCCGGACACCCTGAGGGCGCTGGCCAAGACTCCGCCGGAGGACCGCGCCGCGGCGTGGCGCAAGTTCTGGCACGATACGGACCCGGATCCGGCCACGCCGGAGAACGAGGCGCTGGACCGCTACTTCGCCAGGCTGGGTGTGGCCAACGAGCAGTTTCGCGACGAGGGCATTCCGGGCTGGCTGACCGATCGCGGCGAGGTGTTCATCACGCTCGGCCCTGCGGATCAGGTCATCGACCCCCACCCCGACAACCGGGGGCGCGGCCACTACATCGAGTGGACCTACGATCAGTTGAATCTGGCGCTCTACTTCGTGGACGACGCCGGATTCGGGCGCATGCGACTCGACCCGGCCTCGCGGTCCGAATTCGACCGGATCGTCAACCGCCTGCGTCGCGCGAGGTGAAGCCGGCAGGGGGGGCGGCCGTCCCCGGGGCGGCTGGCCTCGGTGTCGGAGCGGCGCGCGCCCCTGACGAGGTCCGGCGGCGAACCCTTCATGTGGCGTCGGGCGTGCTCGGGCCGCTCGCGGCTGCGGTGGGAAGCCGGGTGGCGACGCCCGGCTTCGTCGCCCTCGTGGCCGTGGCGGCCGGCGCCGAAATCGCGCGGCGGCGCTGGCGGCCGGTGCACGCGTGGCTGGATCGTCTCGCCGCCGGCCTGTTCCGGCCCGCGGAGGCCACGGAAGTGAGCGGCGCGGCGACGCTCGCGCTCGGCTACGCGCTGACCTGGTGGTTGTTCCCCGTGGCTGCGGCGGAGCGCGCGATCCTGGTGGCGGCCGTCGCGGATCCGATGGCCGCGACGGTCGGCTCCCGATTCGGCGGCGGCGCGCGGAAGTCGTGGCCGGGCTCCGCTGCGTGCGCCGCGAGCGCGGCGCTGGTGCTGCTCCTCACCGGCCTGCCCGCCGTGACGGCGGCGCTCGTGGCCGTTTCAGCGGCCGCGGTCGAGCGCGCGCCCTGGCGTGGCGCCGACAACATCCTGATCCCGGCCGCGACCGGGGCGCTGCTGTGGTGGCTGGCGTGAGCGGATCATGGGCGGCACTCCGATGAGCGACGGCCCGCGCCTGTTCCTGGTCGACGGGTACGCGCTCATCTACCGCGCGTTCTTCGCGATGTTGTCCCGCCCCCTGACGACCAGTCGCGGCGAGAACACCTCGGTGGCGTGGGGCATCACGAACTTTCTGCTGCGGCTCGTGGAGCAGCACCGGCCCGAATTCGTGGCGTGGGTCAACGACGCCGGCACGAGCTTCCGTCACGAGCGCTACCCCGAGTACAAGGCGACGCGCGAGAAGCTCGGCGCCGAGCTGCAACAGGACTTCGACCAGTCGGTGCGCCGGGTCGAGGAGCTGCTGCGGGCGTTCCGGGTGCCGCTCGTCGCGGTGGACGGCTACGAGGCGGACGACGTGATCGCGACGCTGGCGGAGCGGGCGGCGGCGGCCGGCCCGGACGTGGTGATCGTCTCCGGGGACAAGGATTTCTACCAGCTCGTCAGCCCGAAGGTGAGTCTCCTCAACCCCGGTCGCGGCGGGCCCGCCGCGGTCGAGGAGCAGTTCGTGACCCCCGCCAATGCCGCGGAGCGGCTCGGTGTGCCGCCGGAGCGGACCGTGGACTTCCTCGCGCTGGTCGGCGACAGCGCGGACAACGTTCCCGGGGTGCGCGGTGTCGGCGAGAAGACCGCGGTGAAGCTCCTCGAGGAGTACGGCGACCTCGAGACGATCCTCGCGCACGCCGGCGAGGTGCCGGCGAAGCGCGTGCGCGAGGCGCTGGAGCGCGACGCGGACCGGGCGCGCCTGTCGCGCGAGCTCGTGACCTTGCACCGCGACGTGCCGGTGCCGTTCGACCTGGCCGCGCTGGCGGCTCAGCCCCCCGACCGGCCGGCCCTGCTCGCCCTCATGACGGAGCTCGAGTTCCACTCCCTCGTGCACACCTTCGACGCGCCGGACCGGAAGGCCGACGCGCCGACGGAGGGGGAGTACCGGGTCGCCGAGACCCCCGAGGCCGTGGCCGAATTGGTCCGCCGCGCGCGGGCGGCGGGCGAGATCGCGCTCGATACCGAAACCACGTCTCTCGACCCCATGCGTGCCGAGCTGGTGGGGCTGTCCGTCTGCGTGGCGCCGGGCGAGGCGTGGTACCTGCCCTTCGGCCACCGTCCCTCGGGCGACATGCTGGAACACCGCGAGGTGGTCAACCTGCCTCCCCTCGCGGACGGCGCCCTGCGGCCGCTGGTGGCGCTGCTCGAGGACCCGGCCGTCCCCAAGATCGGCCACAACATCAAGTACGACCTGCTCGTCCTGCGGCGCGCGGGCGTGAGCCTCCGCGGCGTGGCGTTCGACACGATGATCGCGAGCTTCATGATCGATCCGGGGAAGCGGTCGCACGGACTGGACACGCTCGCGCTCGAGCACTTCGGCGTCCGGCTTCGCGCGTACGACGAGCTGGTGGGCAAGGGACGGAACGAGCGGAGCTTCGCCGAGGTGCCGGTGCGCCAGGCGGCCGACTACTGCGGAGCCGACAGCGACTACACCTGGCGGCTGCGGCAGCGGTTCGCGGCCACGCTCGCCGAGCACAATCTCGAGCGGCTCTTTCGCGAGGTCGAGATTCCGCTGATCGGCGTGCTGGCCGACATGGAGTGGGAGGGCATCGCGATCGACGGCGCGCACTTCGCCCGGCTCGCCGGCGAGATGCGGCGGGAGCTGGCGCAGCTCGAGCGCGCCATTCACGAGCGGGCGGGCGTGGCGTTCAACCTCAACTCCACGCCGCAGCTCCGGCACGTGCTGTTCGAGAAGCTGCAGCTGCCGACGCTCAAGAAGGGCAAGACGGGAGCCTCGACGGACGCCGAAGTCCTGGAGGAGCTGGCGGGCATGGGACACGAGGTGCCGCGGCTGCTCCTCGAGTACCGCGAGATCTCCAAGCTGCTGACGACCTACCTGGACGTGCTGCCCGCCGAGGTGAATCCGGCCACGGGACGGATCCACACGTCGTTCAACCAGATCGGCGCGGCGACGGGGCGCCTGAGCTCCACCGATCCCAACCTCCAGAACATCCCGGTCCGCTCGGCGCGGGGCGAGGCGATCCGTCGCGGCTTCGTGCCGCGCCCGGGCAACCGCTTCGTCGTGGCGGACTACTCCCAGATCGAGCTGCGGCTCCTGGCCCACCTGTCGGGCGACCCCGCCTTCGTGGAGGCGTTTCGCGCGGGCGGCGACATCCACCGGCAGACGGCGGCCGTGATCTTCGGCGTGGCGCTCGACGCGGTGACGCCCGACATGCGCGCGCGCGCCAAGACCATCAACTTCGCGACGATCTACGGGCAGGGGCCGCACGCCCTCGCGCGCCAGCTGGGAATCCCCTACGAGGACGCGCGGCGCTTCATCGACGACTACTTCGCGCGGTTCGCCGGGGTGCGGGCCTTCCTGGACCGGACCGTGGCGGAGGCGCGGGAGCGCGGATTCGTCGAGACCATCTTCGGGCGGCGGCGCTACATCCCGGAGCTCAAGGACAAAAACTTCAGCGTCCGGGCGTTCGGCGAGCGCACGGCCACCAACTCCCCCCTGCAGGGGTCGGCCGCGGACCTGATCAAGGTCGCGATGATCGGGGTGAGCGAAGCGCTGCGCCCCCTCGAGGCCAAACTGCTCCTCCAGGTGCACGACGAGCTGGTGGTGGAGGCGCCCGCGGGAGAAGCGGAGGCCGTCGCGCGCCTGGTCACGGAGCGGATGGAGCGGGCGGCCGAGCTCAGCGTGCCGCTGGTCGCCACGGTCGGGATCGGCGACAACTGGCTGGACGCGAAGGCCGGATAATTCTTGCTGCCTCTTCGCGCGGGCGGTACTATAGCCGGGTCGTCGCTGATGCTGCTTCGGTGCGGGAGGTTGCAGGGGTGACACGGTCGCGCGGCTTCACGCTGATCGAGCTGCTGATGGTCATCGTGATCATCGGGATCCTGGTGTCGGTGCTGATACCTCGGTTCGCCAACTCCAAGGAGAAGGCGTTCGTCGCCGCGATGAAATCCGACCTGCGCAACCTCGCCACGGCCGAGGAATCGTACTACTACGACTACGCCACCTACGCGTCCAGCGTGACCCTGCTTCCCGCGTTCAACGCGACCACCGGGGTTTCGGTCACAATCAACACGGCCAGCCAGGGCGGATGGTCCGGCACCGCCACGACGGTCAATTCCCCGCGCCAGTGCTACCTCTTCGTCGGCAATTCGGCCCCGCTCGGTGCGGCGACGCAAGAGGGCCAGGTCGCCTGCGACTAGGTGAGTTGGCGGGAGTTCCCTCGACGGCGGGACGGTCTCGTCCACGCGCTGGACGGCGGCCTGTGGCTCCACCGCTTCACCCTCGCCGATCGGCCGATGGCCCATCTGGTCAGCAGCGACCGGGAGCGGCTGGAGGCGTGGGGCCGATCCGTGGGCCTCGACGCACTGTGGCTGCAGTACAAGCCGCTGCGCGATCCACGCACCGGCATACGGGTGGCAGCCTGGCACTGGGACCTATGGGGCGACCTGCTTCCGCCGCGGTGAGACCGCGTCGCGTCATTCTCCAACCCGCTCCGGGCGGCGCGCCGCGCGCACCCGCCACAGGAGGGTGCGCATGAACCGTCGGTCATTCCTGTGGGCGGCCGTGGTGGCGACGCTGGTGGGATGCAGGGCACGGGACCGTGCGGGCGATGCCGGAGCCCGCGGCGACGATTCGGTGGTCAGCGCCGCTCGGCCCGGGGCGCCGTCGTTCACGATCGAGCAACTGGTCCACATCCGCCGGCACTCGGCGGTCGGATTCTCGCCGCGCGGCCGGTGGGTGGCGTTCAGGTCCGACGTCACGGGCCGGAGCCAGATCTGGAAGGTGCCGACCCGGGGCGGCTGGCCCGAGCAGCTGACGTTCGGCGACGAGCCGGCGGGTGGCGCGGCCTGGGCGCGCGACGGCGCCTCCCTGGCGTTCGAGCGGGATTCCGGCGGCAACGAGCGCTACCATCTGTTCGTGGTGCCGAGCGCGGGCGGCGAGCCGGCGCGGCTGACGGCGGCGTCCGGGGCGCGGGAGCAGGTGGTGGCGTTCTCGGAAGACCAGCGCTTCCTCGCCTACACGTCCGATTCGGGCCACGCGGGCCATTTCGAGCTGTGGATCCGCGATCTCGCCGCCGGCCGGGCCCGCGCCGTCACCTCCGACACGGTCAGCATCCTGGGCGGCGTCTGGTCGCACGACAGCCGCTACATGGCCCTGGCGAGGACCAACGACTTCGCCGACGTGACCGCCGTGCTGCTCGACGTCTCCGAGGGCACGACGCGCGTGCTGACGCCCCATGCCGGATCGAAAGCGTACACGCCCGTCGCGTTCTCCCCCGACGACCGGGAGCTGCTGCTGTTGTCGGACGCGCGCGACGGCATCGCGCGCCTGGCGATCGTGACCCTGGGCACCGATTCGCTGCGCTGGCTCGATACCGGTCCGTGGCCGGTCGAAGCGGCCGGATGGTCCGTGCGCGGCCGCATCGCCTACTCCCAGGACGTGGACGGCCGGGTCGCGACCTACGTGATGCGAGCGGACGGCTCGAGCCGGACGCGCATCGGCCCGCGCCGCGGCGTGACCACGTTCGAGGAATTCTCGGACGACGGCACGCTGGTCCTCTTCTCGCACGCCGACGCCGCCAGACCGAGCGACCTCTGGGTGCACGACCTGGGCCAGGACTCCAGCTGGCAGCTGACACATGCGCTGGCCGACGGCGTGGATCCGGCCGATCTCCCGCCGGCCGCGCTGGTGCACTACCCCACGTTCGACGGCCGGAAGATCTCGGCGTTCGTGACCGTGCCCTTCAACCTGAAGAAGGACGGCTCGAACCCGGCCATCGTGATGGCCCACGGAGGTCCGTCGGGCCAATGGACCGACGACTTCTCACGGGACGTCGCGTACTACGTGAACCACGGCTACGTGGTCATCCGGCCGAACGTCCGGGGCTCCACCGGGTACGGCAAGGCGTTCGAGGACCTCAACAACCTCGATTGGGGCGGCGGCGACGTGAAGGACCTGGAGGCCGCGGCCGACTTCCTCGTGGCCACGGGCTACGTGGCGCGGAGCAAGATCGCGGTCATGGGCGGGAGCTACGGCGGCTACCTGACGCTGGCGGCACTGGCGTTCACGCCGCAGCGGTGGGCGGCGGGCGTGGATCTGTTCGGCATCAGCTCGATCGTGACCCTGGCGCGCACCACCGATCCACTGCTGCTACCCTACCTCACCCGGGAGATGGGCAGCCTCGCGACGGGCGAAACCCTCATGCGCGAGCGCTCGCCCCTGTTCCACGTCGCGGCGATCCGGGCCCCGCTGCTGATTCTCCAGGGCGACGACGACCCGCGCGTGCCGCTGGCCGAGAGCCGCCAGATCGCGGACGCCGTCCGTCGCCAGCGCGGCGTGGTGCAGCTGGTCGTCTATCCGGGCGAGGGGCACGGCTTCCACAAGCAGGAGGATCAACTCGACAGCATGCGGCGGGCGGTGGAGTTCCTGGACCGCTACGTCAAGGGCTCGGGGCAGGCGGCGAACTGATCTCGCCGCTGCCGCGGCGATAGTCGCCGCCGCGCTTCCGGCGGTAGCCCGGCCACCAGTTGAGGCGCCCGGCGAGATGCATGACGCCGGGCACCATCGCCACCCGGATGAGCGTCGCGTCGAGCAGGACCGCGACCGCCAATCCGAAGCTGATCATCTGCACCGCCATCACCCGCGCGAAGGCGAACGCCCCGAACACCAGGATCATGATCAGCGCCGCGTTGGTGATCGTGCCGGCGGTGGCCGTGAGGCCGTTGACCGTCGCCTCGTCGTTGTCGTGGGTCTCGTCGAACTCCTCCTTGACCCGCGAGAGCAGGAAGACCTCGTAGTCCATGGACAGGCCGAACACGATCGCGAACACCAGCACCGGGCTGATCACGAAGATGGCCTGGGTGGGCCCGACGAGGCCGAACAGCGAGCCTCCGATCCCCCACTGGAACACCACGACCGTGAGGCCGAAGGCCGCCGAGACCGACAGGGTGTTCATCACCACGGCCTTGATCGGCACCAGGACCGAGCGGAACACGCCCGCGAGCATGAGGCCGGTGACGCCGAGCACCAGGACGACGAGGAGCGGAAACAGGCCGAGCACCTTGTTGCGGAAGTCGAGGTTCGAGGCGGAGAAGCCGCCGATGAGCATGCGGGCGTGCGCCAGCATCGGGAGCCCGTGGACGGCAATGCGCCGCACCTCGCGCACGGCGTCGAGCGAGCCGTCGAGCGACACCGAGTCGCGCAGCACGACGTCGAACATCGTCGCGGTCCCGTCGTGGCTCACGAACGTCCGGAAGACGTCGGGCATGCGCTGCCGCGCGCGGGCCGTATCGCCGTACAACTCGACGTACTCCCACAGCGGGATGCCGGGCCGCAGGTCCACGATGCCCCGCACCTGCGCGACCCGCGGGTTCGCCCGCATCGAATCCGCGAGCGCCCGCAGGCCGCGGAGCCGGTCCACGTCGAGCACCGGGCTGCCGTCGGTCATCTGCAGGACGACCTTGAGCGGGCGCAGCGTTCCGCCGTGGCCCATGTCCTGGAGGACCGCCAGGCCGCGGCCCGAGTCGGTGTCGGTCGGGAACCAGTTCACGACGGGGAGGCCGATCCGCAGCCACAGCGCGGGCAGGGCCAGCGCGAGGATCAGGGCCCCCGAGATCGCGACCGCCCGCCAGGGATGCCGGGCGATGGCGCGGGCGTAGCGATTCCAGCCGTGACCGAAGCGCAGGCGGCGCAGCCGCCGCGACAGCCCCTCCGGCTGGTCCACGTGCCGGCCCAGGATCGCGAGGATCGCGGGGAGGAAGGTGACGGACAGCGCGATGGACGTCGCGACCACGAACAGCCCGGCCAGGCCGATGGAGCGCGTCTCCTGCAACGGCACGATCATGAGGGCGACGAAGCCGATCATGACGGTGCCGCCGGACGTGATGACGGTGCGCGAGGCGGTGCGGATCGTCTCGGCGGCGGCGTCGAGCCGGTTGGGCGTGTAATCCAGCTCCTCGCGGAACCGCGTCACCACCAGCAGCGAGTAGTCGATGCCGACCCCGAGCCCGATCATCGTCGTGAGGTTCAGGACGAAGATGGACATCGGGACGATGGTCGCGGCGATCGACACCAGGCCCAGGCTGATGGTGATGGCGATGAAGCCGACGGCGATCGGCGCCAGTGCGGCGACGAGCGCGCTGAACGCGACGAGCAGCAGCAGCACCGTGAGCGGAATCAGCCGCTGCTCCATGAGGCGCGAGTCGTCGGCGGCGATCGTCCGGATGTCGTAGTCGAACGCCGGATCGCCGGTGAGATACGTATCGAAGTCGCTGCCGAAGCGTCGCTGGACGTCGGCCACCGCCGCGCGCAGCAGCGGGGTGTCGGCGGTCGCCGAGCTGTCGGCCGAGAGGCCGATCAGCACGAAGGTGATGCGACCGTCGCGGCTCTTGAACGCCTCGTCCTCGGCGTTGCGCCAGTTCAGGGTCTGGAGGACGAACGGGAGCCGCTGCAGCGCGGCCGTGATGGAATCCACGTACGCCGAGTAGCGGTGACTGCGAAGGGTGAGCGTCGGGTGCCGGATGGCCACCGCCGCGAACGCGGCGTACGGGGAGTCGAACCGGTTGCGGATCAGGTCCTCGGCCTCGGTGGACTCCGAGTGCGACAGATTCTCGCCGCCCACGTGCAGGCGCTCGTGCAGCCGGCCCCCGAGCGGGGCCAGCGCCGCCGTCAGGGCGACCCAGGCCACCACGATGGGCCAGCGCCACCGAACGATGGTACGGGCGGGCAAGTGAATCACATAGAAGTCCCGGTCAACGCGGCGTCACGCGGACAGCACGTGTGGAGCGGCGCATATTGCGCTGTCGCCCGGCCAAGCGCAAATGCGGTGTTTGCCCGGCCGCCGACCGGGTCGCAGATTGCGTGCACATGTCCGATTCCGGTTCACGCGGTGTCCTGATTCCGGCGCTGGCCTTGCTGCTGGTCGCGGCGGTCGCGACGGACCTCGTGCGGCGCGCCATTCCCCGCCCGCCGCGGGCGAACCCGGCGGCCGTGGCGGCGCCCGGTCGCGGGGGCACGGTGGCCGCCCCCCACGAGCACGCCGCCGGCGTGCCGGCGGCGCCGCCCACGGATCGGCTGGACTCCGCGGCGCGCCTGCTCGCGCTGGGGCGCATCGAAACGGAAGGCGCGGGCACCTACCTGCCGGCGATGCTGGCGGAGAACGACTCCGTTCTGCATCGCTGGCCCGACGACCGCGCCCGGCGGCCGCTGCGCGTGGCCGTGATCCGGGACTTCACGGTACCGGGGTTCCGCGAGGTGTTCGTCGCCAACATGGCTTGGGCGATCGGGCGCTGGAACGGGGTCGGTCTGCCGGTGTGGCTGGAGCAGGGCACCGACTCGACCGACGCCGACATCGTGGTCACCTGGGTGGAGCGGCTCGACAGCAACCGCACCGGCCGGACCGACCTGACCTGGCAGCGGCGGGGCCCCATCGTGAAAGTCCACGTGGTTCTGGCCACCCATCTGCCGGACGGCCGCGCCGTGGAGCCCGGCCAGATGGTCGCGATCGCGCTGCACGAGATGGGGCACGCCCTCGGCCTCGGCCACTCGCCCGCGAAGAGCGATGCGCTGTACCCCGAGACGGCGGCCACCGACCTGACCTCGCGCGACCGCGCCACGGCGACGCTGCTCTATTCCATTCCTCCCGGTTCCCTGAGGCGCTGACGGGCCGCCCCGCGGCTCACCGTCCCGGCGCCATGGTCGAGCGAGGCGATGCGGCGGCGGCCATCCCGAGCCGGTAGGCGTAGGTGGCGTAGCGCACCAGGCCCGCGAACGGGAAGTCGGCCTTCCACTCGTCCGCGGCCTGGTGATAGTGATCCCACCGTCGCCCGAGCGCCCGCGAAGAATCGGCGCTCAACCCCTCGTACGGCGCGTCCGGCACGAGGAAGACGGCGGGCACGCCGATCCTGAGCAACGGGAAGTAATCCGAGTTCGGGGCGGCGGGCGCCAGCTTCGCCTCCCAGCCCGACTGGCGAGCCACCCGGATGGCCAGTTGCCCCAGCGTCGAGCGGTCCCCGCCCGGGATCTGCCAGCGCACGGGCGGCGCCGGCGGCGCGCCCGCGTCGAGGTTGATGCCCGCGACGAGGCTGTCGGGCGGCAGCAACGGGCGCGCGGCGAAGTAGTCCGAGCCGAGCAGGCCGCGCTCTTCGCCGGTCAGCCACAGAAACAGCACGGATCGCGCGGGCCGCGGCCCCTCGACCATCGCCTTCGCGATGGCCAGGAGCATCGCGCATCCGACCGCGTTGTCGGAAAAGCCGTTGTAGATCGAATCGCCGCGCGCGTCGGGCGTCGAGATCCCCAGATGGTCGAGGTGGGCGGTGTACACCACGAACTCGCCGCGGCGCGCCGGATCGGCTCCGGGCAGGATCGCGGCTACGTTGTGCGAGACGAGGGCCTGCGCCGTGAGCCCGATGCGCACCACGACGCCGCGGCCGGGCAGCAGGCGCGGGCGGTCGTCCGACGTGCCGGCCGCCGGCAGGTCCGGGAACAGCGCGCGGCCCAGCTCCGGGCTGGCGATGACGTCCGGGATCGGCGGGATGAACGACGAGGCGGCGTGCACGGAGTCGGCGATGAACATCCGCGAGGGGCCGCGGCTGCGGACGTACAGCGCGAACGTGGCCGTGTCC
>Ga0335069_10006943_pt1 | contig 16395 bp, 11 predicted proteins | sample Lox_Sample_11_FD_206714 | JGI IMG/M metagenome (GOLD analysis project Ga0335069, IMG submission 206714) | Soil microbial communities from Loxahatchee National Wildlife Refuge, Florida, United States - Lox_Sample_1.1 | ecosystem: Environmental > Terrestrial > Soil > Wetlands | place: USA...
CCGCATCCCGGACGTTGAGCGCGAGGATTTCCTGCCGAACGGCGGGATCGAGGTCGTAGCGTTCGGTCAACCTCGCCGGATTGACGTTGTCGCGCCGGGGTCCGATCGCCCCGAGACCCAGCATCGCCCGCAGGCGCCGGAACGACTCGTCGAAGCGCTCCACCACCCCGATGAAGCTGAAATCCGCCGGGGACCTGCTGCCGAAGAACCGGGACATCTCATCGCGAACGAGCGGGATGGCGGCATATTCCACCAGCGAGAGCCGCCGCTGGTGCAATTCCTGACAGACCGGGTGCCGCCACTCGGGATTGCGCAGGTGGTGAAAGTAGGCCGAGGTCACTCGTTCGACCGGGTCGCGGATCCAGGTCATGAGCTGCGCGTGGGGATACTGCCGGGCCAATCGGTCGGGCTGGAAATGGCCATGAATGCACGCGGCTCCCGGCGGCACCTCGGTCTGGACCCGACCCAACGCGTCCGTGATCTCCCAATAGAACAGCACGAGACTTGCACCAAAACGCACCTGCAAAACGTTGCGGATGCTGGTGCCGGCGGTCTTTGGGATGTGGATGCTAAGAATCATCCGGGCGTGGCTTCCCCAATCCATGACGCCCGAACCCGTGTCCCGGACACACGGCCGGCGATGATTTTCTCGCGGTCGCCCGTGCCGCCAGCCGCCCCGCCTGCGCCCGACCCGTGGGCCCGCCGGGCCGTACCGGGCCCCTCCCCTAGCTGACAAACTCGCCGTCCCGCATCGCCCGGATCTCGTCGCACCGGTGGGCGATGTCCGGGTTGTGCGTCACGAGCACCACGGCCTGGCCGTTGTCCTTGGCCAGCCGGGTGAGCAGGTCGAAAACCAGCCCGGAATTCCTCTGGTCGAGGTTGCCGGTGGGCTCGTCCGCCAGGATGATCGCCGGCTGGTTGGCCAGGGCGCGGGCGATGGCCACGCGCTGCTGCTCGCCGCCCGAAAGCTGCGTCGCCAGCCGGCTGACCTTGTCGCCCAGCCCCACGGCGTCGAGCAGCTCCCGACCCCGCTCGGCCATCGCCTCCTCGGGCAGCCGGCCGAGCTTGCGCATCGGCATGATGACGTTCTCGAGCGCGGTGAATTCCTGCAGCAGGAAGTGAAACTGGAAAACGAAGCCGATGTGCTCGCCGCGGGCGGCGGTGCGCTCGAGGTCGCCGCTGTTCGACATCAGTTGCTGGTCGATCCAGATCGAGCCGTCGTCCGGCCGGTCGAGCAGGCCGAGCAGGTAGAGGAGCGTGCTCTTGCCGCAGCCCGACGGTCCGACGATGGCGCACACCCGGCCCCGCTCGACCGCGAAGGAGACGCCCTTCAGCACGTGGACCCGGCCGGCCCCCTGTCCCAGGTGGCGGTGGAGCCCCTCGCAGCGCAGCACGACGCGGTCTCCGGCGGGGTTCATCAGGCGGTTCCCCGGATGATGTCGCCCGGCTCCAGCCGTGCGGCGCGGCGGGCGGGAATGAGGCTGGCCGTCAGCACCATCACGACGGCGGTGAGCGTCGCCGCCACATAGTGCCAGATCGACCACTGCACGATGAAGGTGTCGGTGGCGAAAATGCCCCGGATGCGGATGGGCGTCTGCGAGACCAGATACGTCACGCTGGCACCGAGGATCCAGCCGAGCACGGTGCCAATGCTGAGCACGACGGCAGCCTGCCAGATGAAGATGCGGGAGATGTCCTCCCGCGTGTAGCCCATCGACCGCAGGATCGCGATCTCCTTGGTCTTCTCGAGGACGATCATCGCGAGCGTGTTGAACATCGCCAGGCCGGCGATGAGCGAGAACACCGACACCGTGATCGCCGAGGAGATGCGCAGCGCCCGGAACACCTCGAGCCACGTCTTTTCCCGGTACTGCCAGCTCCGCACGCCGTGGTGCAGCACCTCCTCCATCCGCGCCGCGTCCGCGTCGGCCCGGTCCTTGTCGTACAGGTTGACCTGGATGAAGCTGGCTCCGGTGGTCTTCTTCAACTGCGAGCGGGCCTCGGGCAGGTGCAGGTAAACCCGCTCCTTGTCGATGTCGCTCACGCCCGTCTCGTACACCGCCGACACCCGGTAGCGCCGGACCTGGTCGGAGGATTCGAGCAGGAACGAATCGCCCACCCCGAGTTGGAGGCGCTCGGCGATCACCTTGCCGATCAGCGCCCCGGCCGGCGCCTGCCGAAAGTCGTCCAGATGGCCCTGCACGATCTGCTTGCCGAGATCGGAGACGGTCAGGTGGTCGTCGAGCACGATGCCGAAGATCTTCACCGAGTCGCTCTTGAACGAGCTGCGCAGGATGGCCGAGCCGGTCAGGACCACGGACGTGCCGGCGACGTTGCCGAACTGGCGCAACGCCTCCGTCACCTGCTTCGGCTCCTCGATGCCCTCGATGTATTTCTGCCCCTCCTTGACGCGAACGCGAAACGACGAGCCGCCGTCCGCGCCGCCGGCCTCCATCGAGCGGATCGTCTCCTGGATCCGGTCCTCCACCCGGATGGCGCCATTCGTGCCGAGAATCGTCCGGATGAAAAAGTCCTCGAACCCGCTGGTGGTCGCCTGCGTCACCACAAACAGCCCGACGCCGAGCACGATGCAGGCGAGGCTCATCAGCATCGCCCCCTTCTTGGCGGTGAGGAAACGCAGGGCGATCCGCAGGGTCGGGGACATCGGCGGCGCGGGCCTCGGTCAGCGGGCCGGCTTCACGCGCACGCGGTCGCCGGCCTGGAAGCGGTCGAGGTCCTCGGTGATCACCTGCTCGCCCTCGCGCAGGCCCTCGAGCACCTCCACTTCGTTGAGGCTGACGTAGCCGACCTTCACCGTGCGCGCCTCCACCAGGCCGTTGGTCACCACGAGCACCTCGTTGCCGCGGAGCGCGCGGCGCGGGATGTTGGCCTGGGAATCGCGCTCGCCGATCACGACGAGCACCTCGCCCGTGAGGCCCGGCACGAGGCGTTCGACCGGCAGGTCGACGTCGAGGTGGATGATGTAGCGCTGGGTCTCGGCGTTGGCGGTCGGCAGCACCTTGGAAACCACGGCGTGGAAGAGCTGCGTCCCGTAGCCGAGAAACGTCACCGTCGCCTTCTGCCCGACCTTGATCCCGGCAAAATTCTCCTCGCTCACCTTGGCCTCGACCGTGCGCGTGCTGGAGATGAGCGTGGCGATCGGCGTGTCCTTCCCGATGAGGTCGCCGGTGCGCGCGTTGAGCTTCACCTCGGCGATGACGCCGCTGGTCGGCGCGACGATGGTCATCTTCTCCTTTTCCCGCAGCTTGGCCTTCAGCTCGTTCTCGTCGGTGTCGAGCGCCAGCTTCAGGTTGACCTCGTCGAGCGCGATTTTCTGCTCCAGTTGGTGCAGCAGCCGGCGCTGTTTCTCCAGGTCGGCCGCGGAATAGGTGCCCGCCTTGGCCTGGTGCTCGTAGTTCGCCACCGCATCGGCCTGGTTGTCCCGCTCCGCCCGGAGCGGCGAGCCGAGCTCGACCCGGCGCCGCGCGGCGACCAGGTCGTTCTTGATCCGCTCGATCGCCAGTTCGACGTCGCCCGTGTCGAGCTGCACCAGCACGTCGCCCTTCTTGACTGCCAGGCCGGCGTCGAGGATCGAGCTGGTGATCCGGCCCTCGACCTCGCTCTTGATCTCGGCGGTGTACTCGGCCTGGACGTCGACGCTGCCGGGCACGGCGTTGGCGGCCCGGCCGCGCACGACGGTCGCGACGACGGCCACCGGCCGCAGCGCGATGAAGTAGACGTACCAGAAGGCGGCCAGCGGCAGCGCCAGGAGCAGCAGGCGCAGGATCCAGCGGGCCTTGTTTTGCGGGGCCGCCATGGCTCAGTTTACCGGGGCGTTGGCGACGACGGGGTCGGCGTTGATCGTGCCCAGGAACTCGGCGACCCGGGCCAGGAAATCCTGGCGGGCGGCGTACGCGGTGTAGCGCGCGTCAAACAGGCCCAGCTGCGCCATGCTCACGTCGGATTCCGGGATGACGCCGCGGGTGAAGTCGTCCTGCCGGGCCTTGACGTTGCCCTCGTTGGACGTGAGGAAGCGGTCGTCAATCGACATCGTCCGCGACGAGAAATAGATCTGCCGCGACTGGTTCCGCGCCACTTCGGTCAGCCGGCTGGTCAGGTCCTTGTAGTCGACCTCCAACTGCCGGCGGCGGGCCAGCGAGCTGAGCACGGCCGAGCGCGAGGCGAAACCGTCGAAGATGGTCCACGACACCTGCACGCCCGCGTAGAGCGAGGTGACGCGGTACGGCGGGTAGCCGAGGTTGTAGTTCTGCTCGTCCTGGCTCGTGCCGGCCGCCAGGCTGAATTTCGGACGCAGCCGCGTCTTCTGGTTCAGGTAATCGAGATTCTGCACCTCGAGCTGGCGCCGGGCGTTGATCGCGTCGATCGCCGGCATATCCTTCTGGGACAAGAAATCCGCCAGCAGCCGGTCGAAGGTCTGGGGGTTGTAGGGCACCGCCGGGATGGCTTCCGGGATCGCCTCCTCCTCCGGCACCGGCGCGCCCGAGAGGCGGGCGATCGTCTGCCGGTAGGCCTCGAGATCGAACGCGGTGCGCTCGACGTCGATGTCGGCCCGCTCGGCGTTCAGCCGGGTCGGGAAAATTTCCAAGTCCGAGATGACCTTGTTCTTCAGGCGTTCCTCGGCCACCCGGAGGAGCTCGTGGGTGAACTTCTGGTTGAAGCGCGCCCGCTCCGCCAGGACCTTCAGCGTGATCAAGCCGAGGTACCGCGAGCGCAGGTCCTGGGCCACCATCTGGTAGGCCTGCTGGTACAGTCCCTGCGTGATTTTCTGCCGGATCTCGCCCATCTTGGCCACGTTCCGCCGCTCGCCCCAGAAAAACACCGGCTGGACGACCGACGCATCGTAATAGAACTTGCGGACGTTCGTCGCCCCTTTGCCCTGCGCATCCAGGTCCGCCCGGCGGTCCTGCGATTCGTAGTCGCGGATGAACGCGCTCGCACTGGGCAGGAGCGCCGCTCGCGCCGCGATCCGGTCGTTCTCGGCAATCTCCAGGTTGAGCGCCTGGTCGAGCATGCGCGGTGACTGGTTCACCGCTGAACGGAGGATCTGATCGAGCGCCGGAAAATACTTTTCCGGCAGCACCTGATCGAGTCCCTCCACCGCGGCCGCGAACATGCCGCCGGCCAGAAGCGGCAGCGCCGCGAGGATTTTCCAGTATTTCATAGGGCGAGCAGAGAAAATCCGGTTAATCCGACGGCAATTGCAATCTGTAAATTCCACGGTGGCCTGACCGTCTGCTAAGACTGAATGCCTTTGACTAGGTTCCCCCGGAGTTGCTTATGAGAACCTCGCGCCCCGACGGCGCCCTCCATGTCGTCCCCGTCCGCTCCCTTCCCCCTCAACCTGTGGCAGCATCGCGGCCTGCTCTGGCAGTTCACCCTGCGCAACGTGGAGCTGCGCCACAAGGGCAGCCACCTCGGCCTCATCTGGTCGATGCTCAATCCCCTGCTGATGCTGGCGCTCTACGTCCTCGTCCTCGGCTACATCTTCGGCGGCCGGTTCGGCGTGCATCCCAACGAGTCGCACCTCGATTATGCGCTCGGTGTGTTCTTCGGCCTCACCCTCTTTCAGTTTGTCGGCGAGGTCCTCGGCGTCTCGCCCGGTGCGATCGTGAGCAACCCAAACTTTGTGAAGAAGGTGGTCTTCCCGCTCGAGATCCTGCCAGTGGCGAACGTCGGCGGCGCGCTTTTCCATATGCTGATCGGGCTGGCCATGGTCCTCGCCGGCACGCTCGTCTTCGGGCACTGGGCCGGCTGGGGCGTGCTCTGGCTGCCGGTCATCCTCCTGCCGTTCGCCCTGCTCGGCCTCGGCTGTGCCTGGTTCTTCTCCGCGCTCGGGGTCTTTTTCCGCGACATCAACCAACTCATCGGATTCTTCACCACCGCGCTGATGTGGGCCAGCGCCCTGTTTTACTCCGCGGAGAAACTGCCCCCGGGCATCTGGGCCCTGCTCCGGTTCAATCCGCTGCTGCAGGCCGTCGAGCTCGCCCGTGACGCCGCGCTGTGGCAGCGCCCGATGAACTTTCACCACCTCGCCTACCTCTACGTCGTCGGCGTCGCCGCCTGCTACCTCGGCCACGTCGCGTTCCGGCGGATGAAGCCGGCCTTCGCCGATGTGCTCTGAGGCGGACACGGACCGTTCCAAGTTGAGGGTTGAAAGTTGAAGGTTGAAGAGAAATGCGGGGACTCCGGCGGCCAGCCCAAGGCCGGGCACCGGTTCGGCCTCGACCTCGAGGGTGCCGGGGCGCGGCTCGAACGCACCCGGCTTGCCGTCGCGGGACGGCCGCGCGTGGGGTCTCGTTGTCTTCCGTGGGCCCTCCTTGAGTCCGTCTCCTCCGCGTCCCCCGCGGGGAATCCTCCTTGCGCCCTTTCGCGGCCGGAATCGTCCGCCGCGGGTCGTCTCGGTCCGACATGAATCCGTCCACCGGTCACGTGTTCTGGCTCTTCGGGCTCTCGGGCGCGGGCAAGACCACCCTCGCCGGCACCCTGGCCGACGCGCTGCGGGCGGCGGGCCGGCCGGTGCTGGCGCTCGACGGCGACGCGCTGCGCGCCGGCCTCTGCCAGGGGCTCGGCTTCTCCGACGCCGACCGCGCCGAGAACCTCCGCCGCGCCGCCGAGGCCGCGCGGCTCGGCGCCGATTCCGGCCTTTGCGTCGTCGCCGCCTTCATCACGCCGCGGGAGGCCCATCGCGCGGCCGTCGCCCGGATCGTCGGCCGCGATCGCATTTCCTGGATCCACGTCGACGCGCCGCTCGACGTCTGCCGCCGGCGCGACGCCAAGGGCCTCTACGCCCGCGCCGACGCCGGCCAGGTCGCGCAGATGACCGGCCTGACCTCCGCCTTCGAGCCGCCCACAAGCGCCGACTTCGTTGTGTCCACCGCGGTCGAGAAAGTGACCGTGTCTTCCGCCCGGCTGCTCGAATTCGCCCGGGCCCGGCTCGGGGCCGCGCGGTGAGGTCTGACAGAAGGCAACCAAGGACCAGACTTTGGGATTCACAGAAGCAGCGGTGTCAGACCGCGGAGGCCCGGGGCTTCTCTGCTCCCCCCGTTTCCTCCTGTTAAAACCCGGATCCCAGTCGGCTTTCCCAAAGATTCACCAAGGCCTTTCGTGTCTGTTCCGGTAAATCGTGGGCCCGGATGATTCCCGTCTCCCGCGCTTCGCCGCCCACGCCCGTACGGAAAGGGTTGCGCCGCGGGCGGATTTGGAATTGCAGAAACGGACGTGAGTAATCCGGCCTTCGCCTCCGCCTCCCCCTGAACTGCCGATGTCCGCCGCACCGGTCATCTCCATTCGCGGGGTCAGCAAGTCGTACCGGGTCTGGGACGGCCCGGGCCAGCGGCTGCTCAGTCCGGCATGGGCGGCGGCTTCGCGCCTGCTGCCCGGCGCCGCGGGCCGGGCGCTGCGCCGGCGGGCCGAGGCCGGGTACCGCGACTTTCACGCGCTGCGCCAGGTCAGCCTTGAGGTGAAGCGCGGCGAATCCGTGGCCATCATCGGCCGCAACGGCTCCGGCAAGAGCACCCTGCTGCAGATCGTCGCCGGCACGCTCCGGCCCACCGCGGGCGCCGTCAGCGTGACGGGCCGCACCGCCGCGCTGCTCGAGCTGGGCAGCGGCTTCAACCCCGACTTCACCGGACGCGAAAACGTCTTTCTCTACGGCACCGTGCTCGGGCTCACGCGCGCGCAGCTCGAGGAGCGCTTCGACCGGATCGCCGCCTTCGCCGACATCGGCGAATTCCTGGAGCAGCCGGTCAAGACCTACTCGAGCGGCATGGCGCTGCGCCTGGCCTTCGCGGTGGTGGCCCACATCGACGCCTCGGTGCTCATCATCGACGAGGCGCTGGCCGTCGGCGACGTGTACTTCATGCAGAAATGCAACCGCTTCCTGCGTGCGTTCCGCGAATCCGGCACCCTGCTCTTCGTCAGCCACGACATGGGCGCCGTGCGCTCGCTGTGCGACCGCGCAGTCTGGCTTGAGCAGGGTGCCGCGCGCGCCACCGGGCCGGCGGCGGAAATCGCGGCCGCCTATCTCGCCGAGGCGAACCTGCGGCAGGACAACCAGGCCGTCGCCGACGCGCCGACGCGGCCGGCGGCCCTGCCCCCGGCCGGGCCGCCCGGGACGCCGCCGCACCGGCTGCCCGCCGCCCCGGTGGACAATCCACTCACCGTTTCGCCGTTCAACCGCCAGTCCGCCGGCTTCGGCGACGGACGGGTGAGGATCATCGACGCGGCGTTCGTCGACGCGACCGGGCGGCGGGTCGACACCCTGCGCGGCGGCGAAGTCGTCTGCCTGGCCATCACGGCCCGCGCTGCCGAGCCGGTGGGCAACGTCATCTTCGGCTTCAACCTCAAGGACCGGCTCGGCCAGCATCTGCTCGGCGAAAACACCTTCCGCGGCGCCGGCCTCGAGGCGCTGGCGATGCAGCCGGGCGACTGCCTCCAGGCGCGGTTCACCTTCCAGATGCCGGTGCTCCACCGCGGCGACTATGCCGTCATCGCCGCGGTCGCCGCCGGCACGCCGGGCAGCCATCGGCAGCAGGACTGGCTGCACGAGGCGCTGGTCCTTTCCTCGGGCACGGACTGGGCGCACGCCGGCCTCGTCGGTCTGCCCATGCTCGGGGTCAGCGTGGTGCAGGTGGCCCGATCGGACTGACATGCCCCGCCCGCGCCGCCAGTCCTCCTCCTCCGCCGCCGGCGCCGCCACCCGGGCCCCGCGCCCGGTGCTGCTGCATTTTCACATTTTCAAGAACGCCGGCACCACCCTCGATGCGGCGCTGCAGCAGGCTTTCGGTTCCCGGTGGGCCGAAATCGAGGCCGACGATCGCAACGGCGCGCTCGACTGGAACCGCGTGTTCGCCGACCTCGCGGCCCATCCGGACCGGTGCGCGCTGAGCTCGCACACCGCGCGTCCCCCGGCGCCGGACCACCCGGATTTCCGCTTCCGACCGCTCTTCCTCGTGCGCCATCCGCTCGACCGGCTGGCCGCGATCTATCATTTCGAGCGCCAGCAGGCCGGTCCCCCGGCCAACGAGGCCGCGCGCGTCGCCCGCGGCGGCCCGCTGCGCGATTTCCTGGAGTTTGCCCTCGGCGAGCGGACCGACGTGCCGTCGGCCGTCTGCGACGCCCAGACCTCCTGGCTGGCGCGGGGCGGCGCCTATCCCGCGCCGCCGACCGTGGCGGACCTGGAACGCGCCCGGGCCGCCGTCGCCGCCGCGCCCGCGCCCGGCGTGGTCGAGCGGACCGACGACTACCTCGTGCTCCTCGAGGCCGCGCTGGCCGGCGACTTCCCGGGCCTCGACCTCGCCGTCGCCGACCGCAACCGCAACGCCGCCCGTCCCCCGACCCTGCTCGCCCGCCTGCGCGAGATCCGCGCCGCCGTGCCGGCGAAGCTCTGGCGGGAGCTGCTCCGGCGCAACCGGCTCGACCTGGAACTTTGGCGTTTTACCTCGCGGCTGGCGCGCACCAGATTGCGCGCGATGCCCGACGCCGCCGCCCGCCTTGCCGCTTTCCGCCAGCGCAAGGCCGCGGCCGCACCCCCGGAGCTGCCATGGACCGGCGAGCGCCTGGTCGCGGCCTCACGGGGCGATTTCGTCGCCGAGCATGTGCACCGCTACGCCGTGGCCGCGGAGCTCGCCCGGGGCTGCGAGGTGCTCGACATCGCCTGCGGCGAGGGCTACGGCTCGGCGCTGCTGGCGCGCGTCGCGCAGCGCGTCTACGGCGTGGACTGTGACGGACCGACCATCGCGCACGCCGCCGCCAAGTACCGGTCGCGCAACCTGAGCTTCCTCGTCGGCCGCGCCGAGAAGCTGCCCCTGCCCGACCGCGCGGTGGATCTGGTCGTCAGCTTCGAGACGCTGGAACACCTCGACGACCACGGGGCGATGCTGGCCGAGATCAAGCGCGTGCTCCGTCCCTCCGGCCGGCTCCTGATCTCCACGCCGGACCGACGCGCCTACCAGGAATACTCGGGCAAAATCAATCCGTTCCATGTGCGCGAGCTCGACCGGCGGGACTTCCGTCGGCTGCTCGACGCCCACTTCCGCCATTCGACGCTCGCCTGCCAGAAATCGGTCAGCGGCTCCTGGGTCGTGCCGCTCGACGGCGAGCCCGTCGCCCAGGCCGAGTACGGCGGGACAATGGCCCAGGTGACCCGTGACCAGGCGGGCGTGGGCGCCCCGTACCTGCTGGCGCTGGCCTCCGACGCGCCGGTCGCGCCGCTGGCCTCCAGCCTGTTCAACTCCCAGCTCGAGCTGACCGCGGCCATCCGGAACCTCGAGGAGGGCCGCCGCGAGGACCAGGCCGCCTACCAGCGGCTCGAGCGCGAATTCACCGAGCGCACCGCCTGGGCCCGGACGCTTGAGTCCGACCTGCGCGACACCCAGCAGGAGGTGCTTCGCCTGCAGGGCGAGGGCGTGGAACTGACCAACTGGGCGAAGTCGCTCGACGCCGACCTCCAGCGGGCGCGCGAGGTCATCAAGAAGCGGACCAAGCAGGTCGAGAAGCTCACCAAGTGGGCCAAGTCGCTCGAACAGGACCTGCGCGACGCCCAGGCCAACTTCACAAGGCTCGAGCAGGAATTTGCCGAACGCTCCGCCTGGGCCAAATCCCTCGAGGCCGAGCTCGAGCACACGCGGGCGCTGAACGAGGAGCGGGACCGCACGATCAAGGAGCGCTCCGCCTGGGGCCAGGCTCTCGAACAGGAACTCGCCGCCGTCCGCCTCGAAGTCGAACGCGTCCAGCGCGAGCATGCCGCCGCCACCGCCTGGGGCCGGCAGCTCGAGCAAGAGGTGGCACGGACCCGCGGCGAGGTGGTTCGCCTCCAGGAAGAGCACGCCACCGCCACCGCCTGGGGCCGCTCGCTCGAGGCCAGCCTGGCGACGAGCCGGGCCGACTACGCGCGGCTCGAGGCCGAGTTTGCCGACCGCACCGCGTGGGCCAAGTCCCTCGACGCCGAACTGCTCCTCACCAAGGCCGACCGCGAGCGCGTGCAGCGCGAGGCCGGGTTGCTGGCGGAACGCCTCGCCCGCGTCACCGCGGCCTGCCGCCGCCTGCAGGGCGCACTGCCGGGTCCGGCCGCGGCCACCGAGGCGGCCGTGGTGGCCCAGGGCCACCGCACGCTGATGGAGCTTCGCTGCAATCTCGCCGCCAAGGAGGCCGAGTTGCGCGCCGCCCGGACCGCGGCGTTGGAGTCCGGCTGGCGTCAGGAGGCGGCCGCGGCCGAGGCGCGCCGGCTCGACCAGGCGCTGCAGGAGGCGCAGGTCCACGTCGACCACCTACTCCAGCGGACGGCGCAGCTCAATTTTGCCGCCAACAATATCGCTGTCGCGCACGCCGAGGCCGAGACCGCCCGGCGCGGCACGGAGCGGGAGCTCGTGCTACGGGTAATCGAGCTCAACGAGGCCCAACGCCAGCTCGCCGTCCACGAATCCGGCCTGTTCCGGCGCCTCCTGCGCCGCGGACGCACGTCCTGACCCCACCCATGCCTGCCGCACCCCAGACCATACCGGCCGCGATCGACCAACCCGGGCCCTTGTCCACCCCGGACGGCCGTCTGCGGCTCGATGGCTGGGTGGTGCCGGAGACGGATTCGGTCTACGAGGTTCGGCTCCGCCTCGCCAGCGGCCAGATCTTTGACTGCGTCACCGGCCGGCCGCGGCCGGATGTCGCCGCGCTCCATCCCGACCGGCCCGGCGCGGCCCTCTCCGGTTTCAGCCTTGAGACGCACCTGCCGCCGGGACTCCACATCGGCACGCTGGAACTCCGGCGCCCGGGCGCCGACTGGACTCCTTTTCAGACGCTCAGCGTCCGCGCGGGGCTCAGCCCGCTGGTCGGCCGGCTTGAGTCGGAGTTCCCGGACATCGAGACGCCGGAGTGTCAGGTCAGCGGCTGGTGCTTTCATCCGCAGGCCGAGATCGACCGTCTGACGCTGCAATTCGCCGACAACGAGGCCGAGCTCGAGCTCGGGCAGCCCCGGGCCGACGTCGCCGCGCGCTATCCCTCCGCGGGCACCGCCCGGAACTCGGGCTTTTCAGGCAAGCTGCCACTTCGACCCGGCGCCGGGCCGGTGACCCTGAACGCGCGGCTCCGCAACGGCGCCGTCGCCCGCCTGGAGGTCCGGCCGCACCTGCGGGTGCCGGACTGGGCGGCCGCCCGCGCCACCACGGAGCTGTGGCGGACGCGCGCCGCCCTGATCGGGCTGCCGGCCGCGGAATCGCCGCGCGTGTCCGTCATCATTCCGGTGTTCAATCAGCTCGATTACACGCTCGGCTGTCTCGAGGCAGTGGCCCGGCACGCCGGCGCCGCGCCGTTCGAGGTCATCGTGGTCGACGACCATTCCGACCCGGTTGTGGCGGAAGTGCTGTCCGGGGTGGAACGGCTGCGCCTGCTCGCCAACCCGGAGAATCTCGGGTTCATCCGGAGTTGCCGCCGCGGGGCCGACGCGGCGCGCGGCGAATTCCTCCTTTTTCTCAACAACGACACCGAAGTGCAGGCGGGCTGGCTCGAGGCGATGCTGGCGGTGTTCAACCGGCGGCCCGACGCCGGGCTGGTCGGCGCCAAGCTGGTCTATCCCGACGGGCGCCTGCAGGAGGCGGGGGGCATCCTCTGGTCCGACGGCTCGGCCTGGAACTATGGCCGCGACCAGGACCCGACCCGGCCCGAGTACAACTACCTGCGCGAAACGGATTATTGCTCCGGCGCGTGCCTGCTGCTGCCGGCGGCGCTCTGGCGCGAGGTCGGCGGGTTCGACGAGCGGTACGCGCCGGCGTACTGCGAGGACTCCGATCTCGCCTTCGCCGTCCGCGCGGCCGGGCGCAAGGTCTATTACCAGCCCGCGGCCGTGGTCGTGCACCACGAGGGGCGCAGCAGCGGCACCGACCCCAATTCCGGGGTCAAGCGTCACCAGGTCGAGAACGCCGTCAGGCTCCGCGAGAAGTGGCGCGCCGTGCTCGAGCGCGAGCACCGGCCGAACGCGGTCGACGTCTTCCGCGCCCGCGAGCGCAGCCTCCACCGGAAGGTCATCCTCCTCATCGATCACTACCTGCCGCATTACGACCGCGACGCCGGCTCGCGCACCATCTGGGCCTTCCTCGAGTTTTTCCTCGCGGAGGGTTTCTCGGTGAAGTTCCTCGGCGACAATTTTCATCCCCACGAGCCGTACCTGACCGAAATGCAGCAGCGGGGCATCGAGGTGCTCTGCGGGCCGTGGTACGCCCACGAATGGGAGCACTGGCTCGAGGAAGTCGGCCCGTCGATCGACTACGTCCTGCTCAGCCGCGCCCACATCGCGCCGCGCTATCTCGGACCGCTGCGCCGCAGCACCAAGGCGCGCCGGCTGTTCTACGGCCATGACGTCGTGTCGCGCTCGATGGAGCGTGAATTTGCGATGACCGGCAACCCGGCCCTGCTGACCTCGGCCGCCAAGTGGCGCGAGATGGAGGAGGCGGTGTTTCCACAGGTGGATGTCGTGTACTACCCCTCGGACGACGAGGTCCGGTTCCTGCAGGAGCGTTATTCCGGAATCGTCGCGCGGGTGCTGCCGCCGTACGTCTACCGCGAGCCGGCGCGGCCGGGCCTGGCGGGCGACGGCCCCGCGCGCGCCGGCCTGCTCTTCATCGGCGGCTTCAACCATCCGCCCAACCCCGACGCGATGCTCTGGTTTCACCGCGAGGCGTGGCCGGCACTGCACCGGGAGTTTCCCGGGCTCACGCTGACGATCGCCGGCTCGAATCCTCCGCCCGAGATTCTCGCCCTCCACGGCGACGGGATCACCGTGACCGGCTACGTTTCGGACGCGCAACTGGCCGAATTCTACGCCACGCACCTGATCGCGGTCATTCCCCTGCGCTTCGGCGGCGGCGTGAAGGGCAAGGTCGTCGAGGCGCTCTGGCACGGGCTGCCCGTCATCACCACGGCCGTCGGGGCCGAGGGCATCCCGGAGGCGGAGTCCTGCCTGCACGTGGCGACGCTCGAGGAGTTCGGCCCCCGCCTCGCCGCGATGCTTCGCCGGCCGGAGGCGCTCCGCGCCCAGGTGGTCGCCGGGGCCGGCGTCATCGCCCGCCATTACTCGCACGCCGCCTTGCGCGCCGCCTTCGCGCCTGACATCAGCTTTACCTGAGCCATGGCCATCCTGCACCGGTCCCGCGCCCCCCTCCGCCTCGGTCTCGCCGGCGGCGGCACCGACGTGTCGCCCTACAGCGACGAATTCGGCGGCTGCGTGTTGAACGGGACGATCAACCTCTACTCCCACTGCACGATCGTCCCCGCCGGCGGCGCCACGGTCAGCTTCCTCGCCCCCGACCGCGGCGAGACGTTTCAGGCCGCGGCGGTGGCCCCGCTGCCGGCCGCCGGCCCGCTTCCGCTTCACCAGGCGGTCTACAACCGGGTGGTCCGCGATTTTCACGGCGGCCGGCCCCTGCCCTGCCAGATCACCACGTATTCCGACGCGCCGGCCGGCTCGGGCCTGGGCACGTCCTCGACACTGGTGGTGGCGATCCTCGGCGCGTTCTGCGAGTGGCTGAAGCTCCCGCTCGGCGAGTACGAGATCGCCCATCTCGCGTTCGAGATCGAGCGGCTCGACCTCGGGCTTGCCGGCGGCAAGCAGGACCATTACGCCGCCGCCTTCGGGGGCGTGAACTTCATGGAGTTCCACGCCGGCGACCGGGTGATCGTCAATCCGCTCCGCATCCGCCCGTCGGTGCTGAACGAGCTCCAGTCGAGCCTGCTGCTGCACTTCACCGGGGTCTCGCGCGATTCGGCCCGCATCATTTCCGAGCAGATGCGCCACGTGGTCGAGAAGTCGGCGGCCTCGGTCAACGCGATGCACCGACTGAAGGCCGACGCGGTGCAGATGAAGGAGCACCTGCTGCGCGGCGAGCTGCCGGCCTTCGCCCAGGTGCTCGGCCGCTCGTGGGAGGCCAAGAAGCAGATGGCTGCGGTCATCAGCAACCCGCAGATCGAGGCCGTGTTCGCCGCCGCGCTGGCGGCCGGCGCCATCTCCGGCAAGGTCACCGGCGCCGGCGGCGGCGGCTACATCATGTTCATGATCGATCCGCTGAAGCGCGAGGAGGTCACGCGCGCCCTGGCCGGCTTCCCGGGCGCCGTCCAGCGCTTCCAGTTCACCTCGGGCGGACTCGAGACCTGGACCGTGCGCTGACCGTGAAAGCCGCTGCGTCCTCCCCGAAGCCCAGGCGCCCCGCAAAGCCGGCCGCGACGGCGCCCGTCCGCCCCCCGGGGCCGGTCACGATCACCCACCCGTCGCTGCCCGGCCCGATCGTCATTCCGGCGGAGGACGGTCGCTACCGGCACGACGAGCTCACGACGCTCTACTGGACGTACCACCCGCGCTTTCACTTTCTGAAGATGGCTCCGCGTGGCGCGCGACTTTTCGACATCGGCGCCGGGTGGGGCCGGCTGTCCTTCTGGCGCGCCTGGCTGCCGCCGCTGCGGCCGGACCTCGAGATGCACGGCTGCGACCAGCATCCGGCGAAATTTGCCGACCAGTATGCCTCTTTTCACGTGATGGACATCGACGGCGCCCGCCTGCCCTACCCCTCCGGCCACTTCGGCGCGGCCCTGTCGTCGCATGTCATCGAGCACCTGCAGCACCTGAAGAAATTTGCCGCCGAGATCCACCGCGTCCTCGCGCCCGGCGCCATGGTCTACGTGGAGACGCCAACGGAGGAATCGGTGGATTTTCCCGACCGCCATTTCTTCCGGCAGCAAGGATGTCCGACGACCACGATCAATTTTGGCGACGACCGCACCCACCGCCAGGTGGTGGGTCGGCAGGCGCTGCGCGAGCTGTTCACCGGGGCCGGCTTCGATGTCGAGGAGGCCGGCACCATCCGGATGCCCTTCCTCGAGGATGCGCTGCTCGCCAAGGCCGCCGCCGAGGGCGACCAGGAGCTCGGCAGCTACGGATTGTGGTCCCGGCTCGGCTTCGCGCACTACGGCATTTTCCGGAAGCCGGAGCGAAAGCCGCGAACGAACGCCAAGGCCTCGGAGGGGGAGCCCGCGAACCACGCGAAGGGACGATCGACACCCTCTGAGGCTTAAATCGAACCACCGGCCGCAGGCGGTAGGCGTGAAGCAATAAGCAGTAAGTGTTAGGCAGCCGACCTTACATCTTACCCCTTATCCCTTACCCCTTACACCTTATCCCTTACACCTTACCCCTTATCCCTTACCCCTTACACCTTATCCCTTATCCCTCACACCACGCCCTCCGTTATCTCTGTTTCCTCCTGTGATCCTTCCGCGACAGGTCGATCCCGAAATGATTTTACAGGAGGCAACAGAGGGATCGCAGGATGCCCTAATCCGTTTGGGGAAGACCGACTCCTGCATGTCTCTACATACAAGGCCGCAGAGGACGCGGAG
>Ga0335069_10006944_pt1 | contig 16394 bp, 16 predicted proteins | sample Lox_Sample_11_FD_206714 | JGI IMG/M metagenome (GOLD analysis project Ga0335069, IMG submission 206714) | Soil microbial communities from Loxahatchee National Wildlife Refuge, Florida, United States - Lox_Sample_1.1 | ecosystem: Environmental > Terrestrial > Soil > Wetlands | place: USA...
GGCGCGTGCCGCTGGGAAAACTGCTCGACAAGCTCGGCGAGGAAGGCATCCTGACGCTGCTCACTGAAACCGGAACACGCCTCAACACCGCACTGCTGGCCGGCGGCTTTGTCGATCGCGTACACCTGTTTGTCTCGCCGCAGATCATGGGCTCCGATGCTGTGCCGGCCTTCCGCGGCCTGGCCAACCCGATCCGCATGGCGGCGGTTGAAGTCGAGCGCTACGACAACGATCTGGGGCTTTGTTCGCTGCTCAGGGATCCCTGGCCGCAAGAGAGCGATCAGTAATCAGAAGCCCGGGATAAGCGATCGGAGGCCCGTGCGACGAGCGATCCGTGCCAGGGAGACAAGGGCCAAGGCATTCATTGCTTCGCGGCGGGTTCCGCGGGCGGCACTTCGGGGATGGCGGCGCCGTCGGCGCGCGGGTCAGAAGCGGCAAAGTTGACGCCGGCCGACGCATCGCGAAGCACAGCCTGGCCGCGGCCCATGGTCGTCGAATACTCCTTGCGCACCTGAAGCTCGTGCCCCATTCTGGCCAGCGTGTCGAGCGTGGGTTGCGTGACGCGCGACTCGATGAGGATATTGCAGCCAAGCTTGGGGCTCACGGTGAAGCGCGGCTCCTCAAGCGCGGCCTGGATGTTCAGGTGGTAGTCGACCACGTTGGAGACGAACTGCGCATGGGCCAGCGGTTGATTCATGCCACCCATGATGCCGAAGCCGATGTGCCGGTCGCCGTTCTGCATGAAAGCGGGAATGATGGTGTGGAACGGCCGCTTTCGGCCGGCGAGCGCATTGGGCGACTTCACGTCGAGCGAAAACAGCCCGCCTCGATCCTGGAGCACAAAGCCCATGCCCTGTACGGTGATGCCCGAGCCAAACGACTCGTAATTGCTCTGGATTATGGAGAGGATGTTGCCCTCGCGATCGATCACGGAGAAATAAGTAGTGTCGCCGCCGCCCAGCGCGCCCGGCGCGACGGTGCAGCTGGCTTTGGCGAGATCGATCAGCGCGGCTCGTTTGGCGGCGAAGTCCTTCGACAAAAGCTGCTCGACCGGGATCTTGCTGAAGCGCGGATCGCCGTCGTAGGCCTTCACGTCGGCATAGGCGAGCTTCATGGCCTCGATGCGCGTGTGTACCTCGGCCGCGCTGTGCGGGCCTTCCGGCGCGGGCTTGAACTGCTCCAGGATGTTGAGCATCTCCAGCGCGGCCATGCCATCGCCGTTGGGCGGCAGCTCGTAGACACTCCAGCCGCGATAGGTGGTGGAGATGGGCTCGACCCACTCGGCGGAGTATTCGGCTAGGTCGCCGGCCGTCATGGTGCCGCCCAGATCGTTCGAGGTCTTCAGAATGGCCTTCGCGATCTCGCCCTTGTAGTACGCGGCTTCGCCTTCCCTTGCGATGAGCCGGTAAGCGTGGGCGACGTCGGGATTGCGGAAGATCTCACCCGTCTCCGGCACTTTGCCGCCGGGCAAAAAGACGCGGCGGCTTTCCGGGTTGCTGTTCAGTGGGGCCTCGGAACTTCTCCAGTAGTAGTCGTGGATGACCTCGGCGACGGGAAAGCCGCTTTCGGCGTAGGAGATCGCCGGATTGAAGAGCTCGCGCCAGGGCAGCCTGCCCCAGCGGGCGTGCAGCTTGGCCCATCCGTCGACCACGCCGGGAACGGTGACGGAGTCGATGCCTTCCTGCGGCATGCCGGTGGCGCCCTTGGCTTTGAGGTGATCGATAGTAAGCGCTCTCGGCGCCCAGCCGCTGGCATTCAGGCCATAAAGCTTGCCGGTCTTCGCGTCCCAGTAGATGGCAAACAGGTCGCCGCCCATGCCGTTGGCCATGGGCTCGGTCACGTTGAGCACGGCGTTGGCGGCGATGGCGGCATCGATGGCCGAGCCGCCGCGCTCGAGGATATGCGCGCCGGCCTGCGAAGCCAGCACCTGGCTCGTGGCCACGATTCCGTACTTCGTGGCGACGACGGAGCGGCCGTAGGAACGGTCCTGGCCGCAAAGGGCGAAGGCAAAAGAGACGAGGAACAGAAATGCGGCCGTGTGTCTGAGAGGGATCATGCGCGCGGTGCTCCGTATGAGGATATGCGAACGGATGGAGGAATCTGCACTGAAATTATGATCGTATCGGTGCTGGGCAGCCGAATCGTAGTACATTGGCGGCATGCGCCGGCTTCCGTTTCTCCTGGCAGCGTTGTGCTTCGCGGTTGCCGCGTTTCCGCAGACGACGATTTCGTTTCCGGCATCGGACGGCGGGGTGGTGTTCGCCGATCTCTATGGGTCGGGCGAGAGGGCTGTGGTGCTGGCGCATGGCGGCCGCTTCAACAAGGAGAGCTGGGCGCCTCAGGCGAAGCAGCTCGTTGAAGCTGGATTCGAAGTGCTGTCCATCGACTTTCGCGGGTACGGCAAGTCGCATGGTCCAGGCGACAAGGACCCGCTCGGCGCGCCGCTTCACCTCGACGTGCTGGCCGCGGTGCGCTATCTGCACCAGAACGGCGCGAAGAGCGTATCGGTGGTCGGCGGCAGCATGGGCGGCGGAGCTGCCGGCGATGCGGCGATTGAGGCGAACCCCGGCGAGATCGACCGGATCGTGATGCTGGGCGCGGCGCCCAACGAGCCCGCGGATAAGCTGAAATCGCCGGCGCTGTTCATCGTTGCGCGCGACGATAAGAGCGGCGACGGGCCGCGGCTGCCGGGGATCAGGAAGCAGTTCGTTAAGGCTCCGCAGCCGAAGAAACTGATCATCCTCACGGGCTCGGCGCACGCCCAGTATCTCTTTGAGACCGGCCAGGCAGAGCAGGTGATGCAGGAGATTCTGCGGTTCCTCGGCAGCGGTCAGTGATCCGTGGTAGGGGTTAGTCGCCGATCCCCGAATGCTGGACCCTGAACCCTTGGCCCTGTTCCCTGTTCCATGTTCCCTTAAAATCGAACCATGTTCACTGGCATCATCGAGCAGACGGGGACGCTGGTCAGCCTGACGGACCGCGGCGGTGTGCGGCGGCTCACCGTGGAGGCGCCGGGCATCGCCGGACGGCTGCGCGAGGGTGACTCGCTGGCCGTCAGCGGCGTGTGCCTGACGGCGCTTGACGTTGACCCGGCCTATTTCCACGCCGACCTGGCGCAGGAGACGCTGGACCGCACCTCGCTTGGATCGCTTGCGCCGGGGGCGAAGGTGAACCTGGAGCTGCCCACAGCCGCCGGCAGCCCGCTGGGTGGACACGTCGTGCAGGGACATGTGGATGGGACCGGATTGCTGGCAGCGCTCGACCCCGTTATCCCCGAATCCAGCCCCAACTTCAACCGCGAGACCACGGATTGGACGTTGAAGGTCCGCGTGCCAGAAGAGGTGCGCCCTTGGATGATCCACAAGGGATCGGTGGCCATCGAAGGCATCAGCCTGACCATCGCCGGCTTTGATGGCGAGGCGATCGCCATCGCAATCCTGCCGCTCACGTATTGGAGGACGAACCTGCATTCGCTCGCCGCCGGCGCGCCGGTCAACGTGGAAGCTGACGTGCTTCTCAAGCTGGCTGCCATGCAGATGAAGGCCCGAAAGAAACCCGAGTTCGATCTGACCGAGGCATGGCTGGTGGCGAACGGGTATTGAATTCCGCAGGATTCCAGTCTATCGTTGAAAGACTGGTCGTTTCGACTGGTCAATCATGAAGATTTTTCAAGCAGCCGAAGCAAAAACCAACTTTCTCCGAATCCTCGACGACATCGAACGCGGCGAGAGCGTCATCATCACTCGGCATGGTCGCCGTGTTGCCCGCATCGTCCCTGAAGCCGAAGCGGATCAGGATCGAGTGAATAAGGCGATGGAAAGCATCCTGGAAATCCGCAGCCGGACGAAACCGGTTTCGCTCAGCGAGATCTTCGCCATGCGAGACGAAGGCAGAATGTGATCCCTGCGCCGCGATTCGTGCTCGACGCATCAGTCGCCATTGTCTGGGCATTGCGCGACGAAGCTCATCCGGTGGCTGATCTTGCCTTCTCCGCGATGCAAATCGGCTCGGCGATCGTCCCGGTGATCTGGTGGTACGAGATCCGGAACATCCTCGTCCAGTGCGAGCGTCGCGGACGAATCACGTCAGCCGACTCAGATGTGTTCCTCATCGACCTCAGCCGGCTCAGGATTGACGTCGATGCCCTTTCGACTGGCCCCCGCGTCATGGAGTTGGCGCGTAAGCACAACATGTCAGCATACGGTGCGGCATATCTTTCCCTGGCCATGCGCGAGTCGCTGGGGGTTGCGACGCTCGACCGGAACTTGGAATCCGCGTGCCGAATCGAAGGCGTACCACTCCTGAGATAGCCCTCCCCGAACGCTTCCACCCCCTTCCACGTCTATCGGAATGCTGGACTGTTACCCTTGAACCAGGCACCGAACTGAAGATCCTCGAGGAGTGCCGGAAGCCGCCGCAGCGGCTTGACCGGCAACCGACCCATGGCAGAGTTCGTCATCAGACTGGCCGATGAGCGCGGCCGGGTGCAGGAGCAAGTGCAGACCGCGGCCACCGCCGACGAACTGCGCGCCCGCTTCACGCACGCCGGCTATCACGTCTTCAGTGTGCGCGCGCGCGCCGGCCTCGGCGGGATGAGCCGGCGCAAGGTCAAGCTCGAGCCGTTCCTCATCTTCAACCAGCAGTTCCTCACGCTGATCCGCGCCGGCCTGCCCATCCTGGGCTCGCTGCAGATGCTGACCAAAATTCAGAAGCATGCCGGTTTCGCCTCCCAGCTCGACGATGTTTCTTCGCGCGTGAAGACGGGCGAGGCGCTCTCGGCGGCGTTCGAGGCGCAGGGCGGCTTCCCGGTCATGTACATCACCACGCTGCTGGCGGGGGAGCGCTCGGGCAACCTGCAGGAGGTGCTGGAGCGCTACGTGAGCTTCCAAAAGGTCTCCCTCACGTTCCGCAAGAAGCTCACCGCGTCGCTGATCTATCCATGCGTGCTGCTAACGCTGGTGATCGGGCTGTTGGTCTTCCTGGTCACGGTGGTGGTGCCCCAGTTCAGCGTTCTCTATGACCAGATGGGCTCCAAGCTGCCGGCGATGACGCTGGGGCTGATGTCCTTCGCGAAGTGGATGCAGCACAATATCCTGTGGCTGCTCATCGCAGCGCTAGCGCTGGGCGCCGGCCTCCTGCGCTTCTCCGCCACCGAGCGCGGCCGCGACATGGTGGACGGGTTCCGCATCAGCTTGCCCATCTTCGGCAAGATCTGGCTCAAGTACCAGGTGGCGTTGTTTGCGCGCACACTCTCCACTCTGCTCACCGGCGGCCTGCCGCTGGTGCCTTCGCTGGAAACGGCGGCGCGGTCGATCTCGTCGCGCAAGGTGTCGAAGGCCGTGCATTCGTCGATCATTACGGTACGCGAAGGCAAGAGCCTTGCCGAGTCGCTCACCAACACCGGCGTCTTCCCTGACCTGTCCTCCGAGATGATCACGGTGGGCGAGCAGACGGGCGCGCTGCCGGCGATGCTGAATTCCGTCGCCGAGTTCTTCGAAGAAGACGTTGCCACCGCGCTCACTGCGTCGTTGGCGCTGATTGAACCGGCCATCCTTATCGTGATGGGCGTCGTTGTAGTTTTCATTCTCATCTCGCTCTACCTGCCCATCTTTTCGCTGGGCCAGGCAGGGGGCGGAGCAGCAGGATAAATCGTCATGGCAGGAACCTCGCTTCCCACACCGATCATGCCGGGCAACGGGCACTCTCCCGCCGGCCCCGGCGCGGCCCCGGATGAGCGCACTCAGGCCGAAATGCTGGCGCGGCGCTATCACGCCGAGTTTGTCGACCTGAAAAACTTCAAAATCCAGCACGACCTGCTGCGCACGGTGCCGGTGGAGCTGATGTTCCGCTACAACTTCGTGCCCATCGAACAGCAGGGCGACGCGCTGGTGATCGCAGTGAGCGACCCCTCGCGCCTGATGGTGCTCGACGAGATCGCCGGGCTGCTGGGGCACCGGATTGTGCCGCGCGTGGCCACGCTTTCGCAGATCACCGATCTGCTGAAAAAGACCGAGCAGTCGCAGCGCGTGCTCGACGAGGCCAGCGAAGGCCTCACGTTCGACGTGCTCACCGGCGAAGACAATCCCGACGAGAACATCTCGATCGAGAAGCTGACCAGCGAAGAAGACATCAGCCCCATCATTCGCCTCGTCGACACGACGATCTTCACGGCTCTCGAGCGGCGCGCGTCGGACATCCATATCGAGACCAACGACGACTCGGTCGTCGTGAAGTACCGCATCGACGGCGTGCTGCAGGCGGCCATGGCGCCCATCGCGCGCGAGCATCACTCGACGATCCTGAGCCGCATCAAGATCATGAGCGAGCTCGACATCGCCGAGCGCCGCGTGCCGCAGGACGGCCGCTTCCGCGTGCGCTACAAGGGCCGCCTGATCGATTTCCGCGTATCGATCATGCCCACGGTGCATGGCGAAAATGCCGTGCTCCGCGTGCTCGACAAGGAGTCGATGAGCGAGAAGTTCCGCAACCTCACGCTCGACGTGGTCGGATTCGCCGACGAGGACCTGCGCCGCTTCCGCCGCTACATCCGCGAGCCCTACGGCATGGTGCTGGTGACCGGGCCGACCGGTTCCGGCAAGACGACCACGCTCTACGCCGCATTGAACGAAATCAAGAGCGACGAAGACAAAATCATCACCATCGAGGACCCGGTCGAATACCAAATCCGCGGCATCACGCAGATTCCGGTGAACGAAAAGAAAGGCCTGACGTTTGCGCGCGGCCTGCGCTCCATCCTGCGCCACGACCCGGACAAGATCCTGGTCGGCGAGATTCGCGACCAGGAGACGGCGCAGATCGCCATCAACTCCGCGCTCACGGGCCACCTGGTGTTCACCACCGTCCACGCCAACAACGTGGTCGACGTGCTGGGCCGGTTCCTCAACATGGGCGTCGAGGCCTACAACTTCGTCTCCGCGCTCAACTGCATCCTGGCGCAAAGGCTGGTGCGCACCATCTGCGAGTATTGCGTGCACACCGTCTTCTACGACGATGAGACGCTGCGCACCAGCGGCATGGACCTGAACGAGTGGCGCGGCTTCGGCTTCCGCGAGGGCGCCGGCTGCATGGAGTGCGGCGGCACAGGATTCCGCGGACGAACGGCGATCCATGAGCTGCTCGATCTGACCGATCCGATCCGCGAACTGATTCTCGAAAAGAAGCCGACGTCGGAGATTCGCAAGTTGGCGCAGAAGGAGGGCATGACGTTCCTGCGCGAGTCGGCGCTGGACCGCGTGCGCCGCGGCCTCACCACGCTGAAAGAAATCAACAAGGTCACGTTCATCGAGGCGTCCCGCTAGTGAAGAACCCTTTCGAAAAGATCGGCAAGCCAAGACTGGGCGCATCGGCCGCGGGCCGTCCTCCGGCAGCCGTAGAGATCGCGCCGGAGGGTGTGCTGGCCGCGGCGCTGCCCGGCTCGGGCCAGCAGCCGGTGTTCGCTTTCGAGCCGCTTCCCCAAGGCGCCGTCGAACCCGGGATCTCCGAAGCGAACCTGCGCGACACGGACCTCGTGGCCGGCGCCATCCGCACAGCACTGGGCCACGTCGCGCCGCGCACGCGCGCGGTCACGGTCGTGCTGCCCGACCACTGCGTGCGCGTCTTCGTGCTGGACTTCGAGGCGCTGCCGGCGAAGGCGGCCGAAGCACTGCCCATTCTGCGCTTCCGGCTGCGCAAATCGGTTCCCTTCGACGTGGAGCATGCGGGACTGAGCTACCAGGTGCTGGTTGAGAAGAAGGGCGAGCTGAAGCTGCTGGTGGCGGTGGTTCCGGGCCCGATCCTTCAGGAGTACGAAGCCGCGGTGCGCTCTGCCGGCTTTGATCCGGGCGCGGTGCTGCCATCCAGCCTCGCCGGGCTGGCCGCCCGCGATTCGATGGAGGCGATGCTCACGGCCAACCTGAGCGGCACGGCGCTGACAACCGCGATCACCAACGGCCAGGACCTGCTGCTCTATCGCACGCTCGACCTGCCCGCCGACGAAGCGCAGCGCCAGCTGGATATCCAGCGCGGCATCGCCGTGGCCGCGGCATATTTCGAAGACAAGCTGCACCTGCGGCCTACACAGATTTATTACGCGGGTGTGGGCGGCGCGCGCGAGTTCAGCCGCTGGCTCGCCGACCCCGAGCTCACGGTGATCGATCTCGCGCCCAAACCGGAAACCGGTGCCGCGACACCGCTTGGCGAATTGAACGTCGCCGGAGTGTTTGGCGCTCTGGCGGGGGTGAGCTAGCCCATGAGAATCACGCTCAATCTCGCCACACGCCCCTTTGCCGACATCGGTCCGGCGATCAAGCGACTGCGCATCGGCCTGGCGGTCATGGCCGTGCTGTCGATCGGCCTCGGCATTGGGTTGCATCTGGTGCACCACAGCGCGGAACTGGCCCGCGCGCGCGACCATTCGCTAGACGGCCAGCTCGCCGGCGTCACGCGGGAACGCCAGCAGTACATCGACATGATGCACAGGCCGGACAACGCGCAACTGCTGACCAAGGTGGCCAATCTTAACGCGATCGTCGACTCGAAGCTTTTCTCGTGGACATTGGCCATGGAAGACCTGGAGACGGTGCTGCCCGGCGGCGTGCAGGCATCCAGCCTCGAGCCGGTCTACAAGGACGGGATCGTCACGCTGCACCTGCGGGTGATCGGCCCGCGCGACCGCGAGGTCGAACTAGTGAAGAACCTCGAGCACTCGCGGCGCTTCCTTCTTCCGCGGATCGTCAACGAGGCCGCCGAACAGAACGAGGGACCGAGCAATCGCGCGCTGGAGCCGGTGAGCGCGTCGAACCGGTTCAACTTCGATCTGCTGGCGGACTATAACCCGGTCACAGCAGAGGAATTAAACGCCGCCAAGGCGAAGCCGGCGGAGGAAAACGATGAGTCCGCGCCCCAGGAGCCTGCACAGCCGAATTCGGCTCGGCGACAGCCGCGGGTGAATCCAGCCCCCGGAGCGGCGCCGGCCGCGCGAGGCCGCCAGCCCTTTGCCGGCAAGGCGAAGCCCGCACCCATGCGTCCCATCCGGCCCATTCCGGCGACGGGAGGTCCGCAATGAGCAACGGAACGAAGACGCCGTGGCGAGAGAGGCTGACCTCGCCGCTAACCTGGCACGCTGCCGGCGCCGTGGTATTGGCCGTAGTGACCGTCGCACTCGCCATCCGCTTCGGCATGGACTGGGCGGCGCTCAGCGGCAGCTCGACCGACGCGCTCATCGGCAAGCAGATCCAGTTGAAGGCGCTTGACCTGGAAACCGCGCCCCTGCGCGGACTCGACCAGAAGGTTGTTGTGTCGCGCGAACAGGTGCGGGAGTTTTACGCCAAGCGCATCCCGCCGAACTACTCATCGATCTCGACGCGTTTCGGCGAGCTGCAGGTGACGTCTGGCGTCAGGCTGTCCCGCATGCAGTACACACAGGGCGAACAGGGGCCCGACCTGACTGAGATCACGCTCGATGCAGGCATCAGCGGCGAATATCCGCAGATCATGCGCTTCGTCAACGGCCTCGAGCGCGACCCGATGTTCTTTGTGATCCGCGCCATGCAGCTCACCAGCCAGCAGGGCGGACTGGTGAACCTGCGTCTGCGGGTTTCTACGTGGCTTCGGCCGGGAGATGTGCCCAGCGGCCTGGCGCCGACGCCGGCCGACGAGAGGACGCCGTCGCCTGCATCCGGCGCCGTAAAGGAGGGCGAGTAGCTATGGCCCTTCGCGTGGGGACGGAGAAAAAGTGGCAAGTCTACCTGGTGGTTGTGCTGTTCGCTTTCATCGTGGTGTTTGGCGGATATCAGATCTACCAGCAATTCACCGGGCCGTCCACACCGGCAATCAGGCCCGCCGCTCCACCGCAGATCGCCGTGCGAGGCAATGCTCCTGCTGCCCGGACGGCTTCAGCCGGCAAGGAGGCGCAGAAGCAGATCTCGAACTCCGGCCTCGATCCTACCCTGCATCTCGACAGGTTGGCGCTGGCCGAGTCGATTGAGTACACCGGGACGGGACGCAACATTTTCTCGGCCGAGTCGGCGCCGAAAGAAATCCCGCAGCCGCTCAAGACGGCTCGAGGCGACGACACGGCGGACGCGCCGTCCGTCACGCCGCCTCCGGTTCGCGAGGCTCCCCCGGCGATTGCTCTTAAGTACTTCGGCTACACGCAGACGCACGACAAGCAACTGCAGGCCTTCTTCGTGCACGGCGAGGACATTTTCCTGGCGCATCCTGGGGAAGTGGTCAACCATCGGTACAAGGTGGTCAGCATCCAACCCAATAGCGTTCAGATCACCGACTTGGGGTATAACAACACGCAGACGCTCACGCTCTCTCCCAACTAGACCCCATGACGAACCGTAATGAGAACACGCGCCCGCGCCGCAAGTCCGGAGAGAACGGCTACATGATGGTGGCCGTGATTTTCATGGTGGCCCTGATGACGCTAGCGCTGGCGGCCGCCGCGCCGGGGATCCGGCCCCGGATCCGGCGCGACCGCGAGATCGAGACGATGCACCGCGGCAAGCAGTACATCCGCGCCGTGCAGCTCTACTACCGCAAATTCCACGCCTATCCGCCGAACCTGGATGCACTGGTGAAGACGGAGAACATTCGTTTTCTGCGCAAGAAGTACATCGATCCGACCACCGGCAAGGAGGATTGGAAGGCGATTCAATTCGGGCAGAACAAAGCGCCGACAGCCATGGGGTTCTTCAGCAAGCCCATGACAGGTACCTCAATAGCCGGCATCGGGCCGGGCAGCGCGGCCCCCGTCGCCGGCCAGGACATTGCCGGGTCCGCCGAAACCGGCGCGCCCAGCGTAAGCAGCAACCAGAGCACGCCCGCCACAGGCAGCGCCGCCGGCGGGCCGGGGAGCGGTGTCGGCGGCGGAGCGACCTTTGGCGGCGCCGGCATCATTGGCTTTTCCCCGCAGAGCCCGCAGCATTCGATCCTGGTCTACAAGAAGAAGGACCATTACAACGAATGGGAGTTTGTCTACGAGCCGCTGGCCGACCAGGCATCGAGTAGCACTGGCGGTGCCGGCCTGAGTCCGACGCCAGCCGGGCCACAACAGCAGCAACAGCAACAGCTTCCACAGCAACAGTAGCGGATGGCTCGGGTTCTTGCTTCGCGGCGAAAACCGCGCAGCAAAAAGCCCGTCCGCGGACGGGCTTTCGCTGAGACCGAGGTCCGGATCGCTTACACGCTGAAAGATGAGCCGCAACCGCAGGTGCTCTTTACCTGCGGATTCTCGAACTTGAAGCCGGCCGCTTCGAGGGTCTCGACATAGTCGACCACGCAGCCGTTCAGGTACATCAGCGAGGTGGCGTCAATGAAGACTTTCAGGTCATCGAAGCTGAAGACCTTGTCCATCATGCCGGCCTGGTTTTCGAAGGCCATCGAATACTGAAATCCGGAACATCCTCCACCCACGACACCGATGCGGAGGCCGGCGGGAAGCGGATCCTGCGTGGCCATGATCTCGCGCACCTTGGCAATGGCCTGGGGCGTGAGCTGAAGCGGCGCTTTCTTTACGACTTCCTGTTCCTGCGGGGGTGCAACTGTCGTGGTGGCCATGGTCTCTCCAGTCCTTAAGTTTCCTGTCACTTACAACTCTATCGCTGCGTGAGCCGGGACACAAGGCCCCACACCCGGCACTGCCCGATTAGATGCAACAGGCGCCGGTTCGGACGCAACGAATTGTGCTGCCAGATGCGCCGAATTCCGTTCCGGTCCGCGGCCCCGGGGTGGCCTTCAAGACTCCGAACGGGCTGTGACATGGGTCACGACAAATTGGAAAAACCCGAACTATGATGGCATTCGTACGGCCCCTCTACCCACGAGACCGCGATTCCCATCCCCACGGGCCCGCCGGTATCCGGGACCAGAGAAAGTGATGGAGGTGGAGTATGCAAGGTTTTGTTCCCGTGTTGTGGTCCGTCTGGGGAGTTGTGGTTCTGGCGCTGATCGCCTTGAAAGTCTATGTCGGCCGTCTCTCCCGCGATGAAGACGATCAGATCATCCTCGATGACTCGTTCAATCATGTGAAGAGCGAGCAGGCAGCGATCATAGAGAAGGTTCACAAGATCGAGCCGATCCAGAAGGTTACGATGTGGGCCGCCGTGGCCATGACAGTCGTTGTCGTTGGCTACTACGCGATCGACATCTACCGCCAGTTCCAATAAGCACTCTCCGGTTGCCAAGAACGACTCACCGGACGCCGGCGGCGAATCGATCATCGCCGCCGCGACGGTGGGTTTTGTTCTTTCTGCGAAAACCCCGCAGACCCCTCGTTTCGCGCGGAAAACCGGCAGGTTAAGCCACTCCCGCTCTTGGCCAAGCGCCGTTCGCGCTACTCCACTTCCTGGCGGGCCCGGTAGCCGTCGCGAGCAATGATGTCGTACTTCAGCGGCTTGTGTTTTTCGTCCTGCATGCGGAGCGGCTTGCCCTCCTCGTCCACGAGCTCCACGCGCAGCTTGCGGTAGCTGCCGTCCTGCTTGGAGTTGGAGGGATGGTAGACGAGTTGATACTTCGACCGGATCGTCTGATTGATGTCCGAAAAGATGTCCGGCATTTCGCCGACGAAGCGCGGATCGAACCACATGCCGCCGGTGAGGTTGGCGAAGGTCTTCATCTGGTTGTCGGCTTGCGCATAGTCGATGTCGCGGAGTTGCTGACGGAAGCCCGGCCCGCCCTCCGTCATGGCGCGCAACGCGCCTCCGGTCGAGATGGCAAAGATGGTGACGTTGGGCGTGGCCTTCAACTTCTTCAGGATCTTGTCGAGCGTGATCTTCGAGAAGGTGTCGCGGCCCGAGGCGATGAGGATGATGTACTTCTGCCCGTCGACGCGGTCCAGCCGGTCCAGCCCCTCATAGAGCGCGTCGAACAGGTTGCGCTCGCTGAACATGGGGATGTTCATTTCGTTGATCGCCTGGTAGAGCTGGCGCTTGTCCTGCGTGAAGTCGGAGACGATGCGCGTCTTCATGTCGAAGGTCATGAGGGCGACATAGTCCTGCGGCCGGAGCTGTTGAGCGAAAGTCCAGGCTGCGTTGCGCATGTCGTAGATGAAGTAGTAGCTGGTTGAGGCAAACTCGCAGAGCAGCAGCGCAGTGATCGGCGCCTCGGTCCGCTTGAAGCCGACGACCTTCTGTTCCACGCCGTCTTCGTAGACCTTGAAGTTGGACGGCTTGAGACCGGGGACGAAGGTGTGCGTCTTCTCAAGCAGGACGCCGACATCGACCGTGACTTCCGGCACATCGATCTTGAGCGAGAAGTTGCCTGCGCCTTCTGGATTCTTGAACTTGGGCTCGGCCGGCGCGGGCGGCGGCGGTTCTTCCGCCTTCTCTTTCTTTTTGGGCAGCGCAATCGATCCGTTGTCGGCTCCCGGCCCGCCGGCATCCGGCGCGGTCTGATCGGGCTGCTGCTGGCTTGGCTGGGGCGGCTGTGCCGGTGGGGTGTTTTGCGCGCGCGAGAGAGACGCCGGTAAAAGCACGGCAAGCGCACTCAGAAAAGTGAACTCAAGGACCGGAAAGAACCGCGATTGAATCAGGCGCATCCTGGGCATGGCGACCTCATTAATGAACAGCATACGGGACGAACGGCCGGCCGCGGTATCGGACCTTTCCGCTCCGCCGTGAACGTGACGGTCGCGCTTTGACACGCGCTCGAAATAAGCCGTCCCGCCGCCGGCGGAGATTCGCCGGTGCGAGTTTGACGAGAGTCGCACTGCGGCGTTTCAACAGCCGGTTGTACTCTAATAGACGTGAGAAGTTGCTTGAAGGAAATCCCCCGCTTCCTTGCCGCCCTCGGTTTGGCGCTCGCTGGATCTGCGCTCTGGGGCCAGCAGCCTACAGGGCCACCCCCTTCCAACGGAGGGTTTGTCCCCTTGAGCGAGGTTCATGCCGGCATGAGAGCCACGGCGTGGACGGTCTTCACCGGAACGATACCGGAACCGATGGATGTCGAGATCCTGGGCGTGCTGCGCGGAGCGCGCGGCCCGGGCCATGACCTGATCCTGGCGCAACTGCATGGCGCCAAGCCCGAATATACCGGCGTAGTGGCCGGAATGAGCGGCAGTCCGGTGTATGTCGGCAATCGGCTCATGGGGTCGCTCTCTTACCGCATCGGGCAGTTCACCAAGGACCCCATCGCCGGGATCACGCCGATCGAGCAGATGCTGGAGGTCCGCGACCTGCCCATCCGCCAGGCAGGCGGGGAGCTGAACCGCGCGTCGACCAGCCTGCCGGCAAAGCCGAATGACGCGGCCGGCGCCGGAATGACGTTCCAGGCCATGGAGACACCGCTGATCATGAGCGGCTTTCGGCCCGAGGCCATCCGCTTCTGGCAGGAGAAGATGGCGGGAACCGGACTGGATATGGTCGCCGCCGGCGGTGTGTCGGTCAGCTCCGGTTCAAGCGCCGTCGGCAATCCGCAACTTCCCGGCGGGACCGCGGGAATTACGAACGCATCCTTCTCGCTGGTGCCCGGTTCGGCCGTGAGCGCACAGCTTGTACGGGGAGACCTCGAAATTGCGGCGACCTGCACGGTGACCTACATCGATCCGAAGCAACTGCTGGCGTGCGGGCACCCGATATTGCAGGCGGGACCGGTCTCGTTTCCCATGACGACGGCCGAGGTGGTCACCACCCTTGCCTCTCCCCTGAACGCCTTCAAGATCATAAATACCGGCAAACCGGTGGGCGCTTTCACCGAGGACCGCGATTCGGCGATCCGTGGCGTGCTGGGGGCCGAGGCGAACATGATCCCTGTCCACGTCTCGATCCACGACGGAGACAGCCGGAGAAAGCTGAACATCGAAGTCCTCGACCTGCCTGCACTGACGCCGCAGGCGGTGATGGTTTCGCTCTACGAGATGCTGCTCGAATCGAACCGGAGCACCATGGACACGAGTTACCACGTTACCGGCCGGATCGATCTTGACGGCTACGGCCCGTCGCCGCTCGACATGTGGGCGCCGGCCGGCGATCCGCTGCCCGCGCCGTTGATGGCTGCCCTGAACGTGGGTGAGCGGTTCATGCGGCTCTATTCGAATGCGACCCGCGTGGGCTCCGTGAAGGGAATCGAGCTGAACGTCGAGGCGTTGCCCAAGCACGTCCAGGTGGAGCTGGAAACGGCGCGGATCGTCTCCGGTGACATCGCCCACGCCGGAGATACACTCGTCGTCGAGGCCACAGTGCATCCATGGCAAGAGCCGGCGCGCAATGTGCGGATCCCGGTCGCGATTCCTGCGCGGCTCGCTTCGGGAAATGTCCGGGTGCTGGTGTCGGACGCCGGAACGCTGGACCGCACGCTCGACCAGCCCAGGCTATCGACCCACGCAGCCGATATGCAGACGGTGCTGGCGCAGGTGCGCGGGCTGCACCCGGCCGACCGCATCTACGTGAGCCTGCTGGTGCCGGAGGCCCAGGCCAACATGACCGGACAGACGCTGCCCAGCTTGCCCTTGTCGATGGCCAACGCCCTGGAGCCTCTTCGGACCTCCCAGGACGTGAATCTGAATGGCGAATCGGCACAGCTCGCCGGAGACGCCCCGGCCGGGGGCGTGCTGAGCGGCTTTGAGGTTCTCAACCTGCACATCGAGCCGGGCGGCGGTTTAAACTGATTGGCAGCAGAATCTCGTACTCCATTTCGGCTGGCATTCCGAATCAAGTCCATGCCGGCCTTGAGCGAACCCCCCAAAGAGGAAGCCGGAACTGTCATGCCCCCTATCCAAGGATTTGCAGCCCATGCGGCGGGAGCCGAACTACTGCCCTTTCGATATGACCCGGGAGAACTGGGTCCACACGAAGTCGAGATCGCCATCACCCACTGCGGCATCTGCTACAGCGATATTCACCTGATCTCGAACGACTGGGGAATGAGCCAGTACCCGTTCATTCCCGGCCACGAGGTGATCGGCACGGTCGCCGCGGCCGGAACGGCCGTTCAGTCTCTCAAGCCGGGCCAGCGCGTGGGCCTGGGCTGGCAGTCGAACTCCTGCGGCGTGTGCGAGTGGTGTACCCGGGGAATGGAGAATCTGTGCGCGGCCTCTGAAGCAACCTGTGTGCGCCGTCATGGCGGTTTTGCTGACCGCGTCCGCGCCAACTCGCGGTTTGTCATTCCCGTTCCCGACGCGCTGGACAGCGAAAACGCCGCGCCGCTGCTCTGCGGCGGCATCACGGTGTATAGCCCGCTGCGCACGCATGGCGTGAACCCGACTTCGCGCGTCGGCGTTGTCGGCATCGGCGGCCTGGGACATCTGGCGATCCAATTCTCCCGTGTCTTCGGCGCGGAAGTGACAGCATTTTCGACTTCAGCGGGCAAGGAAGAGGAGGCTCGCGCGCTGGGCGCCCACAACTTCATCAACACCCGGGAGTCGAAGGCGATGAAGGAAGCGGCGGGTTCGT
>Ga0335069_10006945_pt1 | contig 16394 bp, 14 predicted proteins | sample Lox_Sample_11_FD_206714 | JGI IMG/M metagenome (GOLD analysis project Ga0335069, IMG submission 206714) | Soil microbial communities from Loxahatchee National Wildlife Refuge, Florida, United States - Lox_Sample_1.1 | ecosystem: Environmental > Terrestrial > Soil > Wetlands | place: USA...
CCTTCATCGTGGGGATGAAGATCGGCACGATCACCAGCAGGATCGTCGTGCCCTCGAGCAGGCAGCCGAGCACCAGCAGGATCGCGTTGACGAGCAGCAGGAAGCCGGCCTTCGTGAGGTGGAAGCCGGTCATGAAGTGCGAGACCGCGTTCGGGATGTTTTCGGACGTGACGACGTAGTTGAAGACGAGCGCGCCCGCGATCAGCATGCCGACCGAGGTCGTCGCCTTCGCGCTCGAGAGCAGCACCGTGTAGAGCAGACGCGGCGACATCGCGCGATAGATGAGCGCAGCCGCGAGCAGCGCGTACGCGGCCGCGGCGGCCGCCCCTTCGGTCGGCGTCATCACGCCGCCGTAGATGCCGAACAGCAGGATCACCGGCAGAAGCAATGCCGGCAGCGCGTCAGCGGTGACGCGCGGCAGTTCGCGCCAGCGCACCGCGGGCTCGACCGGATACTGCCGGCGCCGCGAGATCCAGGCGTTCATGCTCATGAACGCGGCGCCCATCAGCAGCCCGGGGACGACGCCGCCGAGGAACAGGTAGCCGATCGACGTGTCGGACACCAGCGCATAGACGACCATCGGGATCGACGGCGGGATGATCGGCCCGATGATCGCGGCCGACGCGGTGATGGCGGCGGCATAGGCGACGGGATACTTCCCGTCGCGCGTCATCATGCCGATGATGATGCGGCCGATGCCCACCGCATCGGCGATGGCCGAGCCCGACATGCCGGCGAAGATGACGTTGGAGACGACGTTCACGTGCCCGAGCCCGCCGCGCAGGCGCCCCACCAGCACGAGGCAGAAGTGCAGCAGCCGGTCGGTGAGGCTGCCCGTGTTCATGAGGTCGGCGGCGAGGATGAACAGCGGCACGGCGAGCAGCACGTAGCTGTTGTAGAGGCCGTTCAGGATCTGCTCGGCAGCGGTACCGGGATCGAGGCCCGCGAGCAGCAGGTAGAGGACCGATGCGCCGATCATCGAGAGTCCGATCGGGAGCCCGAGCGCGGCGAGCGCGACCAGCGCGATCACGCACAGGGCGAACGGCGACAGGCCCATCACGGCAGGCTCTCTTTCGAGACGACCGCCGTCGCCCGGGGCGCGCCGCGCCACGCGCGCCACGCCGCCCGCCCCTGCCGCACGATGCACGCGACGGCGAACACGACGTAGATGGCATACAGGAGATCGAAGCGCATGCCGAGGTACGCCGAGTGCTCGCGGTGCATGAACGCGACGTAGCGCCACGACGCGGGCAGGGAAAGCGCCATCAGCACGGCAAAGGCGAGGCTCGCGACGACGGTGAACCCGCGCCTCACGGCCGGCGGGACCGCGTGGTAGACGATGTCGAAGCGCACCTCCTCCTCGTCGTCGAGCACGAACGAGGCGCCCCAGAGCACCACCCACAGCCAGCACAGCACCGTCACCTCCTCGCTCCAGCCGAGCGGCCGGTTGAGGACGTACCGGAACACGATCTGCAGCAGGAAGGAGACGAACATCGTCGCGATCAGCACGACCGCGACGTCGTTCGCGCGCCGCCGCAGCCAGCGCCAGGCGCGCGTATGGCGCGCGGGCGGCGTCTCCACGGGCGGGCGGGCGCCTAGAGCGCGTTGATGCGCTCGAGCGCCCCGGGCGGCCAGTCGCGCCCGTACTTGTCGAGGTAGCGCTTCTGCGCGAAGGCGCGGAACGCGTCGACGTCGGGCACGTAGACCTTCTTGCCCTCGGCCTTCAGCGCCGCGACGATGTCGCGCTCCTTGCCCTGGAACGCGGCCGTGTAGTCGTCGATGGCCTTGTCGGCCGCCGACCGCAGGCGCGCCTGCTGCTCGGGCTTCAGCGCATTCCACGCCTTCGACGACACCGTGAGCACGTCGTAGCCCACGACGTGACCCGTGAGCACGAACTGAGTCGTGACCTCGTCGAACTTCATCAGCTTGCTCAGCACGAGCGGGTTGTCCTGCCCGTCGATGGCGCCGGTCTGCAGCGCGGTGTAGACCTCGGCAAAGGCGACGGGCGTCGGGTTCACGCCGATCGATTCGCCGAGGAATTGCCAGAACTCGCCCGGCGGCATGCGCAGCTTGATCCCGGCGAGGTCGGCCGGCGTTCGGATGGTCTTTTCGGGCTTGAGGTTGACGTGGCGCGCGCCGAAGTAGACGGGCGCGATGACCTCGATCTCGAGCTTGTCGCGCGCCATCTTCACGAACTCGCGGCCGACGTCGCTGTTGAACGTCTTCTTCAGGTGCGCGACGTCGCGGAACAGGTACGCCGACGTCAGCAGCGACCAGGCCGGCAGCTGCTTCGAGATGTCCTGCGGCGCGAGGTTCGCCATCTCGAGGTTGCCCCGCTGCAGCGCCACCAGCTCCGTGCCCTGCTTGAAGAGCGTGTTGCCCCAGTACGGCTGGAACTCGAAGTCGCCCTTCGTCGCCGCCGCGAAGGCCTTGTAGGCGTCGGCGCGCGGATCCTGCTCGGTGAACGCGCTGCTGAAGCGCATCTTCGGCAGTGCTTGGGCCGCCGCGCGGCCGACGGCGCCGAGCGCAAGCGCCGATGCCGCGGCCTGGACGACGCGGCGTCGCGAGAAGGTCGACGACATGTGTGCTCCTTCGGTTCGACGCGGCCGATGCGGCCGCGGTCGGCGGACGTTAGCCACTGCAATGGACAATGTCCATAGGGTCAGACGATTCCCGGAACGTCGGACGATCGGCTAGGATCGGTCGACCGTCCCGACGGGCGCTGCTGAAGGGAGCGTGCATGGTCGACGAAGCCCCGCCGAGCGAAACCGTCGGCGAGAAGACCTATCGGCGCATCCGCGCCGACATCGTGTTCGGGCGCCTGCCCCCGGGCGAGCGCCTCACGCTCGACCGCATGCGCGATGCGTACGAGGCGAGCGTCGGCACGGTGCGTGAGATGCTCAACCGGCTCACCTCCGAGGGGCTCGTGGTGGCGGAGGGTGCGCGCGGCTTCCAGGTCACGCCGATCTCGGCGGCGAACCTGCAAGAAGTCGCCGCGATGCGATGCCTGCTCGAGACGCACGCCCTGCGGCTGTCGTTCGAGGCCGGCGACATGGACTGGGAGGGCGACGTCGTCGCCGCGCACCACAAGCTGGCGTCGATGGAGCGCCGCCTGCGCGCCGGCGAGCGGACGCAGCATGCCGAGTCCTGGAAGCGCTATGACTGGGAGTTCCACCGCGCGCTCATCTCGGCGTGCGGTTCGCGCGTGCTCCTGGAGACGCACGCCCAGATCTACGACCGCTACCTGCGCTACCAGATGGTTGCCGCCGTCTATCGAGGTGACGTCGCCGCAGGCGAGCACCGCGCGCTGCTCGACGCCGCGCTGAAGCGCGACTGGAAGACCGCGCAGGCGACGCTCACCGGGCACGTGCAGGATTGCGTGGCCTACATGGTCGACAAGCGCCTCGTGCGGTGAGGCGCGGAGGCGGGCGGCTCCCATGATCACCGGCACCACGCGCGTCATCGCGCACCTCGGCTGGCCAACCGAGGCATTCAGGGCGCCGCTCATCTACAACCCCTGGTTCGAGGCCCGGGGCATCAACGCGGTGGTGGTGCCCATGGGCGTGCAGGCTCCCGACTATCCGTCGGTCCTGAAGGCGCTGGCCCGCATCGCCAACGTGCACGGTGCACTCGTCACGATGCCGCACAAGGTGAGGACGCTGGCCCTCGCGGACGAGATCACGCCCGCCGCGCGCATCGCGGGCGCCTGCAATGCGCTGCTCAGGCGCGCCGACGGCACGTGGCTCGGCGACCAGTTCGACGGCGAGGGCTTCGTCCGCGGCGTCGCGCGCAAGGGCGTGCGGCTGGCGGGCGCGCGCGCCTTCATCGCCGGCTGCGGAGGCGTCGGCAGCGCCATCGCCGCATCGCTCGCGGCGGCCGGCGTGCAGACCCTGTCGCTATTCGACGTGAAGGCGACGTCTGCCGACGCCTTGCGCGTAAGGCTGTCGAAGCACCATCCTACCCTCCTCGCGCGCACGGGTTCGAGCGATCCCGCAAGCCACGACATCGTCGTCAACGCCACGCCGCTCGGCATGCACGACGGCGATCCGCTGCCGATCGACGTGGGGCGCATCGACGACGGCGCGCTCGTGGGCGAGGTCGTGATGAAGGCGCGGCACACGCCGTTGGTCGAGGCCGCGCTCGCGCGCGGCCTCGCCGTGCAGGTGGGCACCGACATGCTGTTCGAGATGATCCCGGCGTACCTCGAATTCTTCGGGTTCGGCACCACCACCGCCGACGAGCTTCGCGCCGTCGCCCGCTTCGGCGAGCAGGGCAACGTGCAAGCGGCCGCGGCCCCCACTAGGATGCGCACGGGGGAGCACGCCACGCGCCAGGAGCCCCGACCATGACCACGCCCTGCATCATCTCCGTCGCCATCACGGGCTCGCTGCCCAAGAAGAGCGACAACCCAGCCGTCCCGATCAGCGTGAACGAGCAGGTCGAGTCCACGCACGAGGCCTACGAGGCGGGCGCGACGCTCGTGCACCTGCACGTGCGCAACGACGACGGCTCGCCGACCTCGGCGCCGGAGCGCTTCGCGCAGGTGCTCGACGGGATCCGGCGCGCATGCCCCGGCATCATCACGCAGACCTCGACCGGCGGGCGCTCGGGCGCGGGCCGCGAGCGCGGCGGCATGCTCTCGCTCAAGCCCGACATGGCGTCGCTCGCCACGGGCTCCGTGAACTTCCCGACCCGCGTCTACGACAACGCGCCCGATCTCGTCGAGTGGCTCGCCTCGGAGATGAAGTCGCACGGCATCAAGCCCGAGGTCGAGGCCTTCGATCTCTCGATGATCTTCGCGGCGGTCGCGCTCCAGCAGCGGGGGCTGATCGATCCGCCGCTGCACGTGCAGTTCGTGATGGGCGTCAAGAACGCGATGCCGGTCGACCGCGACGTGTTCGAGTTCTACGTGAAGACGCTGAAGCGCCTCGCGCCCGACGCGACGTGGACGGGCGCGGGCATCGGCAAGGACCAGCTCACGCTCGTGAAGTGGTCGCTCGAGCTCGGCGGCCACGCGCGCACCGGGCTCGAGGACAACGTGCGCCTCGACCGACACACGCTCGCACCGTCGAACGCCGCGCTCGTGAAGCAGGTGGTCGACCTCTGCGGCACGTACGGCCGCCGGCCGGCGACGGCGGCGGAAGCGCGCGCGCTCCTGAAGCTGCCGCCCGCGAGCACGCCAGTGAAGGCACCGCTCGCAGCCTGACGGCGCTCGCCGCGCGCGCGGAAGGGCATCGCATCCCGCGAGACAATCGCCGGATGAGCGCCCCTTCCCTCGCCGACTTTCCGATCACGAAGCGCTGGCCCGCGCAGCACCCCGACCGACTGCAGCTCTATTCGCTGCCCACGCCCAACGGCGTGAAGCTCTCGATCTTCCTCGAGGAGACCGGCCTGCCCTACGAGGTGCACCGGGTCGCGTTCGACCGCCAGGAGCAGAAGTCGCCCGAGTTCCTCTCGCTCAACCCGAACGGCAAGATTCCGGCGATCCTCGACCCCGACGGCCCGGGCGGCGCGCCCATCGGCCTCTTCGAGTCCGGCGCGATCCTGCTCTACCTCGCTGACAAGACCGGCCGGCTGATCCCGCGCGATCCGGCGCACCGCTGGCATGCCGTCGAGTGGATCATGTTCCAGATGGGCGGCATCGGTCCCTTCTTCGGGCAGGTCGGCTTCTTCAACAAGTTCGCGGGCAGGGCCTGGGAGGACAAGCGACCGCTGCAGCGCTACGTCGACGAGGCACGCCGCCTCCTCGAGGTGCTCGAGACGCGGCTCGAAGGGCGCGCGTGGATTCTCGACGACGAGTACACGATCGCCGACATCGCGACGTTTCCGTGGGTCCGCAACCTCGTCAACTTCTACGAGGCACGCGAGCTCGTGCGCTTCGATTCGTTGCCGAACGTCGGCCGCGTGCTCGACGCCTTCCTCTCGCGCCCGGCGGTGCAGCGCGGTCTGAAGATCCCCGCGGCCCCGGCCGCAGGCAGCTGAGAGCGAAGCCGGAGCGACGATGCGCGCATGGACCGTCGATGCCGACGACATCCGGGTCGCCGAGGACTTCGACGACGCGCTCCTGCACCGCACGCCCGAGATCGACGCGTTCCTCACGCCGGAGCGAGACGACAAGTTCATCGTCATCGGCACCAAGGGCTTCGGCAAGACGCTGCTGCTGAAGGCCAAGCGGATCCTCTACCAGCGCGACGGCCAGGCGGCGTGCCTGCCGAACGGCAGCCTGCTCGACAAGCCGATCGGCGACAAGATCTTCAGCCGCGAATCGATCGCGTTCTTCGAGGCGTCGCCGCTGCCGTGGGCGAAGGTGTGGCTCGCGGCGATCGCGCTCGCGACCCTCAAGCACGCCGACGCCCTGGATGGCCTGCGCGTGAACGCGCGCCTCCACGCGCTCGTGAGCGACCGCAACCTGCACGGCGTCATCGACCACTTCGTGCGCCTGCTCGACTTCTCGCCCGGCGACCTGCAGCGCTGCGCGACCGAGACCGACGGGCACCTCGTGCCACGGCTGCGCGCGCTGAACGCACCGATCGCGATCTTCATTGACGGCATCGACGAGTACTTCAACAAGCACGTCGAGCAGATGCCGGTGAACCCGAGCGTCACCGGCGAGCTCTCGCCCAACGTCTGGTACCACGCGCAGCTCGGCCTCGTGGAGGTGGCCTACCAGCTGCGCCGCATCAACCACCACCTGAAGGTGTTCGCGGCAATCCGCAAGGAAGCGTATGCGCGGCTGCCGGCGCGCACCGCGATGGTCCAGCAGTACCGCGGCAGCGCCGTCGACATCGTCTATTCGCCCGAGAGCCTGCGCGAGATCTTCGTCAACAACGTGCGGCTGCTGAAGCCCGAGCGGATGGTGCACCCGGAGCGCGTGCGGCACCATCCGCTCGAGGCGTTCCTCGGCCGCGCGAGCGTCACTGACACGTACACGCGGGAGGAGGAGGACGCATTCGAGTACGTCTGCCGGCACACGCTGCTGCGCCCGCGCGACCTGATGACCATCGGCGACCGCGTCGCGGCGCTCCGGCCCGATGAACGGCGCGAGGAGCACCGCCTCAAAGAGGCCGTGAACCAGGCCGCGACCGAGATCGCGCAGGAATACCTGAACGAGATCGCGCCCTACGTTGGCGAGCTTGGCCTCGATCGCCTGTTCGAGAACCTGCCCGCGCCGGTGCTGACGCGCGCCGAGGTCGACGTGGTGTCGGCCGAGCTCGGCATCGGCGCGAACGGCGCGACCGATCCGATCCACGCGCTCTATCGCGTCGGGCTGCTGGGCTACGTGCAGCACGACCGCGTGCGCGGCGAGTGGCGCCAGCGCTTCCTGCGCCCGGGCGAGGCGACGCTCGAGACCGACGGGCCGCTGCCGCGCGCCACGCACTACCTCGTGCACCCGGTGCTCGGTGAGGTGATCGCGCGGGCGAACCCGGCGTTCGCGCAGCGCGCGGATCGCGTCAACGTCGTCGGCTACGACCGGCCGTGGCGCGAGCCCGAAGGCACGGTGCACGATCCGGCGACGACGCGAACGTGCTGCGTGCTGATGGCCGACGTGCACCGCTTCGCCGCGCTCATGCGCGCGGGCACCGATGCGCCGGTGCGCGCGGCGCTCGAAGACGCGGTGCAGCGCTGGTCGCCGCCCGGCGCGGTGGTGGAGACGCGCGGCGGCGATGCCGCGCTGATCGCGGCCGACGATCCGGTCGCGCTCGCGCAGACGGCGCGCCACCTGATGGACCACGTGTACCAGGCACCGGGCCAGCCACGGCTGCGCATCGCGCTGCATCACGGCGAAGTGCAGACGCGGCCGGGCGAGAACGAGCTCGAGATGATGATCGTCGGCGGCGACGCCGTGCTGTGCGCGGCGCGCGTCGAGCCCGTCGTCGAGCCGGGGCAGATCTGGGCCACCGAGGAATTCCGCCAGCAGTTCCTGCAGCGCCCGTCGCTCTGGCGCACGACGCCGCTCGTGCCCCCGGGGGGCGGCGAGCAGTTCAACGTGAAGAAGCCCGGCTCGAACGAGCCCGATTTCTGGGTGCGGCTGTACCGGCTGGAGTCGTGATCGCGCCTGCGCGATCGCAACTCGACGGCTCCCGCGGCCTGCGATGATGCATCCGTGGACAAGATCGACGCCAATCTGCTGAACTCGCTGCGCATCGGCGGCGACGAGCGCGAGAGCGCGAGCTCGGGCGTGCCGCGCTGGGTGTGGATCCTCGTCGCCGTCGTCGTGCTGCTCGCTGCGGCCGGCGGCACGGCGTGGTGGTGGCTCGCCGGTCGCCCGGTCGAGGTGCGCACCGCGGCGGCGCTCGCGCCGGGCGTCGATGCGGCGTCCGGCGGTGCGATCCTGCAGGCAACCGGCTACGTCACCGCCCGCCGCCAGGCCACGGTCTCGACGCAGATCACCGGCACGTTGACGCAGGTGCTCATCGAGGAAGGCGATGTCGTCAAGCAGGGCCAGGTGATCGCGCGCCTGGAGGATAGCGGCCTGCGCGCGGCGCTCGCCACCGCCGAGGCGCAGGTGCAGGTTTCGAACGCACAGGTGGCGCAGGCGCAGGCGCAGCACGCGCAGGCCGAGGCGGACCTGAAGCGCCAGGAGGAGCTCGTGCGCAGCGGCTGGATCTCGCCGCAGGCGGCCGAGCAATCGCGCACAGCGGTGAAGACCGCGAGCGCGCAGGTCCAGGCGGCACTGCGCCAGTCGGAGGCCGCGCGCGCGAACCTGCAGGCGGCGAAGGTGAACTTCGACTACACGGTGGTCAAGGCGCCGTTCTCGGGCGTCGTCACCGAGAAGGCGGCGCAGGTCGGCGAGATCGTCTCGCCCCTTTCCGCGGGGGGCGGGTTCACGCGCACCGGCGTGGGCACGATCGTCGACATGGATTCGCTCGAGATCGACGTGGACGTGAACGAGTCGTACATCGGCCAGGTGCAGCCCGACATGCCGGCGCAATCGGTGCTCGATGCGTATCCCGACTGGAAGATCCCGTCGCACGTGATCGCGATCGTGCCGAACGCGGACAAGGGCAAGGCCACGGTGAAGGTTCGGGTGGCGCTCGAGCAAAGGGACCAGCGGCTCGTGCCGAACATGGCGGCACGGGTGTCGTTCCTCTCGCCGAAGGCCGGCGACGCGAAAGCCGCGACGCCGCCGAAGGGCGTGCTCGTGCCGGCCGAAGCGATCGTGCAGCGCGACGGCAAGCCGGCGGTCTTCGTCGTCGCCGACGGCCGTGCGCAGGCGCGCGCCGTCACCGTCGCGCCACAGGATGTGGGCACGCTCAAGCTCGTGCCCGAAGGCGTGAAGGCCGGCGAACGCCTGGTGCTCGCCCCGCCCGGCGACCTGCGCGACGGAGCTGCGGTCACAATCGCCGACGGGCCTCGCTGACCACCGGTCGGCGACGGTCGATCGAGGGAACGAAGCGATGAGCCAGCTGATCGAGATCCGCAACGTCTCGAAGGTCTATGAGCGCGGACGCCAGAAGGTCGAGGTGCTGCACCAGGTGGACCTCGACGTCGAGCAGGGCGACTTCCTGGCGCTCATGGGCCCCTCGGGCTCCGGCAAGACGACGCTGCTGAACCTCATCGGCGGTCTCGACCTGCCGACCGGGGGCTCCATCACCGTCGGCGGCCAGCGCATCGACCAGCTCGCACCCGGCGCGCTCGCGAAGTGGCGCGCTGCGAAGGTCGGGTTCGTGTTCCAGTTCTACAACCTGATGCCCATGCTCTCGGCGCAGCGCAACGTCGAGCTGCCGCTGTTGCTCACGAAGCTCTCCGGCGCAGAGCGTCGCAAGCGCGCCTCGATCGCGCTGCAGCTCGTGGGGCTCGCCGACCGCGCTTCGCACAAGCCGGCCGAGCTCTCGGGCGGGCAGCAGCAGCGCGTCTCGATCGCACGCGCGATCGTGTCCGACCCGACCCTGCTCGTCTGCGACGAACCCACCGGCGACCTCGACCGGCAATCGGCCGAGGAAGTGCTGAACCTGCTGCGCGCGCTCAACCGCGACCACGGCAAGACGATCCTGATGGTCACGCACGATCCCAAGGCCGCCGAGTACGCGAACCACATCGTGCACCTCGACAAGGGCACGCTCGTGGCCGGCACGCGCGCCGCGTCGGGCGCGGCCGCGCCCGCGGGCGTTCCCGCGTGACGGCAAAGGAGGCGCCATGAAGTACCTGCACCTCGTGTGGGCGTCGCTCTTTCGCAAGAAGACACGCACGATCCTCACGCTCGTCTCGATCGTCGCCGCGTTCCTGCTGTTCGGCCTGCTCGATGCCGTGCGCACGTCGTTCGCGCAGGCTGGCCAAAGCGCGAACGGCGCGCAGCGCTTGCAGACGCAGTCGAAGCTCTCCTTCATCCAGCCGCTGCCGCAGTCGCTCGGCGCGCAGATTGCGCGCGTCCCCGGCGTCGCCGCCGTGACGTATGCGAACTGGTTCGGCGGCGCGTATCAGGATCCGCGCAACCAGGTGTTCACGTTCGCGGTGGCCGACAACTACCTCGATCTCTTTCCCGAGATCGAGGTGAGCGCGGCCGAGCGCGACGCGTGGCTGAAGATGCGCACCGGTGCCCTCGTCGGCGAGCGGCTCGCGAACCGCTGGGGCTGGAAGGTCGGCGATCGCGTGCCGCTCCAGTCGCAGATCTTTCCCGACAAGAGCGGCAGCAAGAACTGGCAGTTCGACATCGCTGGCATCCTGCGCGCGAAAGACAAGAAGACCGGCGGCTTCTTCGACCAGATGTTCCTGCTCCACTGGAAGACGTTCGACGACACCACGCCCTATAACCAGGGCCAGGCGGGCTGGTACGTGTCGCGCGTCGCCGACGTGAACCAGGCCGACGACGTGGCGCGCGCGATCGACGCGCTCAGCGCGAACTCCGACCACGAGACCCGCACGCAGACGGAGCAGGCGGCCACGGCCTCGTGGCTGAAGCAGCTCGCCGACATCGGCCTCATCGTCGGCTCGATCATGGGCGCCGTCTTCTTCACGCTGCTGCTGCTGACCGGCAACACGATGATGCAGGCGGTGCGGGAGCGCACGAGCGAGCTCGCGGTGCTGAAGACGATCGGCTTCTCCGACCGCAGCGTGCTCGGCATGGTGCTCGCCGAATCGATCCTCCTGCTCGTGCTCGGCGGCCTGATCGGCATCGGGCTCGCGCAGGTGCTGGTGCCCGTCATCTCCACGGGCAGCGGCGGCGTGCTCAACCTGCCGCGCGTCGGGGCGTCGAGCTGGGCGCTCGGCCTCGCGCTCATGCTGGCGATTGGCCTCATCGTGGGCGCGATGCCGGCGCGCAAGGCGATGCGGCTGCGCATCGTCGACGCACTCGCCGGCCGCTGAACGCGAGCAGCACCGCGATGCGCTTCCTCGCCAACCTCGGCCTCCTCCTGCTGCTCGTCGCGGTGCTCGCCGTCTGGGTCATGCTGCCGTGGCCCGGCACCGTCGTGCTGCTGCTGCTGATCGGCGCGTGGCTTGCGTTCACGCGGCGCGGTCGACAGGCGGCCTCGGTGGCGAGCGTGGGGCTCTCCACGCTGCGACAGCGCGTCGGCGCTTCGGCAGTGATCGTGATCGGCATCGCGGGCGTGGTCGGCGTGCTCGTCGCGCTGCTCGCGATGGCCGAGGGCTACAGCCAGACGCTGCGCGCGACCGGCAGCGCCGACACCGCCATCGTGATGCGAGGCGGCTCGTCGGCGGAGGTGACGTCCGTGCTCGACCGCGACAGCGCCGTCCAGATCGCGCAGGCGCCCGGCATCGCGCACGACGCGAAGGGCGACCCGGTCGCATCGAGCGAGCTCGTCGTCGCGGCGAATCTGCCCGTGCGCGGCGGCGGACCGAACGACGAGGGCAGCGTGCAGTTGCGCGGCGTCGGCGACGCGGCGTGGGCGGTGCGGCCGCAGGTGCGGATCGTGGAAGGCCGCCGCTTCACGCCCGGGCTGCGCGAACTGATCGCCGGCAAGGGCGCGGCCCACCAGTTCAAGGGGCTCGTGCCGGGGCAGACGGTGCGCCTTGGGGCGCAGCAGTGGCAGGTCGTCGGCGTGTTCGCGTCAGGCGATGCGATGGAGTCGGAGATCTGGGCCGACGCAGCCGTGGTCGCGGACACCTACCGCCGCGGCAGCAGCCGCGCCGCGGTCACGGTGAAGCTCACGGATCCACAGGCCTACGCTTCCTTCAAGAACGCGCTCGAATCGAATCCCCAGCTCAAGGTCGACGCGAGCACCACCAACGACTACTTCGCGCGCCAGTCGGAGAATGTCACGAAGGTGTTGCGCATCATCGGCATCGTGGTCGGCGCGATCATGGCGATCGGCGCGATGTTCGGTGCGCTGAACACCATGTTCGCAGCCGTGGCGTCGCGTGCGCGCGAGATCGCGACCTTGCGCGCGATCGGGTTCCCGGGCCTGCCCGTGGTGGTGGCCGTGATGCTCGAGACGATGCTCCTCGCGCTCGCCGGTGGCGTGATCGGCGGCCTCGTCGCATGGGCGCTCTTCAACGGCTACAGCGCGTCGACGATGGCGTCGGGATCCGTCGGGCAGCTGCACTTCGAGCTGAAGGTCACGCCCGAGCTGCTGTGGACCGGGCTCAAGTGGGCTCTCGCGATCGGCTTCATCGGCGGGCTCTTCCCGGCGGTGCGCGCGGCGCGCCTGCCGATCACCGCCGCGCTGCGCGAGCTGTAGACGGACGCCAGTGCGCGCCACCGTCGAGCTCCCCGTCCTGCGTATCGCACAGAGCCGCGGAAGACGACGACGGCGTCCCCGTTGACCGGTCGAACGACTCGCCGCCACAGTCGTGGCAGGCCGCCGGCGTCGGCGTGGGCTCGATGAACAGGTGCAGCCTGCCGCACAGGCGGCAGCGCCACACGAGACTGTGCGCGGCCCCGCCTTCCGCCGCGTCGCATGAAGATGTCACCGAGACTCCACGGTCCGACCGTCGGACCGCCTCCTTGCACGGATATCGACAGCGTGCCGTCGGCTCTTCGTAGGACGGCGCCGCGCGCGACCGTCCGAGGCGCGCTGATATCGCGCCCGATCGCCGCCGGTCGCGACGATCGACTCAGCCGTGCCGGCGCTCGCCCTGCGGAAGCGACGGGCGCTGCGCCGCGAGAGCGGTCGCTGGCGAGGCGATCGGCTCGAGACAGAGCCCGTCCGCATCGAGGAGATACGAAGGCACCTGCTCGGCAGTGCCTTCGATCAGCGAGCAGCCGGGCATCGCGGCAAGCGCCGCGATGGTGGCCTTGCGCGGGCTCACCACGTGCTGCTCGCGCGCGCGGCTCCAGCGCCTGAAGCCGTAGACGGTGACCCATTCGAGGTGCATGGGCGGGGTCATGCAAGCTCCGTGCACCACGTGGCCTGACATTCCTGGTCAGATCCGGGGGACGAACGGCGACATGGCGTCACGCATGCGACGCGCGCCGTCGATTTCCGGCAACCTGCGCCCCGCTCCAGCCTCGCGGAAAACCCTGAGGCGCATGGCCGGCCGCCCGGATCCCCCCGCGCCGGAAGCGACGATGCGTCGCGCTAAGCTCCCGCCATGCGCTTCGTCACCGCCGACGAGATTCGCTCGGTGCTGAGCTTCCCGGTGCTCGTGGACGCGCTCGAGTCGGCGCATCGCCGCGCACCGATGCCCGTGCAGGACGGCTTCCTCGGCGACGAATCCGCGCTCTACTTCGTGCGCCACGCGGCCGACCCCGGCCGGCACTTCGCGAGCAAGCTGATCACGAGCTTCCCGCGCAACCTCGCGGCCGGCGCGTTGCCCGCAGTGCAGGCCGTGGTCGTCCTCTTCGACGGGAGCGACGGCCGGCCTCTCGCGACGCTCGACGGCACCGAGATCACCTATTGGCGGACCGCCGCGGATTCCGCGCTCGGCGCTCGGCACCTGGCGCGCCACGACGCGAGCACGCTCCTCGTCGTCGGAGCGGGCGAGATGTCGACGCGCCTGGTACAGGCGCACCGCGCGGTGCGGCCTTCGCTGCGCCGCGTGCTCGTCTGGAACCGCACGGCCGCGCGCGCGCACAAGGTCGCGGCGACGCTGGCCGACGAAGACGTCGCGGCCGAAGCGGTCGACGACCTGCCCGCAGCCGTGCGCGCAGCCGACGTCGTGACCACCTGCACGCGCTCGCACGAGCCGCTCGTGCACGGTGTCGACCTCGCGCCCGGCACGCACCTCGACCTCGTCGGCGGCTACACCCCGAACACGCGCGAAGCCGACGACGATGCGGCGCGCCGCGCCCGCATCTTCGTGGATCGCCGCGAGTCGGCGTTCCACGGCGTGGGCGACATCCTGCAGCCGATCGCGAATGGTGCGATCACCGAAGCCGACGTGCTCGGCGACCTGCACGACCTCGTGGCCGGTCGGCACGGACGACGCGCACCCGAGGAGATCACGCTCTTCAAGAACGCGGGCGGCGGCCACCTCGACCTGATGACCGCCGCGTTCGTGCACGAACGCCTCTGCCGATGACCACCACCGACTTCATCGTCATCGGCGGCGGCATCGCCGGTGCGTCGATCGGGCACTGGCTCGCGCCGCGCGCCCGCGTCGTGCTCCTCGAGCGCGAGTCGCAGCCCGGCTATCACTCGACCGGTCGTTCCGCCGCGCTCTTCCTCGAAAGCTACGGGCCACCGCAGGTGCGCGCCGTGACGCTGGCGAGCCGCGCGTTCCTCGAGCATCCGCCGGCAGGATTCGCCGACGTTCCGATCCTCTCCCCGCGCGGCTCGATGACGCTCGGCACTTCGGATCTCATGGCTCGGCTCGATGCGCACTGGGACGTGTTGCGCGCCATCTCGCCGCGTGCGCGCCGGCTCGACGGCCAGGAGGCGCGCGCGCTGGTCCCCGTCGTGCGCGCCGACGTCGTGACCGGTGCGGTGCTAGAGCCCGACGCCGCCGACATGGACGTGCACGCGCTCCACCAGGGTTATCTGCGCGGCGTCAAGCGGCACGCGGGGCGCGTGGTAACCGATGCGGAGGTCGTCGCGCTCGACCGCCGCAACGGCACCTGGCACGTGCGCACGCGCGACGGCACCGTCTGGGAGGCGCCGATGGTCGTGAATGCGGCCGGCGCATGGTGCGACGTCGTCGCACGGCTCGCGGGGGTTCGCCCCATCGGTCTCGTCCCGAGGCGCCGGTCCGCGTTCGTGTTCGCGCCGCCCGCGGGCGTCGACGTCTCGCGCTGGCCGACGTTCGTGAGCGCCGACGACACCTGGTACGTCAAGCCGGAGGCGGGCGGCACGCTGATCGGCTCGCCGGCCAATGCCGATCCGGTCGAGCCGCAGGACGTGCAGCCCGAGGAGCTCGACATCGCCATCGCGATCGATCGGATCCAGACCTGGACGACGCTCGAGATCCGCAGGCCCTCGCGAACGTGGGCCGGCCTGCGTTCGTTCGTGGACGACGGCGGTCTCGTGGGCGGGTTCGACCCCGATGTCGAGGGCTTCTTCTGGGTCGCGGCGCAAGGCGGCTACGGCATCCAGACATCGGCGGCGATGGGCGAGGCCTGCGCGGCGCTCGCCACGGGCGACGGGCTGCCCGAGCGCATCGCGCGCTTCGGCGTGAGCGCCGCGATGCTCTCGCCGGCGCGGCTGCGCGCTGCGCTATCGTCGAACGACTGATCGCTCTGCACGCCCGCTTCGCCCGAGGCCGACTCCCATGCGCGTCTTCACCGGCGGCATCGCCACCGAGACCAACACCTTCGCGCCGATGCCCACCGGCCTCGCCTCGTTTCGCGATCGCGGCTATTACCCCGCGGGCACCCACCCGGACACGATGAGCTTCTTCGCGGGGCCGCTGTGGGCCGCGCGCGAGCGTGGCCGCGCGAAGGGGTGGACCGTCGTCGAGGGACTGGTCGCCGCGGCGCAGCCGAGCGGCACCACGACGCGCTTCGCCTACGAGACGTTGCGCGAGGAGCTGCTGCGCGACCTCGCCGCCGCACTGCCGGTCGACATGGTCGTGCTCGGCCTGCACGGCGCGATGGTCGCGCAGGGGTATGACGACTGCGAAGGCGACTTGCTCGCGCGCGTGCGGGCCACCGTCGGCCCCGACGTGGTGATCGGGGCCGAGCTCGACCCGCACAACCACCTCACGCCGCAGATGCTCGCCAACGCGGACCTGCTGATCGCGTTCAAGGAGTACCCGCACACGGACGTGCTCGAGCGCGCGTACGAGCTCGTGGACTTGTGCGCGGCACAGGTCGAGCGCAAGGTGCGGCTCGCGGGCGCCGCGGTCGACTGCGGAATGATCGCCACGTTGCACACGTCGCGCGAGCCGGCGCGCGGCTTCGTCGACCGCATCCAGGCGATGGAAGGCAAGAACGGCATCCTCTCGATCTCGATCACGCACGGCTTCGCGTGGGGCGATGTCGAGCACATGGGCACGCAGGTGCTGGTCTATGCGGACGGCGATCGCGCCAAGGCGGAGGCGACCGCGCGCACGCTCGC